>Ga0308392_1000396_pt1 | contig 18329 bp, 10 predicted proteins | sample Hotspr20Samplem2_FD_202361 | JGI IMG/M metagenome (GOLD analysis project Ga0308392, IMG submission 202361) | Hot spring phototrophic mat microbial communities from Octopus Spring, Yellowstone National Park, Wyoming, United States - 20050624_m2 ... | reverse complement strand
GCCGCGTGTTTGTGATGGCCGGAGGCGGCACCGGCGGCCACGTGATTCCCGCACTGGCGGTCGCGCGCGAGTTGCGCCGCCGCGGGCACCGGCCGATCTTCGTCGGCACGCGCAAGGGGCTCGAGTCCCGCCTGGTTTCGCCGGAGGGATTCCCGCTGGAATTCATCGAGATCGGCCCGCTCAAGCGCGTGGGCGTCCTCCGGGCCGCCAGGACGCTCGCCGAGTTGCCGCTGCGCGTGCTCCAGGCGCGAGCGCTGCTCCGGCGCTTGAGCCCGGCGGCCGTCTTCAGCATGGGCGGTTTCGCCGCCGGCCCGGTAGCGCTGGCAGCCTGTCTCGGCCGGACGCCCTTGGTGGCGATGGAGCCGAACGCCATGCCGGGTTTCACGCACCGCTGGCTCGGGCGTTGTCTGACGCGGGCGCTGTTGAGCTTCCCTGAAGCGGGACGCTACTTCCCGACTTCGAAGTGGGAGGTGACCGGTCTGCCGGTGCGCCAGGAGTTTTTCGAGCTTCCGGAGAAGCCCCGTGAGGAGGTGCTCACGGTGCTGGTCACCGGCGGCAGTCAGGGCTCGCGCACTCTCAACGAGGCGGCGCGCGAGAGCTGGCCGCTGTTCCGGCACGGGCCGGTGCCGGTGCGCCTGTTACATCAGACGGGGGTGCAGGCCTGCGCCGGCCTTGCCGAGGCCTTTCGGGCAAGTGGGTTGGAAGGCGAGGTCGTGGCTTTCATCGACGACATGCCCGGCGCGTTCGCCCGAAGCGATCTGGTGGTTTCCCGAAGCGGGGCGGGGGCCGTGGCGGAGCTGGCGGCAGCCGGCAAGCCGTCGATTCTGGTTCCGTTTCCGTATGCGGCCGACGAGCACCAGCTCCGCAACGCCGAGGCGATGGCGGCGGCCGGAGCGGCGCGGCTGGTCCTGGACCGGGAGATGAATGGAGCGCGCCTGTACGAGGAGGTGACGCGCCTGGCCTTGGAGCCGGGGCGCCTGGAGGCGATGGGACGGGCGGCGCGGCGGCTGGGCCGGCCGCAGGCGGCCCGGCGAGCGGCGGACGTGCTGGAGGAGGTGGCCGGTGGCGGGCGAAACGGATTGACACGGGGATGGGGTCAAGGAAACAATACCCTATGAAAATGTTTTTCAAGCCGCAGCCCCTGCATTTCCTCGGAATCGGCGGCATCGGCATGAGCGGCCTCGCCGAGGTCCTGCTCAACCTCGGCTACCCGGTCTCCGGCTGCGACCTCCGCCTGTCGGCCGCCACCGAACGGCTGGCATCCCTGGGCGCCCGCATCTATCACGGGCACGACCCGACGCACCTGGCCCAGGCGAAACTGCTCGTCGTCTCCAGTGCGGTGGCGCCCACCAACCCTGAGATCGAGGAAGCCCGACGCCGCCAGATTCCCGTCATTCCGCGCGGCGAGTTGCTGGCCGAGCTCATGCGGCTGAAGTTCGGCATCGCCGTGGCGGGCAGCCACGGCAAGACCACCACGACCTCGATGATCGCCGCCGTGCTCAGCTACGCCGGGCTCGATCCCACGGTAGTGGTCGGCGGCCGCGTTCGCGCCATGGGGGGCGCCAACGCGCGTGTCGGCTCCAGCGACTTTCTGGTGGTGGAATCGGATGAAAGCGACGGCTCATTCCTGAAGCTGGCGCCGATCATCGGCGTCATCACCAACATCGACCGCGAGCATCTGGACCACTACGGTTCGCTCGAGCGGATTCTCGAGGCCTTCGTCGACTTCGCCAACAAGATCCCTTTCTACGGCGCCTGCGTGCTGTGCCTGGATGATGAGCAGGTGCAGCGGCTGGTGCCGCGCATCGGCCGCCGCACGATTACCTACGGCACGAGCGCCCAGGCGGATCTTCTCGTTCGCGACCTCGAGGCCGGCCCGTCGGGGTCGGATTTCCTGCTGCGGTTCCGCGGCCGGGAGCTCGGGGCGTTCAGGCTGAACATTGCCGGCGCGCACAATGCGCTGAACGCCGCCGCCGCCGCCGCCGTGGCTCTCGAACTCGAGGTCGACGTCGAGTGCATCCGGCAGGCGCTGGCCGACTTCGGGGGCGTGGAGCGCCGCTTCCAGCTCAAGGGCGTTCGGGGCGGCGTCACCGTCATCGACGATTACGGGCACCATCCCACGGAGATCCGCGCCACGTTGGAGACGGCCCGGCGAGCCGGCTACGCCCGCCTCCTCGTGCTGTTCGAGCCGCACCGCTACACGCGCACGCACCTGCTGATGGACGATTTCGCGCGTTCGTTCCACCAGGCCGACGCGGTCTTTGTGCTGGAGATCTACCCGGCCTCGGAGAACCCGATCGAGGGCGTGACGGGGGAAGCGCTGGCGGAGCGGCTGCGCCAGTTCGGTCACCGGAATGTCACCTATGTGGGAACGCTCGAGCGCGGCGTGGCCGCGGCGGCGGCCGAGGCGCGGCCCGGCGACGTCATCCTGACGCTGGGCGCGGGCAGCGTCTCGCAGGCCTCGGACATGTTGCTCGAGGCGCTTGGGGAGAAGGGCTGAGTGGCGAAACGCGACCCTGGGGCGGAAAGCCGCGGCGCCCGGCTTCGGGCGGTGTTGAAGTTGCTCGTCTCGACTCTGGCGGCGGCCGCCTCGCTCGTCGCGGGGCATGCGCTCTATCGAGGCGTCGAGCGGCAGTTAGTCGAGGATACACGGTTTGCCTTGCGCCCGCTTGAGGAGGATCCCGGTTCGGGCCCGGGGCTCCACATTGAGGGACTTCGCCACGCCCCCCGGGAGCGCATCGTGGAGGTTTTTGCCGAGGACATCGGGCGGAGCGTGTACCGGGTGCCGCTGGCCGAGCGGCGGCGCCGCTTGCTGGAGGTCGACTGGGTGCGAGAGGCTTCGGTGGCGCGCGTGTGGCCGAACCGCCTCAAGGTGCGCATCGAGGAGCGCGAGCCGGTGGCGTTCGTGCGGCTTGAGCCCCGCGTACCGGGTGCGTTGAGCCACGCCGCGCTGATTGACGCCGACGGGGTGCTGCTCGAAATTCCGCCGGGCAGCGCTTATGACCTGCCGGTGATCACCGGCTTGCGGGAAGACCAGCCGCCGGAGGCGCGTGCGCTGCGCGTGCGCAAGATGCAACGTCTGCTCGAGGAGGTCGGCGAGCTGCGCGAGCGCATCTCGGAGGTCAACGCCGAGAATCCGAACAACCTGCGGGCCAGGGTCCAGGCGGGCGGCAGCCTGGTGGAGGTCTGGCTGGGCCGGGAACGTTACCAGGCGCGCTTGAGCCGTTTCTTGCAGTACTGGCCCGAGGTGCGGCGGCGCTATCCGGAGGCCAGCCGGTTCGATCTCCGGCTCGATGACCGCATCACCGTCTTGGATGGAGTCCATCGATGAGAACCAGCACGCAGGAGAGCGCACCGCCCAAGTTGAAGACCGCCGCCTCCGGCGCGCTTTTGGCAGCCGGAGTCGACGCGGGGAGCTGGCGGACGCGCTGCGTCATCCTGGCGCTCGAAGGCAACTATCTGCGCTACCTCGGCCACGGCGAGGCGGCCTCTTCGGGCTGGCACCGGGGCCGCGTCGCCGACCAGAAACGGGTATCCGATTCGATCCGGGACGCCGTGCGGGCTGCCGAGCAGGCAGCCGGTTTCGCCGTGGAGTCAGCGGTGGTCGGCGTGGGCGGGCCGACGATCCGGGGCTACGACAGCCATTGGGCCTACCGGTTTGCCCGCCCCCGGGCGGTCTCGGGCGACGAGATGGCTTTCGCGATCGAGCGGGCCGCCCAAGTCAACCTCGAGCACGACCGGATGATCCTGCACATCTGCCCGCAGTTTTTCACTGTGGACGGGCGGCCCGGCGTGAGCGACCCGACGGGAATGGAGTGCACGCGCCTGGAGGCCAACGTCCACCTGGTGACCACAGCGACCCAGGAGACGCAGAACGTCGTGGCAGCCATGCACCAGGCGGCTCTGGCGGTCGAGGAGACCGTCTACGAGCCGCTCGCCGCGGCCTATGCCGCCGTTTTGCCGGAGGAGCGGAGCCGGGGAGTGGCCGTGGTCGACATCGGTATGCAGTCGACCGACCTGGTGATCTACGACGGCGATGCTCTGGTACAGGCCGCCAGCCTGCCCGTTTCCGGGGACCATCTGACCAAAGACGTCGCTTGGGGGCTCTGCGTCGCCTATGAAGACGCCGAAGAGCTCAAGTGCGAGTACGGCTGTGTGCCGCACACGCGTTCGGCCGATACGAGCACGATCGTCGTGCCGTCCCGCCCGCAGCGGGAGGGACGAGAGGTCTCCCGGCGCGAGCTGAACCGAATTCTGGACGCGCGCAGCGAGGAGCTGTTCGCTTACGTTGCGCAGGAGATCGCCCGCGTGGGCATGGACCGGTCGCTGCTGGAGGGCGTGGTACTCACCGGCGCGGTCACGCTGCTCGACGGCATGCTGGACATGGCCGAACATGTGCTGCACTGCCAGGCCCGCAAGGGCCTGCCTGTCGGAGTCAAGGACCTGCCCGGGCGCCTTCAGAGCCCGGAATGGACCACCGCGGTGGGCCTGGCCATGTACTCGGCGCGTTTGAAACTTCGGCGCCAGATGCGGCGCCGCCCGCCGGGGATCTTGGGACTCATCATGCGCTGACAACAAGCGAGGACAACCATGTCACAAGCAAGGCAACCCTTACGGGAGTTGAAATTCGAAATCGCCGACGCAGAGGCCCCGCCGGCCACCAAGATGAAAGTGATCGGGGTAGGCGGTGGCGGCTCCAATGCCGTCGCGCGAATGATGGACCACGGGCTCGGCGGCGTGGAGTTCTACGTCATCAACACCGATCGGCAGGCGCTTCAGGCCTCGCCGGTGCCCAACAAGTTGGCGATCGGCGCCCGCATCACTGGCGGGCTCGGCGCAGGCTCGGATCCAACCATCGGCCGCCAGGCGGCCCTGGACGAGACCGAGCGGATCATCGAGATTCTGGACGGCGCGGCGATGGTCTTCGTCACCGCCGGGTTGGGCGGCGGGACCGGAACCGGCGCTGCGCCGGTAGTGGCTGCGCTGGCCAAGCAGCTGGGCGCCCTCACTGTCGCCGTCGTCACCAAGCCCTTCTCCTTCGAAGGACCGCAGCGCAAACGCCTGGCCGAGGAGGGGCTGGCCGAACTGGCCTCGACCGTAGACACGGTCATCCCCATCCCCAACGACCGGCTGCTCGAGCTGCTGCCCCGCGGCACCACGTTCGTCGAAGCCTTCCGCGCCGCCGACGACGTGCTGCGCCAGGGCGTGCAGGGCATCAGCGACATCATCACCACGCCGGGTCTGATCAATCGCGACTTCTCCGACGTGCGAGCGATCATGCTGGGGATGGGTTACGCGATGATGGGTACCGCCTCATCGAAGGGCGACGGTGCGGCGGTGGAGGCGGCGCGCAAGGCCATCGGCTGTCCCTTGCTTGAGGAGGGCGGCGTGGCCGGCGCCCGCGGCGTGCTGATCAACATCACGGCCAGCAGCCGCTTGGGCATTCACGACGTTCACGAGGCCTGCACGCTCATCCGCGAGGCGACGGAAAACCCCGAGGTGCAGCTCAGCTTCGGCGTGGTGCTCGAGGAGACGATGGGCGACGAGGTGAAGATCACCGTCATCGCCACGGGCTTTCAGCGGGCTAATCTGCCCGAGATCGAGCGCCGGTCGACTGCGGCGGTGATCGGCGAAGAGTTCTTCCACCGGGCGAGGCCGGCGCCGCCTGCCTATGAGCCAGCCTCCGAGGAGCCGTCGCCGGAGGAGGTGGTGGCTGCGGCAAGCGCAGGCGACTTTTCGGCCGAAGACGAACTGGAGATCCCCGCGTTCCTCCGGCAGCAGAGGCGGCACGGTCGCTGACGCCTGCCGGGCGCGCGGCCCAGATAGCGGATAAGGGGAGCAGAAGGCCCGCTTTTCTTGTCCGGCGCCGGGTAGTACAACAGAGAGTAGAGATGCACCCGGAACCCCTAAAAACCGCCGTTTCCTGGGCGGAAGCCGACAAGATCCTCATTCGCGGTTACCGCCTGCGCGACCTGATCGGCCGCGTCAGTTTAGGCCAGGCCGTCTACCTCCTGCTGGTCGGCGAGCTGCCTGAACCCAAAGTGGGCCGGATGATGGAGGCCATTCTCGTCTCCGTGATCGCCCACGGTCCCACCGTGCCGGCTTCGCGCGCGGCCATCACGGTTGCCAACACCGGCGCGTCGCTGAGCGCCGCGGTGGCCGCGGGCATGCTGGCCATCACGCGCTACCACGGCGGGGCGATCGAGGACGCGATGACGGTGCTTGAGGAGTGCGTCGCCATGCGCCTGGATCCCTTTGAAGCGGCGACCGAGATCGTCGCCCGCTACCGCTCGCGCGCCCAGCGCATTCCCGGCTTCGGAAGCAAAGTGCACCGGGAGGATCCGCGCGTGGCCCGCCTGCTCGAGTGCGCGCGGGAACTGGGCATCCGTGGGCCCTACATCGAGCATGCCGAGGCGTTGCAGCGCGCCGTTTCCGTGGCCCTGGAGCGGCACCTGCCGCTGAACATCGACGGCGCCATCGCCGCCCTGCTCTGCGAGATCGGTTTCCCCAAGCAGGCCGCCAACGGGTTGTTTTTGATCTCGCGCGCTGCGGGCTTGGTGGCGCACGCGGTGGAAGCCCAGGCACGTTACAAGCCGCTTGAGATGACCGCGGCGGCTGAGCTGGAGTATGACGGCCCGCCGGAGCGCTCCCTCGAGTAGACCTCGGAGCCCGTCCGGCGCGGGCCTATCTGCTAATCTGAGGAAGAGAACCTCCCGCCGGCTGGCTCACAAGCCGGCGCATTGAACTTCATCAGCGCACCATGGCAACGACCGACGGCGTTCCTATGATCGAAGCCGTGGGCTTGAGCAAGTTCTACGGAGATTTCGCCGCCGTCCGCGACGTGACCTTCTCGGTGCCGGCCGGCGAGATCGTGGCCTTTCTTGGGCCCAACGGCGCCGGCAAGAGCACGACGATGAAGCTGCTGACCGGGTATCTAGCGCCGAGCGCCGGCCGCGCGCGTATCGCCGGCTTTGACGTCTTCCTCGAGCGGTTGCAATGTGCGGCGCGGCTCGGCTACCTGCCGGAGAACGGCCCCCTGTACCCGGACATGACCCCGCTCGGCCTGCTCAGGTTCTTCGGGGAGGCTCGCGGCATGGAGCGGTGGCGCCTGAGGCGGCGCATCGACGAGGTGGTTGCGCAGTGCGCCTTGGAAGAGGTGCTTGAAAAGCCCATTGCCAAGCTCTCGAAAGGCTACCGCCAGCGCGTGGGCATGGCTCAAGTGCTGCTGCACGAGCCGGACGTGCTCATCATGGACGAGCCCACGACTGGGCTCGACCCCAATCAGATCCGCGATGTGCGACACCTGATTCGGGAGATCGGCCGCACGCGCACGGTGCTGCTTTCCACGCACATCCTTCAGGAGGTGGAGGCGGTGGCCGGGCGTGTGATCCTGATCCACGAAGGACGCATCATCTTCGACGGCACGCCGGTGCAGATGAGGAACGGTTACGCCAGCATGGATGAGGCCTTTTTCGCCCTGACCGGGGGCGCCCGTCCGATGGAGGAACCATGCCAGGCTCCAGCCGCCGAGTAGTCCTGGCCGTCTTCAAGCGCGAGTTCTTCAGCTATTTCCAGAATCCTACCGGCTATGTCTTCATCACGCTGTTCGTCTTCTTAAGCGCCGTCGCCGCGTTCTGGCAGGAGGACTTCTTCCTGGCCAACTTGGCCAACCTGGATCAGTTGAACCGTTTCTTCCCGTACTTGCTGATCTTTCTAGCGCCGGCGATCACGATGGGGCTCTGGGCCGAAGAGCGCAAGCAGGGCACGGAAGAACTGCTGCTGACGCTGCCGGCGACCGAGGCGGCGCTCGTGCTGGGCAAGTACCTGGCCGCGCTCGCCATCTACACTGTGGCGCTCATCTTCTCGCTCAGCCATGTGGTCGTGTTGCTTGTGTTGGGAAACCCGGATCCCGGCCTGATGGCCGCCACCTACTTCGGCTACTGGCTGATGGGAGCGGCGCTGCTCGCCCTGGGCCTGCTGGCCAGCCAGTTGACCGACAACCTGACCGTGGCCTTCATCCTGGGCAGCGTCTTTTGCGCGCTGCCCGTCTTTGTGCGGCACGCCGGCGCGGTGACGAGCGGCGCCGTCCAGAGGCGGGCCGAGCAGCTTTCGGTGGTAGAGCAGTTTCGGGACCCGGCTGCGGGCGTCGTCACCGCTTCAAGTCTGGTGTACTTCCTCCTCGTGGCGCTGTCGGTGCTTTACCTCAGCGTGAAACTGGCGGGGCGGCGCCGCTGGCGTTCGGGATCGGAGGCGCCGCCGATGAGGCTGCATCTGGCCGTCCGGGCCGCTTCGCTGGCCGTCATCACCGGAGCCGCAACGATCCTGGCCGGACACTGGGGCGGCCGGCTGGACGTGACCTCCGAGCAGATCCATTCGCTGGCGCCGGAGACGCTGGCTCTGATCCGGAGCCTCGATCCGGCGCGTCCGGTTTTCATCCACGCGTATCTGAGCCCCGAGGTGCCCCGGACCTATCTGGAAACGCGGCGGAATCTGGTGACATTTCTCCGCGAATTCTCCGCCGTGGGCAAGGAACGCATACAGACGCGTATCGTCGAGACGGTGAAGTATTCGCCGGAGGCGCGCGAGGCGCGCGAGCGGTACGGCATTCAGCCCTACCGGGTGCCGGCAGGCGAAGAGAGCGCTTCGGCGGCCAACGAGATCTTCCTCGGGCTGGTCTTTCGCTGCGGCACAGAGGAGTTCGTCATTCCGTTTTTCGACCGCGGCCTTCCCGTCGAGTACGAGCTGGTGCGCTCCATTCGCGTCGTCTCCCGAGCCGAGCGGCGCAAGGTGGGGGTGCTTGAGACGGCGGCGGCTTTGTTCGGCGGCTTCGATTTTGAAACCAAACGCCAGCGCAACGACTGGTCGATCGTCGCCGAGTTGCGTAAACAGTATGAGGTCGTGCGGGTGACGCCGGACGCCGACTATCCGGAAGATCTCGACGTGCTCCTGGTGGCGCTGCCCCACACGCTGAACGCCGGCCAGCTCCAGCGTCTGGTGGCCTACGTCAAAAGCGGCCGGCCGGTGCTGATTCTGCTCGATCCGCTTCCCGCCTTCAACGTCAATCTCTCGCCGGCGGCGGCCGGTCAGCCGACCGGCGGCCTGTTCGAGCAGCCTGGCACGGCGCCGCCGGCGGCGAACCTGGCGCCGTTGCTGGAAGCGCTGGGCGTGCGCTGGTCGTCGGACCGGATCGTCTGGGACGGCTACAATCCCCACCCGCAGCTTCGGCGGTTGCCACAAGAGGTGATCTTCGTCGGACCGGGCAACCAGGCGCCGATGCCCTTTCAACAGAGCGAGGAGATCACCTCGGGGTTGCAAGAGGTGGTGCTGCTATATGCCGGAGCGCTCAGTCCGCGAGGGGATCCTGCGGTAGAATTCATACCCCTGATGACGACGGGCCCGAACTCGGGCACCTTGCGCTGGAACCAGCTGGTCGAACGAACGCTGTTCGGCACGGTGATCATTCAGCAACCACGCCGGCAGCCAGACCCGGAAGTCTACACGCTGGCGGCACGCCTGCGGCGCGACGGAGGCCGCTCGCTCAACGCAGTGGTGGTGGCCGACGTCGACTTGATGGGCGAGCAGTTCTTCGAACTGCGGCGCCGCGGCGTCGAGCAGCTACGGTTTGACAACGTCACGTTCATCCTGAATGCGGTGGATGAGCTCGCCGGCGACCGCTCCTTTATCGCCTTGCGCAAACGCCGTCCCCGGCATCGGACGCTTGAGGCGCTCGAAGCGCGCACGCGGGTCTACGAGGAGCAGCGGATCAAGCAGACCGAGCAGGCCGAGGCGACGGCCGCGGCGCGCCTGGCTGAGGCGCAGGCGCGGCTAGATGCCGCCGTACGGGAACTCGAGCGCCGCACCGACCTCGACGAGCGCACCCGCGAGATCATGATTCAGAACCTGCGCAGCGCCGAGGAGCGCCGCCTCCAGGTGGCCCGAGCCAACATCGAAGACGAGCGCAACCGCGAGGTGGAAAACGCCCGTATCGCCATGGAGGCCTCCGTCAGACGGATCCAGAACACGGTGAAGCTGCTCGCGGTGGCGCTGCCGCCCGTGCCGGCGTTCGTGATTTTCCTTTTCGTGTCGGCGCGGAAGCTGCGGCGGGAGCGCATGCGGCTGGCCCGCGAGCGGCTCATTGTGCGGCAAGCAACATGAGGCGGGAACTCCTCACCACGACCGTCTTCGCTGTCACCGCCCTGGCTCTCCTGCTCGCAGCAAGCTGGATCGAGCCCGAGGCGATCCGGCCGGAGGTGTTCTCCGATCAAGGCGAGCCGCTGTTTCCGGGCTATCGCGATGTGCTCGATGTCAAGGCGATCGAGGTGGTCGACTACGATGAGGAGCAGGCCGTGGCGCGTCCGCTCAAGGTGGAGTTTCGGCGAGGACAGTGGGTGCTCAGCTCCCATTACGATTACCCGGCCGAGGCCCGCGACCGTCTGGCGAAAACCGCCGCGGCGCTGCTCGATCTCAAGAAGGATTTGGTGGTGAGCGATCGCTTGGAGGATCACGCCGCCTACGGGGTCATCGATCCACTGGACATGACGGTGGCCGGCTTGACGGGGCGTGGCAAGCGCGTCACGCTCCGGGATGGACAAGGACGCATTCTGGCGGATGTCGTGCTCGGCAAGCCGGACGCGGAGCGACAGGGCTACCGCTACCTCCGACTCCCGGGGCAAAAGCGCACCTACAGCGTCAAGACGGAGGCCGACCCCTCGGCCGAGTTCGCCGACTGGATCGAGAGCAACCTCTTGCGCCTCAACGCTACCGACATCCGGCGTGTGGTCATCAATCGCTATTTGATCGACGAAGGGCTCGGCCGGCTGACGAACCAGGAGCGGATCACACTCAGTCGGGAGGGCAACGATTGGAAGACGGAAGGCCCGCGCCGGCTGAGTCGCGCTTCGGTCGAAGCCCTCCTCGGAACGCTGGCGCGGCTGCGCGTGGTGGGCGCGCGTCCGAAACCGAAACCTTTGGCGGAACAGTTGAAGAGCGGCCAGCCGCTTGCGATGACCCTGGAAACGGTGATGTCGCTGCGCCAGCGAGGCTTTTTCATTACGCCTGACGGGCGCCTGCTCGCCAAGGAAGGCGAGCTGTTCGTCGAGACGGCCCAGGGGCTCGTCTATACGTTGCGGTTCGGCGAAGTTGCGGCCTCTGTCGCCGGCCCGACCGTTACCTCTGGCGAGCTGCCACGAGCCGCGGAACAGGACCGCTTCCTCTTCGTCACCGTCCGCGCTGAGCCGCCTCGTGGGGACGGCTCGGGCGCCGACGGCGAACGCCTCGCCCGCAATTTGGCGCAAAAGTTCGCCGACTGGTACTACGTCATCTCAGGTAAGGACTTCGTGCGGCTCCACCCCCGCTCCTGAGCTGAGCGCCGGCGAGCTGGCGGCGCTGCCCCTCAAAGTATCCGGTGAAGCGACCGCCACTAACCTGTCGCGCCGGCTTCTTTGTCGTGGTCGGATGCGGCGGCGACCCCCGAGAGGGCGCGGGCGGTCTTCGACTACGCCCGGATGTGGCGCACCGGCTTTCGCCTTGTGTCGGACTCTGAAAAAGAGAGTCTGGATAATTGCACCTGTCGTTAAAGAGTCTCTGAGCATTCCGGGCCGGCGCGAGCCGCTATCGCGTATCGGGCTGCACGGGGCTGAAGGTCTCGGAAGTCAGCTTCGGATGCATGATCACCAGCGACATCAGCGTGCTGGAGCGAGCGCTGGATTTGGGCATGAACTACTTCGACACGGCGCGGGTCTACGGTTCGGGGAACAACGAGCGGATGGTCGGCGCCGCATTGAAGGGCCGCCGCAAGGATGTTATCATCGCGACCAAGACCTTCAAAACCAAAGACAAAGCCGGCGCCTTGGCCGATTTGGACCGCAGCCTGCGGACGATCGGCACCGACTACGTCGATATCTGGTACCTCCACGACAAGTCCGAGGCGGAGGAAATCGCCGACGAGCTGATCGACGCGCAACAGACGGCCAAGCAGTCGGGCAAAATCCGCTTTGCGGGAGTCAGCGTGCACAGCGGCCACCGCGAGGTGATTCCAGCCGCGATTCGCTCCGGCAAGATCGATGTGATCCTGACCACCTACAACTTTGCCATGGACCCCTCCATCGAGACTCTCATCGCGCAGGCGCACCAGGCGGGCCTGGGCGTCGTGGCGATGAAGGTGATGGCGGGGAGTTTCCGGCTCCCGGATCAGGACTACTATGACAAAGGCAGGGCTTTGCTAAAACGGCCCGGAGCGCCGGTGGCTGCTTTGAGATGGGCTCTCCGGAACTCGAACGTGGACTGCGCCATCGTCAGCATGGTCGATCACGATCAGCTGGAGGACAACCTACAGGCGATGGCTGCGCCGTTCGGTCCCGCCGACCAAAAGCTGCTTTCCATGCGGTTGGAGCAAATCCGGAACCGCTACTGCCGGATGTGCGGATATTGTGCGGGCCAGTGCTCCCGGGGGCTGCCCGTGGCCGATATATTGCGTTATCTCATGTACGCCGAAAGCTACGGCCAGTTTGCGCTGGGAAGGGCCCATTATTTACAACTGTCCGCGCAAGCTCAAGCCGTGCGATGCAGCCAGTGCCCGACCTGTACCGTGCGGTGCCCTCATCGAATTCCGGTCGCCGCCCGGCTGAGCAGGGCTCAGGAACTCTTTGTTTAGCGGCCTGTAACAAGAATTCCTTTACAAGAAGCAGCGTGCCCGACAAGAGGCCCGAGGCGGGCCGTAGCATCGCCCGCGACCTTGTTCGGCGACATCGCAGTGTAAGGAAGTGCTGCTGGCCTGTGAGGGGCGGACGTAACGGCCGTTGTCGAGGAAGATCACGCCCGCAATCCGACCAGCGAATAAGGACTCCGAGTAGGACAGCCAGAGCTCAGATGGTTGCGGCGGTACGATCCGCATGGCGGAGAAGAGGCTGTACGAGCCGTCGCGAAGGAGAACGACCGTGTCGACCGCGGAAACATTTGCAAGTGACACTTTCTCCTTTTTCCACCGATAGGGGAACGCCGCCGCGCGGTAAAGACCGATCTCCCGCTGCGTGGGCACTCCGGAATCATGAGGGTCTCGCCCTCGTGGCGGAACAGAAACGGGGAGGAGAAATGGTGTTTCTCTTCCAAGACACCCTCGCCAAGCGAGAGCCTACCGTCGGGCAAGGTTTCCGCGCACGCGGTCACCCCACGGTCCTCGGAGTAGAAAGTCCTCAAAGAAAATCCCGACCCGGACGTCGCCGTCAACGAGAAGCCCAACTCGAAGCTTGGGTCGCGCGCTGCGCGATACCAAGAAATCGATCCTGGCAAGGGAAAGCTCTCTGAGGCGGCTGTGAGGCTCTTCTCCAGAAACTTTCCTCGAAGCCTCGGGGAAAAACCGGCTTGGTGGCAGGTGATCGACCGCCGATGTGTGTCCTGACGGCTATGGTCTTTCGTCCGCCTCACCTCTGGAATCCGTCTTTGGTTTTTCGGGTCGCCGCCGGCCTCGCGCTGATGGGTCTGGCCACCGGCGGGCAGCCGACCCCCACGGTGACGCTCGAGATCTCCTCCTACTTTGGCGGCGTCAACAATGACTGGGTGCGCGACGTCGCGTTTGACTCGGCGGGCAATTTCTATTTGACCGGCGGTACGGAGCGCCCGGGCATCAGCTAGACAACGGCGATCCTTAACCCGGGTACCAAGGAGTCCACCTCGGTTCAGGAGCTTGACGTCTTCGTGGCGAAGTTCGACCGCAGCGGCCGCCACCTGTGGACGACCGTCGTCGGCGGGCCTAACTACGACCGCGCCTACGCCATCGAGGTGGACGCCCAGGGTTACATCTACGTCGCGGGCCGGGCGGGAAGAGGTTTCCCGGTGACTGCCGGGGCCTTCCAAGCCGCGTTCATGGGGGGGTCTCGGGGCCTCGTTTTACGGTCACCAGGACGGTTTCGTTTTCAAGATGGCGCCCGACGGCCGGAGCCTGGTTTGGGCAAGCTATTTCGGAGCCTCCGACGACGGCATGATTCGCGACTTGGCTGTGGACGCCGCAGGAAACATCTGCGTGTCGCCACAGCGCAGCACGGGCTCCTCGTTTCCGCCGGAAGTGCAGGCAGTCTTCAATCGCGGGCCGTATCCGACGCCCGCCGGAGGACTGTACATAGTCGTGGCGAAGATCTCCACCGACGGCTCACAGCTTCTCTGGGCGATGAATCTCGGCGGAAACAGCGACGAAGCGGGGGAAGGATCGATCCGGGTGGGTCCCGACGGCCATCCCGTCGTTTTGACGGCGACAAGCTCGACGAACGCGCCGACGACGGCTGGCGTCTACAGCCGTTCCCTGCGCGGCAGCACAGATTTCTACCTCGCCAAGATCCGCTCCGACGGCGCCGCGCTGGTCTGGGCGACCTACCTTGGTGGCACAAACGCTGAGGCAGTCGAAACGCACCATCTCGCTGTCGACGCTGAAGGCAACCCAGTGATTGCGGCCGGAACCTTGTCCACCGACTTTCCGATCACTGCCGGCGCCTACGATGCTACCTACAACGGCTCGGGGGGATCGGGGACAGGCGCCGGCACAAACTATCCCGGCGACATCGTGGTGGCCAAGCTCTCGGCCGACGGCGCGCGCCTGTTAGCCAGCACCTTTTTGGGCGGCCGTTACGGCGATCAGGCCGAGGGCGTCTGGCTGGACCACAACGGCAACGTCTGGATGGTCGGAGGCACTTACTCGGATAACCTCCCGCTCACCCCCGATGCTTTTCAGACGAGCCGGCGGGGCGCGGCGGACGGCTTCATCGCTCAGCTCTCTCACTCGTTGGATCGGCTGCTTTTCAGCAGCTACTACGGCGGCAGCTCGATCGAGTACCTGCGATGTGCGGCTGTCGATCCGGACGGCTACGTTTACTTCGGAGGCCAGACCCAGTCGAGCGATCTTCCCCGGCAGAACGCCCTCCAGACGAACCTCGGTGGTAAGATCGACGGCGTCTTCGGACGGTTACGCCTCAGCGTGCCGAACGCCCCTCCCGAGGTGCAGTCGGTAACGCCCTCCGCGGGCGAGGGCATCCGGCAGAGCTTCACGGTGGTGGTATCGGACCCGAATGGCGCCTCCGATGTTGCCTCCGCCCACCTGCTGATTCACACGGGTCCGTCCGCTGCTGGAGGCTGTCATGTGCGTTACTTGCACGCCTCGGGCGGCGTAACCCTGCGAAGCGACGACGATACGGCTTGGCTCGGCCCGATCCCGGTGGGCGTGCCGGGAACGCTTAACAATAGCCAGTGCCTGGTCGATGCCGGCGCCTCGACCGTTTCCGCCTCCGGCTCGACCTTGAGCCTGACGCTGGCCCTCCAGTTCCAACCCTCCTTTTACGGCACCAGATTCGTCTATCTGTCCGCCGAAGATCGGCAAGGGCTTTCCACGGGCTGGCAGCAAAGAGGTAGCTGGCTGCCGGCGCGCAACGAGCCTCCGGTGGCCGTGGCGGTGGACCCCTCATCCGGTGAGGGTCTCCAACGCCGGTTCCAATTCACGGTCGCCGATCCGAACGGCGCCCGGGACCTGCGCTCGGCGCGCCTGCTCATCCATCACGCGCTTTCGGCTGCCGGGGGCTGCTATTTGAATTACCGTCCGGCCGAGGGATCCTTTTGGTTACGTGACGACACCAACCAGAGCTGGCTTGGTCCGGGTCAGCCGGGTGCTGCTGCCGTGCTGAGCAACAGCCAGTGCCGCCTCGACTTGGCCTCCTCTTCGGTTTCCCAATCCGGCGCGCAACTGGTGGTCTTTGCCGCGCTCAGCTTTCCAGCCAGCTTTGTGGGACCGAAAAGCCTCTATGTGCTCGCCGAGGATGTCAATTCGACCAACAGCGGCTGGCAGCGGCTGGGCGTCTGGACTCCGATCGCCAATCAGAAGCCTGTCGTTGAGGCGGTCACGCCCAACACGGGGGAAGGTATCCGTCAGGTGTTCGAAGCCATCATATCGGACCTCAATACTGCGGCTGATTTGCGCGCGGGGCACATTCTCATCAACGGGACGCTGTCCTCCGCCCGGGGCTGCCACGTGATCTACCGCGTGTCGGAGCAGAGCTTCTGGTTACGCGACGACGAGGGTTTGCTGTGGCTCGGGCCGCTGCGCCCAGCGAGCCCTGCGGCGATCGCCAACTCGCAGTGCACGCTCGAGGGATCCGGTTCGGCCGTGACAGTCAGCTCAAACCGATTGACGCTTGCCGTCTCCGTCCGTTTCTCACCGTCGTATTACGGCCGCAAGAACATATACTTACTTGCGGAGGACAGAAGCGGTGCAAATTCCGGCTGGCAGGTGCGGGGAGTTTGGACCCCTCTATCGAACCAGCCGCCGGAGACGCGCTCGTTGACTCCCTCCTTGGGCGAGGGGCTGGAGCAAACATTCCGCTTCGTGGTCGCGGATCCGAACGGATCCGACGACCTTCGCGCGGCGCGGTTTCTGGTGAACTCCGCGCTGACGGCTGCCGGTGGCTGTTACCTTCTGTATCGTTCAAGCGAGCGCGCCTTCTGGCTTCGCGACGATGCTAATCAGAACTGGCTGGGTCCGGCCACGCCTGGCACGGGCGCGGTCTTGGCCAACAGCCAGTGCCGGCTCGAGCTGGCCGGCTCCACCGCCTCCACGGCCGGCTCCGAGCTCAGCGCCGCTGTCCTGCTTCGCTTTCAGGGGAGCTTCTTTGGAGCCAAGGGCGTTTGGGTGCTGGCCGAAGACGTTAACGGGGCGAGCAGCGGCTGGCAGCGGCTCGGGACATGGACGCCGATCAACAACCGGCCACCCGCGGTTGAGTCCGTCACGCCGGCCTCGGGCGAAGGGATTATTCAAGTGTTCGAGGCTGCCTTCTCCGATCCGAACGGAGCGGGGGATTTGCGCGCGGGCCATTTGCTGGTGAACGACCGGCTTTCGGGCGTTGGAGCTTGCTACGCCCGCTACCAGCCTGCAACCGGCCTGTGGCTGCGCAACGATGCAGGCGATGGCTGGCTGGGGCCTGCTGCTCCGGGCTCGGGGGCGACGCTAGCCAACCGCCAATGCAGGGTCGGCCTGGCTTCGGCAACCGTGGACAGCTCGGGCAATCGGCTCGCGGTTTCCGTCAGCTTCCAGTTTGAGACAGGCTTTGTCGGGACAAAGAGGCTGTACCTACTGGCCGAAGACAACGCACTACAAAACAGCGGGTGGACCGTTTTCGGCTCCTGGACGGTGCCGGCACCTCCGCGCACCCTCCATGTGCCGGCTGGCGGCAACCTTCAAAATGCCCTCGACGATGCTCGGCCGGGCGATACGATCACTTTGGAGCCCGGGGCCGTTTACATGGGCAATTTCCTCCTGCGCCGCAAAACGGGCACAGGCATCATCACGATCACCAGCGCCGAAGCCGGCGGTCTGCCACCGCCGGGCACGCGCATCCGCCCCGCTGACGCACCGCGGCTGCCGAAGCTGGTCTCACCGAACCGGAATCCGGCCGTGGCCGCCGAAGCCGGAGCCCGGGGGTATCGGCTCGTCGGGCTGGAGGTATGCGCCGCATCCGGAGTGGCTCCCCGGGAGCTGGTCGCAATCGGCTCGGCCGAAGCGACGAGTGTCGCTGAGATGCCTTCGGAGATCGAGCTCGCCCAGCTGTACATTCATGGCGACCCGGTCGCCGGCGCCGGCCGCGGCGTTGCACTTCATAGCGGCGCTACGATCATCCGAGATTGCTGGATCTCGGAGGTCAAGAGCGCGACGGAGCCGGCCGAGGCAATCGGCGGCGGTAACGGAGTCGGCCCGTACACCCTGCTCAATAACCGCCTGGAGGCCGCGGGCGCGGGGCTTGCCTTGGGCAGCGTGCCCGTCCGGGCGGCAGGGCTAGTCCCGGCCGACATTTTGATACGCGGCAATCACTTCACGCGAGCACCCGACTGGCAGACGGCTGCCTGGCAAGTGCGCCACTTGCTGGCGATTCATAACGGCCGGCGCGTGCTGATCGAGGGCAACGTCTTCGAGTATAACTGGGCCGGGAGCGAAGGGGAGGGATTTGCTGTCCTTTTCGCTGTCCAAACGCACGGCGGGGCGGTTCCGTGGGCGGTGATCGAGGACGTGACATTTCGCCACAATCTTCTGCGGCGCTCCGCCGCGGGCGTCAAAATCGTCGCGCGGGACGGCAGCGGCGGGAACGTCCGCCGCCTGCTGGTCGAGAACAACGTCCTCTACCAGATCGATCATACGAGTTGGGGAGGCGAGGGCCTCATCTTCGAGCTCTCCGGGGGACCCGGCGAGGTCACCATTAACCACAACACCTGCATGCAGTCGGAATCCGGAAGGCGCTTGCTTGGTTTCTCGGGAGAGCCGGCTCCGGGGTTCGCCTTCATCAACAATCTGGCCGTGCACGGAC
>Ga0308392_1000391_pt1 | contig 18395 bp, 7 predicted proteins | sample Hotspr20Samplem2_FD_202361 | JGI IMG/M metagenome (GOLD analysis project Ga0308392, IMG submission 202361) | Hot spring phototrophic mat microbial communities from Octopus Spring, Yellowstone National Park, Wyoming, United States - 20050624_m2 ... | reverse complement strand
GAAATCGAACGCGTCACCCGCCTCCGCCCTGGCCACGCCGACCTGCCCGGCGCCATCAAGTACGGCTTCGATGACGTCCGCAACGTCCTCGAGCGCGCCTCCGCCCGCGAAACCGCCGCCCGCGTCGCCGTCGGCGCCGTCGCCCGCCGCCTCCTCGCCGAGTTCGGCGTCCAGATCCGGAGCCACGTCCTCTCCATCGCTGGCGTCGAGGCCCGCGTCCCCGACCCCATTGACTGGGACGCTGTGGAGGCAAGCCCCGTCCGCTGCGCCGACCCCGCCGCTGCCGAGGCGATGGTCGCAGCCATCAACGCCGCCAAGCCCGAGGGCGACACCGTCGGCGGCGAAATCGAAGTGCGCGCCATGGGCGTCCCGCCCGGCCTCGGCAGCCACGTCCACTGGGACCGCAAGCTCGACGGCCGCATCGCCCAGGCCATCCTGAGCATCAACGCCTTCAAAGCCGTCGGCCTCGGGCTCGGCTTCGAAGCCGCCCGCATGCGCGGCTCCCGCGTCCACGACGTCATCCTCCCGGTCGACCAGTGGCAGGGCCGCCCCTGGCGCCATGCCACCAACAACGCCGGCGGCATCGAAGCCGGCATCACCACCGGCGAAGACATCATCCTCCGCGCCGCCATCAAGCCGATCCCCACCCTCGCCCACCCCCTCCCCTCCGTCGACCTCGATACCGGCGAGGAGGTCCTCGCCCACTACGAGCGCAGCGACGTCTGCGTCGTCCCTGCCGGGGGCGTCGTGGCCGAGGCGATGGTCGCCATCGTCCTCGCCGACGCGTGGCTCGAGAAGTTCGGCGGCGACACCCTCGACGAGGTGCGCCGCAACTACGAGGGGTTCCTCGCGACCATCGGCCCCCGCGCCCGGAGCAGCTGATGGTCCCGCGCCGCATCTTCCTCATCGGCCTCTCCGGCAGCGGCAAGTCCACCACCGGCCGTATCCTCGCCCGCCGCCTCGGCTGGGAGTTCATCGACACCGACGACGAGATTGAGCGCGAGGCCGGGCGCACCGTCGCCGAGCTGTTCGCCGCGGAGGGCGAGGCGGCCTTCCGCCAGCGCGAACTCCGCGCCCTCGAGCGGGCCGCCGCGCGCGAGCCAGTCGTCATCGCGACCGGCGGGGGCGCTCCCACCATTCCCGCCGCCCGTCCCATCCTCGGCACCGGCTTCGTCGTCTGGCTCGCCGTCTCCCCGGCCGTCGCCGCGCAGCGCATCCTCGCCGCCCCCGGCGGCTCCGAGCGGCCCCTGCTCGCTGGCGACCCCCGCGCCCGCCTCGAGGCGCTCCTCCAGTCCCGCATCGACCTCTACCGCGGCGCCGACGCTGCCGTCGATTGCGACGACCTCACCCCTGAGGAGCAGGCCGAGGAGATCGGGCGGCTCTGGTACGAATGGCAGCGCGACCCTGCCCCGCCCGGCCAGCGCTTCTACTCGCCGTACGCCGCCCCCCGCGAGACCGGGCCCGGCGTTATCCCGGAACCCGCCGCCATCGTCACTGCCCCCGGCGGAACCTACCCCGTCCTCGTCGGCGAAGGAGCCCTCGGCGCCCTCGGCGCCATCTGCCGCGACCTCGCCCTCGACGGCCGAGCCTTCATCATCACCGACACCACCGTCGGCCCCCTCTTCGCCGCCCGCGCCGGGGCCGCGCTCGAATCCGCCGGGTACACGGCCGCGAGCTTCGCCATCCCGGCGGGTGAAGAGCACAAAAACCTCCAGACCCTCGCCGCCGTCTACGACTTCCTCATCGACCACCGGATTGAGCGGACGGACTTCATCGTCACCCTCGGCGGCGGCGTCGTCACCGACCTCGCCGGGTTCGCCGCAGCCACCATCCTCCGCGGCGTCCCCTTCCTCCACGCGCCCACCTCCCTCCTCGCCATGGCCGACGCTGCCATCGGCGGCAAAACCGGCATCGACCACCCCCGCGGCAAGAACCTCATCGGCGCCTTCGCGCAGCCGCGCGCCGTCGTCATCGACCCCCTCCTCCTCCGCACCCTCCCCGACCGCCAGCTCCGCAACGGCTGGGCCGAACTCCTCAAGCACGGCTTCATCCTCGACGAGCCCCTCGTCCGCGACCTCGAAGCAGCCTCCGTCGATGGCCCGCCCCTCACCTCGGCCGACCTGATCGCCCGCTCTGTCGCCATCAAGGCCGCCATCGTCTCCGAAGATGAACGCGAATCCGGCCGCCGCACCCTCCTGAACTACGGCCACACGGTCGGCCACGCCATCGAGGCCGTCACCGGCTACCGGGCCTACCTCCACGGCGAAGCCGTCGCCATCGGCATGCGCGCCGCCGGCATCATCGCCGCCGAACTCGGCCTGCTGCCGCACGCCGACCTCGAGCGCCAGCAGGCCCTCATCCGCCGCTTCGGCCTGCCCGAAGCCGCCCCCGGCCTCGACCCCCGCGCCGTCTTCGACGCCACCCTCGTCGATAAGAAGGTCCGCGCCGGCGCCATCCGCTGGGTCCTGCTCGAGCGCATCGGCCAGGCAGTCGTCCGCCAGGGCGTCCCCGACGCCGTCGTGCACTACGCCATCGAGACCGTGACCCGCCCGTGACGGCAGCTGCAGCTTTCCGGTTCGAACTCACCAGCCGCCCGCCCGGCCCCGTCGCCCCGCGCACCGGCCGGCTCCATACCGCCCACGGCGTCGTCGAAACCCCCGTATTCATGCCGGTCGGCACCCTCGCCACCGTCAAAACCCTCCTGCCCGCAGAGGTCGTCGAAACCGGCGCCAGCATCATCCTCGTCAACGCCTACCACCTCTACCTCCGGCCCGGCCATCGCCTCATCGAGCGGCTCGGCGGCGTCCACCGCTTCATGCGGTGGGACCGCCCCATCCTCTCCGATAGCGGCGGCTTCCAGGTCTTCTCCCTCGCCGGCCTCCGCAAAGTCACCGAAGACGGCGTCCGCTTCCGCTCCCACATCGACGGCTCCGAGCATCACTACACGCCCGAGCTCGCCATGGAAGTCCAGCAGGCCCTCGGCGTCGATATCGCCATGCCGCTCGACCATGTCGTTCCCGGCGATGCCCCGTACGAGGCCGCGGCCGAAGCCGTCGACCGCACCCTTCGCTGGTACCGCCGCTGCCGCGACGCCGCCCCGGGCCTGCCGACCTTCGCCATCATCCAGGGCGGGACTCACCCCGCCCTCCGCCGCTACCACGCCCGCGAAGCCCTCCAGGCCGAACCCCCCGGCTTCTCCATCGGCGGCCTCTCCGTCGGCGAACCCAAAGCCCGCATGTGGGAGACCGTCGAACTCACCAACGCCGATCTCCCCATCGACCGGCCCCGCTACCTCATGGGCGTTGGCAGCCCCGAAGACCTCGTCGAAGGCATCGCCCGCGGCATCGACATGTTCGATTGCGTCCTCCCCACCAGGCTCGGCCGCAACGGCGCCCTTTTCACGGATGCTGGCCGGCTCACCATCCGCAACGCCGCCAACCGCGAGGTCGATGCCCCGCCCGACCCCGGCTGCGATTGCCTCGCCTGCCGCCAGTTCAGCCTCGCCTACCTCCACCACCTCTTCCGGAACGATGAGCTGCTCGGGCACCGGCTCGCAACCCATCACAACCTGCGCTACCTCGCCCGGCTCGTCGAACGCGCCCGGCAGGCCATCCGCGCCGGCAGCTTCGAACAGTTTCGCCGCGAGTTTCTCTCCCGCTACCGCACCGCCGACGAGGAGGCACGCCTCGCCAGTCGGCGGCGAATGTGAAAAAACTGCTCCCGGGCCGATACGGACCCCTTGCAAAGAACGTCGAGACGTGCCATCTTGAAAGTCCCCCGCCGGCCACAGTCAGGGCGGCAGCGCCCGCGAGGGGCGGCCCCGTTGACAGCCTGGCGGAGAGAAGTTAATCTTCTAATTCGGGCCTTGCGAGAGGCCAGCGCACCTTAACAACTGGATAGCGGACGAAAGAGAACGTCTGGGACCCCGTTCAAACGGAACATCCCGGCCGCAAGGTCGGTTCTGTTTCTACGGAGAGTTTGATCCTGGCTCAGGACAAACGCTGGCGGAATGTATTAGGCATGCAAGTCGTACGAGCCTTCGGGCTAGTGGCGAACGGGTGAGTAACACGTGGGTAACCTGCCCCGTAGTGGGGAATAACTCCTCGAAAGGGGAGCTAATACCGCATAAGACCCCCGGTGAGAGTCCGGGTGGTGAAAGCTCCGGCGCTACGGGAGGGGCCCGCGGCCGATTAGCTAGTTGGTGGGGTAATGGCCTACCAAGGCGACGATCGGTAGCTGGTCTGAGAGGACGATCAGCCACACGGGGACTGAGATACGGCCCCGACTCCTACGGGAGGCAGCAGCTAAGAATCTTGCGCAATGGGCGAAAGCCTGACGCAGCAATTCCGCGTGGAGGACGAAGGCCTTCGGGTTGTAAACTCCTTTTGTGAGGGAAGAAGTTCTGACGGTACCTCACGAATAAGACACGGCTAACTACGTGCCAGCAGCCGCGGTAATACGTAGGTGTCGAGCGTTGTCCGGATTTATTGGGCGTAAAGCGCCCGCAGGCGGCCAGGCAAGTCCAGGGTGAAATCTCCCGGCTCAACCGGGAGGGTGCCCTGGAAACTGCTTGGCTTGAGGCAGGGAGAGGGATGTGGAATTCCCGGTGTAGCGGTGAAATGCGTAGATATCGGGAGGAACACCAGTGGCGAAGGCGGCATCCTGGCCCTGTCCTGACGCTCAGGGGCGAAAGCGTGGGGAGCAAACCGGATTAGATACCCGGGTAGTCCACGCCGTAAACGATGAGTACTAGGTGTTGGAGGTATCGACCCCTTCAGTGCCGAAGCCAACGCGATAAGTACTCCGCCTGGGGACTACGGCCGCAAGGCTAAAACTCAAAGGAATTGACGGGGGCCCGCACAAGCAGCGGAGCGTGTGGTTTAATTCGATGATACGCGAAGAACCTCACCCAGGCTTGACATGCACGTGGTACCGATCCGAAAGGTGAGGGACCCTTCGGGGAGCGTGCACAGGTGTTGCACGGCCGTCGTCAGCTCGTGCCGTGAGGTGTTGGGTTAAGTCCCGCAACGAGCGCAACCCCTGTCGCCAGTTGTACTTCTCTGGCGAGACTGCCGAGAAAACCTCGGAGGAAGGAGGGGATGACGTCAGGTCAGCGTGGCCCTTACGCCTGGGGCTACACACACGCTACAATGGGCAGTACAACGGGTCGCGAAGCCGCGAGGCGGAGCTAATCCCATCAAAGCTGTCCTCAGTTCGGATTGCAGGCTGAAACCCGCCTGCATGAAGCCGGAGTTGCTAGTAACCGCAGGTCAGCACTACTGCGGTGAATACGTTCCCGGGCCTTGTACACACCGCCCGTCACGTCACGAAAGTCGGAAACACCTGAAGCCGGTGGGCTAACCCGCAAGGGAGGCAGCCGTCGAGGGTGGAGCCGGCGATTGGGACGAAGTCGTAACAAGGTAGCCGTAGCGGAAGCTGCGGCTGGATCACCTCCTTTCTAGGGAGCCTGCCCCGGATCCACGCCAGCCGCCTCAGCGGTGGGGCAGCTGGCCCGGAAGCAGCACCCAGGTCGATCGGTCCGGCATATCGCCGGGTCGTTACACCGCCACGGCGCCCAGCAGCCGTCTTTCGTCCGCTATCCAGGTGTCGAAGGTGCACTGGCCGCGTACCCGGGGGCCATTAGCTCAGCTGGTTAGAGCGCAGTCCTGATAAGACTGAGGTCTCTGGTTCGAGTCCAGAATGGCCCACCATCCTGGCTCAAACCCCGGCCAAACGCTTCACCCCCGGGCGCCGGGCGTGGCATACTCGAACCCGGAGGGGCCGTAGCTTAGTTGGGAGAGCGCCGCCTTTGCACGGCGGAGGTCAGGAGTTCGAATCTCCTCGGCTCCACCAGCCAGTTCGGCCTCCCGGCGGCACCAGGCAAGCGACACAGGCTTCGCATCCAGCCCCTGCCAGCACGGCAGCGGCCGGCGGCGAAGCCGGGCTCCCAGCCGGGAGCACGCACCTTAAGAACTGAAGAGCGAAGATACTGCATCGCCTCGGCGGGACGCGCGAGCGTCGCCATCGAGGCCGGGCAATTCATACCGACCGAGTCTTGGTGGAGGTCAAGCTACCAAGGGCGCGCGGTGGATGCCTAGGTATCAGGGGCCGATGAAGGACGTGGCAAGGCTGCGATAAGCTCCGCCTAGCTGCCAAGCAAGCGTAAGCGGAGATCTCCGAATGGGGTAACCCAGCCCGGCAAAACCGGGCTACTCCAGGCTGAACACATAGGCCTGCGAGAGGGAACCGGGGGAACTGAAACATCTAAGTACCCCGAGGAAAAGAGAGTATTCCCCTAGTAGCGGCGAGCGAACGGGGAGGAGCCCAAACCGGCAGGGTACGCCCTGCCGGGGTTGTAGGGCCGGCCATTGTGCAGTTACCAATCGCACGGGTAGGAGAATGGACCTGGAAAGGCCAGCCAGAGAGGGTGATAGCCCCGTAAACGAAACCTGCTGCGACTGCCGGCCGGTACCTGAGTACCACGGGACACGTGAAACCCCGTGGGAATCTGGGGAGACCACTTCCCAAGGCTAAATACCCCTGATGACCGATAGTGAACCAGTACCGTGAGGGAAAGGTGAAAAGTACCCCGGGAGGGGAGTGAAAGAGATCCTGAAACCGCGTGCCTACGTGCAGTCGGAGCCCGTCGCAAGGCGGGTGACGGCGTGCCTATTGAAGAATGAGCCGGTGAGTTACTCTACGTGGCGAGGTTAAGCAAGGAGACTTGCGGAGCCGCAGCGAAAGCGAGTCCGAACAGGGCGTCACAGTCGCGTGGAGTAGACGCGAAACCGAGTGATCTACCCATGGGCAGCGTGAAGTCCAGGTAAAACTGGATGGAGGCGCGAACCTTCTAGCGTTGCAAAGCTATTGGATGACCTGTGGGTAGCGGTGAAATGCCAAACGAACTCGGAGATAGCTCGTTCTCCCCGAAATGCATTTAGGTGCAGCGTCAGGCGATCTCCGGCGGAGGTAGGGCTCTGAAAGGGCTAGGGGGCTCACCGCTTACCGAACCCTATCAAACCGCGAATGCCGTCGGACAAAGCCTGGCAGTGAGACGGTGGGGGCTAAGCTTCATCGTCAAAAGGGAAACAGCCCAGACCACCAGCTAAGGTCCCTAAGTCCACGCTCAGTGTGAAAGGATGTTGAATCGCTCAGACAGCCAGGAGGTTGGCTTAGAAGCAGCCATCCTTTAAAGAGTGCGTAATAGCTCACTGGTCGAGTGGTTCTGCGCCGACAATTCAACGGGGCTAAGCGTGGCACCGAAGCTGTGGGTCAGCAGCCTCGAGCTGCTGGCGGTAGGGGAGCGTTTGCTTCCGCTGTGAAGGGGTAGCCGCGAGGCGCCCTGGAGCGAAGCGAAGTGAGAATGCCGGCATGAGTAGCGTAAGGCGCGTGAGAACCGCGCCCCCCGTATACCTGAGGTTTCCTACGGAAGGTCAATCCGCGTAGGGTTAGTCGGGCCTAAGCCGAGGCCGAAAGGCGTAGGCGATGGACAGCTGGTTAGTATTCCAGCACCGCAGCGGTAGCGTTTGATGCAGAGGGGGGACCCAGCAGGGTAGGCCCCGCGGGCCCATTGGACATGGTCCGTTCCTGGTTCGTAGGCGTCTCGCCGGAGGCAAATCCCCGGCGGGGTTAAGCGGAGGAACCGGGACGAGTGGAGACATTGTCAAAGCGAGGGGGCTGAGCCCACACTGGCGAGAAAAGCCTCGCTGCTAGTTACCATTGCGCCCGTACCGCAAACCGACACTGGTAGGTGGCGGTAAGCACCGTAAGGGGATCGGGAGAACCTTCGTTAAGGAACTCGGCAAATTGGATCCGTAACTTCGGGAGAAGGATCGCCCCCGGGTGTGTAGAACCTCGCGTTCCAAGCACCGGGGGGCCGCAGAGAGCAGGCCCAGGCGACTGTTTATCAAAACCACAGGTCTCTGCAAAAGCGAAAGCTGATGTATAGGGGCTGACGCCTGCCCAGTGCCGGAAGGTTAAGGGGAGAGGTGCAAGCCTTGAACTGAAGCCCCGGTGAACGGCGGCCGTAACTATAACGGTCCTAAGGTAGCGAAATTCCTTGTCGGGTAAGTTCCGACCCGCACGAAAGGCGTAACGATCTGGGCACTGTCTCGACGAAGGACCCGGCGAAATTGAATTGACCGTGAAGATGCGGTTGACCCGCGGCAGGACAAAAAGACCCCGTGGAGCTTTACTGCAACTTGGCGCTGGGAGTGGGTCTGAGATGCGTAGGATAGGTGGGAGGCGACGAAGCGCTGCTTCCGGGCGGCGTGGAGCCAACCTTGAAATACCACCCTTCTCTGATCTGCTTTCTAACTCCTGAGCAAGCAGGAGGACAGCGTCTGGTGGGCAGTTTGACTGGGGCGGTCGCCTCCTAAAGAGTAACGGAGGCGCACAAAGGTTCCCTCAGGGTGGATGGAAATCACCCGTCGAGTGCATTGGCATAAGGGAGCTTGACTGCGAGACCCACAAGTCGAGCAGGGGCGAAAGCCGGTCAAAGTGATCCTACGGTACCGAGTGGAAGGGCCGTGGCTTAACGGATATAAGCTACCCCGGGGATAACAGGCTTATCTTGCCCAAGCGTCCACAGCGACGGCAAGGTTTGGCACCTCGATGTCGGCTCGTCGCATCCTGGGGCTGGAGTAGGTCCCAAGGGTTGGGCTGTTCGCCCATTAAAGCGGTACGCGAGCTGGGTTCAGAACGTCGTGAGACAGTTCGGTCTCTATCCGCCGTGGGCGTAGGAGCCTTGAGAGGAGCTGCCCCTAGTACGAGAGGACCGGGGTGGACGGACCGCTGGTGTGCGGGTTGTTCCGCCAGGAGCACCGCCCGGTAGCCATGTCCGGACCGGATAAGCGCTGAAAGCATCTAAGTGCGAAGCCGACCTCAAGATGAGGGCTCCCACCGAGTCAATCGGGTAAGACCACAGGAAGACTACCTGTTCGATAGGCGCCAGGTGTAAGCGCAGCAATGCGTTCAGCTGAGGCGTACTAATGGTCGAGGGCTTGACCTCCAGCAAGACTCGTCGCGCATGACGCGCCCGTCCCGCAGTTCTTCGCTCTTCAGTCCTCGAGGTGCACCGGCTCGCCGGCCCTCACATACCGCGGGGTGGAGCAGTGGTAGCTCGTCGGGCTCATAACCCGAAGGTCGGGGGTTCGAATCCCTCCCCCGCTACCAAACCCACACAGCACACCACAACGGCCCGGGTCACCCGACCCGGGCCGTAGCTTTACCCACAGGCCGCAAACCTCAGCGCACCCCACTCCGGCCCTTCGCTTCCTCCTCCAGCCACCACAGCATCCCGGCCAGCGCCAGCCACAACCCGGCCCGCACAAGCAGCGAACCCCGCCGGAACTCCCACAGCAGATCCGCCGGGTACCCCTCACCCGGCGAAACCGGCTCAAGCAGCACCACCGCCGCTCCTGCACCGCCCGCCAGCGCCGCCGCAAACGCCAGCCACCCAATACGCCCCCGGTGCTGGCCCAACAAGCGCCGCAGCAGCACCGCCGCCAGCGCCCCCGTCAGCCCAAAGGCTACTGCGCCCAGGTACGCCAGCGTCCGCTCCCCCGCCGTGTCCGGGTCGCCCACCCCCGGCGGATTCGCCGGGTAGGCCAGCGCCGGCACCAGCCCCACAGCATATCCGCCCAGCAGCGCAGCTTCGCGTGCCCCCCGCAACGCTTCGCGCGCACTCCCGCCCCGGGCAGCAGCAACCCCCACAACCCCGCACGCCAGCCCCGCCGCCGCTGCTACCGCAACCGTTCCCGCTGCCAGTCCAACCGTCCGCTGCACACTGCGCGGGACAGGACTCGCCTCGTGCGCATGTCCAGGTTCCCCTTCCGCTTGCTCCTCCTCCAGCCCAATCGCCCGGTCCAGCGCCGGCTCAACCGCGGCCCAGGCCACCAGCGTCGCCAGGACCCCGGCCGCAAGCCCCGCCAGCAACGCCGAGAGCAGTACATCCAGCACCGTCTGCCCCGGCCCTTCACCATCCGTTTCCGCCTGCGGGCACGCTAGTGACATGGGAACCCCAGCGCGTGGCGCGCATCGTGCACGAGTTCATGGATAGCCATGCCGTCAAACAACGCCACGGCACCCTGCTCAAACCCCGCCAGGTAAATCAGCGCAGCCGCAAGACAAATCCCAGCAACGAGGGCTGCCCCCTCCCGCAGCGCGAGGCGCCCCCGCGCAGGCATCGTCCTCGCCGATGAATCACGTACAGCCATCAAAACCTCCTCGCCGAACCTACGGCATCGAATCTAGCTGTCACCGCGGCCCCCGCCGCAGTGTCACATCCCTTCCTCGATTGCCCCCTCTGCATCGAGCAGAACAGCCTCCAAACGCTGTTCGGCCTCATCCGAAGCCATCCAGAGCCCCCTGCGCGCCGCCTCCAGCAGCCGCCGCGCCATATCCCGCAGCGCCCACGGATTGTGTTCCCGGAGAAACGCCTGCATCTCCCTGTCGAACACATACGTCTCGGCCGCCCGGTCGAACTGCCACCCCTTAACCAGCCCCGCCGTCGCCGCCCAGCCAAACAGGTAGTCGAGCGTCGCCGCAAACTCCGTCCCCGCACGGTAACCGTGCTCCTGCATCGCCGCAATCCACTTCGGGTTCAGCACCCGAGCCCGGAACACCCGGTCCAGCTCGTCCTCAGTCAGGCGGACTCTCGGACGGCGCGGGTCCGAGCTGTCTCCGAAGTACAGGCGAGGCCGAACCCCCCGGAGGAGGCGCACCGCCGCCGCCATACCCCCCTGGAACTGAAAGTAATCATCAGCATCGAGCAGATCATGCTCCCGGTTGTCCTGGTTCTGCACCGACACTTCGACCCTTGCCAGCCGGTCGCGCAGCTCTTCCATCATGGCAACACCGTACATCCCCGGAGCATAGGCATAGCCGCTCCAGGCAAGGTACGTCTCCGCAATGTCTGTCTCCGACCTCCACGCCGCCTCGTCCAGCAGCTGGAGCACGCCCGCCCCGTACACCCCAGGCGCGCTTCCAAATACGCGCACCCCCGCCCGTCGCCACGCCTCCTCCGGCTCGGCCCCGGCTGAGGTCAGCACGAACTGTCTCGCCAGGCGGTGCGCACGCACCGGGTTCAGTTCCGGTGGCTCATCCAGCCCCGCGACCGCGTCAAACGCCTGCGCGAGCAGCTCAATCACCCCCGGAAACGCATCCCGGAAGAAGCCCGAAATCCTGCACACCACATCCACCCTCGGCCGCCCCAGCTCATCGAGCGGAATCACACGAAACCCCGAAACACGTCGGCTCTCCGGCTGCCACACTGGCTCCACGCCAATCAGCGCGAGCACCTGTGCTACATCCTCGCCCCCGTTCCGCATCGCCGTCGTGCCCCACATCGAGATTCCGACCGCCGTCGGCACCTTTCCTGTTTCCTTGCGGTACCGCTCAACCGTTTCCTCGGCCAGCTCCCGGCCAACCTCCCAGGCGACCCGGCTCGGGACCCCGCGCGGGTCCACTGAGTAGAAATTCCGTCCCGTCGGAAGCGCATGCGCCATCCCTCGCGTGAGCGCCCCCGCCGGCCCCGATGGCACATACCTGCCGGCAAGCGCATCCAGCACATGCGCAATTTCATCATCAGCCTGCCGGAGCGCCGGCAATAGTCGCTCCCACGTAAACGTCAGAACCTGCACCAGCGGCCCGCTTTGTACGGGGGGCATTCCCGTCGCCGCCATCGCTGCCTCCCGCGGCTGAATCCCGGCGACCAGGTGTCCCAGCGCTCGTCTGCCCACCGCGTGCAGCCATTCATGAAGCTCCCCGAACGTGCGGAACGTCCGCGTTTCCCCCAGCATCTCCACGAATTGCCCCTCAGGCCGCTGTCCAGCCGGCCGGTCGTGCACCTCCGGCGGGAGCCCGAACCATGCCGCCACCGCCTCGGGCAGCGCCGGGATTGACCCGTTCGGCACCCGCAGCATCGCCGCGAGAAAGTCCGCCAGTTCATCGCCCTCAGGAATCTCCCCCAGCACGTGTAACCCCGCCCTGATGGGCGCCGCCCCCAACTCGTGTGTGTACGTGTGAACCGCCTCCACCAGGTGCGCGAACCCCTCCCCGGTGAGGTCCGAAAGCGCATACGGGACACCATCCTCGTGCTCCCGGGGGTCCCACTCGTGCACATGGCCGTCGCCGCCATCCCGTAGCAGCCGGTCCAGCTCGCTCGCCAGTCCCGCCTTCCGAATCACCTCCCATATCTGGCGCTGCAGGTACGGGAGCCGCCCAGGGTCAGTTCGCTCGAGCAGGTAGTATTCGTCCACCAACCGGTCCAGTTCTGCCAGCTCTCCGTAGAGCTCCGCATTCGTAATCGGCGGAGGCAAATGGTCCACAATCACCGCGTGCGTGCGCCGCTTCGCCGCCGCACCCTCCCCCGGCCCGTCGACGATAAACGGGTAGATGACCGGCACATCCCCGACAAACAGGTCAGGGTAACAATCCGCTGCCAAACCGATGCCCTTCCCCGGCAGCCACTCCGCTGACCCGTGCTTCCCCACCTGCACAATAGCATCAACCCCGAACCCGCCCAGTTCCCTCGGCTCTCGCAGCCAGCGATACAGCGCATAGTACGGGTGCGGCGGCGGCAAATCCGGCTGATGCATGATCGCCGTCCGGTCCATCGAGTAGCCGCGGGGCGGCTGGATGGCAACGAAGACGTTTCCGAAGACGACCCCCGCGACGAAGACGTTCCCCTCACTGTCCAGGTAGTGCGCCCCTGGCGGCGGCCCCCACTGCCGCTCCATCTCAGCGCGCCGATGCCGTGGCAGTTCCTCGAACCAATCCCGGTACCGCGCCCCGGGTATCCTCGCGGCTGCTCCTTTGAGCATCGCCTCCGTCAGCGTCTCCTCCTCGTAATGGCCCTGCGCAAGCAGCAGCCCCATCAGCGCATCGCCCGTGGGCGGCAGGTCACCCACCGTGTACCCCGCCTCCCGAAGCCGCTCGAGCAGGCGCACCACGCTCGCCGGCGAATCCAGCCCAACCGCATTGGCGACGCGGGACGCCTTCGCGTGGTGGTTCGTCAGGATAATCGCCACCCGCTTCTCCGCGTTCGGCAGGCGCCGCAGCCTCGCCAGCCGCGCCGCCAGCCCCATCAGCCGCTCAGCACGGTCCGCCGGCACGACCCGGCGCACCGTCCCCTCTGCGTCACGCTCCTTGAACGATGCCGGAACCCCGATGATCCGCCCGTCAAGCTCCGGGATCGCGACCGACATAGCCACGTCCAGTGGCCCTGCACCCGTCACCGAGGCAGCCCACTGCTCCACAGTGGTCGAAAGCGCGATGCCCTGCACCTGCGGGATGCCAAGCTCCTCCATCACCGACACCTGCCAGTCAGGCCCCTCGCCCGCGCTGCCGGCACTGCCCAGCGCAAACGCCATCGTGTTCACAATGACGTCGACGAGCAGCCCGCCATCGCTATCGCACAGCGCCCGCAGCGCCGCTGTCCGGCCTGAGGCGTCCGGGTCATCTTTGAGCGAATACCCGTACACAGGGAGCACATCCGCGCCGAGCCGCTCGCCGGCCGCGACCAGCGCATCAACAAAAGCCAGGTCCCCTGACAGGAAGAACGAGCGGTAAAACAGCAGCCCGATAGCAGGCCGTGCGCCGTCCCGCGCCGCCAGCCACTCCTCGAGCGTGCCGAAGCGCGGGTGGTAAAACCCGGTCCTCGGCTGCGGCACTGGGTCCCGGTAACCAACGCCCAGGCTCAGCAGGTGGTCGCCCAGCATCCGCAGCAGCTCCCGGTAGTTCTCAATGCCGCCCTGCTGCAGATACGCCCGCACCGCCAGTGCAATCCCCCGGCCCGCCGTCGAAAGGCCAATCAGCCCTTCGTCCAGCTCATCGGTACCCGGCACCGCCACCAGCCATGCGCCGTGCGCATCGGCAAGCTCGACCAGCCGCTCAATCGCCGGGACCGACTGCCGGCCCCCGTGCACGACGAGCAGCGTCACCGCTGCCTGGGGCACGAGCTGCTCGAACAAGGCTGCCGCGTCCGCTCCGTCTCGCAGCCCCGAGATGTTCCGTACCGTCACCGGCGGGAAGTCCCTCCCCAGTTCGCGCGCGGCCGCCTGGAAACAGAGCACGTCCGTGTCCGAGTGCGTTAGGACGAGTATCTCGCCCCCTTCCTGCCAGGGTGCCGGGCCAGCTTCCGTCGTGCGGCGCCCGACGGCCTGCCCCCGGCCGTCGTTAGCAAGCGCCGAAAACGCCAGCACCCCGAGCTCGCCCTCCGGCGGCAGGTACCGTCCGGCCGCAACCAGCCGCTCGATGTAGTCAAAAAGCTCCAGGATAAGCCCTTCCGAGTTCATGGAGTGAAAGAACACTGAGACGCCGTCGAACAGGAGCATGCACACGTTCGCGAGGGGGCACGGCCCAAGGCACCCGCCCATGTTCAGGTGCACCTTGTTGCGCAGCTTTCGCCGCTCCCACTCCGCGTGGTAAAGCTCGAAGTGCCCGGGCGGCTTTCCCTCCGCCTCGTGTCCGCAGCAGCACCCGTGGGCGCACACGAACAGCTGCCCCAGCTGCCGGTTCACATTCACCAGCCGGCCATCCGCCCGCGTCACGATATTCCGGGCATTCCGCTTTCGGGCCCCTTCGGTCGGCCCAACCCGGGCAGCCCCGTCCCGGTCGCACGCCCCCTCGCACGGTCCGCTCATCGCGCCACCACCGTGGCCCGGCTGGTGCGGACCTCACGCGCCAGTGTGCCCGGTTCAAGGTCATCCAGCCCCACGTACCGGCCGCCCAGCGCATCCGCGAGCCGCCGTGCGATCCCCAGCCGGACCGGCCCCGTCTCCGAGTCGATAACCAGCGCCTCCACGCCCATCTCCCGCAGCCCGGCCGCGCGCGCCAGTCCCCTCGCTACCGGGTCCATCCCTCCGCCGCCAGCGTTCGCCCGGCCATCGCTGACCAGCACGAGCAGGACCGGCAGGCCCGGTTCCCGCCTCCGAACCATAGCCGTCACGCTCGCCGCGGCCTCCAGCCCAGCCGCGAGTGGCGTGCGCCCGCCCGTAGCAAAAACTTCGAGCGCCCGGTGCGCATGGTCGACGCTTCGGGTGGGAGGGAGCACGACCCGTGCTCCCTCCCCGTTAAATGCGACGAATGCCACCCGGTCCCGCCGCAGATAGCTCTCGCGCAGGAGCCCGAGCACAGCACCCTTCGCTGCCTCCATCCGCCTGCGGGCGCCCATCGAGCCGCTCGCATCCACCACCATTAGCACCAGCGCGCTCGCGTCCGGCCGACGCCGTTTCGCGCGCAGGTCCTGCTCCCGGATCGGCAACGCCCCGGTTCCGCGCCGAAGGATCGCCTCTCGCAGCGTCGCCCCGATATCAAGATCCCTTGGCGGCCGGTCTGCGGCACGGTTCCCGATATGCCGCCCCCGCGCACCATCGCCCCTCCCTCGGCGCCGTCCCGCCTGCGGGACGTTCATCCGCCCGCCCCGGAGCATGGAACGCGCCCCCAAGTGACTCTCCCTGCCGATCGGCGCTGGCGGCTGCCGGTCGCCAGCGCCGTTGCCCGCGCTTTCGTCTCCCGCTGCCTGATGCGGCGCTGCCCCGCTCCCGGGGGGTTCGTCACCGGCCGGCCCCCGTACGGCCGGGTCGGCAGAGTCCCCGTCCTCCCCGTCGTTCCTGTTCTCAAACGGGGCCAGCGCCTGCTCGATTCGCTCGCGGTCGAGGTGCGGATGCTCGAAGGGCAGCCTCCGCTGCCGGTGCGCAAGGACAAGCGGCGCGGTCGCCCGCACGTCGTCCAGTGTCACCCGGGCGCGCCCCTCCCATGCGGCGTTCGCCCGCGCCGCCCGGTAGAGCGCCAGGTCCGCGCGCATCCCGTCCGCCTCGCACGCCGCGCAGACCGCCACAATCGCCTCCAGCACCGCATCCGGCACCTCCACGGCCCCGGCGTGGTCGCGGGCCTCCCGGAGACGCCCGGCAAGCCGTTGGGTCTCCGGCTCCCATGCCCGGCAGAACCCCTCCGGGTCCGATTCGAACGCCATCCGCCGCCGGACCACCTCCGCCCGTTCCGAAGGACTCAGGCGGTCTGCCGCCTCCACCATCAGCCCGAACCGATCCAGCAGCTGGGGCCGCAACTCGCCCTCTTCTGGGTTCATGGTTCCGACCAGTACGAACCGTGACGGGTGGCTTGCCGAAATGCCGTCCCGCTCGATGTAATTTCGCCCCATCGCCGCCGCATCGAGCAGCGCGTCCACCAGGTGGTCCGCCAGCAGGTTCACTTCATCGACATACAGAATCCCCTGGTGAGCAGCCGCCAGCAGGCCCGGCTCGATTATCCGCTCGCCCCGCTGAAGTGCCGCATCGACCTGGATCGAGCCCACCAGCCGCTCCTCCGATGCGCCTACCGGAAGCGTCACCACCTGTGCTCGCCGTTCAATCGCCCGCATCCCGAGATGCTGCCGACGCGCGGGACACTCGGCCTCCTCGTCCGGTGCGCACGCAAAGGGGCACCCCTCGGTCACTGTCACCGGGGGCAGCAGCGCCGCGAGCGCCCGCACAGCCGTCGATTTCGCCGTCCCCTTCCCGCCCCGGATCAGCACCCCGCCGATGCCGGGGTCCACCACGTTCAGCACCAGTCCCAGTTTCATCGCCTCCTGGCCGACAAGCGCCGCGAATGGGAAAACCGCGCCGTTCATCGGGCGTCCTCCCGCGCATCGACCGCCATCCGCTCTTCCAGCGCTCCCTCGGCTCCAAGCATGGCCTGTTCAAGCCCCGCGAGCGTCTCCCGGCGCGGCTGCTCCCACATACCCCGCCTGGCCGCCTCGAGCAGCCGCGCCGCCATATCCCGCAGCGCCCATGGGTTGTGCTCCCGCAGGAACGCCTGCCGTTCCCCGTCCAGCACGTATAGTCCCGCCAGCCGCTCGTACATCCAGTCCTCGAGCACATCCAGCGTCGCGTCCATCCCAAACGCGTGCTCCAGCGTCTTCAGCATCTCCGAACCCCCCTGGTAACCATGGCGCTCCATGCCCTCCAGCCATTTCGGGTTCACCGCCCTCCGCCGGAAGGTCCGCAGCGTCTCGTCCTCCGCCGTCCGGACCGCCGGTCTATCCGGCCGTGTGCTATCCCCGACCCAGGCCTTCGCAGGTGCGCCGCCCAGTTCTCGCGCCAGCAGCACCATCGCCCCGAAGTCCTGGAAGTAGTCGTCCGTATCCAGCACGTCGTGCTCCTCGTTGTCTCGCGTCTTTAGCACCACCCGCACTTCGCCCGCCCGCCGAACAAGCGCACCCCGCGCCGCCGCACCCCAGCGCTCACGCGTGTACGCATGGTCCACCCATGCCGCGTACACCTCCGCGAGGTCGCGCCGAGACGCCCAGTGGCCAGTTTCGACCGCCTGGACGACTCCATCGACGTACACGCCCGGCTTCGGCGCGAACACCCGGAACAGCGCCTCTTCGCGCGCGACACCGCGGGCCAGGTCCGAAAGCAGGTGCTTGCGGACATAGTTCATCTCGACCGGCTCGTCCAGCGCCGCCACCCGGCAGACCGCCTCGTCCACCAGTGCAATCGCCGCCCCGAATCCGTCCCGGAAGAAGCCGCTCGCGCGGAGCACCACGTCGACGCGAGGACGCCCCAGCCGTTCGAGCGGCACAACGTCAACCCCGGTAACCCGGCCCGACCTGGGGTCCCGGGTCGGCTCCACCCCCAGCAGGTGCAGCACCTGCGCAATGTCCTCGCCTTGCGTACGGATATTTGCAGTTCCCCAGGCGATGACCGCAATCGACTCCGGCCATTCCCCCTCCTCACTCCGGTACCGTTCGAGGACCTCCTCGGCCAGCCGCTTTCCGCGCTCCCAGGCGGCCATCCCCGGCATCGCCCGCGGGTCCATACCGTAAAAGTTCCTCCCGGTTGGCAGGCAATCCGCCTGGCCCCGTGTCGGAGCACCCGCCGGTCCGGGGGGAACCGCCCGCCCATCGAGCGCCGCAACAACCCGGTCCAGCTCGTCCGGCGTCTTCCGGAGCGCTGCAACGACTGCCGCCAGCGCTTCAGCGGCGGCTGCAGCACGCGTCCGCGCCTCCGGGCTTAGTGCCGCGAAGAACCCCTGTGCTTCCTCCGGTCCCCCTGCGATGATCACCCGCACGATGGCCCGTGTCCGTTCGCCGTCACCGATCGCTGCCGCCAGCGACCGGTCCCCCAACCCCTGGTCGATCGCCAGCACCAGCTCCTCGAAGTCCGTCCCTGAAGGCGTCTGGCCGAGGATGTGGAGCCCTGTCGGGATGAGCCCGCCGGCAAGCTCCTCCAGGTAGTGAAGCGCCTCGCGCGCAAATGGCCCCCAGTCGCCCCCGTCAGGCTCCCCGAGGTCGTGCTCCAGCTCGGCCCGGGTCATCGCCGACACCGCCTTCTGCGCCAGCTCCTCCAGCTGCCCTGCAGCCGCGCCGACCTCAGCGGCGTCACGCAGGGCCT
>Ga0308392_1000389_pt1 | contig 18421 bp, 20 predicted proteins | sample Hotspr20Samplem2_FD_202361 | JGI IMG/M metagenome (GOLD analysis project Ga0308392, IMG submission 202361) | Hot spring phototrophic mat microbial communities from Octopus Spring, Yellowstone National Park, Wyoming, United States - 20050624_m2 ... | reverse complement strand
CGCATAAGAAAATTTTACTCGCTCTTGAGAGGCGTTGGGTCACTTTTTACCAGGCAAGGCACTTGTCGCATCAGGCAGCTAATGTTATCATGCAGGTACTGAAAGGGATATGATGGAGGCCGAATCCTTACCAAACCGCCGTTTGCGAATTGTCCTGGTGATGATCCTCCTGAGCACATTGCCCTGTTACTGCCTGGGATTCTTTCTGGCGGCGCAGGCGCCAGGCCAGCGCAGCACTGCAACGCCAACTTTGACACCCACGCCGCGCAAGACCTTTACGGTTACGCCGACTCTGTTCCAGTTTCCAACACCTTCTTTTACGCCTTTTTTTAATATCATTACTAATACGGTTACACCTACGGCAACGCAAACCGCCACTCCGACATCTACCCCAACCCCTACCGTTACGCCATCGCCCACGGATACGCCTACGACACAGCCCACCCCAACCGATACGCCAATTCCCTCCCCTTCCGCGACGGATACCCCGCTACCTGCACCATCTCCAACCGAAACGCCACTCCCAACGGTTATCCCACTCGGGTCGCCTACGTCTTCCTCGACCTCAACCAGTTAGGAGCAGACGATAATAGACGGGAGGTTGTCTTAAACCCTTGATTTCCGATACAATTATGCCATGAAGACAAACAATCTCTCAATTCTATTGAAAAGATTGACCTCACCGCCTGGTTTGTCAGGCTATGAAGAGTCCATTGCTCGCGAAGTGGAAGCTTTGTGGAAACCCCTGGTCGATCATCTCTCCCGCAACCGCTTGGGTAGTGTGTTGGGTTTTCGAGCGGGAAGTGGGGAATCGCCACGTCCTTGTTTGATGATGGTTGCCCATCAGGATGCCATTGGCTTGATGGTCAGCGGGATCAAAGAAGGTTTTTTGCGGCTGACTGAAATCGGCGGCGTTGATCAGCGGATTTTACCGGGGCAATTGGTTCAAGTGCATGGAAAACGCACCTTGCCAGCCGTTGTTGTACAACCGCCGCCCTTCTTGCTCCCACCCGAAGCGCAGGAGGGGAGTGTACCTTTGTCCTATTTGTGGGCTGATACTGGACTGGAAGAGAAGGAAGTACGCCGCTGGATTCAAATTGGCGATCCGGTCTCTTTTAACCGCAACTATGTGGAACTGGGCTCGGATGTTGTCTGTTCCCCCTCTTTGGATAACCGGGCTTCCCTATGCGCCTTGACTCTTTGCTTACAGGAGCTGCAAGCAAGAAAACATGCCTGGGACATCTGGGCGGTTGCCAGCACCCAGGAAGAGGAAACCTTAGGAGGTGCAGCGACATCTGCATTTCAAGTTCAACCCGATTTGGCGGTAGTGATCGATGTCACTCATGCCAGTGGGCCTGGTAGTCCAGCACACAAGACCTATCCTTTAGGGAAGGGAATCACCCTTGGTTGGGGACCGACGGTTCATCCCAAGCTCTATGAGGTTTTTAAGGAATTGGCTGAGAAGCTGGAAATTCCTTTCAAAATGGAAGCCATGCCTCGCTACTCTGGGACAGACGCAGACCGCTTGCAAACCATTGCTGAGGGCATCCCGACTATGGTCATCAGCATACCTTTACGCTATATGCATACCCCGGTTGAGATGGTTTCCAAAAAAGATATTCAGCGGGCAGCCCGTTTACTGGCGGAGTTTGCTGCCTCGTTAGAAATTGACTTTATGGTTAAGATCCAATGGGACGAAACACCGAAACCCTGAACCAACCAACCATCACGCCCGAACAGATTCGGGTGCTGGAAAAATTGTGTAATGCTGTCGCCGTAAGCGGTAATGAGACAGAAGTGCGCCGCCTGGTGATGGATCAGATTAAGCCAACCGTTCAAGAGATGCGCATCGATGCTCTTGGAAACCTGCTCGCTTTCCAAAAGAAAGAGTCTCGAAAACCTTTAAGGGTCATGGTTGCTGCTCATCTGGATGAAGTCGGTTTTATGCTGACCTCCGAGGAGGACAAAGAAGAAGGAATCTATCGTTTTGAGCTGGTGGGAGGCATTGATCCGCGTTGGCTGGCAGGAAAACCCGTGCAGGTAGGGACAGAACGCCGCAAAGGGGTGATTGGCTGCAAAGCCATTCATCTCACGACTGCTGAAGAACGCCGTAATCCCTTTACCGTTGAGGCGTTACGGGTCGATCTGGGAGGCGGCGGAAAAGCGAGAGTTGGAGATTGGGGAACGTTTGCAACGCCTTTTCAAAAGATTGGCGGCAGCATCCGCGCCAAAGCTCTTGATAATCGCATTGGGGTGGCAACCGCCATTGAGCTGCTGAAATACGAATATCCTGCTCTCGATTTGCTCGTGGCGTTTACCGTCCAGGAGGAGGTTGGCTTGCGGGGTGCAAAGGTGGCAGCCCATGCGCTGAACCCGGATCTGGCGATTGTGCTCGACTGCACGCCCGCCTATGATTTACCCTTGCAGGTCGAAGATAGCTTTTACCCTCTGGAGAACGAAAGATATAACACCCGCCTGGGGTATGGTGCTGCAATCTACCTCTCCGATCGAGCAACGATCTCCGATCCGCGTTTAGTTGCCCATTTTGTACGCACCGCTGAAAAAATGGGCATCGCCTATCAATTTCGTCAAGCAGGTGGTGGCGCCACGGACGCTGGGGCTATTCACCTGCAACGCGCTGGCATCCCGAGTATCTCCATTTCGGTGCCAGGTCGTTATCTTCATACGCCAGCTAGCCTTGTGCGGATTGCGGATTGGGAAAATACCCTGCGCCTTGTTTATCATGCCTTGCAAAGCCTTTCGGTGGATGTCTTGCAAACCGAACGCTAAGGTACCCAAAGAAGCGGAGAAGTCTAATGAAAGAATTGTTGAAAACTCTTGTCGAAATCCCTGCCCCTTCGGGGTATGAAAGTCAGGTGCGCAATCAGATTCGAGAATGGATTGAACCTCTGGTTGATGAGATGCGGGTGGATTCGTTAGGGAACCTGGTCGCGGTTCGCAAACAAACAGACGCACCGCGCCTCATGTTGGTTGCTCACATGGATGAGATCGGTTTGATGGTGACCCATGTTGACCAACAGGGCTTTGCTCGCTTTGTGGCTTTGGGTGGAGTGATGCCAATCCATTGCGTCGGGGGGCGAGTGCGCTTCTTAAACGGCGTTCAAGGAGTTATCGGTGTGGAAAAGAATCCGACTTCTTCTGAAATCCCGCCCCTTGAGAAGATGTTTATCGATGTAGGCGCTTCCAGCGCCGAAGATTGCCCGATTCGCATTGGGGATGTGGCGGTGTTCGACCGATCTTTTGTGGATTTGGGCAAGCGGGTGGTCTCCAAGGCAATGGATGATCGCGTTGGGGTTGCGGTGTTGATTGAGGCCTTACGGCGGATAGAGAAAAGCGCTTTTGAGATGTATTATGTCTTTAGCGTTCAAGAGGAAGTGGGGGTTAGAGGGGCAACGGTAGCTGCCTTTGGGGTGGAACCCGACTTGGGATTGGCGATTGATGTCACTGCTACGGGAGACACCCCTAAGGGCCATCGAATGGAAGTTCGCCTGGGTAAAGGGCCAGCCATTAAAATTCGCGATGCAGGAATGCTTGCCGATCCGCGCGTGATCCAGTGGATGGTTCAGACGGCGGAAAAAGCCAAGATACCCTACCAACGGGAAATCCTGGAGTTCGGTGGCACCGATGCTCGCGCTATCCAGCTCTCGCGTAGCGGCGTTCCGGCAGGTGTTCTTTCAATTCCCTGTCGTTATGTCCATGCCCCCTCGGAAATGGTGGATATGGAAGATGTTGAGAATGCAGTCAAGTTGCTCATTAACCTCCTTCAGACTGCGCCTAACCTTGAACGGCCGAAGTAATTGCTTACGGTTGTTCGGCTCTTAAGCTGTGGATTTTTTAAAAACGATGAACTCTTTTTGGCGATTGGGCGTGCTCCTTCTTGGATTATCTTTGCTCATGGCGTGTCAGGGGGAGGTGAGCGGTGGGCAGCCCGCCACAAGCCCCTCACCAAACCCATTGCCCCGGATCACAGCAACGCAAACTCCTCTATCCCCTGGTTCCCGGCAGACGCGGCAGGGTATCCAGATCTGGCTACCACCCCAGTTTGATCCCAATGGGAATCAGCCCGCCAATCAGCTCCTTCGCAATCGACTGCAGGCGTTCTATGAGCAGTTCTCGAATTTGCCCATTGAAGTACGTCTCAAGGCTGAAGATGGCCCTGGTGGAATGCTTGAGGCGCTATCGGCAGCCAGTGAAGCAGCTCCACTTGCCTTACCAGACATCGTACTGCTGCCACGGAAATTAGTTGCCCCGCTTGCCCAAAGCGGTATTCTCCATCCTTTGGGCGGATACACTCAACTGGCAGAGGAGCAAAAATGGTATCCGTTTGCACGCCAGCTTGTCACCGTTGAAAACACTGCCTTTGGCATTCCGTTTGTTGGGGATGTCCTTTTGCTGGCTTATCCCCAAAGTTTAGCCAATGAATTACCGCTAGAGTGGAATGACTGGTTAGTCAGTCGTTATGAGCTTGGCTTTGCTGCTGCTGACCCCCAAGCCACGGTGATGCTTGCTCTTTACCTTCAGGCAGGCGGTGCAGTGCGCAATGCGCAAGGAAAGCCGATGTTAGAAGAAACGGTTCTGACGGAAGTATTGGAAAAACTCTCCTATGCCTATCGGCAAGGAAAACTACCCGCGTGGGTGATTCAAGCGGAGAATGATCAGATGGTTTCTCAGGCGCTGGCTGAAGGAAAGATTGACAGCGGATACCTGTGGGGGTCGAATTTTCTAAAAAACGATTTTCGAGACTACCGTGCATCAGCGGGATTTTTAGCGAACAAGACCTCCCTTACGTTAGCGAATGGTTGGATTTGGGCTTCGACAAGCTCGATTCCCGATCAGATTGGAATCGGCTTTCACCTGGCAGCTTTTCTCAGTGAGGCTGAATTTATGGCTGCTTTTACGCAAGCAAGTGGGTATTTACCAACTCGCGCCGAGGCTTATCCATACTGGCAAGAAAATGAGTTAACCAAAGACCTGGATACCATTTCCCACCTGGCACAAGCGATTCCGCCCAGTCCATTAAGTGATCCTCTGGGAATTGCCCTGCGCAATGCGATTTTAGCGGTACTCAAAGATCGCGTTGCGCCCCAACAGGCTGCCAAAGATGCAATTGCTACCCTGAGCAAGCCCTAAGCTGGTTTTAATATATTCTCTGCTCAATAATGGTATGATGTCGTTTCGAGCTGGTTATGGATGACCCTAAAGAAAACTTTACGGAACAAGAGCCTTTCCCGCTTTCAGAGGGTAGGCGATCAGAAGAACTCTCTCAACCATCTGCCTCGCCAGGGGGGGAAGCGCCTGGGCGATGGCAAACCCTCTGGCAAGACATCACCGAATTGGGATTTGGGGAGACTTTCTCGCGCTGGGCAGCCCACTTAATCCTGGCAGTGTCGATCTTGCTGTTGATTTGGATCATGCCTGGTTTCTACACCTATGATTTCTTTTCGGTTGTGTCGGCAGAAGAGAGTACGGTCAACCTGCCAACCCAAACACCGGCGATTGATTCGTCCCCCTCCCCTTCGCCTGTCCCTGCCATTGTGGATGTGGGGATCAATCGCCAGACGCAACTCTTCACTTCATTGCCCAGTCGGCCGCGCTTTGAGGTGATCAAGTACACGGTCAAACCCGGCGATACTCTGTTTGGCATTGCCGAAAAATTCCGCCTCAAGCCCGAGACAATTTTGTGGGGAAATCAATATACGTTGGGAGACAATCCCCATAACCTACGACCCGGGCAAGAACTCAATATCTTGCCGGTCGATGGTACCTATTATAAGTGGTCGGCCGGGGATGGATTGAACCGCGTGGCAGAGTTTTTTGGTGTCAAGCCCGAAGATATTATCAATTTTCCCGGCAATGGTTTAGACCCCAACACGATTGGCGATTATGCGCATCCCAATATTGAGCCCGGTACCTGGCTGGTTATTCCCGGCGGAAAACGCGAATTTGTTAGCTGGTCTGCTCCAGAAATTCCCCGCGACAATCCAGGTGTTGCCCAGGTTCTTGGTCCTGGAGCCTGCAGGGAAGTTTCCAGTGGAGCCATTGGGGTGGGATTGTTCATCTGGCCCACCAATCGACATTTTTTATCGGGGTTTGATTACTCTCCCTCAACCAACCATTTTGGCATCGATATTGACGGTGAGACAGGCAACGCGGTTTATGCGGTCGATAACGGGGTGGTTGTTTACGCTGGTTGGAATAACTGGGGCTATGGCAATGTGATTGTGATCAATCACGGAAATGGCTGGCAGACGCTGTATGCCCATTTAAGCGCGATCAATGTTGCTTGTGGCCAAAGCGTTTACCAGGGGAACACCATCGGTGCAATTGGGAGCACCGGTAATTCCTCCGGATCGCATTTGCATTTCGAAATGATGTATAACGGCACCAAGGTAAATCCCTGGGATTATCTGCCTCCACCGTAAACATCCCGATGACACAAACCAACGTTTTCCAACTTCAAATTCTGCGAATTATCCTGACGGCTTTCCTAATTGGCTCGGCAGTCTCTGCGTGCATCCCTTTACACTTACCGTCAGCCACTCCTACAGCAACTGCTTCAACGACCCCGATGGCGACCAGGACTTTGCTACCTACCTTGACGCCTTCGCCGACCAGTGCGATCCAACTTAGCGAGGAACAATTGCGAGGGGTCACCATCCGTTTCTGGCACCCTTATTCTGGCGAGCTTGGAGCAACCCTAGATCAGTTGGCAGGTGAATTTTCCCGCCAGAACCAATGGAATCTCTCCGTGGTCAGCGAATCGGTCAATGGGATTGATTTCCTGGAAGAACGGATGAAGACCGCTCTCGATCAGGAGACTCTTCCGAATCTGGTGATTGCGCCTCTCTATCAAGCCCTGGAGTGGAATCAAAGCCGTCCCCTCCTCGTTGATTGGACAGTTTATAGTGAAGATGTCCTTTGGGGGGTGCCGCCTTTAGAAAGAGAACTGTTCTATCCGAATGTGTGGGAGGCCAGTGTCGTGCAGGGGCAGCGATGGGGGATTCCTGCCCGCCGCGTTGCTCAGCTTCTGCTCTATAACGCCTCCTGGGCGAATGAATTGGGTTTTAAAGCCGCTCCGAAAACCTCAACCGAGTTTCAACAACAAGCCTGTGCGGTCCGTTCGGATGGAGGACATAATGATTCGAACGGATCAAGAGGGTATTTGTTCACCCATGATTACCCCACTATCTTCGGGTGGTTTATGGCATTTGGCGCCCAAATCACACGAAGCGGAGAGGAAAGTTACCAGTTCAAATCGGCAGAAGTTCAAAGTGCGATGGTTTTTTTACGCAAGCTCTTTGAACAGGGCAGCAGCGCCCAACTCCAGCTAGTTGAGCAGGCAATGGAAAACGCCCGGAACCAGGATCGTTGGACAGTCTTGCCGTTTCCAACCGCCAATGGAGAGGGTTCAACAGTTCTCTATGGTACGGATTATCTTCTGCTTCGCTCTTCCAAGCGGGAGGAGCTGGCAACCTGGTTGTTTGTCCGTTGGCTGTTGGAGAAAGAAAACCAGCAACGTTTGGCAGTAGAAACCCTTGCTTTGCCTTTGCGCCGCGATGTCGGGGAAGCTTTGCAGAACGAGATGAACGTGCCGCCAGGCTACCGGGCAGCAATTGAATATCTGCCCTTAGGCGTCAATGAACCCTTATGGGCATCCTGGGATAAGGTGCGTTGGGCAGTTGGAGATTCCAGCCGTCAATTAGTCGCCTGGTATTTCACCCTGGAGCAAATGCCTTCGTTGTTGGAGCTCTTGGATAAAACTGCTGCAGACTTACGTGCGCGGCAACCTTAAGAAGCGGGCGAACTGGAAAATTCGGTCAGACGGCGTAAAGCAGCTTGAGCATGAGCGTCCAGCCCTTCTTGATAGGCAATCTCGGCTGCTAAGGGAGAAAGTTTGCGGCTGGTCTCAGGGTCTAAGGCGACCAAACCGATGATGCGCACGAAGTCCAGGCAACTCAGGCATGAGTTAAAACGAGCGGTTCCACCGGTTGGTAGAACATGACTGGGACCGGCAATGTAATCGCCTAGTACCTCGTAGGAATGTTCTCCGACAAAGACCGCGCCGGCCGAGCGGATTTTCTCAACCCACTGCCAGGGGTTTGCGACAGCCAGCGCCAGATGCTCAGGGGCAAACTGGTTGGCAATCTCGAAGGCCTGGTTTAAGTCACGAACTAGGACGAGGCCGCTTCTGTGTTTCAGGGAAACCTCCAGAATCCGATCTCTGGACAAAGCCGCAAAGCGATCATCGCCTTCCAGTTGATTTGCTACTTGATGCTGCACGGCTTCCGCTACTTTGGGTGAAGGGGTCAGCACGATAGCTGCGGCGAGGGGGTCATGCTCTGCTTGGGCGAGCAGGTCGGCAGCCACCCATTCGGGGTTAGCTGACTCATCAGCGATGATCATTGTCTCAGTTGGCCCTGCTAATCCGTCAATGCCAACCATGCCATAGACCTGTTGTTTGGCAAGGGTGACAAAAAGATTGCCTGGCCCGACAATTTTATCTACGGGTGGGATGCTTTCGGTGCCGTAAGCCAGAGCGGCGATCGCCTGGGCGCCGCCAACGGTATAAACCTCGTCGACCCCTGCGATAGCTGCGGCTGCCAGGGTGATGGGATGAACTCCGCCATTGGCGCGAGAGGGCGGCGTAACCATGGCAATTTGGGCTACACCGGCGACCCGTGCCGGGATAACGGTCATTAAAACCGTTGAGGGCAAGGGAGCACTTCCGCCAGGGACATATACCCCTGCTCGCTCGATGGGGCGCACCAGTTGGCCTAGGGTTCCTTCGCTTCCCTGAATCAACCACGAGTGAATCGGTTGCCGCCGATGGAATGCCTCCACCCGCTGGGCAGCCTCTTTCAACGCTTCAAGCGTTTTGGCGGGGATAGCTTGCACAGCTTGCTGGATGACTTTGGCGGAAACTCGAATTTCTGACAGGGAAACGCCATCTAATTTTTCCGTCCAGCGCTTCAGAGCTTCGTCTTTATGGTCACGCACATCTTCGAGAATGCGCGCCACAGCTTGAGCGGGAGTCAACCGTTCCCCGAACAGCGCTTCGAGGCGATCGAGCATTTGGGGAGGGACTTCTTGTAACGCCAGCGGAGTGCGCTGCAAAATGGTATGTCTGGCTGTTTCAAAGTCGTAAATGGGTATCATATCGGGCGAGAGTTTATCACAAATTTTTACCAAAAAACGAGCGAATTTGGGCGGTATTGGCTGAACTCTGGCGGGTTAAGTGTGTTTCACGAAACCATCACTGCGGGTACAATACGAATAAGCCACTGGAGGAAGAACCCCATCCTATCTATAACCTAAAGGAGGAAACAATGAGCGACTATCAAACCGTTGTGTGCGAAAAACACGAAAAAGTTGGGCTGGTGAAGTTAAATCGTCCGCAAGCCTTAAATGCTCTGAATACCACCTTATTGCGTGAGCTGATGGAGGCGTTAGAAGCCTTCGATGCCGATCGCGAAGTGGGGGCGATGGTCATTACAGGCAACGAACGAGCATTTGCTGCCGGAGCAGATATCAAAGAGATGGCAGAGGCTTCTGCGATTGAGATGTTCCAGCGCGATATGGTTGGGCAATTTGACCGCATTCGTCACATCTCAAAACCGGTGATTGCTGCGGTGAGTGGTTGGTGCCTGGGTGGAGGATGTGAATTAGCCATGTCTTGTGACATGATCATCGCCTCTGAAACTGCCCGCTTTGGACAGCCGGAAATCACCATCGGTGTCATCCCTGGTGCTGGGGGAACTCAGCGGTTGACCCGTGCGGTAGGTAAAGCGTTGGCAATGGAGATGATCCTCAATAATCGCACCCTGACGGCTGAAGAGGCTTATCAGCATGGTTTAGTGAATCACGTCGTACCCTGCGAAGAACTTCTTCCCACTGCTCTAAAACTGGCAGGGGAGATTGCCGCCCGCGCCCCGCTTGCAGTACGTCTTGCCAAAGAGGCAATCAATTTTGCTGCCGAGTCTTTCTTGAGCAATGGCTTGCTGCATGAACGGCGCAGTTTTTATTTTCTCTTTGCCAGTGAAGACCAGAAAGAGGGGATGCGCGCTTTCCTGGAAAAGCGAGCTCCGAACTGGCGAGGAACATAAGAAGCCTGAGATGACGGCTATTGAAGTGGTCTCAACTTAAGAACAAATCGGGAATTCGACTCGAAACAGACTGCCTTTCCCTACCTCGCTTTGGGCAGTGATTTTGCCGCCGTGTGCGTCGACAATTGCTTTTACAATGGCTAAACCCAATCCACTGCCGCGCGTTGTCCCATAGCGTGGACGGGTTGCTTCGGCGCGATAGAAGCGTTCGAAGATATGAGGCAAATAATTGGGTGGGATGCCAAAGCCATTATCTTCCACTTCCAGAATCACTGTCTCGCTGGCAGTCTGGTGGAATAAGCGTACCTGAATCCAGCCGCCGTTGGGAGTATATTTGATGGCGTTGTCAACCAGGTTATAAGCTAAGCGACGGATTTGTTCTTCAACTCCCTGGATCAAGGGCAAATCCTCTCCCGCTTCCAATTTAATGTGAATGTTCGATTTCTCTGCCCGGACACGAAAAGCAGCGCACACTTCGGAGATCACTCGCTTCAAATCGATTTCTGTAAAGGGAACGCCGCCTTTGGTCGCTTCGATGCGCGAGAGGTCTAGCATATCTGCTACAACCTGGCTAAGATGGTCAATTTCGCTTTCCATTTCGCGGAGAAATTTATCCGCCAGAGCTGGTTCTTCCATTGCACCATCGCGCAGGGCTTCGACTCGTAATTTGAGGGTTGTTAATGGAGTGCGCAGTTCGTGGCTGGCGTTAGCGACAAAGTTGCGCAGTTCGATCATTTCCGCTTCATTTTGCTTTTGTTGGGCGAGAAAAGCCTCTCGAATAGCGTCGGCTTCTTCCAGCGCAGAGTCTTGGGGTGGATGTTGGTCGTCACAACTTTCTGCTGTTTGGATGGGGAGGCGAGTGAGCTGTTGTAACCAGCTTTGTGAGATGAGAAAGGCAACGGCATTGATCAGAACAACCAGACCAATCAGAGCAAGCCAAAAACGCCAGTCGGAGAAGGGTTCAGGTACGAGCTGCCGAGACCAGAAGCGTTCCAAACCGAGCGCAATGGTAATGTTTAAGAGCCCCAACCATGCCAGCAGGTAAAGCCATCGTTTTCTCAGGGAACGAGGCAAAAGACAAATCATCCAAGTTCCTCAGCTCCAATAAAGCGATAACCATAACCACGGATGGTTTGGATATATTGAGGAGAGGCGGGATCGTCTTCTATCTTTAGGCGCAGCCAGCGGACATGGACATCCAGGGTGCGTTCATCCCCAATCCACTCTTCACCCCACACCTGTGCCAGAATCGTTTCACGGCTCATTGCCTGTCCGGCGTTTCTCATCAGGAAGGATAATAAATCATACTCCCGCGCCGAAAGCAAGATTTCTGCTCCTTTTTTGGATAATCGATGGGCAGTCAGGTCCAGGTGAAGGTCGCCAATGGTGATATCGGTGAGCGGTGGATAATAGCGATCCATTTCCACCCGGCGAAGTATGGCGCGGATACGGGCTAATAGTTCCCGAAAGGAAAAGGGTTTGGGAAGATAATCATCTGCACCAACTTCTAAACCCAATACCCGATCCAACTCGTCGCCGCGCGCGGTGAGCATAATGATTGGGATTGTACTTTCTGCGCGCAGGCGTTTGCAGACTTCGATCCCATTCAAGCCGGGCAAAAGGATATCCAGCACAATCAGGTCGGGCTGATATTCCCGAACCGTATCGAGAACGAGTGAGCCATCCCCAATGCCTTTGACCTGAAAACCTTCTCGCTCCAGGGAATAGGTGAGCGATTCGACAATCAGGGGTTCATCATCGACGATCAGGATTTTTGTCATTTTGGCCTCTTTTCTCCCATCTGGATGGGCAATGCCTGGCTTTATCTATTCACTCTTGTTTGGAGCAGATTGAGGAAGGTTCTCTGCCGCGACCCGCGTGGGGTCTGGAATAGAGTCTAACCCCAAGTCAATGCTCTCTTCCATCCGAATCTGTCCACGCAAGAAAGCTCCTTCTTCGGTAGCAAAGGCTGCTGTGACAACATCGCCCCATACCCGGCCGGTGCTGCGGATTTCCACCTTTTCGGCAGTAATATTCCCCTTAACCATTCCAGCGACAATTACCGTGTTTGCCCGGATTTGTTCACAGGTAACCCGGCCGCCTTCACCAATTACAACCGTACCCCGCAGGGCAATATCTCCATCGAAAGCGCCTTCGATGCGCAATCCACCGCTGCCGCTTAGGGAGCCCTTCCAGTTAATCCCCGCACCTAAGACTGAGTTAATGCGTTCAATTGGCGCTTGGGGTTGTAGGGCAGCCAGGGAGGGTTCTTCTCGCTTGCGAAACATGCTGGTTATTCAATCGTTTCCGGAATTCCGAGAATATTGTACCCTGAATCGACAAAAAGTACTTCGCCGGTTGTTTTGGAAGCTAAATCAGAACATAGAAAAACGGCTGCGTTACCCACATCTTCGATGGTGACATTTGAATGAAGGGGAGCAATTTCGGCGTAGCGTTTATACATGTCTTTAAAACCGGACACGCCGGCAGCAGCAAGCGTGCGGATTGGTCCGGCGGAAATGGCATTAACGCGCACTTGTTGTCGCCCGAAATCATATGCTAAATACCGTACCGAGGCTTCCAGAGCTGCTTTGGCGACGCCCATCACATTGTAATGCGGAGCAACTTTCTCTGCGCCGTAATACGTCAGGGTGAGCAATGCCCCGCCTGGGGGGATATAGGGCTGAAAGGCTCGAGCAAGAGCAGTGAACGAATACACGCTGATGTCCATCGCCAGGTGAAAACCGGCTCGCGAGGTATTGTAGTAAGGTCCGCTTAATTCCTCGCGATTGGCAAAGGCAATGGCATGTATGAGAATATCTACCTTGCCAAAGCGTTGGGCTGCTTTTTGAGCGATGGTTTGAATCTGTTCATCCGAGGCGACATCACAAGGTTCGATGAAATCGCATCCAATTTGAGCTGCTAAGGGGCGAACCCGCCGTTCTAAGGCTTCACCTGCATAGCTGATGCCAAGTTGCGCTCCTTCCCGCGCAAAGGCTTGGGCGATCCCCCAGGCAATGGAACGATCATTGGCAACGCCGAAAATCAAAGCCACTTTTCCGTCCAGTAAACCCATTCCTTCCTCCAGATTGATCAGGTATCAGGAACCTCCCTTTTATCCTTGAGAAGCGCGGAAGCAGGCAAACCGACAAACCGCCACGGGATGCTGCGCCAGGGTTCCTGTACAGTATATAACCCCACACGCGGGGTGGTAGTCACGCTGAGAGAAAGAAATGGGCTGCCATCGGGAAGGCTCTCGACATAGAGGAGCGGGTGGGGTTGGCAAAGATCGTATCCATTCCATGTGCCGTCGATATTGAAAGCTTGACAGAGTTTTGCAGGCCCATTTGTCCAGAAGGGGCGTGGCTGACCGTTGCGCCGTTGAGCCACAATATCCTCTCCTTCATCTAGTTGGACAGCACGGATCAGCACCGCAGCCGGGAATCCTTCCCGCTCGGTAACGAAATTAAGCAGCCAGTGCATACCATAAGTGAAATAAACATAGGCATGACCTGGCGGACCATACATGACTTTCGTTCTGGGGGTCAAACCAGCCCGGGCGTGGCATCCTTGATCTTCCTCTCCGATATAGGCTTCGGTTTCAATGATGAAACCGCTCAATCGCCGTTGATTTTCGATCCGCACCAAGCGCATTCCCAACAGTTGCTCAGCAACCACTAGCGTCGGGCGATCAAAGAACGCTCTGGGGAGAGGACGGAAGTGGCTCATCTAAGGGAAATTAACTGCGTACGCGGACGAGTTCTTTGCGGAAAAGGGGATCTTTCTCCAGGGTCAGGCGCAAACCTTCTTCAAGGGACACGCGCGGTTGAAAGGTTAGTTTTTCTTTTGCCAGGCTGATGTCGGCGCACATGCGCGAAACCCCCGGATCGTTGCGTGGATTATAGAGAATTTCCGCATCCGAGTTGGTGATTTTGAGTACCAGACGGGCAAGCTCCCGGACGCTGGTCTCTCGCCCACTGCCGATGTTGATGATTTGATGGTTGACATTGGGAGCCGTGGAGGCGGCGATCATAGCACGGACAACATCGTCGAGATAGATATAATCGCGGGTTTGATCCCCTTCTCCATGGATGACAATCGTCCCATTGCGCACGGCCTGGCGTAGAAAATAGGGTATGACCGGTGGATGAGAGGCTGGTAGATGTTGGCCTGGTCCATAGGCATTGAACACGCGCAAACAGACGGTTTCAATTCCCCAGAGATCACCAATTGTGCGCACATAGTATTCCGCTGCCAGTTTGGAGACCGCATAAGGAGAGCGTGGTTTGGGCTTGATCTCTTCGTGGAGGGGTTGTGTTTCTTGTTCCCCGTAAACAGCTCCTGAAGAGATCAATACCACTCGGCGTACGCCCACATCGCGCATAGCCTCCATCAGGCTGACCGTGCCGCCCACGTTGACCGCGTTGTACTCACGTGGATAAAGCACCGATTCCTGCACCGAGACCCGCGCTGCCAGGTGATAGACGCAATCGACATCCTGCAAGAGTGTCCATAATTTTGGGCGGTCGTTAACATCCCCCCGCGTAAAATGGACATCCGGTGAAAGGGTGGCCGGATCGCCGGTGGAAAGATCGTCAAGCCCACGCACCTCATGTCCTTCGCGGGCCAGTTGATTGGCTAATGCGGATCCAAGAAAACCTGCTGCCCCGGTGACTAAGAAGTTCATGCTAGCGCGGATTATAGCACGAAGTGAGCGGATTCGATTGACGGTTGATCAGATTCTAATCTGCGTGTTGCCGGACCAGGCGATAGCGGAGAGGGTGGGATTCGAACCCACGGTGGATACAAGACCCACAACGGTTTTCGAGACCGCCCCGTTCAACCACTCCGGCACCTCTCCAGCGATGGGAGAAATTGTACTCCCCGGCGAAAAGCATGGTTTACAACCGAGCTCACGGAGGTCACAGAGAAATATTACAAGCTCTGCCCTATCCGCGTCTGCTGCGATTTGTGTTTTCGGCGGACGTAATTATACTAAAAAATCGGGTTTGTAAGATGAAGTCGTGCGCTTGTCAGACCTTTTTCTTGCTCACCTATGGAAAAATTGGGCAATTTGGGGTGTAGGTGAACACTTATTCTTTGCATTTTCCTTTAGGGCTTTGCATAAGGCTGAATGGTCTGCAATTCACTCAGAAACTGATAGTGTTTCTGGTTAAACGTGTACAGAGGCACTCCCAGCACAAGTGCTGTCTGGGCAATGAATACATCCAGCAAGCCTGCTCCGTGGCTCAGATGATATGCCAGAAATATTTCCAGCGCATTGTCACAGTCTGCAGGCAAGAGCCATACCACCCCGTAGGGCAATAAAGCACGCTGGAAACGCTCCTGTTCCTCTTTATTGCGACATCCTTGGATCAGTTCCATCACCACGTATCCTGGCAGGGCAATTTCCTCCCCTTCATCCAGGGTGTCGAACCACGCTACCGCAGGAGGAAACTGACGCAGGAGGTCAATCATCACATCGCTATCCAGCAAGATCATTGTGCCTCTCCACGTTTTTGAGCCTGCTCGCGTAAGCGCCGTGCATAGGTGCTGCTATCTTCAATGTCTGTCCGATCCTTCCACAGGCCGATCAATCCAGACTCACGCAACTGACGTACGGTTAGGCGCAGCGGCGTTCTGGTCTTTTCAGCCCAAGGCAGGACAATAATTTCAACTTTATCGCCGCGCCGGTAAGGTAAACCGCTGAGATGGATCTGTCCGTCCTTGACAATTACTGCCTCACGTCTAATTGCTTCCATTTGCCTACTCCTCGTATCCTATAAGCTCGCAAAGGGGCTGCGCTCCCAACTACCATTTGGGAAGGTGGCACTCCAAATGGTATCTTCAACCTTCTCTCATTGCCGCAGGTTCAAAACCTGCAGGTGACTACAGACTACTCCCAATTTTACTCGTATTTTCCCAGACCCGACACTCAACCTGTTGAAAGGACTTGGACGCTTTTGTGTTTGACTTTAGATTGGTCGTAACAACCTACTATCACAAGTCGTGTTGATAATTTGCTGAGAAAACCGTCCACGAATTGAACACGAATAAACGAATGACAGCGCTATTCGTACATTGGTGAAAACTTTGTGGACGGTCTGCCCCACCATAAAAAGAGATTTGAATACCTGCCACAACTCTCGGAGTAAAAATTTCTTAGGTTTGCCTATCCTAAAACCAACTTTTCTGTTTGGAAAAATGTATTATAGGTAGAAGGAGGCAGAATTTCGGTAGTTCGGATCGCAAAGGAGATTTTATGGATGAAATGGATGCAATTGCGCGTTTGAAACAAGGCGATATTCATGGTCTAGAGTATCTGGTGAGAACTTATCAGATTAAGGCGCTTCGTACGGCTTATCTGATTGTCCGAGATTATGATTTGGCTGAAGATGTCGTTCAGGATGCTTTTTTAAGAGCATATCAACGAATCCATCAATTTGATGTGAAACGTCCATTTGGCCCGTGGTTTTTCAAGATAGTCGTCAATATTGCCAAGCAGGCTGCTGTTCGGAGAGAACGAGAGATCGCGTTCGATATCGTGAGTGCTAATGAGGAGACAGCTCTGGATAAGATCTTAGCTGACTTAAAATCTCCCGAAGCCATGGTAGAGCAACATGACTTACAGCAGATGATTTGGAAAGCGTTGGGTAAACTGCCTCCAGCACAACGGACGACAATTGTTGAACGCTATTACCTAGGCCTGAGGGAGAAAGACATTGCTGCCCGTGCGGATGTGCCGCTTGGCACAATTAAATGGCGACTTCACACCGCCCATAAACAATTGTGTGTCTGGCTTGGTCAACTCAGGCCTAATATCAAATTCAAACAATTTAAATCTGAGAAGGAGATTGAACCATGAAGGATCAAGAGTTGCAACAAATCCTACATGAGATTGCCATGGAAGCTGTGCCAATAAACTCAGACGTGTGGCCCATGCTGCGGGAATCTCTAATTCATCAGCCGCATTGGTCAAAACAGGCACGCCGGATACCTGCCTCTCGTTTAGGTTGGCTGGTCTTTGCTTTGGTTGTTCTATTCCTCTTTAGTGTAACAGCCTATGCATCTGGACCCTGGTTCAGTCGCTTGTTTGCAAAAGATGAGCGAATAAAGAGCATTGACTTGAGCTTGAGTCAGTCACTTAATCTAAGTCAAACGATCGAGGATGTTACTGTTACTTTAGAATGGGCTTATGCTGATACGGACTGGGTGTTGGTTGGATACAAGATTAACAATTCCGATGGCAAACGCTTTGAGCCTTACCATGAGGTATTGACAGATAAGGCAGGTATTCGGTTGCCATGGCAAGGTACGTATGGTGTAACCGGCCAATCTGATAGTCTACAAGTTTCATTACCCGTAGGTGAAGGCACTTATGTTGCAATTTTCGACAACCAATCAACATCCCCGGTGCTCGATGTCCGGTTTAGGGTATATGCCCAAGAGCTTGTATTGCCTTCCGCACAGACTGTTCCAACGATAGGGGCAAACACAGCGACAGAAGTGGTGCTCACACCAATGCCCGTCGGAAGAACCATCGGTCCATTCGAGTTTGGATTCACTCTCTCGGTGACTACTTCAAATCAACATCGATGATTTATTCGGTGACACGGAGTAAGGGAAGGGCTGGAGACATCCAGCCCTTTTTGTTACTTGAATTGATGCCAGGCATCTCCCCACGAATGATCGCAGCCCAGGTCACTTCGCTGAAGCGCGGGCATTGAGCGCCAAACAGCAGCCCTATTAGCCCTTCAACGCCCCAGCCAGGATGCCGCGGATGAAATAGCGCCCAAGCAACAGGAAGAAGATCAACGGAATGGCAACCGCAATCAGCGCAGCGGCCATTTGCAGATTGTACAAGACAATCGTGGTGCCTTTTGCCTCGGCCATCACGACTTGCACGGTTTGGGTTTTGGGTGAGGATAATGATAAGGCAAGGAAAAATTCGTTCCATACCTGCGTGAAGACAATAATGGCTACCGAGGCATACGCTGGCAGGGAAATGGGCATGATCACGCGGAAAAAGGTTTGAATTTTTGAAGCGCCGTCCACTTCGGCCGCTTCTTCCAGTTCACGGGGTATGGAGAGGAAGAAGGTTCCCATTAATACCGAGGCTAATGGCACATTGAGAATGAGATAAGCGCCGATCAAGCCCCAATAGGTGAGGGCCAGCTTGGTTTTTGCCATGAAAATGACCAGAGGAATGATCACCGCCTGATAAGGCAGATATAAAGCAATCCCAACCAAAACAAATAAGACCCGCGTAAAGGTGGTGCGTGTGCGGCTGAGGTAAT
>Ga0308392_1000376_pt1 | contig 18830 bp, 15 predicted proteins | sample Hotspr20Samplem2_FD_202361 | JGI IMG/M metagenome (GOLD analysis project Ga0308392, IMG submission 202361) | Hot spring phototrophic mat microbial communities from Octopus Spring, Yellowstone National Park, Wyoming, United States - 20050624_m2 ... | reverse complement strand
GCGCACGCCAGAAGGGCGAGATGACCGGACTGTCTGTGACCTCGCGGTCCACCAGAACCCTTCCGCCGTAAATCTTCCGGGCAGGGTCGGACGGGTACTCGAATGATGCTTCCGCAGCTACCGGCGTCCCGTCATTACAGATAATCACCGAGACGGTGTCCGCCTCCAAGAAGGGCCGCGCCGTGGGCCGCCGAATCTCCACCTTGGAACCGCGCGCTGCCTCCAGGTCGTACACCTCCCGGTACGGGGCACACGGGTCCGCCTTCCTGTCCCGGCCCGCATCGAGGGCCCACTCGTAGCTGATCGTGATCCCCGCGACCACTCCCTCGAAGTACGGGAACTTCAATTCGGCATCCATGTAGGGAACAAACCAGTGCGGCTTGCTGGTGTCGGGGTCCAGAGGGAGGCCGGTGTACGGGTCGACCCTGGCGGAGCCTGGCGGCGTGGCTGTGGCTGTCCCGGGCGCCGGTGTGGCCGCGGCTGCCGGTGCTGCCGGCGTACCGGCCGCAGCCGCCGGGGGCGACCCGTCATCGCCACCCGCCTGGCGGCCGATGGCGAACCCCACCACGCCAAGCGCGAGCACCCCAGCGAGGGTGCCGGCGATGCCCAGGACACGTTTCTTCGTCATCTCGCTCCTCCGCTGAAACGGATGCCGCGAGGGTACCGGATCGCGGGGGGGGGGGGGTGTCAACCATTTTTGGTTAACGACCGGGCACGATGCGGTGGACCGGAGGGAAGAGCTGGCCGGCGAGCACGCCGGCGGCGAGGGCGAGGGCAAACAGGAGGGAGCGCGCAATCACCGGAGCAGCTCCTCGGCGACCGCGAGGAGGTCGCGCTCTGTGAGATTGAATGCGTAGATCTGGGTCAGGACTCCATCATGGTAGGCCGCGAGACCGCTCAGCCCAAACTCGAGGTGCGGTAACGGTGAAACCGCCATCGCCGCCGGCCGCCCCGCGACCACCACCTCCTTCACCCGATGCGCACGCCAGAAGGGCGAGATGACCGGACGCTCTGTGACATACCGGGTCACGACAAAGTTTCCGCCATAAATCTTCCGGGCAGGGTCGGACGGGTACTCGAATGATGCTTGCGCAGATACCGGCGTCCCGTCATTACAGATAATCACCGAGACGGTGTCCGCCTCCAAGAAGGGCCGCGCCGTGGGCCGCCGAATCTCCACCTTCGAACCGCGCGCTGCCTCCAGGTCGTACGCATGCCGGTACGGGGCACACGGGTCCGCCTTCCTGTCCCGGCCCGCATCGAGGGCCCACTGGTAGCTGATCGTGATCCCCGCGACCACCCCCTCGAAGTACGGGAACTTCAATTCGGCCTCGTAGTAGGGCTCGTACCAGAGCGGCTTGCTGGTGTCGGGGTCGAGGGGGAGGCCGGTGTACGGGTCGACCCCGGCAGGGGCCTGAGGTATGGCCGTCGCTGTCCCGGGCGCCGGTGTGGCCGCGGCTGCCGGTGCTGCCGGCGTACCGGCCGCAGCCGCCGGGGGCGACCCGTCATCCCCACCCGCCTGGCGGCCGATGGCGAACCCGATCGCTCCGAGCGCCAGCACTGCCGCAAGCACCCCGGCGATGCCCAGGACACGCTTGTTCGTCATCTCGCTCCTCCGCTGTGACAGATGCCCTGAGGGTACCGGATTGCGTGGGGTCAACCATTTTTGGTTAACGACCCGGCACGATGCGGTGGACCGGAGGGAAGAGCTGGCCGGCCAGCACGCCGGCGGCGAGGGCGAGGGCAAACAGAAGGGAGCGCGCAATCACCGGAGCAGCTCCTCGGCGACCGCGAGGAGGTCGCGCTCTGTGAGATTGAATGCGTAGATCTGGGTCAGGACTCCATCATAGTACGCCGCGAGACCGCTCAGCCCAAACTCGAGGTGCGGCAGCGGTGAAACCGCCATCACGGCCGGCCGCCCCGCGACCACCACCTCCTTCACCCGATGCGCCCGCCAGAAGGGCGAGATGACCGGACTGTCTGTGACCTCGCGGTCCACCAGAACCCTTCCGCCGTAAATCTTCCGGGCAGGGTCGGACGGGTACTCGAACGATGCTTCCGCAGCTACCGGCGTCCCGTCATTACAGATAACCACCGAGACGGTGTCCGCCTCCAAGAAGGGCCGCGCCGTGGGCCGCCGAATCTCCACCTTGGAACCGCGCGCTGCCTCCAGGTCGTACGCATGCCGGTACGGGGCACACGGGTCCGCCTTCTCGTCCCGGCCCGCATCGAGGGCCCACTGGTAGCTGATCGTGATCCCCGCGACCACCCCCTCGAAGTACGGGAACTTCAATTCGGCATCCATGTAGGGAACAAACCAGTGCGGCTTGCTGGTGTCGGGGTCGAGGGGGAGGCCGGTGTACGGGTCGACCCCGGCAGGGGCCTGAGGTGTGGCCGTCGCTGTCCCGGGCGCCGGTGTGGCCGCGGCTGCCGGTGCTGCCGGCGTACCGGCCGCAGCCGCCGGGGGCAACCCGTCATCGCCACCCGCCTGGCGGCCGATGGCGAACCCCACCACGCCAAGCGCCAGCACCCCAGCCAGGGTGCCGGCGATGGCAAGGACACGCTTGTTCGTCATCTCGCTCCTCCGCTGAAACGGATGCCGCGAGGGTACCGGATCGCGGGGGGGGGTCAACCATTTTTGGTTAACGACCGGGCACGATGCGGTGGACCGGAGGGAAGAGCTGGCCGGCGAGGCTCAGTCACCGGGGCGGGATTCGCGGTGCTCGCGCAGGGCGCGTTCGCTGGCGGTCTCCGGGCGGGCGGACGCGCGCCTGCCGGCGGGGCGGGGCCCGGGCGGGGCGGCGGCAGCAGCATCGCGGGCGGCGCGGGCATCGATGCGGCCCGCTGCGGCGGCGGCGCGATCGGCGACATCTGCCGCCCCATCGGCGCCGGGGGCGCGGCCGTTGGCCGGCGGTGCGGGGACCTGCGCGGCGGCGCCGCGGCCTGGCCGGCGGGTCCGCGCGGCCGGGCCAGGCTCCGTTGCGGCAGCGGGGACAGCGGCGAGCGTCCCGGCGGCTTCGAGGATGGGGCGGAGGTAGCGGCCGGTGAAGCTGGCGTCGACCAGGGCGACCTCCTCGGGGGTGCCGGTGGCGACGACCTGGCCGCCGCGGTCGCCGCCGAGGGGGCCGAGGTCGATGATGTGGTCGGCGGACTTGATGACGTCGAGGTGGTGCTCGATGACGACGACGGTGTTGCCGGCATCGACGAGGCGGTGGAGGACGTTCAGCAGGTGGTCGACGTCCTGGAAGGCGAGGCCGGTGGTGGGTTCGTCGAGGACGTAGAGGGTACGGCCGGTGGAGCGGCGGGAGAGCTCGGCGGCGAGCTTGATGCGCTGGGCTTCGCCGCCGGAGAGGGTAGTGGCGGGCTGGCCGATCTTGATGTAGCCGAGGCCGGTGGCTTCAAGGGTATCGAGGATGCGCTTAATGCGGGGGAACCGTTCGAAGAACTCGACGGCCTCGGAGACGGTCATGTCGAGGACTTCGGCGATGTTCTTGCCGCGGAAGGTAATTTCGAGGGCTTCGCGGTTGTAGCGCCTGCCGTGGCAGGCCTCGCAGGGGACGGTGACGTCGGGGAGGAACTGCATCTCGACGATTTTGTAGCCGTCGCCGGCGCACTCTTCGCAGCGGCCCCCCTTAACGTTGAAGGAGAAGCGGCCCGCTTTGTAGCCGCGGGCGCGGGCTTCGGGGACGGAGGCGAAGAGGTCGCGGATGAGCGTGAAGGCGCCGGTGTAGGTGGCCGGGTTGGAGCGTGGGGTGCGGCCGATGGGCGACTGGTCGATATCGACGACCTTGTCGATGTGTTCGAGCCCTTCGATGGTGTCGTGGGCGCCGGGCCGCTGGCGGGCGCCGTGGAGGACCTGGAGGGCGCGGGGCACGAGGATGTCGGTGATGAGCGAGGATTTGCCGGAGCCGGAGACGCCGGTGACGGCGACGAACTTCCCGAGCGGGATTTCGACGGTGATATTCCGGAGGTTGTTCTCGCGGGCGCCGACGATGCGGATGGATTTGCCGTTGCCCGGGCGGCGCTGCTTCGGCACGGGGATCTGGCGGCGGCCGGAGAGGTAGGCGCCGGTGATGCTCTCGGGGTGCTCGAGGATGGCGGAGAGCGGGCCTTCGGCGACGACGCGGCCGCCGTGGATGCCGGCCCCGGGCCCCATATCAATGATCCAGTCGGCGGCGCGCATCATGGCTTCGTCGTGCTCGACGACGAGGACGGTGTTGCCGAGGTCGCGGAGGCGTTCGAGGGTGCGGATGAGGCGGTCGCCGTCGACGGGGTGGAGGCCGATGGAGGGTTCGTCGCAAATATAGAGGACGCCCATGAGGGCGGAGCCGATCTGGGTGGCGAGTCGGATGCGCTGGGATTCGCCGCCGGAGAGCGTGCCGGAGACGCGGTCGAGGGTGAGGTAGTCGAGGCCGACATCGACGAGGAATTCGAGGCGGGAGCGGATCTCCTTGAGGACCTGGACGGCGATTGCCTGGTCGCGGGCGGAAAGCGGGGATTCGGGCCCGGCGAGGCGGTCGAACCAGGCGCGAGCCTCGGCGATGCTCATGGCGGTGACGGCGGTGATGGGCTGGCCGTCGACGAGGACGGAGAGGGCCTCGGGCCGGAGGCGGCGGCCCTTGCACTCGGGGCAGGGGATTGCCGCCATGTACTTTTCGATCTCGGCGCGGACGTAGTCGGAGTCCGTTTCTTTGTAGCGGCGCTGGAGGTTGGGAATGACGCCTTCGTAACGGGTGTCGTAGACCTGCGTGCGGCCGTACTGGTTGGTGAAGCGGAGGCGGAGGAGCTTCTCGCCAGTGCCGTAGAGGAGGGCGTGGAGCTGGGATTCGGTCAGCCCGGCGATGGGCGTGTGGATGGAGAAGCCCTGGTCTTCGGCGACCGCTTCGAGCTGGCGGAGGTACCAGCCGGCGACGCTTGGGGATTTCGCCCACGGCTCGACGGCGCCCTGGGCGATGGACTTTGAGCGGTCGGGGATGACAAGCGCGGGGTCAATCTGCATTTCGACGCCGAGCCCGGTGCAGCGGGGGCAGGCGCCGTGGGGGCTGTTGAAGGAGAACGTGCGCGGTTCGATTTCGCCAATGGAGGTGCCGTCGTAGGGGCAGGCGAAGTGCTCGGAGAAGATGCGCTCGGCCGGGGGCTGGGGGGCATCGGCGGGGGCACCGCCGGCGTAGCCGACGATCATGACGCCCTGGCCGACTTTGAGGGCCTGTTCGACGGAGTCGGCGATGCGGCTTGCGGCGGCGGGGTCGGAGCCGGGTTCGGGGACCACGAGGCGGTCGACGACGACGTCGATGTCGTGGCGCTTCTTTTTGTCGAGGGCGGGAAGCTCATCGATGTCGTAGACCTGGCCGTCGACGCGGACGCGGACGAAGCCGGCGCGTCGGGCTTCATCGAAGATGCCGGCGTGCTCGCCCTTTTTCGCGCGGGCGACGGGCGCGAGGAGGAGGAGGCGGGAGCCGGGCGGGTAGGCGAGGGTCGCATCGACGATCTGCTGGACGGTCTGGCGTTCGATGGGGCGGCGGCAGACGGGGCAGTGGGGTTTGCCAATGCGGGCCCAGAGGAGGCGCATGTAGTCGTAGATTTCGGTGACGGTGCCGACTGTTGAGCGGGGGTTGTTCGAGGTCGACTTTTGGTCGATGGAGATTGCAGGGGAGAGGCCGTCGATGTGGTCGACATCGGGCTTTTCCATGAGCCCGAGGAACTGTCGGGCGTAGGCGGAGAGGGATTCGACGTAGCGGCGCTGGCCTTCGGCGTAGATGGTGTCGAAGGCGAGGGAGGATTTGCCGGATCCGGAGAGGCCGGTGATGACGACGAGGCGGTCGCGGGGGATGCGGACGTCGATGTTCTTGAGGTTATGTTCGCGGGCGCCGCGGACGATGATGTGGTCGAGGGGCACGTGGGGCCTTTCCGGCGGGGAAGCGTGTGGGCGCGGGAGGGCGCCGGGAACGAGTGTAGCGCCGGCGCGCACATGAGGATGGTAGCGCCGACACGAACGTTTGTTGAACGCGCGGCGGCTACCGCAGAAGGGGCGGGCAGCGGATGCTGTGGGCGTGCAGGCGCTGCTGCTGGGGCTGGTGCTGCTGGCGACGGTGGCGGCGCTCTATCTGCGGCCGTTCGGGGCGCGCGACTGGCAGGTGGCGGCCGCGGGCGGGGCTGCGGCGTGGGCGCTGGGGCCAATCGGGCTGGGGGGCGGGCTGGAGGTGGTGGCCGATTCGGCGAACATCCTGGCGTTCTTCTTCGGGCTGATGCTCATTGCGGCCGGCGCCGAGGCGGCGGGGCTCTACGCCCGGGCGGCGCGGCTGCTGGCCGGGCGGCGGACGGCGCGGGCGCGGGTCGGCCTGGTGCTGCTGCTGGGGACCGGCATCACGGCGGTGCTCTCGAACGATGCGACGCCGCTGGTGCTGACGCCGGCGATCTTCGCGGCAGGGAGCGTGACAGCGCGGGCCACCACGGATGCTGCCTTCGCGGCGACCTTCACGGCGGACGGGGCGAGCCTGCTCCTGCCGGTGAGCAACCCGGTGAACCTGCTCTTCTTCGAGCGGTTCGAGCTGGGGTTCGGCGGCTACCTGCGGCTGGTGACGCCGGCCGCGCTGGCGGGCATCGCGGCGCTGGCGCTGGTGACGTGGCGGCGGTCGGCCGGGGGCCGGGAGGCGGAGGCAGGGGCAGGCCGGCACGTGGCCATTGACCGGCCGGTACTGCCGACGCTGGTCGTGGTGGCGGGGCTGGCCGCGGCGTACGTGGCCGCCGGCCTGCGCGACCTGCCGCTGGGGGCAGTCACGCTCGGGGGCGGGGCGGCGATGGCGGTCGCGGCGCGACTTGGCGGACCGATCGACGGGCGGCAGTTCCGGCGGCACGTCGCCCCGGGGGTACTCGTCTTCGTGGCGGGGCTGCTGCTCCTCGTGGAGAACGTGGTTGCGGCGGGGGCGCTGGACTGGCTGGCGGGGGTGCTCGGCTGGCTGGAGGAGCGGCCGGTGCTGGTGACGGTGGCCGGCGGCGCCGTCATTGCAGCGGTGCTCGCGAACCTGATGAACAACTGGCCTTCGGCGCTGCTGCTGGCAGCGACGATTGCCTCGCGGCCGGGGGAGCATGAGCCGCTGGTGGTGGGGGTGCTGATCGGCTCGACCATTGGGGCGAACTTCACGATGGTCGGGTCGCTGAGCACGGTGTTCTGGCTGAGCCTGGCACGGCAGCACGGGGCCGACTACGGGGCGGTGCGGTATGCGCGGAGGGCGTTCGCGCCGACGCTGGCGGCGGTGGCGGCGGCGGTGCTTGCCGGCGCTGCAGCGGCGGGCCGGGGTTAGCGGCGCACCCGGTAGCGGCAGTAGAGCTCGCCGGTGGCTTCGTTCGGGACGGCGGAGACGAGTTCGAGCTGCTTCATGGTGCGGCGGGTGAAGGCGCGTTCGCCTTCGACCGGCGTGAGGGTGTCACGTCCGCCAACGATGCGGGGGCCGATGGTGATGAACAGCTCGTCAACGGCATCGATGGCGAAGAGGCCGGCGTTCAGGGTGGGGCCACCCTCGCAGAGGAGGAGGCTCGCGCCGAGTTCGCTGCGCATGTGGCTGAGCATGGCGGCGAGGTCGTTGCGTTTCGGGAGAAGCACGACCTGCCGGCCCGTGGCGCGGAGTGCGCGGACGCGGTCGGCGGGGGCGCCGCGGGCGACGTAGACGACGGCGTCGAAGTCGGGGGCGGTGAAGAAGATGCGGTCGAGGGGGAGGTTGGCGGAGGCGGTGATGGTAGCGGCGATGGGGAGCCCCTCGCGGCCGCGTGCCGCGCGGATGCTTTCGAGGATGGGGTCGCCGAGGCGGGAGGAGGAGCCGCCGACGCGGAGGGTTTCGGCGCCGTTGAGAACGATATCGGCGTGGACGCGGAGCTCGCGCATGAGGCGCTGGTCGACCGGCGAGCCGAGGCCCTGCTCGGTGCCTTCGACGACGGTTTTGCCGTCGACCGACATGACCATGTTGACGATGACGTAGGGGCGGTCGTCGGGCGGGGCGGGGAATTCGAGCGCGGTGTAATCGGGCTTGGGCATGCGGGCAGGTTACTGGAAGCGGCGGAAGATGGCCGCGAGGAGGGAGAGGACCACGGAGAGGAGGAGCATAGTGGTGATGGGGATGTAGACCCGGGTGCTGCCGCTTTCGATGCGGATATCGCCGGGGAGGCGGCCGAACCAGCTGAACGCGCCGAGGGCGACGAGGCCGCCGATGACGATGAGGGCGAGGCCGAGGATGACGATGAGGAGGCCGAGGCTGCGCGGTTCCATGGGCGGTTTATGCGGAGCCGGGGAGGTCGCGTGCGGGATCGAGAGGGCGGTAGTAGCAGGTCGCATGCCCGGTGTGGCAGGCAGGGCCGGCGGGCCGCGCTTTGACGAGGAGGGAGTTGGCCTCGCAGTTCTTGGCGATGGAGACGAGGGCGAGGGTGTTGCCGGAGGTTTCGCCCTTCTGCCAGAGCTGGCCGCGGGAGCGGCTCCAGAAGGTGACGAGGCCGGTTTCGAGGGTGCGCCGCAGGGCTTCCTCATTCATATAGGCGAGGATGAGGACCTCGCGGGTGTCGGCATCCTGCACGACCGCGGGCACGAGGCCATCGGGACCGAAGGCCAGGCGCTCGACCTCGCTCATGGGACCGGCTCCGGGTCGGGCACGGGCCGGACGGGGATGCCGCGGGCAGCGAGGTACTCCTTCACCTGCCGGATGGTGTACGTGCCGAAGTGGAAGATGCTGGCGGCAAGGACGGCGTCGGCGCGGCCTTCGGTGAGCGCGGCAGCCATGTGCTCGGGGCCGCCGGCGCCGCCGGAAGCGATGACCGGGACCGGGACCGCATCGGAGATGGCGCGGAGGAGTTCGATGTCGTAGCCCTGCTGGTGGCCGTCGGCGTCCATGCTGGTGACGAGGAGCTCGCCGGCGCCGCGGCGGGCGGCTTCGACGGCCCATTCGACGGCATCGAGGCCGGTCGGCATGCGGCCGCCGTGGGAGTAGACCTCCCAGGCGCCGGGGACGCCTTCGACGCGGCGGGCATCGATGGCGACGACGATGCACTGGCTGCCGAAACGGTCGGCGCCGCTGGAGATGAGGTCGGGGTCCTGGATGGCGGCGGTATTGATGCTGACCTTCTCAGCGCCGAGTTCGAGCATGATTTTCATGTCGGCCGTGGAGCGGATGCCGCCGCCGACGGTGAAGGGGATGAAGACCTGCTCGGCGGTTGCGGCGACCATGTCGTAGGTGGTGACGCGGTCTTCAGCGGAGGCGGTGATATCGAGGAAGACGAGCTCATCGGCGCCGGCAACTTCGTAGGCGCGGGCGAGTTCGACGGGGTCGCCGGCGTCGCGGAGCTGGACGAAGGAGACGCCTTTCACGACACGGCCGCGGTCGACGTCGAAGCAGGGGATGATGCGCCGGGTGAGCATGGTTCGATTGTGGAGCCGGGAGACGGGCGATGTCGACCGCAGGCGGTTCGTGGCTACGCCATAGCTACCGCGGCCAGGGCCTCGCGGAGCGTGAAGCGGCGCTCGTAGAGCGAGGTTCCGACGATGGCGCCCTCGCAGCCGATGGCGGCGAGTTCGCGGAGGTGGCCGAGGGTGGAGATGCCGCCGGAGGCGATGACCGGGCAGCGGACGGTCGCGAGGAGGTCGCGGTAGGCCTGGAAGTTTGGCTCGGAGAGGGTGCCGTCGCGGGAGATGTCGGTGAACATGATGCGGGCGACGCCGGCGGCATCGAGCTCGCGGGCGAGGTCGAGCGCGCGGACGTTGCTACCGTGTAGCCACCCGTCGGTGCGGACCTCGCCGTCGCGGGCGTCGATGGCCACGACGATGGCGGGCCCGAACCGTTGGATGGCGGCGCGGGTGAGCGCGGGGTCTTTGACCGCGACGGAGCCGAGCTGGACGCGGTCGGCACCGCGGGCGAGGGCAGCCGCGATGGCTTCGAGCGTCCGGATGCCGCCGGAGACTTCAACCGGGATGGCGACGGCGCGGCAGATGGCTTCGATGACGGCGGTATTGACGGGACGGCCTTCGCGGGCGCCGTCGAGGTCGACGACGTGGAGGCGCGGGGCGCCCTCGGCCTGCCACTGGCGGGCGACGGCGACGGGGTCATCGCTGTAGGCGGTTTCGCGGCCGTAGTCGCCCTGGCGGAGGCGGACGCAGCGGCCGCCGCGGAGGTCGATGGCGGGGATGACTTCAAAGCTCACGGGGCGGCGGCGGCCGCGGGGACGGGGGCGCCGTCGCGGGCCCAGCGGACGAAGTTGGCATAGAAGCGGAGGCCGTCCCGGCCGCTTTTCTCGGGGTGACACTGCGTGGCCACAAGGTAGCCACGCGCGAGCACCGAGGGGAAGCGGAGGCCGTACTCGGTTTCGCCGAGGACGAGCGCCGGGTCAGGCGTGGCCGGGTGGTAGGAGTGGACGAAGTAGAAGTAGCTGCCGGAGGGGATGCCCTCGGTGACGGGGTGGGGGTAGCGCCACTCGATGGTGTTCCAGCCCATGTGGGGCACTTTCAGGCCAGGCTGCGCGGGGAAGCGGCGCACGTCGCCGGGGAGGATGCCGAGGCACTCCTGGTCGCCTTCTTCTGAGCGTTCGAGGAGGGCCTGGAGACCCATGCAGACGCCGAGGAAGGGGCGGCCGGCGGCGATGTATTCGCGGATCGGCTCGATGAGGCCGCGCTCGCGGAGGTTGCGCATCGTATCGGCGGCAGCGCCGACCCCGGGGAGGACGAGGGCGCCGGCGCCGGCGATATCTGCGGGCTCGGCGCTGACGAGGGGGCTGGCCCCGACGAAGTCGAGGGCGCGGGCGACGCTGCGGAGGTTGCCGGCGTCGTAATCGATGACGACCACGCGGTCTCGCATGGGGCGAGTGTATCACGGGCGCTCTGCGCGGCCGGGGCTATACTTCGGGCCATGCGCCCGGTGCCGAAGACCCAGTACGAAGCGCGGCTGCGGAGCGAAGAGCTGCGGTCGCTCATCAACTACCACAACCGTCTCTACTACGAGCTGAACCAGCCTGAGATCCCGGACGAGGTCTACGACGACCTGATGAACGAGCTCCGGGCGATCGAAGCGGCGTACCCGGAGCTGATTACGCCGGATTCGCCGACGCAGCGGGTCGGCGGCGCGCCGCTGCCGACGTTCGAGGTAGTCGAGCACCGCATCCCGCTGTTGAGCCTTTCGAACTGCTTCAGCGAGGAGGAGCTGCGGGCGTGGCACCGGCGGGCGGCGGAGCGGCTGGGGATGGAACGGTTCGCACTGGTTTCGGAGCCGAAGATCGACGGGCTGGCGATTGCGCTGGTGTACGAGCGCGGGCGGTTCGTGCAGGGCGCCACGCGGGGCGACGGCTACCACGGCGAGAACGTGACCGAGAACCTGCGGACGATCCCGACGATTCCGAAGCAGCTGCAGGGAAGCTACCCGGAGCGGTTCGAGGTGCGCGGCGAGGTCTACATGCCGCGGAGCGGCTTTGAGGAGCTGAACGCGGCGATCGGCGAGGAGAACCTCCGGCGGGAACAGGAAGGGAAGAAGCCGCTGCCGATGTACGCGAATCCGCGGAACGCGGCGGCGGGAGCCGTGCGGCAGAAGGACCCTGCGGTGACGGCGTCGCGGCCGCTGGCGATGTGCGTCTACCAGCTCGGCTGGTGCGAGGGTCCGCACCCGCAGAGCCACTTCGAAATCCTGGGCTGGCTCAGGGAGATGGGGTTCAACGTCAACCCCGAAGCGCGGCTCCACCCGGACCTGGAGGACGTATTCCCGCGGATCGACTGGTGGGGCCGCGAGCGGGAGCGGCTGGACTACGACATCGACGGCGTGGTCATCAAGGTTGACGACACGCAGGCGTGGGAGCGGCTCGGGGCGGTAGGCCGCGAGCCGCGCTGGGCGACGGCGTTCAAGTTCCCGCCGCAGCAGCGGACGACGAAGCTGCTGGACATCCAGGTGAACGTCGGGAGGACCGGAGTGCTGACGCCGTTCGCCGTGCTGGAGCCGGTGGTGGTCGGCGGGGCGCGGGTCTCGCTCGCGACGCTGCACAACGAGGGGGACATCCGGCGGAAGGACATCCGCATCGGCGACACGGTGATCGTGCAGCGCGCGGGTGAGGTAATTCCGCAGGTGGTCGGGCCGGTGGTGCAGCTGCGGACGGGCGAAGAGCGGGAGCTCGTGATGCCGGACCGGTGCCCGGCGTGCGGGACGCCCGTTTCGCGGGACCCGGACCAGGCGGCGGTCTACTGTCCGAACGCGGCCTGCCCGGCGCAGCAGATCCGGCTCATCGAGCATTTCGCGAGCCGGTTGGCGATGGATATCGAAGGGCTGGGGGAGAAGATGGCGGTCCAGCTGTACCAGAGCGGGCTGGTGCGGAACGTGGCCGACCTGTACTCGCTGACAAAGGAGCAGCTGCTCCGCCTGGAGAAGGTGCAGGAGAAAACCGCCGAGAACCTGCTGCGCGGCATCGCGGCGAGCAAGAGCCGGCCGCTGCCGAACGTGCTGTTCGCGCTGGGCATCCGCCATGTGGGGATGGAGACGGCCCGGCTGCTGGCCGAGCACATCGGCAGCCTCGACCGGCTGCTCGACGTGAAGGCGGAGGAGCTCCAGCAGATCGAGGGGATCGGCCCGGTGGTCGCCGCGAGCATCGAGAACTGGATGCAGCGGCCGGAGAACCGGGCGCTTGTCGAGCGGCTGGTCGCGGCGGGGGTGAACCCGCGGTTCGAGCGACCGGCGGCGGGCGCGGGGCCGCTGGAGGGGCTGACGATTGTGGTGACCGGCCGGCTGGAGCGGATGAGCCGGGCCGAGGCCGAGGACGCGATCCGGGCGCGCGGCGGGAAGGTGGGAAGCTCCGTGACGAAGGGGACCGACTTCCTGGTCGTTGGGGCGGATGCCGGCTCGAAGCTGGCGAAAGCGGAGAAGCTGGGGACACGGCTGCTGACGGAGGAGGAGTTCCTGGCGCTGCTGGAGCGGGGGCCGGCGGCGCTTTCGCAGGCTTCGTGAACGGTTGCAACCATTTTCGAAGCAGGAAATGCCGCGCGGTTCGCCGGGCGGGGTGATGGCGGGTATACTCTGAATCTGACTACCCCGCGGGTTTCTGCGGTTCGCACGACAGGTTCACGCCCTTGGCGTTTCCCAATATTTTCGGTTCGTTATTCGGGTTCTTATCTCACGACATCGCCATCGACCTGGGGACGGCGAACACCCTGGTGATGGTGAAGGGCCGGGGGATCGTCATCGACGAGCCCTCGGTGGTAGCGATCGACCGGACGACGAAGAAGATCCTGGCGATCGGGGCGGAAGCGAAGCGGATGGTGGGCCGGACGCCGGCGAACATTGTGGCGGTGCGGCCCCTGCGCGACGGGGTGATTTCGGACTTCGAAGTCACCGAAAAGATGCTGAGTTACTTCATCCGGGCGGTGCACGACCGGAGCTTCCTGGCCCAGCCGCGGGTTGTGGTGGGCATCCCGAGCGGGGTAACGGAGGTCGAGAAGCGGGCGGTGCACGACGCGGCGCTGAACGCGGGCGCGCGGGCGTGCTACCTGATCGAGGAGCCGATGGCGGCGGCGATCGGCGCCGGTTTACCGGTGATGGACGCGGCCGGGTGCATGATTGTCGACATCGGTGGCGGCACGACGGAGGTGGCCGTCATCTCGCTCGGGGGCATGGTCGTGAGCACCTCGATCCGCGTTGCCGGCGACGAGATGGACCAGGACATCATCGCGTATGCGCGGCAGGTGCATAACCTGCTCATCGGCGAGCGGACGGCGGAGGAGATCAAGAAGCTGGCGGGTTCGGCGGCACCGCTCGACCCGGAAGAGACCATCGAAATCCGGGGGCGCGACCTTGCGACGGGGCTGCCGAAATCGGTGGAGGTGAGCACCGTCGAAATCCGGGACGCGCTGGCGGGTTCGATTGCGGCGATTGTGGAGGCGGTCCGGTCATCGATTGAAGTGACGCCGCCGGAGCTGGTGAGCGACCTGATGGCGCACGGGATTGCGCTTGCGGGGGGCGGCGCGCTGCTGCGGGGGCTCGACCGGCGGCTCTCGCAGGAGACACGGTTCCCGGTATACGTGGCCGAAGACCCGCTCCTGTGCGTGGTGCGGGGCGCGGGCGAAGTGCTAGAAGAATCGGCGCTGCTGGATAAGGTGCAGTCGCAGCTGGTTTCGCGACGGCCCGGGCGGTAGCATCGCCGTGCGCCTCGAGGGACCGTCATGCTCATCCTGAACCGGTACTCGTGGTGGCTCGGAGCCATGGTCGGGCTGGCGATTCTGCTCGGGATCGCCGGGCAGGTCGGCGTGCTGAGCCCGGTGCAGGGCGCCTTTCTCCGGGTGGCTGCGCCGTTCGAGGCTGTGCTGGGCGGCATCTTCCGCCCTGTTGCGGGGCTGCTCTCCAGCGCGGGCGAAGTCGACGACCTGCGCGCCGAGAACGCGCGGCTGCGCGTCGAGAACGAAGGGCTCCGGAATGAGCTGGCGCAGCGGCAGCAGGACGCGCAGCGAATCAAGGAACTGGAGGCAGCGCTCGGGCTGGCGCAGGGGGACACCTCCCAGTCGCGGCTGGCGGCGAACGTGGTCCACCGCGACAGCTCGCCGTTCACTGACGTCATCACGATCGACCGAGGCTCGAACGACGGCATCGTAAAGGGGATGGTGGTGACGTCGACGCAGGGGTCGCTCATGGGCACGGTGACGCGGGTGACGCCGACGCGGTCGTTCGTCCGGCTGATTACCGACACGCGGAGCAACGTGCGGGCGGCGGTGCTGGGCGGAGAAGGGGCCGACGGCATCCTGCGGGGCAACCCGGGGCGGACGCTGACGCTCGACATGGCGCAGGGCGACATCAAGGTGGGCGACACGATCGTGACCGCCGGGCTCGGGGGTGCGTTCCCGTACGGCATTCCGATCGGCACCGTGACGTCAGTGGAGGGCACGACGCAGGACCTGTTCCCGAAGGTGCGGGTGGAGCCGCTGACGCGGCTGGGGACCGCAACGACGGTGCTCGTCCTGATGAGCTTCGTGCCGGAGCGGCTGGACCTGGAGGCGGGGCCGTGAAGGCGCTCGCGCTGTTCGCGCTGGTCTTCGGGGCGGCGATTGCCCAGGTGACGGTAGCGCCGCTCTTCCCGGTGGGCGGGGCGGTGCCGGAGCTGGTGCTGCTGAGCCTCTGCCTCGTTGCGGCGTTCAGCGGCCCGGTACCGGTGATGGTGCTGACGCCGCTGGCGGCCCTGATGCACGGGATGCTGGCGGACCGGGATGCCGGGCTCCTGCTGCTGGCCTACCTTCCGGTGCTGCCGCTCGGTGCGGCGCTCGAGGATGGGCCGCTCCCGCTGGGTCACGCGGCGCGGACGTACGTCATGACGGCGGGGGCCGGGGCAGCGGCGCGGAGCGTGCTGGCCATCGGTGCGATGCTCGGCGGGGCACCGGCGCTGTTCGGGGCGCTTGCGGCAGAGGTACTGCTGCCGGGGCTGCTGCTTGATATCGTTGTGCTCACGCTTTGCTATGTGCCGCTGCGGCTCGCGGGGCTCACGGGGAGCGGGTTCCGGCTGCAGCGGGGGAGGTACTTCGCGCACCTATGAGCCTGCTGGGTGAAGGGCTGCGCACTCCTGCGGGACCGTCCCGCAACCGGCCGCACGGCAACGTGGGGGTTCTGCGGGCGTTCATCCTGCTGCTCTTCGCCATCCTGACGGTGCGGCTTGTGGACATGCAGATCCTGCGGGGCGAGGAGTTCGCGCAGCGTTCGCGGGAGAACCACATCGTCCGGAAAAACATCCTGCCGACGCGGGGGCTCATCACCGACCGGAACGGCGAGCCGCTGGTGAAGAACGTTGGCGTGTACGCGGCCACCATCCTGCCGGAGATGCTGCCGGCGTCGCCGGAGGCGCGCTACCGGATCTACCTGCGGCTGCAGGAGCTGATCGGGGTTTCGCCGCTGGAGGTGCAGACGAAGGTCGACGAGGCGATCGCGGCCGGCCGGGATTACATCGCCATCCGGATCGCGACGAATCTGCCGCGGGAGGCGGCGCTGGCGCTGGAGGAGGCATCGTCGGACCTGCCGGGGGTGAGCCTCGAGGTGACGCCGGGGCGGCAGTACACGGCGGGGCCGGCCTTCTCCCACATCCTCGGGTACATCGGCCCGCAGACGGCGGAGGAGGCGAAGCAGCTGCGCGGGAAGGGGTACCAGCTGAATGAGCCGGTCGGGAAGGACGGGATCGAAGCGTGGTATGAAGCGGACCTGCGCGGGCAGATTGGGTACACGGCAGCAGAGCAGAATGCGCAGGGGAAGCTCATCACCCTCATCGGGCAGCAGGACCCGGTCCCGGGGAATACGGTACGGCTGAACATCGACGCCGGGCTGCAGCAGTACGTGGCCGAGCTGCTCGAGGCCTCGATGAAGGACAACGGCACCGGCTGGGGCGATGCGAAGCAGGCGGCGGCGGTGGTGATGAACGCGAAGACGGGGCAGGTGTATGCGCTCGTTTCGATCCCGACGTACGACAACAACATCTACGCGGATGCGGAGCGGCGGGCGGACGAGCTGCGGCGGATCCATACCGACACTGTCACGTATACGCTGCTGAACAAGGCGCTCAACCCGGCAGCGCCGGGTTCGACGTTCAAGCTGGTGACGGCGACGGCCGGCCTGGCGGAGGGAAGCATCACACCGAACACGGCGTTCCAGATCGGCTGCAGCCTCGACATCAAGGGCGAGAACGACGTCATCTACAACTACCCCGACTGGCGCTGCCACAACATGCTGATGGATGTGCGGACGGCGATCGCCTGGTCATCGAACGTGTTCTTCTTTCTGACGGCGGGCGGCGACCTGGAGCGGCAGCGCGGGCTCGGGAAGGACGTGGAGACCTCAGGGGCGGTGCTGGCCGCGTGGGCGCGGAAGTTCGGGTTCGGGAAGCCGACTGGCATCGACCTGTTCGGCGAATCGCCGGGGCGCGTGCCCGACCCGCAATGGAAGCGGCGGACAAAGGTCGGCCCGGGGTTTGCACCGGGCGAGAACGACTGGTTTCTCGGCGATACCTACAACACGGCGATCGGCCAGGGGGATGTGCTGGCGACGCCGCTCCAGATTGCGCGGATGACGGCGGCAATTGCGAACGGCGGGACGCTTCCGGTGCCGCACGTGGCGGACGCGGTCATCGGGCCGGACGGCAAGGTGGTCCGGACGATTGCGCCGCAAGGCGAGAAGGTGGATGTCGACCCGCGGTGGCTGCAGGTCGTGCGCGAGGGGATGCTGGGTTCGGTGCAGTACGGGGCCGGGGCGCGGGCCGCAAGTTCGCGGACGACGGTGGCCGGGAAGACGGGGACGGCGGAGTTCTTCAAACCGGACGGCACGAAGTCGCAGCACGCGTGGTTTACGGGATTCGCGCCCTACAATGACCCGGAGATCGTGGTGACGGTGTACTTCGATATCGGCGTCGGCGGCGACAAGGCTGCGCCGGTGGCCGGGAAGATCATCGACTACTACATGGAGAAGGTGCGCCGGTGACGAGCCTGACCTTCGGCAGCTTCGGGCGCACCCGGGCGGGGACCTCGTTCTGGCGGGGCTGGGACCGGTTCGATTACGTGATGGTGGGCGCTGCGCTGGCGCTCGTGGGGTGCGGGCTTGCGCTGATTCACAGCGGGTCACGGCCGTGGTACGACGGACCGATCACCAGCCTTGCGAGCCCGGTGGCGAAGCAGGCGCTGTTCGCGGCGGTCGGCATCGCGGTGATGCTCGCCGTCTCGCGGGTGGACTACCACCGGTTCCTGCATTACGCGTGGCTGCTGTACGGGCTTTCCATCCTTTCGCTGGTCGCGCTGTTCGCGCTGGGGAGTACGGCGTACGGGTCGACGCGGTGGTTCGACCTGGGGCCGGTGCAGGTGCAGCCGTCGGAGTTTGCGAAGGTGGCGGCGATCCTGTGTCTTGCGCGGTTCTTTTCGGAGCATGGCGGCGATGCGCGGGACCTGCGCTCGCTGCTGCTGTCGCTGGCGATTGTGGCGCCGCTGGCGGGGCTGGTGTTCATCCAGCCGGACCTGGGGACGAGCATCGTGTTCGGCGGCATCTGGCTGGGGATCGTGGTGATCGCGGGGGCGAACCGGAGCCACCTGCTGGTGATGGCCGCGATCTTTGTGGCGGTGCTGCCGTTTGCGTGGACGTTCGCGATTGCGGATTACCAGGTGGAGCGGGTCGCGGTGCTGGTCGACCCGAACGAGGACCCGCTGGATGCGGGCTACAACGTGCTGCAGTCGCAGATTGCGCTGGGCTCGGGGCAGCTGTTCGGCAAGGGGTACATGCAGGGCGACCAGACGCAGCTGGAGTACCTGAAGGTTTCGACGAAGGACTTCATCTTCAGCCTGCTGGGCGAGGAGTTCGGGTTCGTCGGCGCGATGGTGGTGTTCGCGCTGTTCATCCTGCTGCTGATGCGCGGGGTGCGGGCGGCGCAGCTGGCCGGGGACACGGCGGGGCAGCTGATTGCGGTGGGCATCACGATGCTGATCCTGATGCAGACGTTCATCAACGTGGCGGTGAACGTGAGCCTGTTCCCGGTGACGGGCATTCCGCTCCCGTTTGTCAGCCAGGGCGGGTCGTCACTGGTCAGCCTGTTCGCCTCGCTGGGGCTGCTGCAGAGCATCGTGATGCGGCACCGCTCGTACCGGCAGACCTGAGAGCCCCACCCGTTCGAGCGCGTCAGCAAGCGAGGCCACCCGGGTGAGCTGGAGCCCCTCGATGGCGGGGGTACCGGCAGGGACGACGGCACCGCGGAGGCCGAGGCGGGCGAGCTCGGCAAGGCGGCGGTTCGCCTGGTGGACGGGGCGGACAGCCCCGGAGAGCGCAAGTTCGCCCAGGAAGGCGGTGCCGGCCGGGAGGGGGCGGTCGTGGATGGCCGAG
>Ga0308392_1000369_pt1 | contig 19003 bp, 17 predicted proteins | sample Hotspr20Samplem2_FD_202361 | JGI IMG/M metagenome (GOLD analysis project Ga0308392, IMG submission 202361) | Hot spring phototrophic mat microbial communities from Octopus Spring, Yellowstone National Park, Wyoming, United States - 20050624_m2 ... | reverse complement strand
TGAGCGCCATCGATCGGCTTGCAGCCGAGGTCGCCCGGTTCGGGGAGCTCCGCACAGCCGAGCCCCTCGCCCGCCACACCACCTTCGGCGTCGGCGGCCCGGCCGACCTCTTCCTCACGGTCCGCTCGGCCGATGCCCTCGCCGCGGCCTCCGCTGCCGCCGCCGATGCCGATGTGCCGGTCTTCATCCTCGGCTCCGGCAGCAACATCCTCGTCGCCGACGCCGGCATCCGCGGCCTCGTCATCGATAACCGCGCCCGCGCCGAGTTCCTCGATGGCACCACCGTCCGCATCGAAAGCGGGGCCAGCTTTGCCGCCTTTGCCCGCCGGATGTGCCGCCGCGGCCTTGATGGCCTCGCCTGGGCCGTCGGCATCCCCGGGACGCTCGGCGGAGCGGTCGTCTACAACGCCGGCGCCTACGGCGGCTGCCTCGCCGATGTCCTCCGCCGCGTCCGCGTCCAGCTTCCCGGCGGCCGCGCCGAGTGGGTCGATGCCGCCGACCTCCACCTTGTCTACCGGGGCAGCCGCTTCACCCGCGGCGAACTCCGGGGCCGCGCCGTGCTCGAATGCGAACTCGAACTCGCCCCCGGCGACCCGGCCGAACTGCTTCGCCGCGCCGCCGCCTACGACGCCAGGCGGCTGGCAGCCCAGCCCCGCGGCCGCAGCGCCGGGTCCACCTTCAAAAACCCGCCCGAGGCCCCGGCCTGGAAGCTGATCGACGCGGTCGGGATGCGGGGGATGCGCCGCGGAGACGCCGCCATCTCCGAAAAGCACGCCAATTTCTTCGTCAACGAGGGCAATGCAACCGCCGCCGACCTCCGCTGGCTCATCGAAGAGGCCCGCCGGCGCGTCTTCGAGACCTTCGGCATCACCCTCGAACCCGAAGTCGAGTTCGTGGGGGCGTGGACATGACCCGCAAACGCGTCGCTGTCATCTTTGGTGGCCGCTCCGGCGAGCACGAAGTCAGCATCGTCTCGGCGCGCAGCGTCATGGCCGCCCTCGACCCCGCCCGCTGGGAGGCCGTCCCCATCGGCATCTCCCGCTCCGGCGACTGGCTCACCCCGGACGAAACGCGCGCTGCCCTCGAATCCGGCGCCCGGGCCTTCCACGGCCTCGGCCGGCCCCTCCTCAGCGCCGCCGAGACCCTCGCCGCCCTCGCCTCCTGCGACGTCGCCTTCCCGCTCGTTCACGGCACCTTCGGCGAAGACGGCACCCTCCAGGGCTTCCTCGAAATGGCCGGCATGCCCTATGCCGGCGCCGGTGTCGCCGCCTCCGCCATCGGCATGGACAAGGCGCTCATGAAGGCGCTCTTCCGCGAAGCCGGGATTCCCGTCGCCCGCTATTCCGTCATCCGATCATGGGAGTATACACTTCACCAAAATATGTCTATGGCCCTCATCGACGACGCGGTCGGTTACCCCTGCTTCGTCAAGCCGGCAAACGGCGGCTCCAGCGTCGGCATCACCAAAGTCCGCTCCCGTGAAGACCTCCCCCGCGCCTTCGCTGCCGCCTTCGCCTACGACGACAAGGTCGTCGTCGAAGAGGCCATCACCGGCCGCGAACTCGAATGCTCGGTCCTCGGCAACGAGCACCCCGAAGCCTCCGTCGTGGGCGAAATCGTCCCCGACCGCGAGTTCTACGACTACGACTCGAAGTACGACCCCGCCTCCAAAACCGAGCTGTACATCCCGGCGCCCATCACCCGGGCCGTCGCCGACGACGCCCGCGAACTCGCCCTCCGCATGTACCGCGTCATGGGCTGCGAGGGCTACGCCCGTGTCGACTTCTTCCTCACCCCGGGCGACCGGCTCATCGCCAACGAGGTCAACACCATCCCCGGGTTCACCAGCATCAGCATGTACCCCAAGCTCTGGGAGGCCTCCGGCCTGCCCTACCGCCAGCTGCTGACCCGCATCCTCGAGCTCGCCTTCGAACGCCACACCCGGAGGCCGCGGCCATGATCATCCGACGCAACCGCGGCCCACAGACCGGCGTCGTCCGCCGCATCGTCCGCCGCACCCGGCCGGCTGTCGGCGAGGCGCGCCCGCGGACCATCGTCCGCAGGAGCCAGTTCGTCATCGGCGAAGGCGTCGTCGCGCCCCGCGCCCGCCCCCGCTGGCGCCCCGGCCGGCGGCTGCTTGTGCTCGCGGCCTCCTTCGCCCTCCTGGCAGGGCTCGTCGTCGGGGGCATCTGGGTCTACCGGGCGCCGTACTTCCGCGTCTCAACCGTCGAAGTCGTCGGCACCCAGCGGATGTCCCCGGGCACGGTCGTCAGCCGCGCCGGCATCCTCGGCGAGAGCATGCTCACCGCGGACCTCGCCGCCGTCCAGCGATCTATCTACGAGCTGCCCCTCGTTGCCGCCGTCCGCGTTGAGCGCGACTGGCCTTCCACCATCCGCATCGTCATCGAGGAGCGCCGCCCCTGGGGCACCTGGGAGCAGGCCGGAGTCGACTACCTGATCGATCGCGAGGGCGTCGTCCTCGCCGTCGGCGAACGGCTCGAGCCCGGCGCGCCCGCCATCCGCAGCTCCGAACCCGGCACCCGGCTCGTCGGCGACCGCGTCGACTACCAGGCCGTCGATGCCGCCGCCGAAATCTACGAGCGCCTCCCGCGCCAGCTCGGCACCACCGTCGCCGAAGTCGCCTTCATCAAAGGCAAAGGTGTCCAGGTCGCCACCGCCGACGGGCAGATCGCGCTCTTCGGCGATTCCAGCTCTATCGCCTACAAGCTCGCCGTCTGGGCCGCGCTCACCGCCGAAGCCCGCCAGCGGCACATCACCTACACCATCGTCGACCTGCGCTACGGGAACCGCCCGGTGCTGCAGTAGAGGAAGCGAGGAAAAGGGGGAACCATGCGTCGACGCTCCACCGTAGCAGCCATCGATGTCGGATCAACCAAGGTCGCCGTCGTCGTCGGCGATATCTCCGAAATCGGCGAAACGCGCATCCTCGGCGTCGGCGTCGCGCCGGCCGCCGGCCTCTCGCGCGGTGTCATCGATAACATCCAGAGCGCCCGCGAAGCCATCGCCGTCGCCGTCGAAAAGGCCGAACAGGCCTGCGGCATGCGCATCCTCTCCGCTGTCGTCGGCATCTCTGGCGGCCACATCTCCAGCCAGAACAACCGCGGCATTGTCGCCATCCCCGACCGTACCAGGCCCATCTCCGCCGACGACCGCGCCCGCGTCCTCGAGGCCGCCGGGCAAATCGCCATACCGACGAACCGCCAGGTCATCCACATCGAGCCGCGCGCCTACTGGGTCGAAGGCACCGAGCCCGTCAGCGACCCGGTCGGCATGTACGGCTCCCGCCTCGATGCCGAAGTGCACATCGTTACCGGCGCCGTTTCGGCCATCCAGAACCTCACCAAGTGCGTCGAAGGCGCCGGCGTCCAGGTCGATGACATCATCCTTGAAAGCCTCGCCTCCGCCGAAAGCGTCCTCACCGAGCAGGAGAAGCAGCAGGGCGTCGCCCTCGTCGATATCGGCGGCAGCACGACTTCCATCGCCGTCTTCGACGAAGGCGCCGTCGCCCATACCGCCTGCCTGCCCATCGCCGGCTCCCACCTCACCGCCGACCTCGCCCGCGTGCTCCGCTGCCCGTGGGAAAGCGCTGAGACCGTGAAGTGCACCGTCGGCGCCGCCTACGCCGACCCCTCCATGGCCGGCGAAACCGTCGAGATCCAGGTCTTCGGCACCCAAGCCACCAAGCACGTCCCGCTTGACCACGTCTGCGCCATCCTCCAGGCCCGCACCGAGGAGATCCTCGAGATGGTCGGCGTCGAATTGAAGCGGGTCGGCTACCTCGACCGCATCGCCGCCGGCCTGGTCCTCACCGGCGGCAGCAGTCAACTGCGCGGCCTCCCTGAGGTCGCCGAATCCCGGCTCGACCTCCCCGCCCGCCTCGGCCGTCCCCACGGCTACACCGGTCTCTCCGACCTTATCGGCACCCCCGCCTTCGCGACCTCCATCGGGCTCGTCCGCTACGCCCTCGCCCACCGCGCACGGCCCGGTGAACTTCCCGGCCCCGCCTTCGACACCCGGGGCCGCGGGCTGCTCGACCGCATCCTCAGCATCGGGAGGTCGCTCATTCCCCAGTAACCCGCAGCCGAACCACCACCCAGCGCCATCCTCAGCCTCATTCGTCAGAAGGGAAGGACAACCGACATGAGCATGCGTTACGACACCGACCTGCTGCCCGACATCAAAGTCATCGGCGTTGGAGGCGGCGGCTGCAACGCCGTCAACCGGATGGTTCGCGCCAAGATCCCCGGCGTCCAGTTCATCGCCTGCAATACCGACGCCCAGGCGCTCGCCTCCTCCGAAGCGCCGACCCGCCTCCGCATCGGCGAAAAGCTCACCAAGGGCCTCGGCGTCGGCGGCGACCCCACCCGCGGCGAGCGCGCCGCCGACGAAAGCCGCGACGAAATCTACGACCTCCTCCGCGGCACCGAAATGGTCTTCGTCACCGCCGGCATGGGCGGCGGCACCGGCACCGGCGCCGCCCCGATCGTCGCCGAAATCGCCAAGGACTGCGGCGCGCTCACCATCGGCGTGGTCACCAAGCCCTTCCCCTGGGAAGGCGCCCGCCGCATGAAGCAGGCCGAAGAGGGCATCGCCCGGCTCCGCGACAAGGTCGATACCCTCATCGCTATCCCGAACGGCCGCCTCATCGAAATCTGCCCGCCGAACGCCACCGTCGAAGAGGCATTCGAAACCGCTGACGACGTCCTCCGCCAGGCCATCCAGTCGATCTCGAACATCATCAGCCAGAACGGCTCCATCAACCTCGACTTCAACGACGTTCGCACCATCATGAGCGAGGCCGGCCCCGCCCTCCTCGCCGTCGGGAAGGGCTCCGGCGAAAACCGCGCCGTCGAGGCGGCCCGCGCTGCCACCCAGAGCCCCATCCTCGACCAGTCGATCGAAGGGGCGCACAACGTCCTCTTCAATGTCACCCACAGCGGCAGCCTCGGCCTCCGCGAGCTCGACGCCGCCGCCCGCACCATCGCCGAAGTCGTCGACCCGGCCGCCAACATCATCTTCGGCACCGTCGTCGACCCCCGTGTCGGCGACGAGGTGCACATCACCGTCATCGCGACAGGCTTCACCCCGCGCGTCGCCACCATCGGCGACCCCGTCGAGTCCTCGGCCACCCGCCTCCGTGAATTCAACCTCCCCGGGGTCAGCAGCATGGAAGACGCCGAACTCCCCGCCTTCCTCCGCCGCAACCTCCGCTCGCTCAACCTCGAACGCGACGAATTCGGCCGCGTCGCCCGGCTCAAGTAGCACGCAACAAAAGAGGCTGAAAGGAGGCAACTACCTAACCGAACGCGCAAAAAGCCCGGAAGGACACTCCCCTCTCGGGAAGCGGGGGCTCGGTGCAATGGGAGATGGCATCGAGCCCCTGGCTTTTTCCGCGTCGGCTACCCCGCCGGTAGCTGCCCCGCTTTCAGCCGGACGCGTAACGTAACACACCCGTCAAGCAAAAGACCAGAGAGTTTCCGCAATTCCGCCTATCGCAGGTCGTCGATTTCTCCTCCCGCGCCCGCCCCCTCCTCGAACCCCGCGCAGGCCAGCACCGGTAGCGCCGGATACTTCCGGAACCGCGGGTCAACCTTCGACCGCTCGCACATCCAGAACACCGACCCCTTGCCGCTCACCACGCGCCGGCTCCACCGGCACTCCGCACACAACCCCACCCTCGTCAGGTCGCTGCCTGCCATCGCCCGCGGATCATCGCACCGCCGCCCCCCAACCTCCATCCTCCCCGCTCCCTGCTCCCTGCTCCCTGCTCCCGGCTCCCCGCTCCCCGCTCCCTGCTCCCGGCTCCCCGCTCCCCGTTCTTCGTTCGTATATCATCCGCGCACTGTATCCCACGCATGGAGCACTTCTATGGCCGGAGCCCTCGAAGGCGTGCGCGTTCTCGATTGCACCCAGATCATCGCCGGGCCGCTCGCCGCCTCTCTCCTCTCGGAAATGGGCGCCGATGTCGTCAAGGTCGAGCCCCTCGAAGGCGAACCCTGGCGCCTCCAGGCCGAAATCATCCCGAAGGAGAGCAAGAACTTTCTCGTCCAGAATCGCGGCAAGCGCGGCCTCGCCCTCAACTTCAAAGACCCGCGGACCGGCCCGATCCGCGACCGCCTCATTTCCTGGGCCGACGTCCTCATCACGAACTACCGGCCCGGCGTCCCCGAAGCGCTCGGCATCGACTACGATTCCGCCCGCCGCATCAACCCGGCCATCATCTACGCCGAGAACACCGCCTTCGGCAAACACGGTCCTGACGCCATGCGTCGCGGCTACGACATCGTTGCCCAGGCCATGAGCGGCCTCAGCACCTCCAACCCCAACCTCCAGAACGGGCTCCCCATGCCGGTCGCCTTCGCACCAGCCGATGTCGTCACCGGCTTCGCCCTCGCCTGGGCAATCACCGCTGCCCTCTACCACCGCCAGCGCACCGGAGAGGGCCAGGCCATCAGCTCCAGCCTCCTCCTCTCAGCCCTCGCCCGCCAGGCCGGCTCCCGCGAAATCGCAGCCATCGATGAGCCGGTCCGCCATGAGAAGCTCGCCCACCTCGCCGACGCGCGTGCCCGCGGTGCCTCCATGGCCGAGATCATCGCCGAGCGCCGCCGCTTCGCGCCCGAGCTTTCCGGCAACATCTACTACCGGCCCTACAAGACGAAGGACTCCTACCTCGTCGTGGGCTGCCTCGGCCCGGGTCCCCGCGCGCGCTTCCGCGAGGCGCTCGGTATCACCGACCCGCGCTACGAGCCCGGCTTCGACACCTCCCGCCTCACCGAGGTCGGCGCCGAGCTCGTCCGAATCTGCGAAGAGAAGTTCCTGCAAAAGACGAACGAAGAGTGGCTCGCCTACCTCGACGCGTTCGACATCGCCTGCGGGCCGGTGCGGTTCATTGAAGAGCTGTTCGATGACCCCCAGGTTGTCGCCAACAGCTACATCCAGGAGTACGACCATTCCCTGCTCGGCCCGATGCGCGGACCTGCACCCGTGGTCCAGATGAGCGCAACCCCCACCCGCATCCAGCGCGCCTCGCCGGCCCTCGGAGAACACACTGACGATGTCCTCGCAGAGGTCGGCTACTCGTCCGCCGAAATCGCCGCCTTCAGGGAAAACGGCCTCATCGGCTGACCCGGCGCCGCCAGACCGGCTGTTCCCGCAGTAACGCAACAGGAAGGAGAAGCACATGGCAAACGTGCCTACCGTCCATTCCGCAGCGCCGCGGGTTCCCCGTGCGGGCCTCCTGGTCCTCGCTGCCGCCTTCGCAGTCGCTGTGCTCGCAACGTCGCGTTCAGCGTGCTCCGCTCAGGCGGAGCCGACCAGTCGCGCCCGGTTCCGAACCACGCCCTCGCCGGCTCCCACGACATGACGAAGGCCTTCGCCGAACTTGCGCAGCGCGCCGGCGTCGATGCCGCACTCCCGGCCGCCCCCCGGGGCCTCTCGCTCTGGGCCGTCGCCCTCGAACCCGGCGCCCCGGGCGCGGCCGCCGGCACCCTCGTCCTCGACTACTACGCGGGAGCCAAACCTCCAAAGGATCTGACGGACCTCGCCGGGTATGCCGGGCCGCGTGTCCAGGTCATCTACCGGCCCGGTGCTGCTGTCCCGGCCGGTACCGAATCCGCGGTCATCGCTGGACGGGAGGTGGCCGTGCAGCGGGCCGAATCCGGCGCAGTCTACTACGTCCCCTCCGGCGGGCTGCTCGTCGAAGTGCGGAGCTGGTCGACCGGTTCGCAGCCGGCGCCCGCCGACGATGACCTCGCGCCGCTCATCGCGTCCCTCCAGTAGCCCCTGCCCTCGGTGAACGGTCCCCTGCGCTGGGGCCGGCTTGCCGGCCCTGGCGTATGCCGTTTACAGGATGAGCATCGCGTCGCCGAAGCTGTAGAACCGGTACCGCTCCCGCACCGCGGTCCGATACGCCTCCATCACGAAGTCGTACCCGGCAAACGCGCACACGAGCATGAGCAGGGTCGACCGCGGCAGGTGGAAATTCGTCATCAGCACGTCGACCGCCAGGAATTCGTCGCCCGGCAGGATCTTCAGCGAGGTCCAGCCCGCGTACGCCCGGATCTCCCCGCACTCCCGCGCGACGTGCTCCAGCGTCCGCACAACCGTCGTGCCGATTGCCACCACCCGCCGGCCTTCCGCGCGCGCCCGCCGGATTGCGGCAGCCGCCTCCTCCGGGACCGTCACATGCTCGGCGTGGAGGTCGAACTTCCGCGGGTCGTCCACGTTCACCGGCTTGAACGTCCCGGGCCCCACCTCGAGCGTCACTGCCGTCCGTTCGATTCCCCGCTCGCGCAGCCGCTCCAGCAGGTCCGGCGTGAAGTGCAGCCCCGCCGTCGGCGCCGCCGCGCTCTTCGCCTCCCGAGCATAGACCGTCTGGTACCGTTCCGGGTCGCCGCGGAAGTTCTTGATATACGGCGGCAGGGGCACCTCGCCCACGCGCGCCGGGTCGAACGGCCGCTCGAACTCCAGCACAACCGTCTCTCCCGAGCGCCCGGCGCACACCGCCTCCAGTGAGCCCTCGTGCGTATCGAAGACGAACCGCCGTCCCTCCGCAGCCCGGCGCGCCGGCTTCATCAGCACCTCCCACCGCGTATCGGTGAACGGACGCACCAGCAGCACCTCCACCGCCCCGCCGGTGTCTGCCCTGCGCCCGAACAGCCGCGCGGCCATCACCCGCGTGTCGTTCACCACCAGCAGGTCGCCGGGGCGCAGCAGCTCCGGCAGGTCGCGAACCACCCGGTGGGCAATCGTGCCGGCTGCCCGGTCGAGCACCATGAGCCGCGCAGCATCCCGCGGCTCCGCAGGCTCCTGCGCAATCAGCTCCTCCGGCAGGTCGTAGGCAAAGTCGTCGGTTCGCATGCTCCTCCCGGGATTGCGCCTTCAGGCCGCGCGATTTACGGTGCCCCCATGGCGCTCGACCCCGCCCGCGGCGACGGGCACGACCCCGCAGACTCCGATATCCCCGAGTCTACCCTCGCCATAGAGCGGAGCGCGATCCGCCGCGTGACCGCCGAACAGGTCGATATCTCCCGCTCTGCCGTGGCTGTCGCCACCTTCGACCGCGGCACCATCCGCCAGTCCGATGCCGGCATGGTCGTCGGCCGCTCCGTCGCCGTCGACGAGGTCCGCGTGGGCGTGCTCATCTCCCCCGTCGTCCGCGGCGAAGTCCATACCCTGCTCGACATGCGGTCCGCGGTCGCTATCGGCTTCGGGATGGTGCTGGGGAAGCTGTTCGTTTCGGCCGTACGGGCGCTCGCCCGGAAACTGCTTCCCTGACCTCGTCCAGCGCTATGACCGCCCCGTTCGCTGCGTCAGTCCGCAGCTGACCGCACGCCGCCGAGATCTCCGTCCCCTTCTCCACCCGCACCGTGCAGTTCACGCCCGCCTCGCGCAGGATCCGCTCGAACGCGAGCACCCGCTGCCGTGATGGCCGCCGGAATCCGCCGGCCGTCGGGTTGACCGGGATGAGGTTCACGTGCGCGCCTGTGCCGCGCACCAGCCGCGCCAGCTCCGCCGCGGTCGCATCGCTGTCGTTCTCTCCCGCGATGAGTGCGTACTCGAACGTCACGCGCCGCCCAGTGGCCGCGAAGTACCGTTTCGCCGCCGCCACAATCTCGCTCACCGAGTTCGGCCCCGCCGTGGGCACCAGCCGCCTGCGGAGCGCGTCGTTCGGCGCATGCAGCGAAATCGCAAGGCCGACCTGGAGCCCTTCGCCCGCCAGCCGGTCGATCCCGCGGATGACGCCGACTGTCGAAATCGTGATGTGCCGCTGCCCGATGCCGAAGCACCGCGGGTCGGTCAGCACCCGCACCGCCCGGATCGTCTCGCCATAATTCGCCAGCGGTTCGCCCATCCCCATGAACACGATGTTCGTCACGTGCTGGCCCCGCTCATGGAGCAGCCGCGCGACGTGGACGACCTGCGCAACAATCTCGGCCGCCTTCAGGTTCCGTTCGAAGCCCATCTGCCCGGTCGCGCAGAACACACACCCCATCGCGCACCCGGCCTGCGTCGAAACGCACACGGTCGAGCGCGGATGCGCCCCCGGCCTGGCCGCCGGGTACTGCATCAGCACCGTCTCGATGAGCGTCCCGTCGCCCAGCGCGAGCAGCAGCTTCGTCGTCAGGCCGTCCTCGCTCACCACCCTGCGCACTTCCCGCGCCGGCGAAAGCTCCAGCCGTTCCGCCAGCCAGCCCCGCAGCTCTTCCGGCAGCTGCCGAATCGCAGCAAACTCCTCCGCAAACCCGCGGTAGGCCGCACGGAGCACCTGGTCGGCCCGGTAGCGCGGCGCGCCGCCCTCCGCGAGCAGCGCTTCGAGCTCCGCCGGGAGCATGCCGTACAGCGATTGCCGATCGCCGCTCATGCCAGCACCGCATCCGGCGCGAGTCTGCCGCGCTCCCCGGCCACGAACGCGCGCCCGCTCATCCGTTTTCCCCCCGGGCGCTGCACCTCTGTGAGCACCAGCCACGCGTCGGCAAACCGCACCGCCGGCTCGCCGTCGACCACCGCCATCGCCCCGGGCGCCGCCTCCGGCCCCGCGGCGACCCTGCCCCGCCAGCACTTCAGCGGCTGGCCCCGGTAGATGATGTACGCCCCCGGCCACGGGTCGTAGGCGCGCGTCGCGCGCTCAGCCTCGGCCGCCGTCATCGTCGCCCGCAGGTGCCCATCCTCCTTCCGGATCAGGCCGCAGGTCGTCACCTGCGACGGGTCCTGCGGCTCCGCGGTCACCCGCCCGGCGAGCCAGTCGGGCAGCACACGGACGAGCTCGCGCGCGCCGAGCTCTGCCAGCCGCGCCTCGAGCGAACCCGTCGTGTCCGTCGGGAGGATCGGCTCCTCCGCGCGTGAAATGACCGGCCCTGCGTCCATCTCGAGGACCATTTCCATGATGCTCACACCGGTGATCGTATCACCTGCGAGAATGGCCGCCGCCACCGGTGATGCTCCCCGCCACCGCGGCAGCAGCGACGCGTGCACGTTCACAAATCCCCGGCGGGCGGTGTCGAGCACCCCCTGCGGCAGAATCTTCCCGTAGGCCGCCACCACCGCGGCATCCAGCCCGAGCGCCGCCATCTCCTCCCGGAACGCCGCACCCCGGACCGACGTCGGCTGGATGACCCGGAGCCCAAGCTCCTCGGCAGCCACCTTCACAGGCGGCGGTGTCAGCCGCCCCCCGCGCCCCGCCGGCCGGTCGGGCTGCGTCACCACGAGGACCAGCTCGTACCCCGCCGAGGCCAGCGCACGCAGCGAAGGCACCGCAAAGGCCGGCGAGCCGAAGAACGCCAGCCGTGCGCTCATCGTGCCCACCGGTGCACGTCGACGAATCGGCTCGCGCTCGTGAACAGCACGCCCGGCTCGGCGTTGCGCAGCCAGCCCGGGTGCACGACGACGGCGCCCGTCGCCCCCAGCACCAGGCTCGGCTGGATCCCCTGCCAAACGTCCTGGATCTGCCGGTAGGTGTCGAGCCGAATCTCCGGGTCAGTCGACGTTCGGCCCCGCGCGATCAGGTCGTCAATGACCGCATCCTCGAAATTCGCCAGGTTCAGCCCCGCGGCCCCCAGCTGCGAGCTGTGCCACCCGAAGTACAGGTCCGGGTCCGGCCCCTGGTCCCAGAACACCACCGCCGCCTCGTACTTCCGCTCCTGGAGGAAGTCGCGCCGCAGCACCGAGAAGGTCGTGCTCGCCACCGACGCCCGGATGCCCAACGGCTCGAGCTGGCGCGCGACCGCGTTCGCCAGCGCCACCCGTTCCGGTGCGTTGTCCGTCCGGATGGTGAACCGAAACTCCTGCCCCTGCCGCACCAGGATCCCCGTCGTCGGGTGCGGCGTCCAGCCAGCCTCCTGGAGCAGGACCCGTGCCCGGCTCAGGTCAGGGGCAATCACGTCGGCGTCGGGATCGTACGCCCACGTCCCCGGCACCACCGGCGACGCCGTCGCCCTGCCGACGCCCTGGAAGACCTCGTCCAGCAGCTGCTTCCGGTCCACCGCCAGCGAAAGCGCCTGCCGCACCCGCTCGTCACGGAACAGCGAGTTCGAATTGTTCAGGTACAGCATCGCCAGCACCGGCCTCGTCGCGACGCTCACCTGCTTGCCGCCCACCTCGCGGACGTCGTCCAGCTCTGCACGCGTCCGCGGGCCGCGCAGGTAGAGGCCGTCAGTCTCCCCGGCCGCGAACGCGCGGATCGCCTGCGGCTCGTCTGGGTAGAACCGCAGCACGATCCGGTCGATGCCCGGGCGCCCGAGGTAGTACGACGTGTTCGCCGCCAGCGTCGCCGCCTGCGCGTCCAGCGACTCCAGCCGGTACGGCCCGCTGCCCACCGGGCGCGCATTGAACGGGTCGCTCTCGAGCGCCTGCGCCCCCTTGCCGCCCAGCAGGTGCTCCGGCAGGATGCCCACCGTCGCGCTCCGCGCAAGGAAGGGCGCAGAGGGTTGGCGAAGCCGGATCACCACCGTGCTGTCGTCCGGCGTCTCCACCGTCACCCCGTTCCACCCCTCGGCCATCGCCGGGTCATCGAAGTCCGGGTCCTGCAGCAGCCGCACCGTAAAGGCCACATCCCTGCTCGTGACCGGCTCGCCGTCGTGCCAGCGCGCGTTCGCGCGGATGCGGAAGGTGTACGTTGTGCCACCGTCCGAAATTTCCGGCAGGTCCGCCGCCAGGTCCGGGATCACCTTCCCGTCCTTCGCGACCCGCACCAGCCCGGAGAACACCAGCGCCGAGAGGTCCGCGTCCACCTCGTTCGCTCCTGCGAACAGCGGGTTGACCCGCTGCCAGGTGCCCGCCACCGCCTCGCTGTAGGTGACCGCGCCGGGTAGCACGACCGTGTCGTTGCCCGAAACCCGCAGACCAAGCGCGATGCCCGCCGCAAGCATCGCCGCCGCGATGCTGCCGATGACCACGAACGCGAGGCGCGGCCGCGCCTGTCCGTCCGCTTCCATCAGCCCGCTACTGCCACTCCACGCTCAGGAACGACACAAAAATGAACACGATGACCAGCAGGATCGTCGCCTGGAAAAGCGTCCGCTCGAGCCCGCGCTTCGTCCGGTAGACCGACCCGCCCGACATCCCCCCGAGGGCAGCGCCGAACCCGCTCCCCTTCACCTGGAGCAGCACAACAAGAATCAGCAGCGCAGAAACGAAAATCTGGAGAAGGTTCATCAGCATGGAAACCTACCGTACCAGCGCGACCGGCTCTTCCGGGGAAAGCGCCCGCCGCGATGCAAGGTTCAACGTATCGCGCTGATCGTACAGCCGCATGATCGTAGCCGCGAGCTTGTGCGGGTCGTGCCGGTAGCGATTCTCCTCGGCAACGACGTCCGCCTCAATGACCCGGATCCCCGGGTGCGCCTGCAGCTTCTCCATCGACACGCGCACCGCCTCCGCGTGCCACGCCTCCGGCAGCTCCGGCGCAATGTTGTTGTTCGCCAGCACCACCTGCACGATGCCCTGCCCGGCGTGCCGTTCCAGCGCCTCGACGTGCTCCGCAACGCCGAAGCCGTCGGTTTCGCCGTGCTGGGTCGCCACGTTGCATACAAACACCCGCAGCGCCGACGTCTGCTGAACCGCCTTGCGGATGCCCTCGACCAGCAGGTTCGGGAGCACGCTCGTGTACAGGCTGCCCGGCCCAATCACCACCATGTCGGCGTCGAGGATGGCCCGCACCGCGTCGGGGTGCGCCTCAGCGTCCGGCGGATTCAGGTACACCTCGCGGATGGCTGCCCCGCGCTCCGTGATGTTGTGTTCGCCGTGCACAACCTCGTCCTCGTGCGTCCGCGCGCTCAGCGTCACATCCTCCAGCGTCGAAGGCAGAATCGTGCCCCGCACGTTCAGCACCCGGCTCGCCTCGTGAATCGCCGCCTCGAAGTTCCCGGTCACCTCCGACATCGCCACGATGAACAGATTGCCGAAGGAGTGCCCCTCCAGTCCCGTCCCGGCCGTGAACCGGTACTGGAACAGCTTCGACATGAGCGGCTCCGCCTCGGCCAGCGCGGCGATGCACTGCCGCAGATCGCCCGGCGCCACCACGCCGAACTCCTGCCGCAGCCGCCCCGTGCTCCCGCCGTCGTCCGCTACGGTGACGATGGCAGTCAGGTTGCTGGTGTAGTTCTTCAGCCCCCGCAGCAGCGTCGAAAGGCCCGTCCCGCCGCCGATGGCCACAATCTTCGGCCCGCGGCTCAGGAACCGCTTGGCATAAATCGCCTCGGCCAGGTTCTGCTCGCGCCAGTCCGGCCGTACGAAGGCGTACAGCAGCGACTGGTTCAGCTTGTAGACCGCCAGCCCAACCGTCCCCAGCGAGGCGGTGATGAACAGCAGGCCGCGCATCCACCGCGGGATAAACTGGAGCGTCAGGTAGTAGAAGATTCCCGGCAGCGGCGCCTGCAGGTACGCCTCCCGCAGGATGTACGCAATGCCCAGGCCCATCAGGACCACGCCGAACAGCAGCAGCACCAGCCACCGCTTGATGTGCATCCCGGGGTAGAGCCACTTGAGCGCGGAGTGGTCCCGGACGCGCTTCCAGCTCATGGCCGGCAAGTGTACCACCCGGTGCTGAGAGTCCCTGGACATCTGCTCATTGCTGCAGCTCCCTCTCCAGCAGCTCCTGCACCACCTGGGCATTGGCCCGCCCCTTCGTCTCCCGCATCACCTGCCCGATGAGGAACTTGATCGCCGTCGCCTTCCCCGCGTGGAAGTCCGCCACCGCCCGCGGATTCTCCGCGATCGCTTTCCGAACCAGCCCGGTCAGCTCGTCCGCGCCGCTGATCTGCGCCAGCCCCTGCCGCTCGATAATCGCCTCGGCCGATTCGCCCGAGGCCACCATCTGCTCGAAGACGTCCTTCCCGACCAGTGCGGTGACCGTCCCGTTCGCCACCTGCTCGATCAGCCCGGCCAGCTGCTCCGGCTCCAGCGGGAACCGGTCGATTTCCGCCTGGTTCGCGTTCAGCCACCGCGCAACCTCGCCGAGCATCCAGTTTGCCGCCAGCTTCGCCCTGCGGGCGTCATCGCCGCTCAGGGCAGCCATCAGCCGCTCGAAGTACTCCGCCCGCGGGCGCTCCTCCGCCAGCGTCGCCGCTTCGTAGTCGCTCAGGCCGAGCCCGCGGTACCGCGCGATCTTCGCCGCCGGCAGCTCCGGCAGCCGCGCCCGCACCCGCTCGATGAACGCCGCTCCCAGCTTCAGCGGCGGCAGGTCCGGCTCGGGAAAGTACCGGTAGTCGTGCGCGTGCTCTTTGCTCCGCTGGCTCAGCGTCATCTGCCGCTCGTCCGACCACCCCCGCGTCTCCTGCTCGACCTTCCCGCCGGCCTCCAGCACGCCGATCTGCCGTCGCTCTTCGTAGAGCAGCGCATCGTGCACAGCCCGGAAGCTGTTCATGTTCTTGATTTCAACCTTTGTCCCGAAGGCCGTCTCGCCCTTCCGCCGCACCGAGATGTTGGCATCGCAGCGGAAGTTCCCCTCCTCCATGTTCGCGTCGCTCACCCCGATGTACCGGAGCACCTGCCGCAGCCGAACAAGGTACTCCCGCGCCTCGGCCGCACTTCGGATGTCCGGTTCGCTCACAATCTCCATCAGCGGCGTCCCGGACCGGTTCACATCGATCAGGCTGTACGCCTCGCCTGTCACCGGGTCGACCCGGTGGAGCAGGCGGGCGGTGTCCTCCTCCATGTGCACCCGGGTGATGCCGATCCGGCGCCGGGCCCCCTCGACCTCGATCTCCAGCCACCCGTCACGGCAGATCGGCAGGTCGTACTGCGAAATCTGGTACCCCTTCATGAGGTCCGGGTACGGATAGTTCTTCCGGTCGAACTTGCTGAACGGCGCGATCGTGCAGTTGAGCGCCAGCCCCGTGAGCACAATCCCCTCAATCGCTTTCTCGTTGATGACCGGAAGCACCCCCGGCATTCCGAGGCAGACCGGGCAAACATGGGTGTTCGGCTCGGCGCCCGCGTAGTCGGCGCTGCACCCGCAGAACATCTTGCTCGCGGTCTTCAGCTGGCAGTGCACCTCGAGGCCGATGACGACCTCGTAGTCAGTCGCGATGGCGGTCACGCATTCTCCTCCGCCGTATCGGCACCTTCCGAGTATAGGCGCGCCTTACCCAAGGGGTAACCCGGCAAATCCCTGATACGAACGGACCGCATCACATTCCGGCAGCCTTCATCCCGAGCCGCACCGCAACAAGGATGAGCGCCGCCGCCAGCGCACGCAGGATCGCCCCACCGTGGAGCCGTCGCGCCAGCTTCGCGCCCACCTGCGCCCCCGGGATCGCCCCCGCCGCCAGCAGCCCAGCCTGCGCCAGCGACCGGTCCCATCCGATCACCCCCTGGAGCACGTGCACCGCCGATCCCTCCGCAGCCATGAACATCAGGACGAACTGCGACGTCGCCGTCGCGATGTGCACCGGGAAATGCAGCACCGTCGCCATGATCGGCACATGCATAATCCCCCCGCCGATGCCGAGCAGGCTGCTGATGAACCCGACCCCCGTGCTGATCAGCACGCCCTTCCAGAGCTGGTACGAGTAGGCAAACGTGTTGCCCTGGGCGTCGCGCACCTGCCGCCGCACGACCCCGCGGCCACGGACGGGCTCGGCAATCGCCTGCACCTGCGGGCGCGCCAGGAGGTAGACGCCCACTGCCCCGAGCAGCACCGCGAAGATGGCGTCGAAGAGCCGGCGCGGCACGTACCCCACGACGATCGCCCCCGCAACCGCTCCCGGGAACGTTCCAAGCACGAACCACCAGCCTGAGTGGTAGTCGATGCGCCGCTGGAGCCCGTACGCCACCGAGCCCGACGCGGCATTCACGCAGACGACGAGCAGTGAGATGGCCGTCAGGATTTCCGGGTCCTCGTCCGGGTAGATGAGCAGCAGGACCGGCACCAGCACGAACCCGCCGCCCGCGCCAACGAGTGTGCCGAACGCCCCGACAACCAAGCCGAGAATCACCAGCAGGGGGTCAGTAGCTTCCAGGGCACTCCCTCACGGCGCCGATTCCCGGAGTTTCCACCCTTCGAGCCGACCGGTAAATTCGACGACGGCCGCGAGCTATACCGGGATGCTCTCGTCCGGGAAATCCGCACGCCGCCGGAATGCCCTCCCCCGGAGCCGGTCCACCACCCCGCCGATGCGGTCCTGCAGATGCGCCCACCGCCGCTCCAGCCGGCCGCGGACCCGGCTCCGGGTCGAGCCGGTCTCCCGGTAGCGCGCATACCGCGCCTCCAGGCGCCGCTTCTGCCGGATCCGCCGCAGGCGCGCCAGCTCTCGGGTGATCGCCCTCCGGAGCAGCGCGGCGGCTTCGGCATGGTTCGTATGCGCCCCTTCCCCCGGCTCCGGGACCGTGTGGTCGACAATTCCGAGCCGCAGGCAGTCGTGCGACGTCAGCCGCAGCCGCTCCGCAACCTCCGCCGGCCCTCCCTCGAGCACCGCTGCCGCATCCTCCGGGCGCACGACTTCGTACACCGCGTTGTCGAGCATCAGAACCCGGTCGGCCGTCGCCATTGCCATCGCCGCCTCGGAATTGCCTTCGCCGGTGATGACCGCAACCGTCGGCGATTGCACCGCCAGCATCGCCGCCATGCATCGCGCCACCGCGTGCCCCTGCCCGGCCTCCTCCGCCGCCAGCGACGGGTCGGCCCCTGCCGTGTCGACCAGCGTCACCACCGGCAGCCCCAGCCGGGAGGCCAGCCGGAACGCCCGTTCCGCCTTCCGGAACCCGGCCGGGCCGATGAGCCCGTTCCCGTCGCCACTGTGCGGCCGAACCTGCCCCACGAACACCGCAGCCTCGCCGTCGATCGCCCCAATCCCCGCCACCACCGCCGGGTCATCGGCGCCGCTCCGGTCACCCCGCAGTTCGAAGAACGCGGTCGTCATCCGCTCGATGAATTCGCGCGCCGTCGGCCGATTCTCATGCCGCGAGAGCTGCACCTGCTGCCAGGCCGGCCGCGGCGTGTGCTGCAGGTGGCCCCCCTGCCCGCCCGGGCTCCCCTCTGGAAGCCGCCCCCGCGAAAGCAGGTCAAGCAGCCCCGCAATCGTCTCCCGCAGCTGCGGGCGCGCAACGACCGCATCGATGAGCCCGTGCTGGAGGTGCGCCTCCGATGTGTGCGCCCCGGCCGGGAGCCCGTTCTTGGTCGTCTCCTCCAGCGCCCGCAGGGCCGCATAGCCGACCAGCGCATTCGGCTCGGCGATGAGGATGTCGGCGAGGTTGACGAATCCTGCATAGGCCGAGCCCGTCGTCGGGTCGGTCAGCACGCACAGGTAGGGGAGCCCCTCGCGCGCAAACCGCTCGATCGCCACCGCAATCCGCGGGCCCTGCATCAGCGCCAGCAGCCCCTCCTGCATCCGCGTACCCGAGGTCGAACAGACCAGCACCACCGGGACCCGCCGCGCTCGCGCCCGTTCGAACGCCCGTGCCAGCCGTTCGCCGGCCGCCACGCCGATCGAGCCCCCGAGGAACGCAAAGTCGACTACCCCAATGACCACGTCGTGCCCGCCGATAGCCGCCCGGCCGGTGACCGCTGCTTCCGTCAGCCGGGTCCGCCGTTGCTCCTGGATGACCCGCGACCGGTAGGAGTGTCGCCCGCCTCCCGGGAAGGAGAGCGGGTCGATCGCTGAGATCCCCCGGTCATCCTCGTGAAACGTCCCGAGGTCGGCGAGCGTCGCAATCCGTTCCAGCGCCGTCAGGTGGAAGTGAAACCCGCAGGCGTGGCACACCCGGAACCGCTCGTACAGCCGCGAGCCTTCCAGCATCGCCCCGCACGCGAGGCACCGCTCCGGCTGCCGCCGCTCCGCAGCTTCCGGACGCTCATCTCCCCGGCGCAGGATGCTCCGAATCCCCTTCACACTGGCTCCAGTCTATCAGGCATCGTTGTCCGCGCCCGCCCGCGCCAGCACCCGGCGCGAGTCCCCCTCCTCGCGCGGCCCGACGATGCCCTCCTCCTCGAGAATCTCGAGGACCCTGGATGCCTTCAGGTAGCCGATGCGCAGGCGCCGCTGCA
>Ga0308392_1000352_pt1 | contig 19513 bp, 18 predicted proteins | sample Hotspr20Samplem2_FD_202361 | JGI IMG/M metagenome (GOLD analysis project Ga0308392, IMG submission 202361) | Hot spring phototrophic mat microbial communities from Octopus Spring, Yellowstone National Park, Wyoming, United States - 20050624_m2 ... | reverse complement strand
AGGCTTTTTCGCCCCGAACGAGTATGTGCGGCTGCGGGCTCGGAGGCGGCAGCGGGCTATCCGGCGGGGCCTGCCGAACGCGCTCGATCTTCTGGTGGTGTGCGTGGAATCGGGCTTGGGCCTGGACCAGGCCATCATGCAGGTGGCCAAGGAGCTCGAGCATGCCCATCCGGAGATCTGCGAGGAGTTCGCTCTCGTGAATCTGGAACTCAAAGCAGGCAAGCGCCGCGCCGAGGCGCTGCGGAATCTGGCCGAGCGCAGCGGCGTGGAGGATCTGCGCAAGCTCGTCGCCGTGCTCGTCCAAGCGGACCGCTTCGGCACGGGCGTGGCCCAGAGCCTGCGGGCCCACTCCGATTTCATGCGGGTGCAGGCCCGGCAAGCGGCCGAGGAGAAGGCGGCCAAGCTGGGCGTCAAGCTCGTGTTTCCGATCTTTTTCTGCATCCTGCCGTCGCTGTTTGTGGTGACGGTCGGGCCGATGGTGGTGCGGATCTGGCGGGATCTGCTGCCGATGATGCGAGGGTTTGGGAAGTAAAGACAACGGCAAGGCCGGAATTCCTCTAAGGAAAGGAGACTTGGCGATGGACGCATCGACGATTCGAATCATTTGCGCCGTGCTGGCGGTCCTGTTTTTGGGACTGATCATCATGCGCCGCCGCAGCAGAGCCGACGAGTAAACAAGAGGGCGCTGTGGGGGAGGCGCCGGCGCCCGGCCGCGCCTCCCCGAGCCCGGCCCGAGCGGCCGAGGCGGCAGAGAGCCGAGGAAGGAGACAGGTGTATGAGGGCGAAGAGCCTGTGGCAGACGGCGGCGGCCGGCCTCGTGACGGTGTTCGTTGGGGCGGCGGCCTGGGGGGCGACCTTCGGCCGGGTCGTACCGCTCGGCGGCCATGCCTGGGATCTGGCGCTTGATGAGCGCCGCGGCCTGCTCTATGTGGCCAACTTCACCGCCAATCGGGTGGACGTGGTCTCGCTCGAGCGGCTCGTCGTCGAGACCTCGATGAACGTCGCCGCGCAGCCGGCCTCGCTGGCGCTGGCGCCCGACGGGCGCTACCTGGTGGTGGCCCATTACGGCAACTTTCAAGCGCCTCAGGCTCGAGCCAACGGGCTGACGGTGATCGATCTGGAGACGCGCGGGCGCACCAGCTACGCGCTCGGAGCACCGCCGCTCGGCGTGGCGTTCGGCATCGACGGGCAAGCGCTGGTGGTGACGGCGGCCGAGTTCCTGTTGTTTGATCCGGCCACGGGAGCCACCCGGCTGTTGGCGACGGTTCCGGAGCTGGTGGCGCGGTCGCTGCCGGCATCCGGTGCAGAGCCGCCGGCCCGGATCGTCGCGGCCTCGGTGGCCGCCTCGGGCGATCTCAGTCGAATCTACGGGCTGACCGACAGCTTCGAGTTCGGCTTTGAGGTGGCGAGCCGCCGCCTGGAGTTGCTCGGTTATGTCTCGGATCCGCCGCAGGGCCCGCGGGTGGTGAGCGTGAACCGGGACGGGACGCGCTACATGGCGGGTTGGGTGCTGCACGGCTCGGCGATCTGGGACCGAGCCGTGGGCGTTTGGAACCTGGCGCAGTTGCCGGGGGCAAGCGGCGCGCTCGAGCTCGGCAGCCATGCGATCGATTCGGCGCGCAACCTCGTCTACGCACAGTACGCCCGCCGCAGAGAGGGCGCTGCGGCGCCCGAGCCGCCGAGGCTTGAACTGCTTGACGGGGACAACCTGGCTGTGCGCGAGCGGATCCGGCTGCCGGAGAATTTGGCGGGCAAGAGCGTGCTCAGCGCCGACGGCTCGATGATGTACTCGATCAGCGAAAGCGGCATCCTGGCTCTCGCCGTGGGTGAGCTCGGGCGGCAACCGCAACTGAAAGCGACCAGCGAGCATGTCTTCGTACAGGCCAACGCCTGCGACCGGCGCCTCTTGCGGCGTGAAGTGACGTTGTATGATCCGAGCGGCCGGGGCGTCGACTTCACGCTTGAAGTGCGAGGGGCCGGCGTCGAGGTGACGCCCCGGGCGGGCCGGACGCCCGCGACGATCACCATCCGCGTCGATCCCGCAGCGTTTTTAAACCGCCAGGGTACGAGCGTGGTCGACATCGAGCTGCGTTCGGCGGCGGCGATCAACGAGCCGCGTCCGATCCGGGTGCTGGTGAACGTAGCCGGTCCGGATCAGCGCGGCACGATCGTTCCCGTGCCAGGAAAGCTCGTGGACATCCTCGCCGACCCTTTCCGCGATCGATTCTTCCTGTTGCGGCAGGACACCAACGAGGTCCTGGTCTTCGACGGGGCGAGCTACCGCCAGGTGGCGGCGCTCAAGACCGGCAATACGCCGACCCAGATGGCCGTGACGTTCGACCGGCGGTATCTGCTGGTCGGACACGATAACTCGCAACTGGTGAGTGTCTTCGACCTGGAGACGCTCGAGGCCCAGCCGCCGGTGCGTACGCCGCCCGGACATTACCCGCGTTCGGTGGCCGCCTCAAGCAACGCGATTCTGACGGCGAACCGGGTGAGCGGCCCAAGACACACGATCGACCGCGTGGATCTGCTCACGCGTCAGGCGACCGAGCTCGCCAGCCTGGGCGTCTGGGAGAACTCGATCGACAAGAGCACGGTGCTGGTGGCCTCGGCCAACGGCGCTTCGATCCTGGCGGCGCAAAAGAATGGGGAGGCGATCCTGTATAGCGCGCCTGCGGGCGACTTCACCATTTGGCGCCGGCTGGCCGAAGGGGGGGGTCTCAAGGGGGCCTACGCCGCCTCGAGCTACGAAGAGTTCGTCATCGGCAACCGGCTCCTGAACGCCTCCCTGGTCACGATGGCGCAGTTTGACGCGTCGACCGGAGAGTCTTCCGGTTTTGCCTTCGTCGACGATTGGGGCTTTCGGACGGTGGCGCCATCGGCCGGCGGGGCCGGCCTGATCGAGCGATTTCTGCCGGGCGCAGCTTCCGGCGTGAGAGCCACACGGCTGGCTGAGGCGCCCGTTGTGGGCGACGCCGAGTTTCCATTCTCGCGGACGGTGGCGCCGCTTTACAGCCGACGCGTGCTCGTGTGCCTGACGGTGTCCGGTTTTACGGTGTTGGCCTGGGACTATGACGCCTCGGTGGCGCCGCCTCGGATCTTGCGCGTCGTCAACGCGGCCGACTACACCGAGGCGCTGGCGCCGGGCGGGCTGATCACGATCTTCGGCGAGAACTTAAGCCCCGTGAACCAGGCGACCAGCCAGAGGCCGCTTCCGACCGCGCTCGGCGAGAGCTGCCTGACGGTGAACGGCGCGCCGGTGCCGGTGCTGTTCGTTTCGCCGCGGCAGGTCAATGCCCAGCTGCCGTACCAGGCCGAAGGCAACGTGACGCTGATGCTGCGCACCCCGGGCGGGGTGAGCGACAACTTTTACCTGCGGCTTCGGCCGGCGGCGCCGAGCGTTTTCCGAAGCGGGGTCGCCGGACCGCTCACGGGCCTGCCGGTCGTGGTGCGGGCAACGAACAATCAGTTGGCGACGCCCGCCAATCCGGTCCGTGCAGGCGAGGAGATCATTATCTACCTCACGGGCATGGGGCGGACGAATCCGCCGGTGGAGGCGGGCATGCCGGCTCCGGCCGACCCGCCGGCCTCCGTGCTCCTTGCGCCGGAGGTCAGCCTGGCGGGCGTGGGCCTGCCGGTGCGTTACGCTCGCCTGACGCCGGGACAGGCCGGCGTTTACGAGATTCGGGCGCAGGTGCCCTGGTGGACGCCGGAGGGCATGGAGCAACCGCTGCGAATCGTCCAGGGAGGCGACGCGACCACGGTTACGCTCCGCGTGGTCCGGTAGCGAGGACCCGGGCGCCGGCTCCACTAATCGATCGAGGAGCCTCATGCGTTTACCGAGAGTGGCGTGGGTGGGACTTTTGGCCGGAGCGCTGTCAAGCGCTCAGGGCGAAAGCGTCGAGTGGGGCGTCGCCGGCGGCGGAAGCTTTTTTCAGGGCAAGTCGGTGACGGCCCCGTTTGGAAGCGCTCAGGCGGGCTTCGCCCGCGGCTTCGCCGCCGGCTTTTGGGGCGGGCACAACTACTGCTGGATCGGCGGCGAGATCCGTTATCTGTTCGCGCATCAGCCCCTGGAGGTCGCCTCGGGCGCGGCGCGGGCGGACTTCCGCGGACAAAGCCACGCGATTCACTACAACCTGCTGATCCACGCGGCGCCGGCGGGCGCCAGGGTCCGGCCGTTTGCCGCCGTGGGAGGCGGGATCAAAGGCTACCGGGGAACCGGAACGGAGCGCCTCTACCAGCCGCTTCAGGAGTACGCCTTGCTGACGAAGACGAGCCAGTGGAAGGGCTTGCTGGTTTTGGGCGGCGGTCTCAAATGGACTCTGAGCCCGCGCGTTGTGCTGCGACTCGAGGTCTACGACTACGTAACCGAGTTCCCTGAGAAGGTGATCGCTCCGGCCCCTGGGGCCCGGATAGGCGGCTGGATTCACAACGTGGTGCCGGCGGTGGGTGTGGGCTTCCAGTTTTGAAATTTACAGAGCGGCGCCGGCTTTTCCGTCTATAGTGATTTCGTGGCGTTCAATTGTAATTGGGGACAGTACACTCAATCCCCAATTTCGAGCCGGGGCGAGCGGCGATGATTGCAGCGCTGGCCCCCGCCTTGCTGCTGGCCGGCTACGTGGGCAGCGAGGTCTGCCGAAGCTGCCACCCGGACGTCTGGGTCCACTTCTTCCGCAACCCTCACTTCAAGAGCATTGCCTCGGGCAGGGAGCCGCCGGAGCGAACCGGGTGCGAGGGCTGTCACGGACCGGGCGCCGAACATGTCCGGGCCCGGGGCGGCAAGGAGAATATCCGGGCCTTTTCGCTGCTCGAGCCCGAGCAAACGATCGGTGCCTGCCTGGCCTGCCACGCCCGGGAGATTTCCCGGGCGGCGATCCGGCGCTCGTCTCATACGATGGCCGATATCGCGTGCACGAGCTGCCACTCCATCCACCACTCGCCTGTTCCTCAAGCTCTGCTGGCGCGTCGCCAGACGGATCTCTGCTACGAATGCCACGCCGAGGTGCGGGCGCAGTTTTCCCTGCCTTCGAAACATCGCGTCAACGAAGGCACGGTGAAATGCACCGACTGTCACAACCCGCACGGCGCACAGGCGCCAACCTGGCGAATGGGTCTGCGGCCGCGGATGATCGAGGTCGCGCAGGCCAACGAGCAGCCCTGCCTGCGCTGCCACACCGACAAGCGCGGTCCCTTCGCCTTCGAGCACGCCGCGGTTCGCGTGGATGGTTGCGAGGCCTGTCATGCGCCGCATGGCTCGATGAATGCACGACTGCTCCGGCGTCCAGCGGTTTTCACCTTGTGCCTGGAGTGTCACAACGGGGCGGGCGACTTCGGCCGGCAAGGCGACGGCGTGCGGCTGACATCCGGCTCCCACAACATGGCCGATCCGCGCTATCACAACTGCACGGGCTGCCACTTGCGCATCCACGGCTCGAACAGCTCGCCGCTGTTTCTGCGCTGAGAGTGAAGATGGGTTTCAGGCGGTGGCTCTGGATTCTGGCGCCGGCGGCGATGATGGCGCAGCCTACCGTGACGCCCTCGCCGGAAGCCGGAACGCGGCGAGGAGAGGACGCCTACGGGTACAACTTCGTCAACTCCTGGGAGATCGGCTATCGGGCGCGGCGGCTCTTCGGCGAGGAGACCAAATATCGAAGCGACGTCAATTTCGGCAACGGCGTCCGGCTGCTGGCGGCCCGGGCCGGCGTCCATTCCCGCGACGGCCGGGCCAAGTACTTCGACCAGTTTGTGTTGACGGCGCAAGGCCTCGGCAATGATCCGTACCAGAGCGCTACGGTTCGCTTGGAACGGAACCGGCTTTATCGCTACGAGCTGGGCTGGCGCCTCAATGAGTATTTCAATCCGGGGCTGGCAATCGGAGGCGCCCGTCAGGGGCTTGACACGCGGCGGCGCTGGCAGGACCACGAGCTGATCTTGCTGCCCGAGTCGCGCCTTCGTCTTCTGGCCGGCTTCAGTCGGAATTCGCAAGAGGGGCCCGCCCTGGCGACGTTCAACATCGACGGGGCGCTCGGCGACGAGTTCCCTGTCTTCGCCGACATTCGGCGCGGGCAGAACGAATACCGGCTGGGCGGTATGGCCGAGGCGCGCGGCTGGCGCCTGACTCTGGTGCGCAGCTGGGAGAATTTCAAGGAGGACACCCGGCATCGCCGCACCACGCCGAGTGAAGGGGAGAATCCCGCCGACGCGATTCGCCTGCTCGGCCTGCGCCGCGACGAACCCTACCACGGTGTGACGCGGAGCTGGCGGTTGCACTTGGCCAGCGGCGAGCGACGGCGATATGCCGTGAACGGCCGCCTCACCTACTCAGGCGGCGAACGGGCCTTTGTCGCGGACGAGGTTTTCACCGGAACGAGCCGTCTGGCGGCGGAACGCAACCGGCAGGTCGTAGTCTTCGGAACGGGCCGGCGTCCGGTGGCGACCGGCAACCTGACGCTGACGCTGATGCCCGCCCGGCGGCTGACGCTCGGCAACCACACGGCTTTCTACCAGGTTCGAATGGAGGGCGATGCCGTACTCGGCGAGTTCGACAATGCGACGCGGCTGCCTGCCTGGGTTTATTTTCAGGCGCTCGGGATTCGCACGCTGGTGAATACGACGGACGTTCATTACCGGCCCTCGGCGCGGGTGGGGCTTTACGGCGGCTACCAGTTCTCGACACGGCGGATTCGCTCGCGGGAGCGGCTCGAGGTGGAGGGCCTCGAGGAGATCGTGCCGGCCGAACAGAGCAGTCGGATTCATGCGGGTCTGGCCGGTCTGCGCTTCAAGCCTGCCGGGGGCCTGACCCTGAGCCTCACCGGAGAGCTCGGACGCGCGGATCGGCCGACTTATCCCATCAGTGAACGACGTTACGACGCCTTCGGCGCACGAGCCGACTACAAGGCGAAGACCCTGCGGCTGTCGGCCTCGGCGGCTTCGCGTTGGAACACGAATTCGGCCTCCTGGAGCACCCATAGCTGGCGCGGGCGCACTTACGCCGTCGATGGGGCCTGGACGCCTTCGGCGCGCCTGACGTTTGAAGCAGGCTACGCGAAGCTCCACACGGACACCCTCTCGGGACTGGCCTACTTCAGCGCGGCGGCGCTGGTGACCGGTGAGCGTTTCGCCTACCGGAGCAACCTCCATTCGGGCCACGCGGGTTTCTGGATCTCAGCCCGCAACCGGGTGGACATCTACCTCGGCTATCACCGTGTCCAAGATACCGGCGACGGCCGCAACGCGGCCCCGCCTCCCAACCGAAGCCCGGCGAGCGGGTCCGCTCAAGCGGCGTTCCGCGCGGCGCAGACATTCCCGGTGGCCTACCAATCGCCGCTCGGGCGCCTCTCGATCCGCATTCATGAGAAATGGCGCTGGAACGCGGGATATCAGTGGTACGGCTACGGCGAGGAGTCGGCGCCGTTCCAGCATTACCGCGCCCACACCGGTTACGTCAGCCTGACATGGTCGTTTTGAGCATCCCATGGATCCCAGATATGCGCCGTTCAACATCACGACCGCCCTGGCGCTGGCGCTGACGCTATGGCTGGTGGTGGCCCGGCTCGGCGGCGCGCGCGAGAGTAACTGGCCTCTGCTGTATTATCTGGGCATCGTTCTCTACGGTTACCAATACCCGGGCTATTTGGAGCCCCGCTTGATCTACGCGGGAGTGCTCGCCGGCTTGTTCCTGCGCTTTGAGTTCATGGGCCGCGGCTTCGGCCGCTTCATCCAGGCGATAGAGTTCGTCATCCTGGGACTGTTCGTCTACGCCTTCGCCCGGATCATACGGTTCTGAATGGCGGCATCGGGCGCTGCCCCAGGATGCCCGTCAACGGAGGCGGCGGATGTGGGCGCCGACAGCGGCCAGCTTTTCCTCGATGCGCTCGTAGCCGCGGTCGATGTGGTAGACGCGGTCGATAAGCGTCTCGCCGCTGGCGACCAGACCGGCCAGGACGAGCGAGGCGCTGGCGCGCAGGTCGGAGGCGATTACTTGGGCGCCGGTCAACGTACGGGGTCCGGCGACGATGGCTTGGCGGCCGACCACGCGGATGCTGGCGCCCATGCGCACGAGCTCGAGCGCGTGCATGAACCGATTCTCGAAAATCGTCTCCGTGATGAGGCTGATTCCCTCGGCTTGGGTCATCAGAGCCATGAACTGCGCCTGAAGATCGGTGGCGAAGCCGGGGTACTCCTCAGTGACCACATCGACGGCGCGGAGGCGACCACGGCTCCTTACGCGCAGCTTGCCGTTGCCCGCCCGGCGCACCTCGACGCCCGCCTGTCGAAGCTTGGCGATCAGCGCGGCCAGATGGTCGGGGTTGCATCCGGTGACCAGGAGATCGCCCGAGGTGATAGCGCCGGCGATCAGGTAGGTTCCTGCCTCGATGCGGTCCGGGATGATGGTGTGCTCGGCCCCGTGCAAGCGTGAGACGCCTCGGATGCGGATGGTGGAGGTACCGGCGCCTTCGATATTCGCCCCCATTTTCACGAGCAGGGCCGCCAGGTCGGCGACTTCCGGCTCGCGGGCGGCATTCTCGAGGACCGTTTCTCCCTCCGCCAGCACCGCGGCCATGAGCAGGTCCTCCGTTCCCGTTACGGTGATCCGATCGAAGTGGATCAGGGCGCCGCGCAAGCCTTGCGGCGCTTCCGCTTCGATGTAGCCGTGTGCCTGACGCACCGTCGCGCCGAGCTGCTCAAGCCCCCATATGTGCAGATTGATGGGGCGGGCGCCGATAGCGCAGCCGCCCGGGAGCGACACGCGGGCCCGGCCGGTGCGAGCGAGCAACGGCCCGAGGACCAGACTCGAGGCCCGCATGGTCTTGACGACCTCGTAGGGCGCCTCCGGTCGGCTGAGCTCCGCCGCAGTCACCAGGACCGCCCCGTCGGGCCGCAGCTCGACCCGCGCGCCGTCGAGTTCGAGCAGGCGCACCATCGTGCGGACGTCGCGCACCTGGGGAATACGATGAAGCGTGACGGTCTCGGCGGTGAGCAAACAGGCGGCAAGGGCAGGCAAGGCGGAGTTCTTGGCGCCGCTGACGGGAATCTCGCCGTGAAGCGGCACGCCGCCTCGGACGAGGAGCTTATCCATGGAGGGGCTCTGCGAGGGCGGCGGAGACGCGGCCCTGCGCCTCACTCAAGCGCCGCTTGGCCTCAGCGCGGCACAAACCGGTGCGGGCCATGACGATGGCCACTTTCACGTTGCCGCCGGAGGCGTCAAGCAACTGATCGGCCTGCTCCTCGGAGACCCCGGCAGCCTGCCGCAGGATCCGGAGGGCGCGGGCCTTGAGTTTGACGTTGGTCGGCTGAACGTTCACCATGAGATTGCCGTAGACATGCCCCAGGCGGATCATCGTGGTCGTGCTGATCATGTTGAGGACCAGCTTGGCCGCCGTGCCCGCCTTCAGGCGCGTGGAACCGGCGATGATCTCCGGGCCGGTCAAGGGGACGATCGCCACGTCCACCAGCCCGGCCAGCGGCGAGCCGGGGTTGGAAGTGATGCCGATCGTGGCAGCCTCGAGACTCCGGGCCCACTCCACGGCGCCGAGCACGTACGGGGTCCGGCCGCTGGCAGAGATGCCGACCAGCACGTCGGCGGCCGAAAAGCCTCGCGCCGACAAGTCTCGCACCCCCGCCTCCGGATCATCCTCGCTCGCCTCCATGGATCTCAGGAGCGCCGATTCACCGCCGGCGATGATTGCCTGGACCAGCTCCGGCGGAACCCGGAACGTGGGCGGGCACTCGGCGGCGTCGAGCGCACCTAACCGGCCGCTGGTGCCGGCCCCGAGGTAAAAAAGACGGCCGCCGCGCTCGATGCGATCCACGATCAAGTCCACGGCGCGCGCGATCCGGGGAATTTCTGCTTCGACCGCCGGAGCCACTTTCTGGTCCTCCGCGTTCATGATCCGGAGAATCTCCTCGGTCGGGCGCGCGTCAATGCCGCGAGAGGACGGATTCGGCTGTTCGGTTTCAAGATCGTCCAGGGTGCTCATTTGAAGCCTAAATGCTCAGATCACCCCGGTCCGGCGCATAATATCAAGCGTGTAGCTCAAGCCGAGGCGGGCGCCGTCTTCCGGCCGCATCGTCTTCAGACCCCGGCCGAAGACCTCCGGGCTGACCGCGTCCCGGTAACCAATTTTGCGCAGCGCTCCAAAAAAGGCCTTCCAATCGACGGCGCCCTCGCCGGGCATCAGCCGCTCGCTGTCGAGAATCTTCTCCGGCGGCAGACCGGCGGGCACATCGGAGACGTGGACGTGAACGATGCCTTCTCGACCCGCCCGGTAAATGTCCGCCTCGGTCGCCCCGGCCAGGTGCCAGTGCCAGCTATCGAGCAGCAAGCCGAGGTTGGGGCCGCACTCGCGCGCAAACTCTAGCATTTCATCCATGCGGTAAATGAACTCGTAGGGGAATCTTCGCCTCAGATGCAGCGGGCCGAGGAATTCCAGGCCCAGGCGAATATCGTATTTGCGCAAAATCTCCGCACAGGCCTGGATGCGCTCCTTGAGGATCCGCCGCTGCTCGGGCTTGGGCCGATCGCTCGAGGACATCACCCAAGTGGCCATGCGCGGGCAGCCGATGGCGCGGGCGAACTCGGCGGCCTCTTCCAGTTTGGCGAGGCCCTGCTGGAAGACGGCCTCATCCTGCCGGAAGTCGACGGGCAGACCGATGATGCCGGGACGAAGTTTGAGCCGCGCCAGCAGCGCGCGCGTCTCCTCCACGCCCTCCCGCATGGCGGCGCCGAGATTGACGTCCACGCCCTCGTAGCCGACGCGTGCGGCCAGCTCGGCGAATTCGATCCAACTGAGCTGGCCGCCGGCGACGAGCGTGCCGTTGAGCGATAGATACATGCGTCCTCTCGCCCCCTCATCATACCGCGGCAAGCCGCAGCTCCCCGCGCAGTGCTAGGATAGCGAAGACGCGTCGCCGGCAACCGATGAGCAAACGGATGCAAATCAGCCACCGGGAAGCCGGCCCCGGAATCGCCGTGATTCAAGTGGGCGGGCGTGTGATGTTGGGCGAGGAAAGCGCGCAGATCGAGGCACGGCTGGAGGAGCTGCTGGCCAAGGGAATTCGTCGGTTCATCTTCGAGCTGTCCGGAGTAACACATATCGACAGTACCGGCATCGGCCGGTTCATCGCCTGCCTGAATCGGGTGACGGAGGCCGGCGGAAGCCTGCGCATGGCGGCGGCCAGCCCAGTCGTGCGCGACGCGTTCCGGGTGACGCGGCTCGATACGGTTTTCGAATTCTTCCCCGACGTCGATTCAGCCGCGGCCGGGCTGGGTTGATGCCAATTCAGTGCGCGCAGGATCCGATGGAGGTGTTAAGACCCAAAAACCCGGAGGAGCTGGCCGATGCGCTAGCTACGGCCGCAGCCGCCGGCAGGCGCATCCGACTCGGCGGCGCCTTCACCAAAGACCGCATGGGCGGACCGGCATGGGCGTCCGAGGTGACGATTTCTACGGCCGGCCTTTGCCGGGTGGTCGAGTACGATCCCCGGGATCTGACCATCAGCGTCGAGGCGGGCTTGCCCTTCGCCGAGCTGGAGCGCGTTACCGGCGACTACGGTCAGATGGCGCCGCTCGATCCGCCATTCTACGCGCAGGCGACGGTCGGCGGCGTCGTGGCCGCCAACACCAACGGCCCGCGCAGGCGGCTCTACGGCTCCTGCCGGGACCTGGTCATCGGCATGAAGTTCGTCACGCTGGAAGGCAAGATCGTCACCTCCGGCGGCATGGTGGTGAAGAACGTCGCGGGGCTGGATATGGCGAAGCTGATGATCGGCTCGATGGGCACGCTCGCCGCGATCGCCGTGGTAAATTTCCGTCTGGCGCCGCGGCCGCCCGCCACCTGCACCTACGTCGGGGGGTTCTCCACGCTAGAGAAGGCCTTCGCCGCACGGAACGCAATACTGAAAAGCTGCTTGCAGCCGGCGGCGATCGACCTGCTCAATCCGGCTGCCTCGGCGCGCCTCGATCGCGACGGCTACCTGCTGCTTGTCCAGGTGGGCGGAACAAAAGCGGTCCTGGAACGATACGCGAAGGAGCTCGGAGGCACGCCGGTGGAAGGCGAAGCCGAGGCTCTCATCTGGCAGCGGGTCCGCGAGTTCACCCCGGATTTCCTGGCAGAGAACCCACAGGGAGCGGTTCTGCGAATCTCCTCCACGTTGAGCGGACTGCGTGAAGTCATGGGCGCCCTCGCCGTCCCGGCGCTGGCGCGCGCCGGCACCGGTGTCTGCTATGCCTGCTTCGACGAGCCGGACGAGGCCGCGCGCGCTCTCCAAGATGCCATCGAGCGAGGCTGGAAAGCGGTGATGGAGTTTCTCCCGACCAAGCCCGCGCCCGGTTTGTCTCCGTGGCCGACGCCCGGAGCCGACTTTGCCATGATGGAGAAGATCAAACGGATGTTCGACCCTCGGCAACTGCTGAATCCGGGCAGGCTCTATGGCCGTCTGTGAACCCGTTCGAATCGACAAGCCCTCGCTGGTGGACTTGGACCGGTGCGTGCACTGCGGCCTCTGCCTGAACGCCTGCCCCACCTACCGCGAGCTCGGCCTGGAGATGGACTCCCCGCGCGGGCGAATTTATCAGATGGTGAAGGTGGCCGAAGGCGCCATGCCCATCGGCCCTTCCTACATTGAGCACATCGGATTGTGTCTGGCCTGCCGGGGCTGCGAGTCGGCCTGCCCCTCCGGCGTCCAGTACGGGCGCCTGGTGGAGGCGGCACGGGCCCACATCGAGGCGACGATCGAGCGGCCGGCGGCCGAGCGGCTGTTTCGCTGGTTCGTCTTCGAAAAGCTTCTTCCGTCGCGCTTCTGGCTGCGGCTCGGCGCAGGGCTGCTTTGGTTCTACCAGAGATCCGGTTTAAAACGCCTCGTGCGTTCCTCCGGCCTGTTGCGGCCGTTCGGCAGGCTTGCCCAAGCCGAGCGGCTTGCCCCGGAGTCCGAGCTGCCGACCTTCTTCCGCCTTTACGGCAAGACGGTTCCGGCCGAAGGCCGGCGCCGCTATCGGGTCGCCCTGTTTGGCGGCTGCATCGCCAACGTCTTCTTCGCCCGCCTCAACGAGGCCACCCTGCGCGTGTTGCAAAGGAACGGCTGCGAGGTCGTCGTGCCGGAGCGGCAGACCTGCTGCGGAGCCCTGCACGTGCACTCGGGCCTGCGCGAGTCGGCGCGCAAGCTCGCGCGGCAGAACATCGATGCGATGCTTGAGGGCGGCTACGACGCCATCCTCACCAATGCCGCCGGCTGCGGCTCCACGCTCAAAGAGTACCACGAGCTGCTCGAAGAGGATTCGCACTACGCCGAGCGGGCGCGGCGTTTCGTGGCGCTGGTGAAAGACGTCAACGAATTCCTCGCCTCGATCGAACTGGAGCCCGCAGGCGGGCCCATTCCGGCCACCGTCACCTACCAGGACAGTTGCCATCTGGCTCACGGCCAAAAGGTGCGCGCCGCCCCGCGCCGGTTGCTGAAAGCGATTCCGGGACTCGTGCTCAAGGAGATGGCAGGAAGCGACCTCTGCTGCGGGAGCGCCGGCATCTACAATCTGCTCCACACCGACATGGCCATGGCGATTCTCGAAAAGAAGATGGAGAGCGTCAATCGCACCGGCGCGCAGCTGGTGGCGACGGCCAATCCCGGTTGCTTGCTGCAACTGAGGGCCGGCGTGGCGCTTTACGGACGCGGCCAGCGCGTCGCCCACGTCATCGAGCTGCTCGACGAAGCCTACCGGAGCTCGTGAGGCCGACCTCCGTCCTCACTCCGACAGCTCACCCTCGCTCCGCGCCACGAAGGCGGCGCAGGTGAGATCCCCCAGCACGTTGACGATCGTGCGGGCCATATCCAGGATGCGGTCGACGCCGAGTATCAGAGCGATTCCCGATTCGATCCGCCCACCCAGACCCACGGACTCGAGGACTATGATTAACGTAATGATGCCCGCCGCCGGGACCCCCGCCGCACCGATGGCGGCGAGCGTCGCCGTCACCACGATGGTGAGCTGCGCCGCCAGATCCATGGGAGCGCCGTAGATCTGGGCAATGAACATGACGGCGATCGCTTGATAGAGCGCGGTGCCGTTCATATTGACGGTGGCTCCCAGAGGCAGCACGAAGCCGGCGATGCTCTTCGGAATTCCCAGCCGGCGCTCGGCCGTCTCGAGCGTCAGCGGCAGCGTCGCATTCGAGGAGGAGGTCGTGAACGCGAACAACTGCACGGCCGCAGTCCGTCGGAAGAAATCGCGGGGATCGAGCCGAGCCAGCAGGCGCACGAGCAGCGCCAGCGTCACAAACTGGTGAAGCGCTAGCCCGATGAGCACGGTCGCCGCATAAACGAGTAGGCTCCCCAAAAGGTCGAAGCCGAAGCGGGCCACCACGGCGGCGATGAGCACAAAGACCGCATAGGGCGCCAATCGCATGATCCAGCCTATGACGACGGCGGCCGCGTCGCTGACGCCCGAGAACAACTGGATCACGGCGCGCTGGGAGTCGCCACGAAGCTGGCCGATCGCCGCACCGAAGACGACCGAGAAAAAGATGAGCGGAAGCAGCTCGAAATCGGCCGCCGCGCGAACGGGATTGCGCGGGATGATGCCGAGCAGCGTGTCCCGGAGCGCCGGGGCCTGGTGAGCGCGCTGGGACTGCGCCGCGGCCTCGGAGGCGAACTGCTCGGCCAGGGCGTCGCGTGTGGCGGCGTCGATGCGGCTGCCCGGCTTCACCAGATTCGCCAGCATGAGGCCTAGCACGATGGCGGCGACGGTGGTGAACAGGTAGTAGCCGACCGCCTTGCCGCCGATCCGGCCCAGCCGCTTGAGATCCCCGAGCGAGGAGACTCCGACAATGATGCTGGCGACGACGAGCGGAACCACGATCATCGTGATCAGCCGGATGAAAGCGGCGCCCACGGGCTCCAGTCCCACCAGGAGGGAGCGGAGCCAGGCGGCGCCCGCAAGATTCGCCGTTGCGCCGGCGGCGGCGCCCGCCGCCAGCCCGATGAGGATCTGCACATGGAGCGGCATCTACAGGCCCGCCTTCCTCCAGAGCTCATCGACGCGCCGCTTGACCTCCGGCGTCATCTCGATGACGTCGGGCCAAGGGCGGCTGAAGCCCTCCTCGGGCCATTTCCGCGTGGCGTCAATGCCCATCTTCGAACCGAAGTTGGGCAGCCGACTGGCGTGATCGAGCGAGTCGATCGGACCGTGGACGAATTCGATGTCGCGCTCCGGGTCGATGTTGTTGAGCGCCTTCCAGGCAACCTCGCGCACGTCCTGGACATTGACATCCTCGTCGACGACGACGATGCACTTGGTGAACATCGCCTGGCCCAGGCCCCAGATCGCATGCATCACCTTGCGGGCGTGTCCGGGATAGGACTTGCGAATCGCCACCAGCATCAGGTTGTGAAAGACGCCCTCGGCCGGCATGTGAATGTCGCGGATCTCGGGCAACTGGAGGCGCATCAGCGGCAGGAAGATCCGCTCGATGGCCTTGCCCATGAAGAAATCCTCCATCGGGGGCGGGCCGACGATCGTGGTAACGTAGACCGGGCGCTTGCGGCGACTGATGCACGTGACATGGAAGACCGGGTAATCGTCCTCCAGGGAATAGAAGCCGGTGTGGTCGCCGAACGGACCTTCACGCCGCAGCTCGCCGAGCTCGACATACCCTTCGAGCACGATCTCGGCGTTGGCGGGCACCTCCAGATCGCAGGTCTCACACGGAACCATCTCCACCGGCTCGCCCCGCAGAAAGCCGGCCAGGATCATCTCGTCGAGATCCGGCGGCGCGGGCAGAATCGCCGAATAGATGGTGGCCGGATCCGCCCCAATGGCGACGGCGACGTCCATGCGCGCAGCTTTGCCTTCGGCCGCCAGACGCCGGTAGTGCTCAGCGCCGTGCTTGTGCGTCTGCCAGTGCATGCCGGTCGTCCGCTCGTCGAAGACTTGCATCCGGTACATGCCGCAGTTGCGGCGGCCGGTCTCCGGATTTCGCGAGAAGACGAGCGGCAAGGTGATGAAGCGCCCGGCATCCTTCGGCCAGCACTGAAGGATCGGGAACTCGAAAAGCGAAAACCCTTCGCGTGCGATCACTTCCTTGCAAGGTCCGCTGGAGACCTTCTTGGGGAAGAACTTGCCGATCTCGGCCAGCTTGGGCAGCATCTTCAACTTTCCGAGCAGCCCCTGCGGCATTTGTAGCTGAAGAAACTCGGCGATCCGGGCCGCCACCTCCTCCACCGAGGAGACCTCGAGCGCCAGCTCCATGCGCCGCATCGAGGCGAAGGCGTTGATCAGCACCGGGTACCGGCTGCCTTTGGGCCGCTCGAACAGCAACGCCGGCCCCCCGTGCTTGACGGAGCGGTCGGCGAATTCCGTGATCTCGAGCACCGGATCGACTTCGAAGGGAATGCGCTTCAGCTCGCCGTGCTTTTCGAGCGCGCGGATGAACTCACCCAGATCGCGATAGGCCATAGGGAGGAATTCCTCTTTCTACTATGATTGAAGGTTTGCGAGCAAACCCGAGGGAGAAAGAATGGCACAACGCACTGCATGTGTGACCGGAGCAAGCCGCGGTATCGGACGCGAAATCGCTCTCGCGCTCTGCCGTGACGGCATGAGGATCGTCGTCGCCTCCAACGAGCGGGAAAACAACGACAAGGTCGTCGAGGAGATCCGCGCCGCGGGCGGCGAGGCGTTCGCCGTCTATCTGGATTTGGCGCAAGTCGACTCGATCCGCGAGGCGTTCAAGGAGGCACAGGCCGCCTGCGGGCGCATCGACGTGCTGGTAAACAATGCGGGCATCACCAAAGACGCCCTCTCCATGCGCATGAAGGCCGAGGAGTGGAACCTTGTACTCCAAATCAACCTGACGGGAGCCTTTCTGTGCGCCCAGCAGGTGATCCCGGCCATGATGCGCGAGCGCTGGGGCCGGATCGTAAACATCAGCTCCGTGGTGGGCCTGATGGGCAACATCGGGCAGGCCAACTACGTCGCCTCGAAAGCGGGACTAATCGGGCTGACCAAGACGCTGGCGCTCGAGCTCGCCGGCCGCAACATCACCGTCAACGCCGTCGCACCCGGTTTCATCGAGACCGACATGACCCGCGTCCTGCCGGAAGAGATCAAGCAGAAGATGCTGGCTCGCATTCCCTTGGCCCGCATGGGACAGCCGGCCGATGTCGCCGCGGCCGTTCGTTTCCTGGTGAGCGAGGAGGCTGGCTACATCACCGGCCAGGTCTTGAACGTCAACGGCGGCATGTACATGTGAGGGGTCATAAGGATTTTGTTTGGCGCAGGCTTCTCCCTGCGGGTGCAGCGTTGTTCTCAAAGGGGTCCCTCGCCGCAAGCAGTGCTCTTGGTGCCCTTACCGGGCTTCGCGCGCGGCCGGCAGGAGACTGCAAGGCCAGGATCTGCAATCACCAAGGGGCAGGCGCGGAGGGGTGCTACAATGGAGGGAGCGCAAACCTGGTTTGGGCCCGTAGCTCAACTGGCAGAGCAACTGACTCTTAATCAGTGGGTTGGAGGTTCGACTCCTCCCGGGCTCACCACCTGTTGACGCTTCCAAACGTTTGAAGCGCCTTCGCTTTTAGAACCCTCACCTTCGGAAGTTCAGCGAGAAATGGTTGTCCCGAAGGGGAATGCGCTCAACCGCTCTCGGGCGATTTGCGATTCGTTGGAGAGCTGGTAACGCTTAGGAGGGATTTCTGGAGCGGGAGACGGGACTCGAACCCGCGACATCAACCTTGGCAAGGTTGCACTCTACCAACTGAGTTACTCCCGCTCGGGAGCTTCCCTTTCATTTTGCAACGGAACGGCCGCCTCTGTCAATCGAGCCGCTTGCGTCGGGCGGGCCGCAGTCACATGGCGGTTTCCCCGTTTTCGACCAAACCTGAACGTTGTCTAATCATCTACAACGTAAAGATTTAACAGCCTTTGACCCGCCGGCTGCGCCGAGGCGGCCGGCCGCCATCTGCTCTTCTGCCGGCTACCATAAAGTTGCACGAAGTCGCCATGAAGAAGATCGATCTGGCGCGCCGGCTGGCCCGAGCCGGACGCATCACCAAAGCGGAAGCGGCCGACCGGCTCGATAGCGTCATTCACAACATTGTGCGGAGCCTCCGCCGCGGGCAATCGGCCCGCCTGCCCGGGCTGGGCACCTTCCAGCCGGGCAGTGAACCGGGCTTCCAACCGGAGGTCAACCCGGCCAAGCGCGAGACTGGTCCCGGCCCATCCACCCAGAAAGGCAAGTCCTGAGATGGCCGATGCCGAACAGATTCAGCTCGTCGCTCAGGTCGTCCGAAAGTGCCTCGAAGAAGGCTTCACCATCGAGATCGAAGGCCTGGGCACGTTTCGTCCGGACGGGCGAGGCGGCATCGAGTTCGTGGCCGAGGTGCGCCCGAAAGCATTTATCGCCTATGTCGAAGAGGACTTCGCCGCCGCCGAGAGGCTCTATCGAGGGCTCAAGCAGCAAGGCTTCGATCCCTGGCTCGATCGAAAGAAACTGTTGCCGGGCCAGAATTGGCCCCGTTCGATCGAGCGCGTCATCGAAATCTCGGACTTCTTTATCGCCTGCTTTTCACGCCGCGCGGTCTTGAAGCGCGGCCATTTTCAGGCTGAACTGCGTTACGCGCTCGATTGTGCCGCGCGCATGCCGCTCGGCGAGATCTACTTCATCCCGGTGCGTCTGGAAGAATGTCGGCTTCCGGCGCCGATTGCCCGGCAGTTCCATTACGTAGACCTGTTCCCGGATTGGGACCGCGGCTTCGAGCGCGTGGTTGAGGTGATGACAAAGGCCTCCAAACCGGCGCCCCCGCGCGCCGCCTAGCTCGGCCGCCGCCCTAGCTGCTCCAGCTTCTTTCGAGCCGTCCTGGCCCGATCGCCGTCCGGCTCAAGCTCCAAATACTTCCTGAAGGCCTCGGCCGCGGCGTCGAGCAGGGCCTCCCGCTCGGTTTCCCGCGTCTCCTGCCGCGCCAGCCGCTCGCGCGCCTCCGCCAGACGAAACCACGCCTCGGCGTATCCCGGATTCCATTTCACCGCCTCTTCAAAGCGGCCCGCGGCAGCCTTGAAACTCCCCTTCTTCCAATAAAACATGCCGACGCGAAACTCCCTGTTGGCTTGCAGGGGATTGAAGGCGTACTCGGTTTCGCGGGCGGAACCTTTATCCTCTTCGGGCGGCTCCTGGTAAACGGGCGGCTGCTGCTGGCCGGCGGCCGCGGCGAGCGCCGCAAGCCAAACCGCCATCGCCAGCCGTCCCAGGACGGGCGAATGCTTCGGCGCCACGTTTTCAGTATATCGCCGCCCCGCCGCCGCGTCCGCTCAGGCGGCATCGCGATAAACGGCATCGGCGGTGTAGAGGCCCCAAGCGCCGCAGTCGGGACAGCGGAACCGAGGAATCCACGCCTCAAGGTTCACCGCTCCCTCCGCCGCAAGTCGGGCGAAGGGGTGCCCCGCCCCGCAACGCACGCAGACGTTGGTCCACGGCGTTGTGTCCGCCGCCTCCGCCCCGGGGCCGAAATAAAACGCCCAGCCGTAAAT
>Ga0308392_1000344_pt1 | contig 19778 bp, 13 predicted proteins | sample Hotspr20Samplem2_FD_202361 | JGI IMG/M metagenome (GOLD analysis project Ga0308392, IMG submission 202361) | Hot spring phototrophic mat microbial communities from Octopus Spring, Yellowstone National Park, Wyoming, United States - 20050624_m2 ... | reverse complement strand
GCCGATCCCGATCGTGGCCGGCAAGGCGACGGTAGTGGCCAAAGGCGCTCGATCGGCCACCGTGGTGAGTGAGCCGACGCCGGAGTTCTACGTGCGCATGATCAATCCCCAGCGGTTCGCCATCCTGCGCCTGAAGCCCGCTAAAGAGCACCGCGAGGTCGAGCGCTGGGCCGTGGCTCCGGTGACCAACGAGATCTTCGAGGAGCACGAGGAAGTGGAGAGCTTCCGGCGCGAGATGGCGCCCGGACTGTACAAGATCTGGCCCAAACAGCCGCTCGAGCCGGGCGAGTACGCCGTGGCGCAGTTCTCGCCGGGCCAGGGCAACATCGAAATCTGGGACTTCAGTTACCGGCCAGGGCGTTGAGGCGTTTCCGGGCGGCCGAGAAAGCGAGAGGATGTCGAAGGTCTTGTTTTTGCTCGTTTTCGGAGCGGTGATGGCGCCGGCGGCGGGGGCCGCCGACAAAGCGTTCCCCTACGCGTACGATCAATACGATCTGGCCAACGGCCTGCGCCTGATTTCCGTCCCCACGGATTTCCCTAATGTGGTCTCCGTTTACATCGTCGTGCACGCCGGCTCGCGCAACGAGGTCGAGCCGGGCAAAAGCGGCTTTGCGCACTTCTTCGAGCACATGATGTTCCGCGGGACCAGGCGTTATCCGAAGGAGCGCTACGAAGCCGTGCTGCGCGAGGCCGGCGCCGCCTCCAACGCCTACACCACCGACGACCGCACCGTCTATCACACAACGTTTTCCAAAGAGGACCTTGAGACCATCCTCGAGATGGAGGCCGATCGGTTCCAGAACCTCGATTACAGCGTCGAGGACTTTCGCACCGAGGCCCTGGCGGTGCTCGGCGAGTACAACAAGAACGCCGCTTCGCCCCTGCTCAAGCTGCACGAGGTGCTGCGCGCCACGGCCTTCGACCGGCACACCTACAAGCACACCACCATGGGCTTTCTGGAGGACATCAAGGACATGCCCAACCAGTACGCCTACAGCCGGCAGTTTTTCGACCGCTATTACCGGCCCGAGTACACGACGATCGTGGTGGTGGGCGACGTCGATCCCAAGGCGGTGCGGGCGCTGGTCGAAAAACACTGGGGCGGCTGGAAGCGGGGAACCTACCAGGCGCGTATTCCGGCTGAGGCGCCGCAGAGGGCGCCACGCAGCGCTCACATCGACTGGCACTCGCCGACGCTCCCCTGGGTCTGGGTGGCCTTCAAGGGCCCGGCCTACTCGGACACGGAAAAGGACCAGGTGACGCTCGATCTGATCAGCTTCCTGGGCTTTTCCGAGACCTCGCCGCTCTATAAAAAGCTGGTGCTCGAAGAGCAGAGCGTGGATTCGCTCTCGGTGGCCAACCCGGATCGCGTGGATCCCTATCTGTTCACGGTGATGGCGCGCGTCAAAAAGCAGCAGGACGTCGATCGGATCCGGGACGAGATTCTGGCGACGTTTCGGTCCTTCTGCGACCAGCCGGTCGATGCAGCGCGCCTGAAGGCCGTCAAGAGCCACCTGCGGTACCGCTTCGCGCTGGAGCTGGACAACTCGGCCGCCATCGCTGCGACGCTGGCGGCCTATGTCGGCCTGCGGCGCACGCCGGAGACGATTAACCGCGTCTATGAGCTCTACCGCCAGATCACACCCGAGGATGTGCAGGCGGTGGCGCGGAAATATTTTGTCGACAGCGGGCGGACGATCGTCACGCTCAGCGCGCGAGGCGCCAAATGAGGACGTCCCTAGTGCTGGCGATGGCGGCGGCCATGCTCGGTTGCGGGCGTCCGGGCGACAGGATTCGCACGGTGGAGCTTCCCGGCGCTTCGCCCCTGGTGAGTTTTCGTATCGTGTTTTTGACCGGCGCCGCCTCGGACCCCGAAGGCAAGCAGGGACTCGCCAACCTCACGGCGGCGATGCTCGCCCAGGGCGGCACCAGCCGGCGGAGCTATCAGGAGATTCTCGACGAGATGTTTCCGATGGCCACCGAGGTGCGTTACCAGGTGGACAAGGAAATGACAACCTTCTCCGCCGTCACGCATGTGGATAACCTCGAGCGCTTCTACGCTCTGCTGCGCGAGATGCTGCTCGAGCCCGGCTGGCGCGAGGAGGATCTTAAGCGCTTGCGCGAGCAGACGATCAACTTCCTGCGCGTGAGTCTCCGCGGAAACAACGAGGAGGAGCTCGCCAAGGAGGTTCTCTACCACGAGATCTACCGCGGACACCCGTACGGGCACCACAACGCGGGCGCCGTGGCGGCCCTGGAGCGCATCACTCGCGCGGATCTCGAGCGGTTTTACAAGGAGCAGTACACGCAGTCGAGGCTGATACTGGGCCTGGCGGGCGGCTATCCCAAGGATTTTCCGGCGCGCCTGAAGCGCGATTTTGCCCGGCTGGCGCCCGGGGCGCCGGCTCCGGTCGAGCGGCCCGCGCCGGCCGATATCGAGGGCGTCCAGGTGCGGCTCATCGAAAAGCAGACGCGTTCGGTGGCCTTTTCCATCGGGTTCCCGATTTCGGTCAAGCGGGGCGATCCGGACTATTTGCCGCTGCTCTTGATGCAGGCCTATTTCGGGCCGCACCGCACGAGCGGCGGGCGCCTGTTCCGCCGCATGCGGACCGAACGGGGTCTCAACTACGGCGACTACGTCTACATCGAATACTTCCCGCGCGGGATGTTCCAGCTCGAGCCCGATCCGAACCTGGCGCGGCCGCAGCAGATCTTTCAGATCTGGATCCGCCCGGTCGAGCCGGCGACGGCGCATTTCGCCCTGCGCCTGGCGCTCTGGGAACTCGACAAATTGATCCGCGAAGGGATTCCGCCGGATGAGTTCGAACAGGCGCGGCGGTATCTCGCCAAATACGTCAATCTGCTGCTGAAGACCAAGGATGCCGAGCTCGGCTATGCCATCGACAGCCTTTACTACGGCACGCCCCAGTACGCCGAATACGTGCGCGAGGGCCTGAAGACGCTCACGCTCGACCAGGTGAATGCCGCCATACGGCGCCATTTGCGCACGCGCGACCTTTACATTGTCGCCGTCACGGCCGAGGCGGCCGCCCTGGCCGACCGCCTCGCCTCAGAGGCCCCCTCGCCGATGCGTTACAACGCGCCCAAGCCGCCCGAGCTCGTCGCGGAGGACAAACAGGTAGAGCGATTCCGGCTGGGCATCGAACGAGCTCAGATCCGCATCATCCCCGTGGAGGAGGTCTTCGAGCGGTAACCGCCGTCCCCCGCCGGCGGCGCTACAATTCTGAATGGTACGGGCCCTTAGCTCAGCGGTTAGAGCAGCGGACTCATAATCCGTTGGTCGCTGGTTCGAATCCAGCAGGGCCCACCCACCACAAGCGGTCCTTAAGCGCGGGCCTCTTCGAGGAAGAACCGCCGCAGGCGGCGCGCCGCCAGGATCTCCTCGCCGTCCTCCATCGTGCGCGTTTGGATGGTGCCGCCTCGGTCGTCTTCGTAATAGACGATGCGCGGCTCGCCCGATTTCAGCCTCTCCTGAACCTGGCGCGGGGTGAGGGGAATGATCTTCCGGTCCCATTCGAAGCGAACCTCGCCGAAGCCGTAGGCGTTGATCCGGTATTCGGCCCGCAAGCCGGGAATGTCCTGGAGCTGCTCGGCCATCCAGCGCGCCTTGCGGTTCCAGGTCTCCATCACCGTTTCGTGGTCCAGCTTCAGATACCGGTTCAACGCGACAATCAGTCCGACGATCTCTTCTTTGCCCACTTTCATGCCGCGTCCGATGGCCGTGTAGGGCGAGTGATTGAGCGTGGCGGCTTCGATGAGATCCTTGCGTCCGAAAAGCAGCCCGGTCGATTGCGGTCCGAGGATTCCCTTGCCGCCGCTGACGATGACCAGATCCGCGCCCATCTTGACGTAGCGGGTGAGCGTATCGACCGGCGGCAGCTCGGAGGCAGCATCGATGACCACCGGCACACCGTGCTGCTTGCCGATGGCGACGAGCTCGGCCGGCATCAGAAGCCCCGGCGGAGGATTCTTGCTGCGCTCGACGCTCGCCAGCACGGCGATGAACGCCGTGCGGGGGCTGATCCTGGCGACGAGCTCCTCGCGCGTTTCCGCCTCGACGATGGTGGCGCCGGCGGCGCGAAAGGCGCAGTCGTAGCCGAAGCGGTGGGCCTTTTGCATCAAGCACTCGCGCTTGTCCCAGCTCGGATGTGGAAGCTGCGCGATCTTTTCCGGGTCGGTGCCGGTGAGGCAGGCGGCTGAGGCCAGCACCATGCCCGAAAAGGCTCCTGCCGTCACCAGGCCAGCTTCGGCGCCCGTGACCTCGGCGATGCGGCGGCCGGCGGCGGCGTTGAGCTCGTGCATGTCGACGAAGTACTCGTTGGCCTCGGCCATGGCGCGCAGCACCTCGGCAGGCATGCGCGAACCGCCGATGACGGTCGTGTGCGCGCGACAGCTCAACAGCGGGCGGATGCCGAACAAGCGCGTATAGATACTGTCATGACCGAAGGGAAGCGACGGGTCCTGAAGCTTGGCGGCGGCGGCGGAAAGCGCCGACGCGAGGCCGCTCAGGGCGGCGACCAGTCCCCGGCGGGTCAGCCCAAGGGGACGTGCGGCGTCCGCAACAGGTAGCATCCTCATGCCCGTGATCCTACACGAGTCGCGCCCGCGCGTCAAAGTTCGGCGGGCGGATCCGCCCTCGATCACGGAGCGGAGTCATCCGCCGCTGCGGCGCAAGATGCGGAGCCGGCTAGCGAACCGGCACGTCCCTCCATCACCGCCATCGAGGACAGCTCGGAATGAGGGCTGCTCGAAAACGCCTGCGCGCGTGCTTGCCCGCGCGCTCGGCTCCTGCCGGTGGCGCCTCTTTGAGCCGCGGCCGCCTGCGGGAGCGGTCCCTGGCGTTTTCGAGCAAGCCACCCGGGGTATCAGACGTGCGCCGGGCCCGTTCCACGACAACATCCGGCGACGGGCCGCTCCTTCGCTGCCCAGACTAAAAGGCGATGCCGAGCAGCAGCTCGAATTGGTTCCGGCGCGAGAGCGTCGGAGGCGAGTTGAAGGTATTGCCCAGCCAGCGGGTGTAGCGGATCTGGGGAATGACTTTCACCGGAGAGTCGCCCGCAAGTTGAAAGCCGCCCCCCAGTACGATGCCGGGCAGGGTAGAGTTCCGCGGCACAGCGGGGGTTTCGCTGATCGCGGAGGTCTTGTCGGGAAGCAGGATCTCGGAGAAGGTGCGGATGTGGGTGACGCGGCGCAGCGCCAAGCCGGCCTCGAGGAACGTACGCGAGGGTCGCTCCGACCGCGAGGCGTCATAGAAGCGCAGCACCACGGGAAGATCCCAGTAGTCGGTGCGCGTGCGCTCGAATCGCCGTGTCACCACGGGATCGGTCTCTCCGCGGCTGGTCTCCAGATTGGACTTATATCCTGCTTTGCGATAGAGCAGCTCGAGGGCAATCGAGAGGCGCTCGAACAGCGCAAACTCGAAAGTGCCGCCGGCGCCGAGCTGATTCGAGGTCGAGGTGGTGGCGTTGGTGAAGCTGAAGACCGGCTCGGAGGTGGAGCCCGACAGCGTCTCGGTGTTCATCAGGTCGTTGAAGAGGATGCTCAGACGCGCTCCGATGAGGATGCGATTGAAATAGGGCTTGGGCGGCGCATCCGGGCCGGCTGTGTCGGTTTGAGCGGCGAGCAGGGGCGCCGCCGCCAGCGCCGAGGTGAGCAGGAAGGCCGCGGCGGAGGTGCGGAGGCGCAACACAAGGGGTTTCATAATCACCTCAGCCATCAAAATTCCCACCGGAGTCCGGCCTGGAGCGAGCGCGGTGCCGGTCCGATCCAGGGTGCGTTCCAGGGTGCGGCCAGACCGAACAAAGGACTGGCCAGCAGGGCGGTGCCCTCACGGGCCGGATCGACGAAGTTGACTCGGTTTGTCACGTTGAACGCCTGAAGAAAGACGTCCAAGCGCGCGCGCTCCTGGAGCGCGAACCGGCGGCGAATCGCCATGTCGGCCTGGAAAAGCTCGAAGCCGCGCAAGCCGTTCCGGGCGAGCGTGCCGTTGGCGTACTCCGTCGGCAGCGTGAAGGCCGCCGGATTGAGCCGCCGGCCTCCGGGAAGAGCCGCGGCGTCCAGCCAGAGCGACTCGCCTCGGACCAGGTTGGGCCGCACGAGCGCATAGAGCCGCTGCACGGTAACCCGGCGCGCCGGCATCGTCACCATGCCGGCCGCCTCGAACGGCAAGCCGCTGCGCGCCGTCAGAAACCAGTCGGTCGCCCACCCGCCAAACAGTTGCCGGAGAACGCTGACGCCGGGCGAAGGGAAGGCGAACGAGCCCGAGAAGCTCACGGTGTGGCGCAGGTCAAGATCCGAATCCCGGCGCGTGTCCTCGAAGACGTAATTCATCCCCCGGGGCGGTCGCCGGAAGGCGCCGTTGTCGATGGCGTGACTATAGGTATAGCTGAGCTGGGCTTGAGCCGAAGCCGACAGGCGCCGGCGAAACTGGATCTGAAGCGACTGGTAGTTGTGGCTCGGTTTGTTGGAGATCACCTCGATGATGTCGTAGTCGGCCGAGCCGTCGTCGCGGATCTCGGAGTAGGAGCGCCGGGTTTCGAGCTTCAATAACTCCCGGGCCTTGGCGGCGGCGTAGGCGACGACTAGCGACTGCGAGCGCCCGAGGTAGCGCTCAAGCGAAGCGTTCCAGACCCAGACCCGCGGCGCACTGAGATCGGACTCGACGCCGGCCACCATGCCATACGGGCGCACGGCGGGCAGCACCAGCGGCCGGAGCTGTTCGGCGGTGAGCGGGAAAGCCGCCCCGATGAAAGTGCGCTGGTTGACATAGGGCGCCGAGCGGAACGAATTGACCGAAAAGGCGAAGCTAGGGTCGTAGAGAATGCCGACGCCGAAGCGAAACATCATCTCCGCGCCGGGCGTGGTGTCCAGTTGGTAGGCGATGCCGAACCGAGGGCCGATGTCGCGCCACCGCGTCTGGTACAGGGGGTCGATGCGGCTGATCTCCGGGAAGTTCGCAAAGCCGCGCAAGGCGATCGGCGGCGCCCCGCGGCGCACATCCGGTGCAGGATTCAAATCCCAGCGCAAGCCCCAGATGATCGTGGTCCGGCTGGTCGCCCTCCAGGTGTCCTGCGCATAGGCGGAGAACTGAATGTACAGCGGATAGACCGCCGGCTCGCTCGTCATAACCGCGGCGGCCGCGGCTGTGCCCGACAGCAGCGCTCCCGTCGGCGCGTTGAACCCGTAAAAGGTGAACTGCGTCTGGTAGGGCTGGAAATAGTCGGTGGGCGCTATACGCCGGTAATCGACGCCGAAGCGCCAATGATGGGAGCCGCCGGCGTAGGAAAGCGTGTCGACGATATGGAGCTGACGTCGACGCGTGCGACTTCGTTCGTTCCAGACGTAGCCCCCTGCGCCAAGCACCCACAGCCTCAAGGCGCCCTCCGCAACGCCGCGGGGCAACCACAGGCCGGTCGGCAGCGGCGTAGCGCCGCCGAAGGAGTCCGCCGAGGAGAGCGCCTCCAGATTCCAAAGCGCGTAGTTCACTCGAAAGTCATTCGTGGTCCGGCGGTCCGGCGTCCAGCTCAGAGCGGTCGTGAAAGATTGCGATCGATGCTCGCTCTCGGAGACGACGTTCGGAGCGGCCGGATTGCGGCGGCGCTCGGTGCGCGGAGCCTGCTGATAACGGGCGAACAAGGAGAGCGCACCGCCGAAGGAGTGGTCGAGCCGAACGGATGCCGCATCAAGCTCGTTGCGGTTGGAATAAACTCCCGCGAACACGGCCGTATGGCTTGAGGGGGCTAGCCGGTTCGGTGCGGGAAACGCCACAAGATACGGACGAAATTCGGCCGGCGCCGCCTGACGCGTTTCGAGGGAGGGCACGGCGGCGAAGGCCGTCTGCGGAAAATCGGACCGGAGCGCCTCGTAGGCGGCGAAAAAATAGCTCCGGTTTCTCCAAATAGGCCCGCCGGCGGCGGCGCCCAGGTTACGATGGCGCAGCTCACCGCGCTCAAAGCCCTGGCTGTTGGCCAGCCAATCATTGGCGGCCCAGCCGCGGTTGCGAAAGTGGCCGAAGAAGGAACCGTGAAAGGCATTGGAACCCGAGCGGGTTGTGACGGCAACCTGGGCGCCGGCGGTGCGGCCGAACTCCGGGGCGATGGCCGAAGCCTGCACATCGGCGACCTGAACGGCATCGAATGGAATGGCCGACAGTTCCTCCGCAGGCGTAGCGGCCCCGTCGGCGGTGACGTAGTTGGCGCTGGAGGCCAGCCCGTTGGCGCTCGGCACGGGGCCGGACGGCAGTAAGCCCGGAGCGAGCGCGACGAGCGAAGGGATGCGGCGCGATTCCAGGGGAAGAAACTCCGCAAAGGGCCGATCCAATCCGGTCGAGGAGGCCGGATCGAAGGAGATGCCGGAAGTGGGCTCCTCGACAACGTTGTCCGGTTGAGCGGGCGCCGCAGTCAATTCGAGCACGAAGCTGCGGCGATCGCGACCAAGCAGGCGAATCGGCTCGACCTTGAGCGTCTTGAACCCGTCCTTGCTGACCTCAAGCTCATAGTCGCCGGGCGGGAGTGCGTCGAAAACATAACGGCCCCGGGCGTTGGTGATCGTCTGGCGCACGGCGCCGCGGCCGACGTCACGCAGCGAGACCTCGGCGCCCGCCACGCCGCTTTCGCGGGAATCGACGACCGCGCCGACAATCGTGGCGCCGTCCTGCGCCTCGATGCCGGCGCATAGCAGGATCAGCCAGGAAACGGATCGGAACAAAGACATGGTCGGTACACCCCCGGCGCCATCGGCTAAAACGTCAGGCTCACCAGAACCTCGGCCTGCTGAATGTTCATTCGGCCCAGATTGGCGTCGAAGACGCGCTGGAACCAGCGCGTGTAGCGCCCTTCGAGCTCGAACTTGATGCCGATTTCGTCGCGAAGCTGGAGCCCGGCGGCGAAAACGGCGCCGGTGGCGGGGCTGTGGGCCGGCGTGATCGGGATGCTGGCGGTATCACGCAGCCTCCGCTGATTGATGCGCTCGGAGAAGGTCTTGATTCCGGTCACCGCGCGAAGGGAAGGCCCGACGGCGACGAAGAAGCGCCGAGTCTCCTCGGCCGCATCCACGTTATAAAGACGAAGCAGGATCGGGATGTCCCAAAAATCCGCTCGCGTCCGCTCGAAGGTCTCCCCGAGGAAATCCCCCGCCGTGCCGTCTTCCCGTTGCACATTGCGGGTGATCCGAGAATCATAGCCGGAGCGCTTGTAAAGAAAGTCGGCGTTCAGGCCGAGCCTCCCGGTGAGGGTGAAGTGGACCGAGGGCCCAATGGTGAAGCGTTTGGCCGCCGATTTGACATTGTTGTTGACGGTCTCCGGAGGCGTCGTGCCCGTCGTGTTGACCCGGAACTCGGTCGTCGTCATGCCGTTGGTCGGCACGCCTCCGAGCCGGACTCCCAGCCAGAAACGCCGATAGAACGGCGTGCGCTCCTCGGTCTGGGCGGCGGCCGCGCCGCAGAAGACCAGCCCGAGGAGCAAAACGAGCGGTGAACGGACACGATAAGACCGGCCAGTCATGGCGAATCAAGATCTGCCTGTGTCGGACTGAAGAGCAAGGAAGATCAGGCGCCTGGAACACGCCTGGGGCGTTCACCAAGCAACGCCTTTTCCATTATACGAATCCGTCGGACGCGCCGGGTACAACCGCCGAGGGACTCTCAGGGGTGAAAGACGATCTCCCGATGGGAGTCGCCGCCCAAGAACAGGCGCGCCACGCCTCCGGCGAGCCTGTCGGAGGCGCCGGCCTCCAGGCCGATAACCTGGGGGTACCAGCGCGCCTCGCCGCGATCGAGGATCTTCTTCGGCGGGCTCCAGCCGTAGGGATTACCGATGTGAGGATTGAATGAGATGTAGACGCCCTCAACCGGCCAGCCGGGCTCGCAGCAGGCGCGGCTTAGCAGCATCACATAGCGGTTGATTGCCCAATTCCAGTGCAGCGAGGGTCCCCAGAAGGAGTCGACATCGGGCCGGTTCCAAGGGACGCTGGCAGGCAGGATGGCGGTGACGCGCCCGCCAAGCCCCGGCTCCCCCCAGCCGCCGTTGAAGAACTTCCAGACTTTTCCGACCGGATCGGCCCGATCGGAAAAGGCCAAGCGGGCCACGGCGATGCCCTGGCTCGACTCCGAGCCGCCGTAGTTGCCGAAGTAGATGTAGAAATACTCCCGCTCCTGATCGAGCAGCACGGTGAAATCCCCGTGCCCGCCGGCAAAGTAGCCGTTGGCGGCCTCACAGTCCGGTTCTTCGGCCGGCGCCAGAATGATGCCCAAATCTCGGAACGACTCGCCGCCGTTGTCCGACACGAGGGCGCCGACCACCGGCATCGACAGCCGTCCGTTGCAAACCGGGCTCTCGTGGTGATACCAGGCATAGAGGGTGCCGTCGTCGTCCAGCCAGACTGACTCGATCCACAGCGGGGTGTGCTCGTACGTATCCAGAGCTACCGCCCGGGCCTTGAGCTGCCCGAGCAGCCCGGGCCCCCGGCTGAAGATCGGCAGCGCCGCCGACTGGATGACCGTGAAGGCGCCGTTCCACCAAAAGACCGGGCTGTTGGAGTCGGAGATGCCGGGAAGCGAGACCGGCGGTGCCGGCCGGAGCTCGACCCTCTGCCCCGCGGCCGCCCCTACGCCGAGCACCGACAAAAGCAAGGTCAGCGCGGTCTGGTACGCCCGCACATACTTTAAATCGGCGCTTTCAGGCTGCCGACTTTAGGCCGTCGCCTCTGACCTTAAGGGGAAAACACGATCTCCCAACGGGAGTCGCCGCCGACAAACAGACGCGCCACGCTTCCGGCGACTTTGTCCGACATTCCCGGCTCCAAGCCCACCACCTGCGGGTACCAGCCCGCTTCGCCGCGATCCAGAATCTTCTCCGGCGGACTCCAGCCATAGGGTACGCCGAGATCGTAGTTGAAGGAAACGTAAATGCCCTCGGCCGGCCAGCCCGGCTCGCAGCAGGCGCGGTTCAATAACATCACATAGCGGTTGATGGCCGAGTTCCAGTGCAGCGAGGGGCCCCAGAAGGAGTCGGCGTTGGGTCGGCTCCAGGAGATGTAGGCCGGCAAAATCGCGCTGACCCGCCCGCCGAGGCCCGGCTCCCGCCAGCCGCCGCGGAAGAACTTCTGAACCCGTCCCACGGGATTGGCGCGATCGGCGTAGGCCAGGCGCGCCACGGCGACGCCCTGGCTCGGTTCGGGTCCGCTGTAGTTCGTGAAATAGAAGTAAAAATAGCGGCGGTCGTGGTCGGGCAGCACGGAAAAGTCGCCATGGCCGCCGCCGAAGTAGCCGTTCTGCGCGTTGCAATCGGGCGCGTAGCCGGAATCGATGATGATGCCCAGGTCGCGGAACGTGAGACCGCCGTCGGAGGAGATCAGCGCGCCGATGGCCGGCATCGAGAGCCGGCCGCCGCAAATCGGCATTTCGTGGTGATACCAGGCGTAGAGCGTCCCGTCGTCGTCGGTCCAGCTCGCCTCGATCCACATTGGGGTGTGCTCGTAGCTATCGAGCGCCACCGCGCGCGCTTTTAGCGGGCCGAGCGGTCCGGGCCCGAAGCTGATGATCGGCAAAGCAACGGACTGGATGACGGCGAACGAACCGTTCCACCAGTGGACCGGGCTGTTGGAGTCGGAAGCGCCGGGAAACGAGATCGGCTCGGCAGGCCGTAGTTGGACGCGTTGCCCCCACAAGGAGACGCACAGGCCGGCCAGGGCGACGGCCCCGAGGAGTGAGCGCGGGCTGGACATGAAACCTTCCTCCCCCAGCGTCGTTTGACGCCTCAACCGCAGGGTGTCGTGCTTACCCAACCTCCCGGGATCCGATCCGACGGATGGACCGCAGGCCCGCCGGGTGTGAACGCCTACGAATAACCGACGCTTATCTGGGAGGACGAAGAACGGCCTCCGAAGGGTTACCCGGGTTCAAGGATTCCCCCGTCCTCATGGAAGGGGACCGGAGACCGAGGGCGGCACTGCTCGCGCCGTCAGGCCTCGATGTCCCAGCGGCGATCCCACTCGATGCGCTTCTTCTGCCGATACGCCTCCAGGCCCATATAACAGGCTACGGACGAGTAGTAGCCTTCAATTTCGCTCGCCACGGGCCGAGCACGACTTCGCAGGCACTCCAGCCAATTGCGCAACAGATGCTCGGCGCTGGGCGGGTCTCCGGGGCCTTTGGCCGCCGGCTCGGAGCTCACCTCCGGGTTCGGGATGAACTCCCAGCCGAGCTCGCGCCCGTAGCGGTGGACGCGCAACACCCCGCCGCGTCCGCGCAGCTCGATGCCCGCCGAGGAGCTGGGCATTCCGCAGGTGAGGATCTCCGCTTCGAAGGTGACGTTGAGGCCTTCGGGGTATTCGAGAATTAGGTTGACTACGTCCGGGGTGTCGCGGTCCGGGAAGTGGTAGATTCCGCCGCCGGCCACCACGGCGCGCGGCTTGCGCAGGTTGAGGAACTGGTGGGCGGAATCGATGACGTGGATGCCGATGCCCATGATCATGCCCCCGTCGTAGTGGAGCCATTTGTACGGGCTGAAGTAGACGTCCGGATTCCAGGGAATCTTGGGCCCCGGTCCGAGCCAGCGGTTCCAGTCCAGGCCGTCCGGCAAGCGCTCCATGCCGGGCGGGGGCTTCTGCACGTAGCCTCGGTTGGAGTTGTACCAGGTGCGGATCAGGCCCACCTTTTGGAGCAGGCCCGATTCGACATACTTCTGGCGCGCATGCTGCCAGTGGGGGATGGCGCGCGCCTGCATGCCCACGGTGACGATACGCCGGTTCGCTCGCGCCGCGCGCACGATCGCCTGCCCGTCGCGAGGGTTGTGCACCATGGGCTTCTCCACGTAGACGTCCTTGCCGGCGTTCAGCGCGTCCACGGTGATCGGTCCGTGCCAGTGGTCGGGCGTGGCGACGATGACCGCGTCCAGGTCGGTGTGGTCGAGTACCTGCCGGTGGTCGTTGTAGGACTTGACGGCGCCGCCGGCGATCGTGGCGGCCTGATCGCGCCGCACGCTATAGACGTCGCAGACGGCGACCCAGTCGACGCCGCCGATGCGATTGAGCTCTTTCATTAAATGCTGCCCGCGGGGCCCGGTGCCGATGGCGGCCAATCGGATGCGGTCATTGGCGCCAAGGACGCGGCGCGAGGCCGCCGCCGTGGAGAGCGAGGCGGCGCCGGCCAGAAAAGCTCTGCGAGAGGCGGACGCCTTCATAGCAGATATCTTGCTCCGCTTGCGCGGTGCGGCGCAACCGGCCGGCTAGTTCTCCGACCAGATCTTCTGGGCGCGATCAGGCCTCGGGCGCGGCGGGCTCGGCCGGCCGGGAGTGCGTGATCGCTTTGTTCGCCAGGTAGCCCGTGTGGCTGATGCCGAGCAGGATGTTCATTCCGTCCTCGACGGCGGGCAATGCCCTGAGAGGCCCCTCGCGGCTGAAGGCCGCCGCCACGGCGGCCCCGTAGCCGAGTACCAGGACGAACGTGAAGAAGAACATTTGCAGCTTGCCCAGATCGACAACGGCCGCATTGCCGGCCTCTTCCCCTTTAAACAAGTCTGCCCAGCGCGAGAATTCCGGGGAGATATAGGTGACCACCAGGCCGTCGACGTCGAGGGCGCCCCGCTTGTAGCCCTGGCGCTCGAGAACCCCGAACGTGCGATCACGCACGCTCTGCTCTGGCTTGCGGTCGCGTTTCGCCCCCAGCACGGCCGGTGAGGCCACCATGGAGGCGGTGCTGATGCCCATCAGGACCCAAAGCTCGGACGGGATTCGGACGGCGAGCGGCGACTCCCAGCCCAGGGCGATGTTGGTGAAGACCGCCGTCAGCAAGGCTGACAGGATCAGCAGCGTCCAGGCGACCAGTTGCAGCCGCGACAGGCTCATCTTGTTTCGTGCGTCGATGAGGATGCCGGTCCAGAAGCCGGTGATGCCGTGGCCGACGACCAGGGCAAAGCCGATCATCAGCAGCAGAATCAGGTACCAGGCCCGGACGCGCTCCGCGGGTCCGGCGGTGAGGCCGGTGTAGGTGATGGCGACCAGAATGGCGAAGCCGGCCGCCACGTGCAAGGCAGCGCCGAGGCGCAAGCGAGCCGAAGGCATAGCAAATTGGGGACAGTATACTCAATTCCCATTTCCGGGGCGTCTGTCCAGGAGCCGGCGGGCGGCGAAATTGGGGTTTGAGTATACTGTCCCCAATTAACCAATTAACGATTACCTATGAGACCTGTGGCTGTCGGCCTGATCGGCTCCGGTTTCGCCTCCGCCATCCACGCCGCGGCGCTCCGCAGCGTGCCGGGGGCGATTGTCGCCGCTGTGGCTTCGCCCTCGGAGGCGCGCCTGGCGCGCTTTGCCGCCGAGCACTCGATCCCGCGCCGGTTTACAGACTACCGGCGCCTGCTCGAGCTCGATGAGATCGAGGTGGTCGTCATCGGGGCGCCGAACGACCTGCATGCCGAGATCACCGTCGCCGCGGCCGAGGCGGGCAAGCATGTGATCTGCGAAAAGCCGTTGTGTCTGAACCTGGCCGAAGCCGACCGCATGATCGCTGCCTGCCGCAGCGCCGGCGTCAAGCTCATGTACGCCGAAGAGTTGTGTTTTGCCCCGAAGTACGTGCGGCTCAAGCAACTGGTCGAGGAAGGCGCCGTCGGCGAGCTGACGCTCATCAAGCAGAGCGAAAAGCATGATGGGCCGCATGCCGACTGGTTCTGGGACGTCGAGCGCTCCGGCGGCGGCGTCGCCATGGACATGGGCTGTCACGCGCTCGAGTTCTTCCGCTGGATGACCGGCAAGCGCCGCGCCGAGTGGATCTGGGCCGAGCTGAGCACCCAGGTGCACCGAGAGCGGACGCGGGGCGACGATAACGCCCTCCTGGTAGTCAAGTTCGAGGGCGGCATCACGGCCGTTGCCGAAGAGAGTTGGACCAAGAAGGGCGGCATGGACGACCGCGCCGAGGTCTATGGTTCTCAGGGCGTCGCCTACGCCGACCTGCTGCGGGGCAGCTCGATTCTCACCTACAGCGAGACCGGCTACGGCTATGCGGTGGAAAAGGCCTCGACGACGCGAGGCTGGTCGTTTGCCATCTACGAGGAGATCTGGAACTACGGCTTTCCGCAGGAGATGGCGCACTTTATCGAATGCGTGCGGGAGAACAAGGAGCCGCTCGAGACCGGAGAGGACGGCCGCGCGGTGCTCGAGCTGATCTTTGCCGCTTATGAATCGGCGCGGACGGGCTGCCGTGTCGCCCTTCCTTTTGCGACGAAGGCTGCTCGGCCGGTGGATTTGTGGCGCCCGCCGGCCGAGCCTGGCCGATGAAGGCGGCTGGAGCCGGGGCTTCTGCCGGCCGGGTAACGGACATCTGCGTCCTCAATGAGAGGGGTATATCTGTGTTACCATCCAGAAATTGAGCCGGCCGGTGGGCCGGCCAGCGCCCTTCTCCAGGAGCAACTCTCGTGAAGGTCTACCTTGGTAAGGACATCCGGAATGTCGCCGTGACCGGCCACGGCAATTCGGGCAAGACGAGCCTGGTAGCCGGATGCCTGTATGCCGCCGGCGCCACCTCGCGCCTGACGCGCGTCGACGAGGGCAACACCCTGACCGACTTTGATGAGGAGGAGATCCAGCGCAAGATCACCATCTCGACCGCGATTGCCTTAGTGGAGTGGAAGAGGCACAAGATCAACCTGCTTGACACGCCCGGCTTCAACATCTTCATCAATGACACCAAGGCGTCCATGGTGGCCGCCGACGCCTCGCTCGTGCTCGTCGACGGCGTGGCGGGCGTCGAGGTGCAGACGGAGAGGGTCTGGCATTTTGCCGAGGAGTTCGGCCTGCCCCGGGTGCTGGTGATCAACCGGCTGGACCGGGACCTGGCCAGCTTCGAGCGGGCGCTCGAGAGCATCCATGAGATCTTCGGCCGGGCCGCCGTCCCTGTGCAGTTGCCGCTCGGGGCCGAACGCGATTTTCGCGGCGTCATCGATCTGATCACGATGAAGGCCTACCGCTATACGCTCGATGGCGATGGCAAAGGCGCCGAGGAGGAGATCCCGGCCGAGATGGCCGAGGCCGCGGCTCGGGCGCACGAGGCTCTGGTGGAGATGGTCGCCGAGGGCAACGACGAGCTCATGGAGGAGTTCTTCGACAAGGGCACGCTTTCGCCGGAGCGGATGCAGGAAGGATTGCGCCAAGCCGTCAAGGAGCGGCGGCTCTACCCCATTCTGTGCGCTTCGGCGTTGCGCAACATCGGCACCGACCGGATTCTCGACTTCATCATACACAACCTGCCGGCGCCGACCGAGACGGCCCCGAAGCGGGGGGTTTCCAACGGCCAGGAAGTCGAGCGGCGCACGAGCGACGAGGAGCCGGCTTCCGCCTTTGTCTTCAAGACCATCGCCGATCCGTTTGCAGGCCGGGTCTCTTATTTCAAGGTCTACTCGGGCATCATCAAGAACGACGCCAACCTCGTCAATTCGCGCTCGGGGGTCACCGAGCGCCTCTCCCACATCGGCTGTTTGCAGGGCAAGGAGATCCTGCCGGTTATCGAGCTGCATGCCGGCGACATCGGGGCGGTGGCCAAGCTCAAGGACACGCTTACCGGCGACACGCTCTATGACAAGTCGGCGCCCATCCAGTATCCGCCGGTCAAACTGCCCGAGCCGTCGATCGCCTTTGCGGTGAAGGCCAAGACGCGGCAGGACGAAGACCGCATGGGGACGGCCATTCAGCGGATTCTCGAGGAGGACCAGTCGCTGCGGTTCTATCGGGACGCCCAGACCAAGGAGTTCCTCCTGGCAGGCAGCGGCCAGCAGCAGGTGGAGGTGGCCGTCAGCAAGCTGAACAAGCGTTACGGGGTCAACGTCGAGTTGCATGCCCCAAAGATCCCTTACCGGGAGACGATCCGCGGCACGGCGGACGTTCATGGACGGCACAAGAAGCAGACGGGCGGGCACGGACAGTTCGGCGACTGCAAAATTCGCGTTTCGCCGCTGCCGCGCGGCGAGAAGTTCGCCTTCGAGAACCAGATCTTCGGCGGGGCGATTCCGAAACAGTTCATTCCGGCGGTCGAAAAGGGGATCCTGGAGGCTGCCGAGCAGGGCTATCTGGCCGGCTATCCGGTGGTGGACTTCAAGGTCGAGCTCTACGACGGCGCCTACCACGAGGTGGACTCCAACGAGCTCTCCTTTAAGCTCGCCGGGCGAAAGGCCTTCCGGCTGGCGATGGAGCAGGCCAAGCCGGCGCTGCTAGAGCCGATCATGAACGTCGAGATCCATGCGCCGGTCGAATACGCCGGCGATCTGATGGGAGATCTCAACGGCCGGCGCGGCCGCATCACCGGCATGGAGGTCAAGGGCAACACGCAGATCATCCGGGCTCAGGTCCCCATGGCGGAGATGCTCAACTACCAGAACGACCTGACCTCGATGACGCAGGGCCGGGCCTCCTTCAGCATGGAGTTCGACCACTACGACTTCGTGCCGCAACAGATCGCCGAGAAGATCATCGCCGAAGCGCGCGCCGCCAAGGCCGGCGTGGCTGAAGAGGAGGAGTGAGGCGGGGGAGCGCCGGAGGCTGCCGCTTCGAACAGCGCGAGCTCGTAGGCCGGTTGCAATCCGGTTACCGGATGGGGTACAACGTAGGCTTTGTATGCTTGACGAGGACTCCATGACGGGATCGGGCAAGCATGAAAGGCGGTGAGCGGCGCCTTACAGCGGCCGGGGTCGCCCTGGCGGCGCTTCTTGCCGCCGGCGGCTGCACGGCGGCGCGGGTTCGCCACTGGATCGCCCCAGCGCCCGTACTCCCTGCGCCCGCTCCGATCGCCCAGTTGGGCGAGCCCCCGGTGATCCCGGCCGGGCCCCAGCGCCCTAGCTTGCCGCCTCTGGCAAAGCAGGCGCTCGAACGCGTCACCCACACCGAGACGGTCAGTCGGGCCATCCGCGAAGCCGAGAACCGGTTTCAAGCCGGCGCACGGCTTTTGCGTCACGGCGAGAGGGCGGCAGCGGAAAAAGAGTTCGACCGCGCCATCGAAACGCTGCTTGCGGTTCGCGCCGACGCCTGGGACCGCTACCGGGCGGAGGCAAAGTGCGAAGAGCTTGTCGAGGCCATCTACGCCCTGATGGCGGAAGAAGCGCGGGAAGAACCGATTGACGCCGCCTTTGAGGACTCACCGCTCGATGACGTTCTGGCGGCAACCCCCGCGGTCGACCCCAATCTGCCCGTGCCCGAGGGCGTGAAGCTGCCGGCCTCGGATCTGCCGCTCGTTGTCAACGCCCAGGTGATGAAGTTCATCCGCTTCTTCTCCTCGGGTAAAGGCCGCAAAATCCTGATCAGCGGACTCGAGCGGCAAGGCCGATATCGTGAGATGATCCGGCGGATCCTCGACGAAGAGGGATTGCCGCAGGAGCTCATCTACCTGGCGCAGGCCGAATCGGGCTTCCGTCCCCGGGCCGTCTCGCGCAAGCGGGCGGCCGGCCTTTGGCAGTTCGTGCGCTTTCGCGGGCGCGAGTACGGCCTGTTTCAAACGAAGGAGTTCGACGACCGGCTGGATCCGGAGAAATCGACCCGGGCGGCGGCGCGCCACCTGCGGGATCTCTACGAGGAGTTCGGCGACTGGTACCTGGCCATGGCTGCTTACAATGCCGGGCCGGGCTGGGTGGCGCGCGCCGAGCGGCGGGTTCGCAGCCGGAACTTCTGGGAGTTTTGCCGCCGAGGCGCCTTGCCGCGCGAGACGCAAAACTATGTCCCCATCATCCTGGCGCTCGCCATCATGGCCAAGAACCCGAAAGAGTACGGCCTCGAGGAAGTGATTGCCGAACCGCCGCTGGAGTACCAGACAATTCATGTCCGCGAAGCGACGCACTTGGGCTTGATCGCCGACCTGTTGAATCGGTCGATCGAGGAGATCCGGGAGTTGAATCCGGCGATCCTGCGGGACGTGGCCCCGGCCGGTTACGCCGTCCACGTACCCAAAGGAACCGGCAGTTTCCTCATGGCGGCGCTCGAGACGGTGCCGCCGGGCCGGCGCGCCTCCTGGCGAGTTCACCGGGTCCAGGCGGGCCAGACGCTGGCCGAGATCGCGCGACTATACCGGACGACGGAGCCATCCATTCTGGCCGCCAACGGCGGGGGCGTCGACTCGCTCGAGGCGGGCGATCTGATGCTGATCCCGGTCGCCTATCCGACACCGAAAGAGACTGCCGAGACGCGGCCTGCGCGTCGCCTGCGGCGGAGTCGCCCGGCGCCCACGGCCGCCGTGCGCCTGCCGCAGCCGAAAGCGGCGGCGCTGGCGCCCTGAAGGCGGCCGGTTTCTTCTTTCCGGATTGTAAGATAATAGGGCCTGGAAATACCAACTGTGAGGTGCGCCATGCTCCAAACCCCAGACAGATGCGCCGCTTGTTGCGGCACTCCGATCAGCCGCCGCCGGTTGCTTGCGACTCCCGCCGCCGCGGCCCTGGCGGCGCGGAGCTGGGCCGCGCCGCCGGAGGGCGCGCGCCAGCCCCTGATGCGGAAGCCGCTGCGCGTGCAGCCGGTGCTGGTCTACCAGATCTACAAGCCGCGGGAACAGGCCAGTTGGCGCCCGTGGGGCGGATTGATGGAGGAACGTGACGTGGCGGCCGAAAAGGAGCGGATCGGCAAGGAGCTTGCGCAGATCCGGAGCACGGCGGACTTCCCTGTGGAGATTCTGGGCCTCGAGGCGGTCACCTCGACCTCCGAAACGGCCGAGATCGCCAAGCGGGATTACGACGTGGGGCTGATGTATGCCGCCAGCGGCCCGGGGCAGGCCTACGAGGCCATGAACGTCCCCG
>Ga0308392_1000337_pt1 | contig 19839 bp, 17 predicted proteins | sample Hotspr20Samplem2_FD_202361 | JGI IMG/M metagenome (GOLD analysis project Ga0308392, IMG submission 202361) | Hot spring phototrophic mat microbial communities from Octopus Spring, Yellowstone National Park, Wyoming, United States - 20050624_m2 ... | reverse complement strand
TCATGGACTATTGATCAATACCGCCAACACCTCAACCAGTACCTATGCTTTAGATGTTCAATCAGGAGGAACAAGTAGATTGTATGTAAGAAGTGATGGGAATGTGGGGATTGGGACGACGGCACCGGGGGCGAAACTTTCTTTAGGAACAGATGTAGCCAATACAAAACTTGCTCTCCATGATGGCGTAGGTGACCAATATGGTTTTGGGATACAGACTTCCCAGTTCAGGTTGCATCTTGGTAACAGCGGAGCTCGTTTCTCATTCCTCAATGCACCGGCAGGGACAGAAGTTATGACAATACAAGGAAGCGGCAACGTCGGCATTGGGACGACGAACCCAGGGGCAACCTTGCATATAATAGGTTCGGCAGGAAATCGACCTGCTATCTCATCCGTCATGTCATCTGCTAGCACAACTCTGGGTGCTGACTATGCTGGTCTTCAGTTGGTCAACACAAATACAACCAATAATAATTTTGCGTATATTTCTTTTGCCGATACTGTTAGTGGCGATTGGGCTAGCGCTATTGCTACCCAATTTACTGATCATACAAACGACTATGGTGATCTACTCTTTATCACAAGAAGCGCAGGAGGCTTTACAGAAAAAATGAGAATAACCTCAGCAGGCAACGTCGGCATCGGGACGACGGCACCGGCATATCGCCTTGAGCTTCCAGATATCGCCAACGCTAGCGGCCAAGGCCGAGCCAATGCTTGGGTAACCTATTCTGATATCCGCTTTAAGGAAAACATCACTCCCATTACCAACGCCTTGGAAAGAATAAACAATCTTCAAGGAGTGTATTTTGACTGGAAAAAAAATGGCAAACACGATATTGGTTTTATCGCTCAAGAAGTAGAAAAAGTATTGCCCGAAGTTGTCTCTACCGATTCATTAGGAATTAAATCCTTAGATTATAGTCGATTAACCGCTCTTCTTGTCCAAGGCATAAAAGAACAACAACAACAAATTAGTTCTCAATCAGTCCGACTTTCCTTACTGGAAAAAGACCTCAATCTCACTTCAACTGGCGATGTTAAAATTGTACGAACGGATGGAAATGGGGAGTATGTGTATGATGGATTAGATTATGAAAGTCAAAAGTCAAAAGTCAAAAGTCAAAACTACAACTTAAAACTAAAAACTGGGGAAATTATTAAAAGAATCGGGGCTTTTGAAGAAATGGTTTTGGGAAAAATAAAAGCTGGATTGATTGAGACGGAAAATGCTATTGTCAATAATGTTTTAGTGGCAAAAAATATTGTTGCCGAAAACATTCAAGGTTTAACGTTGAACGTTGAACGCTTAATTGCCTCGCAAAAAATCATCTCGCCAATTATCGAAACCACCAATCTCAAAGCCACCGGTGAAGCTTATTTAAATACAATCTCAACCAACGAGATAAAACCGCAAGAAAAGGATTTAGTTATTAACCTTGATTCCGAAGCGAAGATACCTGTTTCGAACGACTTGGGAGGTGCGCAGCGAAACGATAGTGAAGCGAGCACGTCCACGGAAGTGAGAAACACGGCATCAAGCGACAGAAAAGGACCGCTAGCAAAAATTATCATCAAGGGTTTGGAAGGAAAAACCGCCGCTACCATCGATGCCGCCGGTAACGCCTCTTTCTCAGGGCAGATCTCCTCCTCTTCTATCGTAAGTGACTTAGGTGACTTAGGTAACTTAAAGGTAAAGAAAGACGCCACCATTTCTGGCGCTCTTTCAACCAATACCTTAAACGCCACCGAAGCCTCAGTATCTGGAAAAATTATCGCCAAAGAGGTTGAGGCGGAAAATATCAATGAAATCCAAAGACTTTTGGCAGAAATCAAAAACCAACCACTGCCTGATTTGAACAACCAAACCAATTTAGCCAATACTACCGATTTAAATTGTAGGGAACAGGCATGCCTGTTCCCTACAATAACCGTCACCGGCCAATCTAATCTTTACAATGTCTCAGTCTCTGGTTCTTTACTGGTTGGCCAAGCATTTGTCGAAAACAACTCCATCACCACCTTAGCCTCAGAACTTAAACTTTCTGCCTTAGACAAAATCACCCTTTTTGATGGTGCAGTCACCATTGCCAAAGACGGCACCATTACCACTAAAGGTGAAATTATCGCACAAGGCGGGATAAAAACCTCAAAAATTACTCCCTTAGAAAAAGACCTAAGTGTCTTAGGTAACCTAAGTATCTTAGGTGACTTAAAACTTAAAAAAGCCACTAACTCCGCCGTTATTGCTGCCAAAGAAAACTTTACCAAAAACGGCATTTTTGCCCCAGCAATTGAAGCTTCAGCCTCAGCCGCAGGTACTGGCACAATCCCCAAAACTTCCCAAGAAGTTGTCATCTACTCCTCTTTTGCCAAACCTACCTCTTTAATCTACCTTACTCCCAAAACCCCTCAGCCAATCTCTTTATCTGTCTTTGACAAAAAAGACGGCTTTTTCCGAGTGATTAGAAACGAACTTTTAGACCAAGATGTTGCCTTTGACTGGTTGATTATCAATTAGTATACTTAAGTTACCTAAGTTTTCTAAGTTGCTTATGTCTTTTCCTAAGTATAAATATCTTATCACCTACCGGCTTTCTGAAATTATCTTTGATTTAGTTGATCAATTTATCCTAAGTCACCTAAGTGACCTAGGCGACTTAAGCTACTTAAGTTTAAAAGATCAAATTTTAAAAGCCACCCGCTCGATCAAACAAAATATCATTGAAGCTGTCTCAGAAGTCGCTTCTTTAAAAAGTCAGATTAAACTTTTAGGAGTCGCTTACGGCTCAGTTGAAGAGTTAATTGCTGACTTTGAGGATTTTTTGCGAAGAAAAAACTTAGAAATTTATCCCCAAAATCATCCAAAGATTATTACATTCAGGCGCTTAGGTAAAAACCTAAGTCACTTAAGCAACCTAAGTCCCTTAGGTGAATTAATAAAAAAGCCGACTTTGCCGGCTTCTTCCCAAGATGCCACCAATCTTATCCTTACTCTTTGTCATCAACTTTCTTTTCTTCTTCACCGGCAAATCAAAAGCATGGAGGCAAAGTTTATTGAGGAGGGTGGCTATACTGAAAATCTCTTTCTTAAACGTCTTAAGAAACTTAATTCACCTAAGTTACTTAGGGGTTTCACCTTAATGGAACTTCTTATCATCATCGCCCTCATCGCTCTTCTTGCCATCGCCGTCTTGGTTCTTTTCAACCCAAAAAAACAGATTGAAAAATCCTGGGATGGAAAAAGAAAACACGAGCTTTCTCAATTGAAAAAAGTGTTAGAAGATTGGTACAACGACAAAAACTGCTATCCAAGACCTGAAGAAATCTGTTATGACTCTCCCACCTCAAACAACACCTGTCATATCTGTGGCAATCATCAAAACTCACCAAAACTTACTCCTTATCTTTCTTCTCTACCCTGTGATCCTCAACATCCCACAAAAGAGTATCTTTACCAGGTTGATAATCAAACCTGTCCCAAATGGTATCGAATTTATGCTGATTTATCGTCAAGTGATTATACCAATAATGATCCGCAAACCGAAGAAGTGGGATGTTTTTTTCAAGGCTGTGGCCCAGGCCCAAACTATGGCTACGACTATGGCGTCTCCAGTCCCAATGTTGATTTAGAAAAAGCGGTTAGTTTTTTATATTGTTCCAAAACTGGTTGTAATGGTTGTGGACTACCACCAAGTAAATATGAAGATTGTTTACATATTCCTCTAAGTGAATTTTGTGGTGATGTAAGAAGAATTATACCGTTCGAAACGTGCAAAAAACCAACTTGTCCTTGTTCTTCTTATTAACAGTTGAATTTAGCCAATAACTTGATAAAATAAAAATATATGGACAAACTTTTCAATTGCATTATTTACTACTTTTTCCTAACTATTATCTTTATCTTTCCTTTTTTCTTTTTGCCGGTAACGCAAGAGTTTTTTTTAACCAATAAACTTTATCTTTTGGCTTTTTCTTCTTTATTTTTACTTTTAATCTCAACGATCAAGCTGGCCACAACCAAAAAAATCTCTTGGCAAAAAGGAGCATTTGATAATCTTTTGGTTCTTTTTTTACTCTCTTTAGCTATTTCTATTATCCTTTCTTCTCCCAACAAAGCCCAGGCTCTTTTAAACCCCAACTTTGGCTTTTTAACTTTTTTTTCTTTAACGATTCTTTATTTCTATCTTTCTCGCTTTTCTCTTAATCTCCATCAATCTCCACCAATCTCTACTTATCTCAATAAATCTCCACTTATCTCCAATTATCTCCACTTATCTCTATCAATCTCCTCTTTCCTTCTTTCTCTTTTTACCATCATCTTTTTCTTCCAACCGTTTAAAAATGTTAATCTTCCTCAATCTTTAGCTTTTCTTAAAAGCCCAAGCTTTACCCCCATCGGTAGCCAACTTGATTTGGCTATATTTTTGGGATTCTTTTTGATTTACGGATTAACACGGATTTTTGGGAAAACACAGACTAACACGAATAATAAACGGATAAACACTGATAATCCGTGGACATCTATGTTTTTATATCTATGGCTATTCGTGATTCTTATTGCTTTATCCTTGACTTTATATTCTTTAATTAAACCAATCTCCACCAATCTCAATCAATCTCCATCAGTCTCCAATCTTCTTCCTCCTTTCCGTCTCTCATGGTATGCGACAGTTGAGATTTTAAAAAATCCAAAAACGGCATTTTTTGGCGTTGGCGTGGACAACTTTGCTTCAATCTTTACCCGGGTAAAAGATATTGCCTATAATCAATCCGATCTTTGGCAAGTTTTTTCATTTAACTTCTCACGTTCGGCAATTTTGCATCTTTTTACGGAAACGGGAATTTTGGGACTTTTGGTTTTTTCTCTTCTCATTTTCTCTGTCTTAAAACAATTAATCGCAACCAATCTCAACCAATCTCAATCAATCTCAATCAATCTCAATAAATCTCTATTAATCTCTTTTATATATTTGTTAACTTGCTTATTCTTTTTTCCTCCCTCATTAATCACCTGGTTTTTGTTGTTTGTAGTGATAGGTTTAGAAGGAGCGAAGATGCCTGTTTCGAACGACTTGGGAGGTGCGCACTTCGACTTTACGTCGGAGGAGCACGCCCACGGAGTGAGAAACACGGCATCAAGCGACTTTGATCTCTCTTTACTATTACCCCTTTATTTGGGTATTGTTCTTTTCTCTTTTATCTTTCTTACCGGCTTTGGCTATCTTTTAGGTCGCTCTTATTTAGCAGAAATTTATTTCAAAAAAGCTTTAGACGGCGTTGTCAAAAACGATGGCAAACAAGCTTATGAAAATATGCGTCAAGCAATCATTTTAAACCCCTACATTGAACGTTTCCGCCTAAACTTTTCTCAACTTAATCTTCTTTTGGCCAACAACATCGCTGCCAAAGCCAGTCAACCTCAAGAAAAAGATAAAAAACCTTCTCAACTTTCTGAACAAGATCGCCAAAACATCAGCCAAGCCATCCAAGCAGCTATCGCCGAAGGCAAAGCCGCAATTTCCTTAAATCCTCAAAAAGCCCAAAACTGGGAAAACTTAGCCCAAATTTATCGCAATATTATCAATACGGCCCAAGGAGCTGATGTTTGGACTGTTTCTTCCTATCAGAGAGCGATTGTCGCCGATCCTCAAAACCCAGTTTATCGACTCAATTTAGGAGGAGTCTACTATTCTTTAGGCAACTTCGAAGAAGCGTCAAAATTATTTGAACAAGCAGTGATTTTAAAACCCGACTGGCCCAATGCCTACTACAACTTAGCCTGGGCCAATTATCAAAAACAAAACTATCAAGCGGCAGTTGCCGCCATGGAAAATGTTACTCGGCTTTTGGATCCCAAAAAAGACAAAGCTGATTACGACAAAACCAAACAAGAACTTGAGGAGTTTAAGAAAAAACTGCCGCAAGAAGAAAAACAAGCAACTGAAGAAGGAAAAACTCAACCAAAATTAACCCTACCAAGTCCGATTCCAACTACCACGCCTCAAATTCAATTACCAAAAGAGGCCTCACCAGAAGCAAGATAGTAGTAAGTAGCAAGTAGTAAGTATTAAATAGCAAGTAGCAAGAAAAAATTTATATTTATTTTATACTTAATACTTGATACTTTCTACTTAATACTTATTTAAGAAAATTCAACGGATTTAGAAGCTGTCCTCCTTGGCGTATTTCAAAATGAAGATGGGTGCCAGTTGAACGGCCGGTTGACCCCATCACTCCAATCACCTGCCCTTGAGAAACGGATTGACCCGCTTCAACATCATAACGGGACAAATGAGCGTATAAAGTCTGATAGCCATTGCCATGATCGATAACCACATGACAGCCATACCCCCAAGATAAACAACCAGCGTAAGAAACCGTCCCCGAATCAGCTGCCAAAATAGCTGGTGCCCCCGGATTGGCAATATCCAAAGCCATATGGTACCAAACTGGATATTGGGTAATTGCCCCGGAAGTGGGCCAGATAAAATTGGAAGTTCCCCGCAAACCCGCCTGGATCTGGGCCACAAAACGCGTCGCTTTCGGCAATGGTTTTTCTAGCACCTTTCCTCCTGGCACAAAAAGATACTGACCCACTGCTAAAGTAAAGTTATCCAAATCAACAAAGTCATTCATTGGAAAATTGACAATGTTTTGGGCCGCTACATCATATTTTTTAGCAATAGAGTAAATACTTTCACCAGCCGCCACCTTATGAATTACCCCATCTTCTGGGGGAATCTTTAAAATCTGACCTGGTTTGATTATGTCACTTTTTAGATTGTTTGACCATTTAATGCTATCAATCGAAATCCCAAATTTTGAAGCAATTGAGGCCAAAGTTTCCCCAGATTTTACTTCATAATCAATAATTTCTGGTTTGGCAGAGGTGGCCGTTAAAACCGAACTTTCGTAAGGGTTATAACTTAAAACTGAAGCCGAAGCTAAGATTTTTTCTTCAAAAGCAAAAGGATTATTCTCAGCAATGATTGGACCGGCAACAACGGCGGTAAAGATTAAAAAAATAAACGAGGTATTTAAAAAGGAACTGCTATACTTCCCCCTTTTAACAATAAGCAAAGTGACAATTAAATCTTTTGCTTTCTCAAAATTCTTTCCAAAAAAAATGGCTTTTTCAATTAAATAATGATTAAAAAAGACAAAAAACTCTCTAATTTCAGAAAATAAACTCATTAATTTATTATACCATAGCCGAAACTATCTTCTCAAGTGCCACCTCAAACGCCGCTTGTTTTAAAGGAATTTTTTTCTCAATTGATTTTTTCCAAATTGTTTCAAACGCTTTTTTCATCATCACCTCAAGCTTGCTATTAACTTCCTCCTCACTCCAGTAATAACCAGCTTTGTTTTGAGCCCATTCAAGATAAGAAACCGTTACCCCACCTGAATTGGCCAAAACATCGGGGACAATTATAACTCCCTTTTTGCTTAGATATTCATAAGCTTCCTCAGTCACTGGTCCATTGGCCATTTCAATGATAATTTTGGCTTTGATATTTTTCATATTTTTTTCATTGATAACATTTTCCAAAGCCGCCGGCACCAAAATATCAACTGGAAGTTCTAAAAGCTCTTCGTTGGTAATGGTTTTTCCGCCTTTGGTATCACAAACCCCACCAGCACAATAACAACCCGCCAAAGTCCCTTTTTCTTTTTTACACTCCATCACCAAAGGAATATCCAAAGCTTCCAGGTTCTCCCCTTTGGGCTTGATAATACCCCCTTTTGAATCAGAAACCGCCACCACCTTAAATCCTGCCTCTGAAGCAATCTTGGCAAAATAGTAACCCACATTACCAAAACCTTGAACGGCGATGGTTATCTCATTATTTGATTTTAATTTTTGATTATTGAAAGATGGCGAGACAAAATTTTTCGAGACTTTCTGTTTGAGGAGCGTCAGCGACGAGTTAAGTCGAGATAAAATTTTTGTTGAGCCATCTTTTACCAATTCTGAAAGTAGTACCTTCAAAACAATCACTCCGCCTCTTCCCGTTGCCTCAGTTCGACCAAGACTTCCACCCATGGCCACCGGTTTTCCAGTAAATGTTGCTTTGGATTGATAGCCTTTGATTTTCTGATACTCATCAATCATCCAAGCCATAATCTGAGAATTGGTATTGACATCGGGCGCTGGCACATCAGTATCTTCGCCAATAAAATGGGCAATTTTTTTTACATATTCGCGTGAAAGTCTCTCAAGTTCCGCTGAAGAAAGTTTTTTGGGATCAACCAAAACGCCTCCTTTTGCTCCCCCATAAGGCAAGCCAGCAACAGCACATTTTATTGTCATTAAAGTCGCCAAAGCCTGTACTTCCTCACGGGAAGTTTGCGGATGAAAGCGAATTCCACCCTTATAGGGTCCTAAAGCGCTATTATGTTGAATCCGCCAACCCTTAAAAACTTTAATTTGCCCATCATCCATTTTTACCTGAAAACTAAACTCGCAAATCATCTCTGGCTCAATCAATCTTTTAATTATCTCCTCATCAAAACCCAAATTTTTTGCCGTTTCTTTTATTAAAGCTTGAGCCGATTCAAGCATTTTTTTTCCTTCATTTTCCATATATAAGTATCAAGTATTAAGTAGTAAGTATTAAGCATAAACTTACTACTTTAAACTTTTAATTAAACTATTAATTAATTTTGAAATTTTCCAACCACCTCTCAACCTCCAACGCCGCCGAAACCCCCATGCCAGATGCCGTTGCCGCTTGCCGGTATACATAGTCAACACAATCGCCTGCGGCAAAAACTCCGGGAACTGATGTCATCATCTGATAATCAAAATTATATTTTTTTATATTAAAAATTTTTGAATTTTGATTTGTCATTTTGCTATTTGATATTTGATTTTTGATATATTCAATCGCTATTCTAATACTTGTATAAACATACCCCTTCTCATCAAGCTCCACCTGCCCGGCAAAAATATCCGTGTCTGGCTTGTGACCAATGGCAACAAAAACTCCATCAACTTCTAACTTTTGACTTTCACTTCTAACTTTTGAATTTTGACTTTTAACTTTAATTGCCTCTACTTTTGAATTACCCAATATTTCTTCAACAACACTATTCCAAATTACCTCAATCTTTTTATTAGCAAAAACTCGCTCTTGCATGATTTTTGAGGCACGAAAGCTATCTCGACGGTGAATGATATAAACTTTTTTGGCAAACTTGGTCAAAGTCAAAGCCTCCTCCATCGCCGTATCGCCCCCCCCAACAACCGCCACCACTTTATCTTTGAAAAAAAAACCATCACAGGTAGCGCAGGCCGAAACCCCTTTTCCCCGAAGTTCTTGCTCACCTGGTACATTTAACCACAAAGCTTTAGCACCAGTGGCGATGATAATCGCCTTTGATAAATAACTATTGCGGGTGGCGTGCCTGGAAGGGATCCCGACAGCGCGCAACCCTCCGATTCGGAGGGGAGCACTGGCGGGAGGGAAAGGCACGACAGGACCCGTGAAAACCTCAAACGGCCTTTTTGAAAAATCAACCTTAAAAACATTCTTATCAACTATTTTTGCCCCAAATCTTTGCGCTTGTTTTCTAATCTTTTCAATTAACTCTGACCCCAAAATCGAATCGTACCCAGGAAAGTTTTCAACCTCAGATGTCAAAGTCAACTGCCCACCCGGTGGAGATCCAGCAAAAACCAAAGGCGAAAGCCCAGCTCTTGCCAAATAAATGGCGGCCGAAAGCCCAGCCGGCCCACCGCCAATAACAACAACATTTTCCATAAAATCATTAAACTTCTAACAACTAACTTCTAACAACTAACTTCTAACACCTAAAACCAAACCTCTAACATCTAACGTGAAACGTTAAACGTTTAATTTTTTACAAACTAATCGCTCTTTCGACTATCTTTTTCACTTCCTCAGTCTTCTCTTTTGGTACAATACGACAAATATCCGAAACCAAAATTTCTTTTGACAGCCCGTCGATTGCTTTTTTTATCGCATTAATCTGCTGCAAAATCTCTTCACAAGACCGATTGTTTTTTACCATTTTCTCAATTCCCCGAAGTTGACCAATAATCCGATTAATCCGTTGACTGACGTTATTCATAAGTTTTTTGAAAACTATATATACTCTACCCGAGTATAGTATAGATTATAAAAATGAAAGTAAAATTTGTCAAGAGGTTTTTAAAAATAAATAAAATTAACCTAATTGATCTAATTTCTAATTGAAAAAAAACTTTCACACCACGTTTACACAACTTTTACACAATGTTTACACTATTTTTTACACTTCAATTATTTATAATTTTTCTATGGGTAAATATTTTTCCGTTTTTACTCTTACTTTAAAAGAATACTTTGCCTATCGCTTAAATTTTTTGATCTGGCGTCTTCGGGTTTTTATTGGTTTTTTGGTCCCCTTTTTCCTTTGGCTAACTGTCATCAAAGAGGTGAAAAACTTTTCCGGCTATGAGAAAGAATCAATTGTATCTTACTTCTTTTTTTCTCATCTTTTGTCTTACTTTATTTTAGGCACAAGAACGGTTGATATTGCCGGCCAAATTCAAAACGGTGAAATCATAAATCTTCTTTTAAAACCAATGTCTTTTTTTTATTATTATTTTTTTCGTGATTTGGCTGATAAAATCTTAAATCTTTTGCTTTCTTTTTTTGAAGTTTTTCTTTTTTTTAAAATCTTCTCTATCTCTTTTCCGTCAGCTAATCTCCAATTTCTTCCTTTCTTCTTTCTTTTTTTAACTTTGGGTCTTTTTTTAAGTTTTTATCTTAATCTTTTAATCTCTTTTTTAGGTTTTTGGTCGGCAGAAGTTTGGGCACCAAGATTTATCTTTTTTATTTTAATCTCAATTCTTGCTGGTAATTTTTTCCCCCTTGATCTTTTACCCAAAAAACTTTTTTCTTTAATTATTCTTACTCCTTTTCCTTATCTTTTTTTCCTCCCCGTTAAAATGATATCCTCACCCCAAACTTTAATGGACAAAATTGATATTTACTTTCTTTTTTTTATGGGAAGTTTTTGGTTGGTCATCCTTTTTTTTCTTGTCCAATTTTTTTGGCAAAAAGGATTAAAAAGTTTTTCTTTTTGGGGAAGATAAAATACACTCTTTATAATTAATGTCATTCCTGATTTAATCAGGAATCTATATAATTTTAACCTTATTTATTCTAGTTGAAGGTATTAAGGTATTATTATATAGATTCCCGCCTTCGCGGGAATGACAATAAATAAAATGACAAAAAATAATAAAAGTTAAAAAGTTGGGTTAGTTGGATATATGTTAAAAAAAGTTAGACGAAACCTGAAGATTTTTCTTTTATTTGGCTATCAATCGTTAAAAACCACTAGCCAAAGTCGCCAAGCAATTTTTATTTTTACTTTGGGTAAAATCTTGCGCTTTGTTTTTCTTTTTGGGGTGATTTTTCTTGTTTTTTCCAAGACCAAAATTATCGCTGGTTGGTCGCTCAAACAAGTGGTGATTTTGTATCTTACCTTTAACTTTATCGACACCTTTTCTCAACTCTTGTACCGTGAAGTCTATCGTTTTCGACCGCAGGTTATTTCTGGCAATTTAGATTTGATTTTAGTCAAACCCTATCATCCGTTTTTGCGAGTTTTGGTTGGTGGGGTTGATTTCTTAGATCTTTTGCTTTTGGTTCCCTACTTTTTTCTTCTTCTTTTTTTTATTTTTCAAGAGAAAATTTCTTTTTTTTCATTTTTTTTGTACTTGACTTTAGTGATTAATGGTTTCATTATCTCAACTGCCTTTCATATCTTTGTTTTAGCTTTGGGACTTTTAACCACCGAAGTTGACAACGCAATTATGATTTATCGTGATATCTTAAACTTAGGCCGCTTTCCGATTGAAATCTACCAACAAATAATTAGTTTTATCTTTACTTTCATCATCCCCATTGGGGTGATGATTGCCTTTCCGGTTAAAGCTTTGTTCAACTTTTTAAGTTTTAATAATGTTGTTTTTGCTTTTTTTATCAGTTTTTTATTGTTATTATTATCAATTAAATTTTGGCAGATTGGACTAAAAAAGTATCAGTCAGCTGGAGGATGATAAAAAGTAAAACTTGTGTAAACATGGTATAAACGTAGTGTAAAAATTGTGTAAAAGTTGTGTAAACGTTGTTAATATATCAAATATGATTGTCGTTAAAAATCTTACCAAAATCTACAAAGTCTATCGAAAAACTGGCAATCTAATCAATGATATCTTTTTTAGAAGATACGAAAATATTTTGGCTTTAGATAAGATTTCTTTTGAAATTAGTAAAAACGAATTGGTTGGCTTTATCGGCCCCAATGGCGCTGGAAAAACCACTACCTTAAAAATTTTATCAGGAATTTTATATCCCACGTCAGGAAAAGTTTCTGTTTTAGGCTTTTTCCCTTTTGAAAAAAAAGAGGCTTTTTTAAAAAAGATTTCTTTTGTTATGGGCCAGCGCAATCAATTAATTTGGGATTTGCCGGCAATTGATACTTTTTTGTTAAACAAAGAAATCTATGAATTAGATGAGGAAAAATTCAAAAAAAATCTTCAAAAACTAACCGCGATTTTTTCCGCCGAAAAACTAATCCAAAAACCAGTGAAAATGCTTTCTTTGGGTGAGCGAATGAAAATGGAGTTTATTGCCGCCCTTCTTCATCAGCCAAAGATTGTTTTTTTAGATGAGTCAACCATTGGTTTGGATATTTTTTCCCAAGAAGCCATTCGCAATTTCATCAAAGACTATCAAAAAGAGTTCAAAGCAACAATTATCTTAACTAGTCATTATCTTGAGGATGTTAAAAGATTGGCCAAACGGTTAATCATCATCAACAAAGGCAAAATTTTATACGATGGCAGTCTTACCACAATTCTTCAAAAATTTTCTTCAGTAAAGTATGTTAGTTTAATTTTAGAAAAAGAGATAAAAAAAGAGGTGCTTTTTAAGATCGGAAAACCCATTGCTTATCAATTTCCCAAAGTCGTCTTTCGGATTCAAAAAAAAGACCTACCTCAAGTAGTGGCCTATATCAACGATCAAATTCCTTATCTTGATTTAGCCATTGAAGATGAAAAAATTGAGGAAGTTATTAAAAACATTTTTGAAAATCATAAAGATTGATGATTTTGTAGAAAAAGGTCATGGCGTTTCTCTACCTAAAACTATAGCAATCTCAAAAAAAATCGGCTAAACTTTATTTATGAGGGAGTCTTCTTTAATCTTTAAACCAAAAACTTTAGTTTTAATTGTTATTCTTCTTTTGATTCTTTTTTTTATCTTAGGCGTTCGCTATGGTCAAAAAGTGGAGAAAGCCAATAAAGTAATTGATTTTATCCTATCAATCACCCCTACCCCAAAACCAACCAACACCCCAACGCCAACCCCGTTAATTTTTGAAGACTATAAAAGTAAACGTTGGGGTCTTAGATTTAAATATCCCAAAAACTTTGAAATCAAAGAATCAACCAACTCCCCAGAAATTTTAATCGCCCCAAAAGAAGCAAGTAGGTAAATAAATAAAATTAACCTAATTAATCTAATTGACCTAATTTCTAATCAGCTAAAAAATAATAAATATTACAGTTAAACCATCTTCATACGATTGTGAAAAGTTGGTACAAGTAAAATTGGCCTAATCATTATCTAATTAATCTAATTTCTAATTGACAAGGAAAAAACTGTTATTCTTTACCCTCCGATTCGGAGGGCGAGCTTGATCAGAAATCCCTATGTCATTCCTGGCTCTGACCAGGAATCTGTAAGATTTTACCTTATTTATTCCACTTCAAGGTATTTAAGGTATTATCGTATAGATTCCTGCTTGCGCAGGAATGACAAATATTAACAACATTTACAAAATTTTTACACAATGTTTACACAACGTTTACACTAATTTTTACTCTCCCAATCTCCATTAATCTCTACTTATCTCCATTTATCTCTATTTATCTCTATTTATCTCTACTTATCTCCATAAATCTCCATTTATCTCTCTTTCATATTCGCATTATTCGCATCATTCGTATTATATTTTTTCCCCTTGCATTTAGAATAAAACTTTGTATAAAATAATTATATGTACCTTGGTCCATTTTATTTTGATACCAAAGAACTTTTTTTAATCTTAGCCTCAATTATTTTAACCCTTTGTTTGTTTTTTGGCTGGAGTCTTTGGTGGTTTGATAAACGAGCTCTTTTGACTATTACCATACTTATGCTTATCACCAAAGGCCTTCTTCCCTCAATTCACAACGAAGCCTTTTTTATTTTAGCCATTGTCACTATTTTTCTTACCTTATACTTACCCATTTTCCAAGTGGTTCTTTTTTACTTTTTATCATTTTTGTTTTTTAGGTTATTAAAAGTCATTTAATTTTCAGTTGACAAAATAAGGATTGATTTTGTATACTTAGTTTTGATCCTCCAAAAGCGACGCAACTTGAAAACTTTTTCTCGACACAATCAAAAACAAGGGTAAGTCCGACGTTAAGTTGGATAATGAGATGACTTCTTTGATGACCGTGGTCATCAAAGGGCATCTCCCCATTTTATTTTGGAGAAAAAGTTCCAAGAGTCGCTTTGCGGAGGATCATTGAAGTTTTTTTTAAAAAAATACTTCTTAAGATTGAAGCTTTTAATTTTACATAAAATAAATAATATCAAATCTATTACATCCGTTATAAATTTTTTATCTTTCTATGAGCAAAAAAACTAAAAATAATCCCGATGAATCTTTAGAAAAACCTTTAGACGTTTCCTCAATCATTGAAGAATACGAAGAAAAACCAATCACCCCCATTACCGAAACACCCCAAAGCGAAGAAGAAATGTTAAATGAAAAGCTGGCAGAAGACCTAAAAATCAGTTACCCAACCAAAGGCATCTTAGACATCACCCAAGCTGGCTATGGATTTTTACGCCAAGACTATGAAGTCAACCCCCAACGCGATGTTTATGTCTCTGTTTCCCAAATTCGCCGTTTTTGGCTTCGGCGAAGTGATGAAATTGAGGGTTTAGCCCGCCCGCCAAAAGAAGGAGAGCGTTTTCATTCCCTTCTTTTGATCAAAAAAATCAACGGCCTTGAACAAACCGAAGAACAAAGCCGGGGAAGAAGACAGTTTGATCAATTAACCTCAATTCACCCAAATAAGCAAATAAAACTTGAAACGGAAAAAAACATCCTTTCAACCCGGATTATCGATCTTTTAGCGCCCATTGGCTTTGGCCAACGAGCGTTAATTGTTTCTCAACCAAAAGCGGGAAAAACCACTCTCTTAAAAGAAATTGCCCAAGCGATTGAAAAAAATTATCCTGAGGTTTATCTTATGGCAGTTCTAATTGGCGAGCGGCCAGAAGAGGTGACGGAAATTAAAAGATTTATCAAAGGCGAGGTAGCCGCTTCCAACTTTGATCAATCACCAAGACAGCAGGTAAAAGTAGCCAATATGGCTTTAGAAAGAGCCAAAAGACTGGTAGAAATGGGTAAAGATGTGGTGATTCTTTTGGACTCAATCACCCGGCTTGCTAGAGCTTTAAATCTTTCAACTCCAGGCACCGGTCGCAGTTTATCTGGTGGTTTTGATCCACAAGCGTTGTATCCAGCCAAAAAATTTTTAGGGGCAGCTAGAAACTGCGAAGAAGGAGGTAGTCTCACCATCATCGGTACCGCTTTGGTTGGCACCGAATCACGAATGGATGATTTAATTTATGAGGAGTTTAAAGGAACAGGTAATATGGAACTTCATCTTGAGCGAAAGTTTGCCGAAAAAAGAATTTTCCCAGCCATTGACATTGAAAAAACCGGTACCCGTCATGAAGAGCTTTTGTTTGATGAGGAAACTTTTAAAAAAGTTGCCACTTTAAGACGGATGCTTTCCCTTTTATCCCCTGAAGAAAGATTAACTGCCCTAATTGAAAAACTATCAAAAACTAAAAATAACAAAGAGTTTTTAGAAAGTCTTAAAGGCGGTTAAGGAGAAACTGATTTAACAAAAGAAGCTTTTTTAAAGTCTTTATCAAAAGAGACAATTTCCTCAATCCCAAAAGTTTGACAAAAGCTTAAGTGATAACAATCAACAAAATCAATCTTCAGTTTTGAATAAAGTAAAAGAGCATCAAGTAATATTTTTTTCTCTTCAACGATAATTATTGGCAAATTTAAGAAAGAAATTAATATTTTACTCATCTCTTCCTTACTTGCTTGGCCAAACTTTTCTAAAACATAAATGACTTCTGCTAAAACCAAAGGGGTAATCACCAATTTTTCTTTGTTTTTGACCGTTGTTTCAAAAAAATCTTTTGCTTTTTTTGCCTGATTTTTTTCATCATTTAAAAGAAAACGAACAATGACATTGGTATCTAAAAACCGTTTTTTCATAAAAAAAATTTTAACGACTAACAAAACCGCTTTTGACTACCTCTTTTATCTCTTTTAATGAATATGGTTTTTTTCTTTTTGGTGATACTTTCCCATAAAGACGATTAATATCAGAAAAAACTTCGGGTAAAGAAGCGTCTTTGCTATAAGGAATCACTTTTGCCACTGGTTTACCCATTTTTTCGATAACAATTTCTTTTTTTTGATAATAAACTAAGTTGAGAATTTCACCTAAATGATTGCGAAATTCAAACGCAGAAAAAACTATGTAAGCCATAAAATTAAATAATTATTATAATTATACAAATTGTATAATATGCTATAATAAAAGTCAAGATGAAAAAATTAACTCTTGCCTACTTTGGCTCGCCCGATTTCTCTGCTTTTTTTTTGGAAAAAATCTTAACTGATTCGGATTTAAAAAAAGTAGTTGATGTGAAACTGGTGGTCACTCAACCCGACAGACCCGTGGGCAGAAAACAGATTTTAACCGAAACACCGGTAAAAAAAGTTGCTAAAAAATATCAAATATCAAATATCAAATATCAAAAAGATATTAGAAATTTGAAATTAGAAATTAGAAATTTTGATTTAGCCTTAATTTATGCTTTTTCCCATATCATCCCCAAAGATTTACTTAACGCCCCAAAGCTTGGTTTTTGGAATATCCACCCCTCACTTTTGCCCAAATACCGCGGCCCCTCTCCCATCGCTTATCCTTTAATCTTTGGTGAAAAAGAAACCGGGGTAACCATTATCAAAATGGATGAAAAAATTGATCATGGCCCAATTATCGCCCAGGAAAAATTAAAAATTGAGGACACCGATCGCCGACCAGACTTGGAAAAAAAATTAACTGATTTGGGATTTTTAATGTTTAAAGAATTAATTACAAAAAACATTATTAAAAAAAGCACCGATGCCTGTTTCAAACGACTTGGGAGGTGCGCCGTCTCGCCGAAGGGGGACGAGCACGCCCACGGAAGTGAGAAACACAGCATCAAGCTTTTATTAACCCCCCAAAACCACTCCCAAGCAACCTACACTCACCTTTTAAAAAAGGAAGACGGCTTTATCCCTTTATCCACTCTTAAAAAAGCCTTAAAAAACGAGCCACTAAATTTTGAGGAAATGCCACCGATTTTAAAAGAAATTAACACTTGGAAATTGGAAAAAAGAAGCTCTTTAGAAATAATTTACAATTATTTTCGAGGTTTATATCCCTGGCCAGGAATCTGGACTCTTCTTCCCAATGGTAAACGCTTAAAAATCATTGATATGAATTTTAACGTTACAGGTTACACGCTACACGTTACACGAGTTCAGCTTGAGGGCAAAAAAGAGGTTGATTTTGAGACGTTTAATAAGGCATATCAGGTTTTTTAATTTTTTTCACAAAAATTGGCAAACGGGGTTTTCCCTTTCCCTCAACCAAAACCATTTCAGTCGCATATAAACTTAAAGATAAAGCTTGGGCTAAATCTTTTTCCCAACCAAATTTTTTAGCAATTTCGGTAACCAACCATAAATCTAAAAAAATAAAAATTCTATCTTGAATACAATCACTGTTAAAAGATAATTTTAAACTTTTTATCTTTTTATTTTAATCTTTGTTTTTTCCTTTTCTCCTTATCTATAATACTCCTTCACCTGAAAAAGAACATACCAGAAAAGTAAGGTACCAATAATCATCCCCACCCAATCGCCACCTAAAAATCCAGAAACAACATTCACCAAAGAGGCATAAAACAAAAAGTGCCAGGCTTTTTCTTCTCTTTTAAAAAGACCAGGAACCGCCATCGCTTCCAAAACCACGACCACTGCCAAAGCCACCATCGATAAAACATAATTGAAGCTGTAAGACAAAGCATATCGAGGTCCTAAAAATGCTGTAAACGGCGATACCAAAGCACCAAACAAAATCAGGACACTACCAACAATTCCCAAAATTGTCAAATACGGCGTAAACTGGACAATTAACTCCTTCCAATTTTCTGGGATAGAAAACGGTGCTTTTTTTACCAGATAAACTTCTAAAGTGTCCTCCAGTTGACTCAAACCTTGTTTTAAACCCAAATTTTTTTCTGCCATAGGATTTTTAAAAAATTTTTAATTAAAAAAAGTATAATAAAAATTTAACTAAATTAAATCCCTCTCAATCATCTTTCTTATCCAAGTAAAAAATTTTTCCATCACAAAAAGATTATGATAAGTTGCTAAAGTATAAGCTAAAAGTTCGCGATTTTTGAAAAGATGATGAAGATAACTTTTGGTAAAATTTTGACAAACAAAACAATCACAGTTCTCCTCTACTTTTGACAAATCTTTTCGATAAATCCCTTTTAAAATATCAATTTTTTCAATTTTAAATTTTGAAGTTTGAATTTTATACATTACTCCCATCCTTGCCAATCTTGTTGGTTCAACGCAGTCAAAAGTGTCAATGCCATACTTTACCAAATCCAAAATATCATCAAACTCACCAACGCCCAAAAGATGAACCGGCCGATCCTCTGGTAAAAAAGGCGAGACCCAGGCAACTTGCTCCCTCATTTCCTTTTTACTTTCCCCAACTGAAACGCCCCCAATAGCCACTCCATCGGTATTTTGAGAAACAACAAACTCCGCCGACTTTTTCCTCAAATCCTCAAACACGCCACCTTGAATAACACCATATAAATATTGATCAGTTTTATAGTTTTGAGTTTTAGTTTTGACTTTTGACTTTTGACTTTTGACTTTTGTTATACATCGAATCAACCACCGATGCGTCCTTTCTGTTGCCTCTTTTGTATACTCGTAACTTACCCCATACGAAATACACTCATCAAAAGCCATCATTATATCAGCCCCAATTTTTTTTTGATACTCAATTGATTTCTCTGGGGTAAACTCCAAAACTTCCCCATCAAAAACCGAGCGAAATTTTACCCCATCATCAGAAATTTTTATTAAGGCTGGTTTTTGATCAAAAAACGAGGGGGAGAAATTTTTTCGAAAGTGGATGTTTGACGAGCCCTCCGATTTGAAGGGCGAGGAGTTTACGGAAGATAAAAATTTCGACCCTGAGTTTTTACTTTTAGCCAACGAAAAAACTTGAAACCCACCCGAATCACTCATCAAGGGAATATTCAAATTAGCATACTGATGTATCCCACCCGCCTTTTCAATCACCTCAACCCCAGGATGAGTCACCAAATGATAAGTATTAACAAAAGCCACTTGTGTTCCAATTTCTTTTAAAAGCGATGGTAAAATGCTTTTGACTGTCCCTTTTGTTCCAACGGCCACAAAAGAAGGTGTTTTTATTTTTCCATGGAAAGTTTTTATCTCCCCCAATCTCGCCTTTGACCCTTTCTTTTTAGAAGAATATAAAACTTTAAAAAATTTTGAATTTAATAATTTTGAATTTTGGAGTTTCATTTTGAGATTTGAAATTTGAATTTT
>Ga0308392_1000330_pt1 | contig 20097 bp, 14 predicted proteins | sample Hotspr20Samplem2_FD_202361 | JGI IMG/M metagenome (GOLD analysis project Ga0308392, IMG submission 202361) | Hot spring phototrophic mat microbial communities from Octopus Spring, Yellowstone National Park, Wyoming, United States - 20050624_m2 ... | reverse complement strand
CGCAACTCCGCTATCGCCGATGTGTTCTCCTGAACCGCCTTGCTCAATTCCGCGATCGCCAAAGTGTTCTCCCTCGATGCCTGCCGCAATTCGGCTATCTCATGGGAGTGTTCTTGAGTAACGCGAACCAGCGTCTCGAGCGCCTGCTCAACTCGAGAAAGACGATCCTCTGTGGCTTGTCGCACTGATTGCTCGATTTGTACCAGCGACGTAGCCAACGCCTGTGCCAACTTTTCTGCGGCAGCAGGGTCCATGTTTTCCTTCAACTTTTCGTAGAGTGACAGCGTGTCGATAACCACTTCTGCCCAAAACCTCCTTGCTTTATTATACCACGCCCTTCGCCTTAGGGACAGTCGCACCCCCACCGACAGACGTTTGAAGGAGAAATCCTCGCGCGAAACGTAACCTATTACCGATGTTAGCAGCATAGACCATGTTTCTGAAGAGCCTCAGTATACTCGGCTTTAAGAGCTTCGCCGACAGGGTGCGCCTCGATTTCGGCGAGGGCATAACGGCTATTGTCGGCCCGAACGGCAGCGGCAAGTCCAACATTGCGGACGCCATCCAGTGGGTGCTGGGAGAGCAAAACGTGCGTACCCTGCGAGCGGAAAACAGCACCGAGGTCATCTTCGCGGGCAGTGCATGGCGCAAGCCTCTGGGCATGGCGGAAGTGAGCCTCACCGTGGACAACAGCGATGGGCAGCTGCCTATCGACTTTGCCGAAGTTACTGTCACCCGCCGCCTGTACCGCTCTGGTGAGAGCGAATACCTCATCAACAAAAACCCCTGTCGCCTGAAGGACATCGTGGAACTGTTCATGGACACGGGTCTGGGGCGCGCCACATACGCTATCCTGACGCAGAACGAGGTCGATGTAGTCCTCTCTGCCAGGCCCGAAGACCGCCGCGCACTGTTCGAGGAGGCAGCAGGCATCCAGAAGTATCGTCACCGCAAGCGCGAGGCACTGCGCAAGCTGGAGAACACCGAAGCCAACCTGACGCGGGTGGTGGATATTCTGGCGGAGCTGGGGGCACAACGCGAACCCCTGCGCCAGCAGGCAGAGGTTGCCATTCGCTATCACGAGCTGGTCAGCCGTCTGCGCGAGATTGAGGTGGCTGCGCTTTGGGCGCAGGTTCTGGAAAGCGAACGCGCGCGCGAGCAGGCTCAGCACGAGCAGCAGAGTCTGCACCGGCAGCTGCTTGAAGTCAACGCCCAGCTGGCAGAGTGCGAAGCGCTGTCGCAAAAACTGGGTCAACAGATAGCCGATGCGGAGGCGGAGCTGGACACCCTGCGCGCCCTGCAACAGGCATCGCTGACCGCTTACGAGCGCGCCGAAAGCCGCCGTGCGCTCATCGAGCAACGCCTGCAGAACAGCAGGGACAACCTGAGGCGACTGCAGGAAGACCTGTTAGAAAACGAGCACAGATACGCGGAGATTCAACGGCAAGCACAGCAGTGGCAGGAACGTCGTCTGGAGCTCGAGCAACGGCTCCAGAACATAGAACAACAACGACAGGTCGCACGCGAGCGATTGCGGCTGGCGGAGCACGCCCTGCAACAGGCACAGCAACACTACGTGGAGCGCACCCAGCAAGTGGTGCGGGCGCTAGCCCATCTGGACGGGTTACGCTTGCGCCGCACGGAAGCCGAACAGACCATTCAAGCCCTGCAAAACCGCTTCGAGGAAGTCGTGCAAAACCTGCGCGAAGTGGAAGAGCGCGTTAAAGCAGCGCAGGCACATCGAGATAAGACTGTTGCCGCTGCAGAGCTGGCTTTGAGAGAAACGCAGAGGTGTGAAAACGAGCTCCAGCAAGCACAGGTGGAAGTACAGCGCAAACAACAAGAACTGGAGACACGCGCCCGCGAGAACGCCCGCCTGAGCGCGCGCCTGCAGGCGTTGCTGGAAAGTGAGGCAGCACAGGAGGGGCTTTTCAGCGGGGTGCGGGCGGTGTTGGACGCCGTCGCTCGTGGACAACTCACTGGAACCTACCTTCTTGTAGCAGATGCCTTGCAACCGCTGGAGCCTTATGTTACCGCTGTCGAGGTGGCGCTCGGCGCTAGCGCACAGGACATCATTACCGCTACCGAAGAAGAAGCCCGTCTTGCTATCGAGTGGTTGAAAGAACATGCACGAGGACGCGCTACGTTCCTACCCTTGAACCTGCTGCGCCCGTCGGAACCTTTGCCCTCTTTGCAGCAGTGCATTGACGAGGGGCTGGCAATCGGGTTTGCGAGCGAGCTGGTCGAGTGCGCGCCCGAGCTGAGGGTTGTGGCTGAGTATCTGTTGGGGCGCGTGGTGGTTGCCCCCGGCTTTGACAGCGCAGTGCAGATAGTGCGCCGGTACAACGGCTGGAGCAAAGTGGTTACTCTGGACGGAGAGTTGTTACTGCCGGGCGGTGCAATCACAGGCGGTAGAATGCCAGGCAGAGCAACGGGGATTGTGTCCCGCAAGGCAGAGCGGTCACGGCTAGAGCGCGAACTGCGTGCTGGCGGAGAAGCAGAGCAACGCCTGCGCAAGCGGTTGCAAGAAGCGGAGCAATCTGCCGAAACTGCCCGCCACCGCTGGCATGAGGCGCGAAAAGAGCAGGAACAGGCGCAACAGCGGGTGATTCACGCCGAATCTGCTCTGCAAGCCGTCGTGCAGGAGCAAACAGTGCTTCTTCATCAGATGCAAGCGCTGGAGCAAGAACAGACCGAACAGGCGAAAAGGCTTTACGAGCTGGACAACGAGATATGGGAAGTACAGGAACGTCTCTCCCCCGATACCCAGCAGGTCTCGACGCACGATGAGGTCAGTCGTTTCCGCGAGCAACGTGATGAGGCTGCAGCACAGCTGCAAGAGGTGGAGGTGATGCTGGGTCGGCAGGCAGAACAACAGCGTGCACTAGAGCACCACCGCGAATCGCTGGCTCAGATGCAGCGCGAGCTGCTCCAGCAGAGGCAAGCCCAACAGGCACGTATGGCGGAGCTGGAAGCCAACATCGCACAGGAGGAAAAGGCTCTGGAACAAACGCTAGAGGAGCTGCGCCGCATTGCCCAACAGCGGGCGCAGATTGAACAGGATTTCTTTGCCCTGCGCGAGGTGCGCCAGAACCTGTTGCAACAGAACTTGGAAAACAGTGAACGCTTAAAGGAGCTGTCCGCACAACAAAGTGCGCTGGCTCAACAGGCGCACGAGCTGGAACTCGCTCTGGCGCGAATCGAGATGCAGCGGACTCAAGCAGTCGCCCGCCTGTGGGAGGCGTATGAGGTGGACGTCTCGCGCGAGACGCCTCCAGACCTTTCCCAGTTCACACCTGAAACCGCCTCGGAAATCAACCGCCTGCGACGCGAGATACGGCAGATGGGCAACGTGAACACCGGCGCAGCGGAGGAATACCAGCGACTCACGGAACGCTACGAGTTTCTGCAAAAGCAACGCAGCGACCTCGAGGCGGCGCGGGAAGACATCCTGCAGGCGATTCAGGAGATTGACGCCAGCACCCGCGACCTGTTCCTGCAAACCTTTGGCGCGGTGCAGCAAGCGTTTCAGGAGGTATTTGCGCGCCTGTTTGGAGGAGGCAAAGCGCAGCTGCAACTTACCCAGCCACACAACCTGCTAGAAACGGGCGTGGAAATCCTTGTGCAACCGCCGGGCAAGCGTAGGCAAAACCTCGTCCTGCTGTCAGGCGGGGAGCGCGCGCTGGTGGCGATTGCCCTGATGTTTGCCTTCCTGCAGGTGAAACCCAGTCCCTTCTGCGTGCTAGACGAGGTGGATGCCGCGCTAGACGGTAGCAATGTAGAAAAGTTCGCGGATATGCTACGCGAGTATGCCCGTCATTCGCAGGTCATCATCATCACCCACAACCCGGTGACGATGGAGTGCGCCGACGTGTGGTACGGCGTCACCATGCAGGAGCAGGGCGTCTCGCGAGTCATCTCCTACCGCGCGCCTAAAGAGGCGGTTGCCGCCGTGAGCTAAGCGTTACTCGTCCCCCACCATGCCGAAGTTCTCCACCAGCAGACCGAAGTCCCGTAGGGTCACCCCCGTGGCTCTGTTTGAGAATACGCATCGCTTAGCCTGCGTCTCGCGTGCGTCTGGTGAACCAACTCCCACCTGGCGTCCCCGGCGCGGGGAGGCGTTTCACGACACGGCGGACGCATCCACCTCCAAAAGGTGTCTGGAGGATTTATATCGAACACCCTCGTCAACCCTTGACAACACGTAGCAAAGAGGTATATGATTATAGTGATTGGCTATACTATACTAGGCGGAGATGTAACATGATTCGGCTCTTGGATAGCGGCGTACAAACGGAGTATGCAGTGCGTGCCCTTGCCTGTTTGGCAAAGCGAGGCGAAGGTGCGATTGTCACCGTCAAAGAGCTTGCTCAGGAGGCAGATGTTTCGGTGAACTTCCTGTACGCTATTTTCAAGGACCTTGAGCAACACGGTCTGGTGCACGCGCATCGTGGACGTGAGCGTGGCTTTTCGCTAACCCGCCCGCCCGGCCAGATCAGCTATCTGGACATTCTAAATGCCTGTGAGGGGCACATCGAGAAGAAGCAGTGTCTCCTGGACCACCGTGTGATGTGTGATTGCATCCATCCGTGTGCCGCCCATCAGGCATGGAACCTTCTGCGCGAGATGGCGGAGCAGCAGCTGGCGAAAGTCACGCTGGATAAGATTGCCACGCACAATCCACCGTGGGAGCAAATCCAGCTTAAGTAACGGCTGCAATCAGCACTCGCACGCCCGCATCTTCAAACGCGCTGAGTGCATCAGGGGCAACGCCTTCGTCGACGATGAGCACGTGCGCAGCATCAATCGGAGCGACCTGCGCGAAGGCGATTTGCCCGACCTTCGCATGGTCTGTCACCACGATGACTTGTCTCGCGTGCTGCATCATTTTGCGTTTCACTGCGGCGGCTTCAAAATCCACGCTGGTGTAACCGGCGCGCGCGTCCACACCATTGAAAGAGAGAAAGGCATGGTCCACGTAAACCACGTCCAGAGTGTGCAGCACCAGCTCGCCCAGAGTAGCGCGGCGCGCCGGGTGGACACTTCCCCCCAGCAAAACCACCTCCATGTCTTTGCGCTCCATCAGCTCCAGCGCAATAGCCAGCGAGTTGGTGACCACTTTCAACCCCCTCCGCTGCTTCAGCTGCAGAGCCACTTCGAAAGTGGTAGTTCCGGCGTCCAGCAACACCGTCTCCTCATCCTGCACCAGCGTAGCCGCCACCCGCGCGATGGCTCGCTTCTCGGGCAGGTTCTTCATCTCGCGAACAGCGTACGGAGGCTCATACAGAGTGCTTTCCACAGGCAATGCGCCGCCATGCGTGCGCCGCAGTAACCCCTGTTTCTCCAACAGGCTCAGGTCGGCACGGATAGTTGGTGCAGATACACCAAAACGCGCGCTTAACTCTTCTACCGTCACCTTGCCCGTCTGGCGCAGGTGCTGCAAAATCTGTTGTCGCCGCTCTTCCGCAAACATTTTCGTTTGTTTACGCTTGAAGCATTGAATGTTTTCCTTTGTTGCTGTATTATATCAGCAGACAGCTTGCAACGCAACATCGCAGGAGGCTCGGAGGGAAATGGCTATCAGCACGAAAGCGAAAAAGAGCAGTGACCCCATCACTCAGGAACCGAAAGAGAAACTGCTGGACTATTTGCGCACCATGTATGAGATACGCTTTTTTGAAGAAAAAGTGTATGAGCTGGTGCGCAGTCGGCAAATCAAAGGCGCATCTCACCTATATGCCGGACAAGAGGCAGTGGCGGTGGGCGCGGTGGCTTCTATTACCCGCAACGATATGATTACTAGCACGCACCGCGGACACGGGCACTGCGGCGCAATTGGCAACCTGTGGTGCGACAGCGAAGAAGACCGCCAGACCCACTGGAACAAGATGCTGGCGGAGCTGATGGGGCGTGAGACCGGCTACTGTCGCGGACGTGGAGGCTCGATGCATATCGCGGATGTCGAAAACGGCAATCTCGGCGCCACCGGTATCGTGGGCGGCAATATCCCCATCGCTGTTGGCGCGGCGCTGGCGGAGAGCTTCAAGCAGTCGGGCGCCGTGGTGCTGTGCTTCTTCGGGGACGGTGCGGTGAACACTGGCTCGTTCCACGAATCGCTCAATCTGGCTGCGGTAACGCACGACGGCTTGCCGGTGGTGTTCATCTGTGAGAACAACCTGTATGCCATGTCCATGCCCTGGCATGACCGTAGCGTGCCTGAAGCCCCCTACGCCTCTCGAGTGCGCGATGTGGTGAAACGGGCAGAGGCATACGGCATTCCCGGCTTCCAATGCAACGGCATGGACGTGCTGGACGTGAAAGAAAAGGTCTCGCAGGCGGTACAGTTGTGTCGCGAGGGCAAGGGACCGGTGCTGGTGGAGGCGCGCACTTACCGTTACTTCGGGCACTCGCTGTCCGACCAGCAGCGCTACCGCACCAAAGAGGAGCTGGAAGAGTACCGCCAGCGCGATCCCATCCTACTGCTGCGCTACCGAATGCTGGAGGCTGGCATTGCCACCGAAGCGGAGATGGACGCCGTGATGGAAAAGGCGCGTCAAACCATCGACGAGGCAGAGCGGTTTGCCAAAGCCAGTCCTTTCCCTCCTGCGGTGGAGCTGTTCGATGACCTCTACGTGCCGAAAGACCCCATCGAGTTCGCCCGCGAGCGCGAGCAGGAAGAGGCGTTGCGTGCCCGCATCCGCCCGATCGAAGACGAAATCCGCCGCATCGCCCGCGAGCAGGCAGGTACTCCGGGCGGCGCAATCATGCCCAAACTGAAAAAAGAGGACGCACAGCGGCTGGAAGAGAAGTATGGTGTTCCCATCAAGTACTACAATGAGGCACTGGCGCAGGCACACGCGGAAGAGATGCGCCGCGACTGGCGTGTGTTCGTTATGGGCGAGGACGTGGGGCTGTACGGCGGGGCATACGCCGCCACGCGTGGGCTGTGGGATGAGTTCGGCGGTCGACGTGTCATCGACACGCCCATCTCCGAGCTGGCTATCGCCGGTGCAGGCGCAGGTGCGGCGATGCGCGGTATGCGACCGATAGTGGAGTTCCAGTATGTGGACTTCACGACGCTTGGCTCCGACCAGATTCTGCATAATGCCGCGTATAACCGCTACATGTTCGGTGGGAAGACCAAAGTGCCGGTGGTATACCGCTCACAGGGTGGTGTCGGGCGCTGTATCGCGGCGCACCACAGCGAGAGTATGGAGGCGTGGTGGCTGTATGTACCCGGTATCTATCTGGTAATGCCGTCGACGCCGTACGACGCCAAAGGCTTGCTGAAAGCGGCGGTGCGCGACGACAACCCCATCATGTTCCTGGAGCACAAGCTGCTCTACTCCGGCGTGATGGGACCGGTGCCCGATGAGGACTACATCATCCCACTGGGCGTGGCGGACATCAAGAAGCCCGGCGAGGACGTGACCATCGTGGCATACTCGCGCATGGTACATGTGGCGCTGGACGCTGCGTGGGATCTGGAGGAACAGGAAGGCATCCGCTGTGAGGTGATCGACCCGCGCACGCTACACCCGCTGGACATCGCCACCATCGCCAACTCGGTACGCAAGACCGGGCGCGTCATCCTGATGTCCGAAGGCTGGACCAAAGGCGGTGTCGCCAACGAGTTCCTGCGCCAGATACTGGAGTACCGCTTCGAGAACGGCTACAGCGGCTGGGACTATCTGGACATGCAGCCGGTGATACTGGCGGCAAAGGACGTGCCCGTGCCCATGAGCGAGACGTTAGAGGACGCCTCCATTCCCACCCGCGACGATGTCATCGCGGCAGTGCATTTCCTGTGCCAGTAGAAACAGGATTGCAGTAGCGATACTGGAGGGCAGGCAGGGATGTCCTGCCTGCCCTGTAGCTACGCCGCCGCAGGCAGGGATGAAGCCAGCGGAGCCATAGTCTCCACTGAGAGCACAGCATTGCTCAAAGCGGTGCGCGCTTCCACATGCGCGCCAGAGTCCACCACGCAATGCGTCAGACGTGTGCCTGCCCCAACCCGTGCACCGGGTCCTACCACCGAAGCATGGATAGAAGCCTCTGTTTCCACCAGACAACCCGCTCCTATCACCGCGTGCTTGCCGATGGCGGCTCCACGCTGAAGACGGGTGCCTGCGCCGATATAGAAGGGTGGCTCCAGTTTGACGTTCCCGTCCACTACAGCGTTCTCACCAATCCATCCACCGGGACGCACCAGCTCCGCAGGCAGGTTCAAGGATACCTTATTGGCAAGCGCATCGAAATGAGCTTGCCGGTACTGTAACAGGTTGCCGATGTCGCACCAGTAGCCCTGCGCCCGAAAGCCAAAGAAGGGGTCGTTGTTCGCCAGCAGCCGCGGGAACAGGTTTCGGCTGAAGTCAAACGGCTGGTCATCGGGCACAAAGCGCAGCGCATAAGGTTCCAGCACGTAAATGCCGGTGTTCACTGTGTTGGTGAAGACCTCATTGGCAGACGGCTTCTCCAAAAAGCGGCGGATTCTGCCGTCTTTGTCGGTCTCCACAATGCCGAAGGGCGTGGGGTCTTCTACGGAATACAGGAGCATCGTGGCAATGGCTCCGTGGCGTCGGTGAAAAGCGACCGCTTCGCTCAGGTCAAAGTCAGTCACCGCGTCGCCAGAGATGACCAGAAAGGTATCGTGGAGTGAACTGGCGAACCGCCGCACACCTCCTGCCGTCCCCATCGGCTCGTCCTCGATGGAGTAGTGGATGCGCATGCCCCAGCGGCTACCACCGCCAAAGTAATCGATAATCTCTCGCGCCCTGTAGGACAACGTGACAAACACCTGCTGGATACCATGCTTTCTTAACAACGACAGCGTGTGCTCCATCACAGGGCGGTCGAAAAGTGGTACCATCGGTTTGGGAGTGCGCGCAGTCAATGGACGTAAGCGCGTGCCCTGTCCTCCCGCAAGTATCACCGCTTGCATCGTGACTCTCCTCCATACGAACTGTCCTGCTGGGTGCAGGTGAAATGATTAGCGAACCACTGCGTATTATCGGCATCTGTTCAAAAATCTAAAGGGGATTCTGAGGTTTTGTACGAAAAATCTGTTGAAAAAAGCGAAAAACGGCGCGCTTTGCACCGTTTGGAGAGGCAAGATGGTCGTCTCGATGCAGATTACCAGATACTGAAACCCAGGATATCCAGCGCGAACCAAACGACCATCATCCCGGCGGCAATCTGCAGAATGCCCATATTCCATATCCGTTCGCGCAGGGTCAGCGGACGGTATCCCTGCATCTGGTAGCGGTGCAGCAGCTGTTTGCCCGCTTCAATGCCGTTGCGCAGCTGCTTCTCGTTCGGGGGGCGCGTGGTGAATATCGCCTGTAACAGGTTGCCCGCAGGACGCCACGCAAGCAGGGTGGCAACCAGCGCAAAAAGCAGTGTCAGGTTCTGATAAACGCCGGTATCCAGATTAGCCAGCGTCAGGAAGATGACCGCTCCCGCCGCAAGGTTGGTGCCGCATCGTGGATGCACACGGGGCATACGACGCACGTACTCGATATCCAGCGGCTCACCCCGCTCGATGGCGTGTACCGTCATGTGCTCTGCTGCGTGAACGCCCGCAATCGGAGAGAACCGCACAAACAGCAGAAACAACACGACTGGCATGGCGCGCAGTGCAATGCCCACCCAATCCTGCCAGTCCAGCAACGATGCGGTGGGCGAAACCAACATGGCATGGAGTGGGAAGCCCGTGCGCTGCTGGATCCAGTGTGACCCGGAGTAGACCAGTGTAATCGCCAGCAGGTTCAACACCATCAGCAGCACCCCCGTGAGGAAGAGACCCGAATCCCCTGCCCCTGCACGGACACCTCCGCCGGTAAGATAAACACCCAGCGGCGTGGCCATTCCACCCACTACCGGCGGGCGTACGGTCTCGCACGTTAACGCAAGCACATCTGACCTGAGTATGGTTCCCAGGTATTCGCCGTCCTGCGTCATCACCGGCAGGGAGGAGAAGCCGTACTGCTGCATCATTTGCAGGGCATGCGTGGTGGGAGTGTAGGGCAAGACGGAGATGACCTCTCGTGTCATCGCCGCGCTGACAGGCAGATACTGCTGCTGGTGCGGGTCGCCCTGCTGCATCACCCGCGCGATATCGGATTCAGCGACCACACCGAGCAGCCGCCCGTTTTGCACCACCGGAAGTGTGCCTGTGCGAGCCGCTCGCGCCAGGGCGACCGCCTTCGCCAGCGGATCGTCCGGCGAGAGCACCGGCACGCTCGTCATATAGCGTTCCACAGGCAGGCTCCACAGCATCATGTTGCGTCAACCTCAGATATAAGCATACCTCGAAAACAGTGTGTTTTGTAACAGTCAAAGTGAATTCCTGCAGGGGAACCCGCGCTTTTCTCGAAACGTATGGATATATAGACAAACATCTTTGGAACAAGAGGTTACGCGAAATGGGCAAGGTGCTGGTGCTTTACGATACCGCTTCGGGTAACACCCGCAAAATGGCGGAACTGGTGGCAAAGGGAGCCGAGTCCGTACCCAACACGGAGGTTCGGCTAAAAAGCGTGGATGAGGCTACCGCAGATGACCTGCTGTGGTGCGACGGCATCGCGGTAGGAACTCCGACCAACATGGGTACCATCTCGTGGCGCATGAAGCGATGGTGGGACGAGGTCGGCGGCGGTATCTGGGGCAAGGTGGATGGCAAAATCGGCTGCGCCTTCTCCTCGTCCGGCGGATGGGGCGGCGGCGCCGAACTCGCCTGTATGACCGTCCTGACCGTACTGATGAACTTCGGGTTCCTCGTTTTCGGCGTGACCGACTACGTGGGCAAGCAGTTCACCCTGCACTATGGAGCGGTGCTGGCAGGGGAACCCCGCTCCGAGAACGAGATTGCCTCCTGCCAGCGTCTGGGAGAGCGGTTGGCGCAGTGGGTGGCGGTCTACATGGACGGCAACCGCGAGGCGCATCCGCTACAGACCAGAACGAGCTAAACGCGGGCGGCCAGGTCGGGCGCCGTATCCCTCTCCAGCTCATCCGGGTGCGGGAATCGGTGCCTGTCGTGGATTACCCGCACCGCAAAGTCATAGGTGAAGTAACTGTATATCCAGTTAGTCAGCACCATGAGGCGGTTGCGCAGCCCCGTCAGGTAGTAGATGTGCACCGCCAGCCACGCAAGCCATGCCACTCGCCCGGTGAACCGAATCCCCTTGACCTCGCCGACGGCGCAATGTCGTCCGATGGTCACCAGATGACCCTTGTCGCGGTAGCGGAAAGGCAGCTCTGGTTCGTGGCGTATCCGTCGCAGGATATTGCGCGCCGCCCAGATACCCTGCTGCTTCGCGTTTGGCGCCACTTGCGGCAGTAGCTTGCCATCTATCATCAGCCCGTTCAGGTCGCCCACCACATACACTTCGGGAGCCTCAGGAACGCGCAGCTCCGCCGTGGTGGGAATGCGTCCATTCTGCGCAGCCGGGAGGCCGGGTAACGCCACGCCCCTCACTCCTGCAGTCCAGATGACGGTGTAAGTGGGCAGGAAGCCGCTGCCGCCGATACGTACCCCGAAGGGAGTTACCTCCTGTACGGGGCTGTTAGTCAACACCTGCACCCCCATCTGCTGCAGGGCTTGCATCGTGTAATCCGAAGCGGAAGACGACAGGTACGACAGCAGACGGTCACTGGCTTCTATCAGCACGACCCGTACCTCATGCGGGCAGACCTCCGGGTAGTCGCGTGCCAGCACGTGCTTTTTCAGCTCCGCCAGCGCGCCTGCCAGCTCCACACCTGTCGGGCCGCCTCCGACGACGGCGAAGGTGAGCAATGCCTGTCGGCGTAGAGGGTCAGCCGTACGCACAGCCTCCTCTACGGCGCATAGCACTCTGTCGCGAATCTGCAGGGCGTCGCCCAGAGACTTGAGCGGAAGCGCATACTCGCCAACGCCCGGAATGCCGTAGTCGTGCGAGGTGCTGCCCATCGCCACCACCAGATAGTCGTACGAAACAGGCTTGCCGTCCACCCAAACACGCCTATCGAGAGTGTCCACCGATTGCACCGTTCCCATCAGGAAGCGCACGTTGGGATAGCGGCGTAGCATGGCGCGAATGGGCCACGCAATCTGAGGTGCTTCCAAACCGGCGATCGCCACCTGATACAACAGGGGTTGGAACAGGTGGTGGTTGTTTCTATCTATTAACGTTACCCGCACGTTGCGGTTGCAGGCAAGCTGTCGCACTGCGCTCAATCCACCGAACCCCGCTCCCAGAACCACCACATGCACCTGCTTCTCGGTCATCTCAAACCTCCTTCTGGATTCGGGAGAACGGGCGCATCGGACACATTGCATATATTTAAACACACTAAATATTACGCATTCTCTGGAAGGGACGTTCCTCATAAGGAACTTTTCATTGCTACATCGATGTATAGAAGCATAGACAAACATAAGAGTATCTGTGAGACGGAATGGACGACGCGAGCCTGCTGAAAATCGCCAAAGCCATCGCAGACCCGACGCGCTATGCCCTTCTGAAAGCCATCGCGCAGCGGGAAGAGATTTCCTGTGGGCAGCTGGCGGAGATGTTCCCCATCGCCCAAGCGACCGTCTCACACCACCTGAGCCAGCTGGTGGACGCAGGTCTGGTGCAGATGCGCAAGCATCGACAGCACCATTACTTTCGCCTGCGCCGAGAAACATTGGAGCAGTTCGGACAGAACCTGCTGGCATCGCTTGTTGGCAACAAGGAACCGGCTACAACGCCTTAGCGCGTGACCATACATTGACCAAGAGGAGGATGACGCATGAAGACCATGTTGCACGCCTTAGCGGTGACGATGCTCCTGTGGAGTATCTCTGCCGGTGTGCCGGTAGCAGCGCAAACCTACCAGGTCGACCCGGTGCACAGCTCACTGGTGTTCCGCGTGAAGCACATGAACACCGCTTACGTCTACGGGATGTTCACCAGTATGAAGGGCACGGTCGTGGTAGACGAGGCGAACCCTGCCCGCAGCTCCATCAACATCGAGGTGGATGCTGACAGCGTCAACACCAACAACCAACAGCGCGACAATCACCTGCGCAGCCCAGACTTTTTCAACACCCGACAGTTCCCCACCATTACCTTCAAGAGTACAGAGATTCGGCGTGTCAACGCCAACACCGTGCAGGTGCGGGGCGACCTGACCATGCGCGGCGTCACCCGACCCATCACGGCGAACGTGACCTTGACCGGCAAAGGGAAGAACGCACAGGGTAGAGACATCATCGGTTTCGAGACGACGTTCACCATCCGGCGCAGTGAGTTCGGCATCCGTTACGGATTGCCCGGTCTGGGAGATGATGTGCGGGTAACCCTTAGCATCGAGGCGATGCGATAGCGGGAGCAACGCATGTCTTTTCTCCTGCAACAGATTTTCTGGGCAGCAGTACTGCCTGCGGCAATAGCGGCGGGGCTGCTGTTCTTTTTCTGGCGTGCCTGGGGGAGGGAGGGAGTGCCTTCTGATGGGGGCACTCCTCTCGCCTTGGCAGTGGGCTATCTGTTCGCCCACTGGCGCATCATCGGGCTGCCGCGCAGTTTTCCGCCCGTTGACTCCAGCGACTGGCTTTTTGTGACGGGTGTCTTGCTTGCCATCTGGGGAGGCGTGGAACACTTTTTGAGCCAGAAGCCTTTGGTGCGTCATCTCGGGCGGCTGGTTCTGGTGGCGGTTGTGTCGTGGCTGGTGCTGCGCCCGCTGGTGGGTAACGTGTGGCAGGGAGTGTCCGCCCTGCTCTGGATAGCCTCTCTGGCAGCTGGCTGGTGGTTATGGTGGAGTGTTCAGGCACGCTTTGCGGACGAGCAACCAGGCTTCCTCTCCCCGCTCATCCTTTCGATGGTCGCTGGTGGCGGTGGGTTCATCCTGCTGTGGTCCAACAGCTCGTCCCTTTCGCAGATGAGCGGTGCGGTGGCGGCGGTAGCTGGTGTACTGGTGCCCCTCACCCTCTGGCGGCTGAAGGGTGTCGCGGGAGCAGGCGGGCTTGCGTTCCCTGCGGGAATGCTGGGTCTCATCTGGGTGGAAGCCATTGCCTTCGTGCCCGTCCCCATCTGGCGCATCGTCGCGATGGCAGTGGCTTCACTCAGCCCTTTCCTTGCGCTGGCTCCTCCACTCAGGCGCAGGTCGGTCTGGGTAGTTGCCGCGTGGTGCGTCGTCGTCACGGCAGCGGTGCTTGTTGCGGTGATGGTTCCGACCTATCGCGCCTATGTGGCTTCCGCTGGGGCATACGGTTACTGAGCCTTCCACGTGAAGGAATCTCCGTTCCATTCGTTCTATCGATGTTCTCAGGGGTCTTTTTCGGGCGACGTCTGAGACCATTGGACCTCACCCCTGTCCCCTGACAGGAGAGGGATGCGGCTTCCCCTTCCCTCTCAGGGAAGGGGGCTGGAGGGTCAGGTAAAACAAGGGTTGTTGAACGGAGGAACCAGATGCCGAAAAAGCTGCCACGCCTGGGTGTTTTCCGTCAAGAAAACCATCCGTGCGCGGGGCGTTACTTAGTTACCGAAACGGGCAAGCCGTTCTTCTATCTGGCAGATACCGCGTGGGAGCTGTTTCACCGCCTGACGCGCGAGGAAACGGAGCTGTATCTGAAAGACCGCGCCGCGAAAGGCTTCACGGTGATACAGGCGGTTGCTTTAGCCGAACTCGACGGGCTGGGCACACCGAACGCCTATGGACATACCCCCCTTCACCGCAATGACCCCACCCAGCCCAACGAGGAATACTTCCGCCACGTGGACTTCGGGGTGAACCTCGCGCAGGAGCTGGGACTATACATCGCCATGTTGCCCACGTGGGGCGACAAGGTGAACAAAAAGTGGGGCGTCGGTCCTGAGATATTCACCCCCGAAAACGCCCGCGTTTACGGTGAGTTTCTGGGCAAGCGTTATCGGAATAAGCCCATCATCTGGATACTGGGCGGCGACCGTCCCGTCGATACCGAGACGCACCTCGCCATTTGGCGGGCGATGGCGGAAGGTCTGCGCCAGGGGGATGGCGGAACACATCTCATCACTTACCACCCGAATGGCGGAAACCACAGCTCGCAGTGGCTGCATCGGGAAGAGTGGCTGGACTTCAATATGCTTCAGTCGGGGCATCACGCCAGACCGGTACCCAATTACGAGATGATACAGAAGGACTACCGCCTGCAGCCCGTCAAACCCTGCCTGGACGGGGAACCGAACTACGAGGACCATCCCATCAACTGGGACCCAAAAAACGGCTGGTTCAACGACCACGATGTGCGCCGCGCCGCCTACTGGGCGTTGCTGGCAGGAGCGCACGGACATACCTACGGCTGCCATGACATTTGGCAGATGTATGAGCCCGGAAAGAGGAAACCCGTCTCCCATGCCCGTACCGCCTGGAAAGAAGCCCTGCACCTGCCCGGTGCTTCGCAGATGCGCTGTGCGAAGCAGTTGATGCTCTCGCGACCGATGCTGCTGCGCATCCCAGACCAGTCGCTGGTCGCAGGCGACCCTGGCACAGGGTTAGAGCATGTGCGGGCAGCGCGCGGGGCAGACGGTAGCTACGCCTTCATCTATCTGCCGGTAGCCAAAACGGTGAGGGTCCATCTGGATGCGTTGAGTGGAAAAAACATCCGCGCCTGGTGGTTCAACCCGCGCAGCGGACAGGCGCAGCCGATTGGCGAGTTTGTGCGCCGCGGCGAGCGGGAGTTCACTCCCCCCGTCGGAGAATCGCGAGAGGAAGACTGGGTGCTGGTGCTGGATGAAGTGGGCAAGCGATACCGAAAACCAGGCAGTTAAAGGAGGCGTCTGTGAAGGCACCTCTTAAGGGACACGCTGCACTGCTGATGAAGGCACGCTGAAACGAAAGGGGCAAACGTTATGGCGCAGAACATCGGCGTCATTGGGCTGGGCATGATGGGCAGGCACTACCTGCAACGCCTGCGGCAGGCAGGGTATGGCGTACACGCACTGGACGTGAACGCCGAACGCCTCCAGTGGGCGCAGGACAGCGGCTTAAGACGGTGAACCCACCCCATGGTTCTCCATGTTGTGGTAGCAATGAACGACCCCCGTCTTCCCTCTACCCGTACGTGCCCAGCTCCAGCCCCCGCTGCACGAAGTAACGGTAGGTCTCGTAGTGGACGGTGTTGGGGATGGAGTGGTCGCTGTGTAGCACGTAGCCGTAGTTCTGCTTGACGATGGGGATTTTGGCTTCCAGCTCGGCGTCGATCTGGCGTTTGTCGTTGGTATACAGCACGCGCACATCGATGCCGCCCATGAAGGATAGCCGGTCGCCAAAGTTGCGGTACAGACGCACCAGGTCCATCCCCGCTTTGACCTCAATCACCTGCAGGCAGTCGATTCCCGCCTCGATCATGCCCGGCACCAGCGGCTCCACATACCCGCAGGAGTGCATGATGACCGGCAGCCCCAGGCTCTTCGCGAACTGAATGGTCTTGATATGTCCCGGCTGCACAATCTCCTTGTACATCGCAGGAGACATAAAGGGGCGTCCCTTGAAACCCATATCCTCGTAAAACCAGATGCCGTCGGGCAACCCCTCCTCCGCAAACAGAATCTCCATGAGCTGGATGGTCAGGTCGGCATAGGTGTTGACCATATCCTTCACCCAGTCGGTGTCGTCGATCATGCCCATCAGCATATACTGGTGTCCGCACACGGGGTGCATCAGCTCGAACACGTTCACGCCCGACCAGCAGAAGAATCGCTGTTTCTCCTGCGCGTGGCGGCGAATGTTGCGGTAGGCTTCGAAGTTGATGCGTCGGCGGTCGGGGGTGAGTTTGGGTTTGATATGCTCCTCCCATGCGCGGCGGTCTTTCACCAAAAAGTCCACATGTTCCGGGGTGGAATCGTGCAGCTTGTGTCGGCGCAGCAACGCGCCGTTGCCGTCGCGCACAAGAATGGTCTCCTTGGTCTCCTCCACCACCTCCGGTACGAAGTCGAGGTCGGCCACCATGTTGAACGGCCAGCACAGCTCCAAATCGTAGCCGAAGTGGTCGGCGAGGTTTTCGCCTTCACGGATATAGCCCTCCTCCAGCCAGCTCCTGTAGGTATCGCCCCAGAAATGCTCGAAGACGCCGATGCGGTCCACTGGCTGTCGCTTCAGGATGTTTTGAATACGCTCTACACTCGTTAACGTCTGCATGGGTGTTCCTCCGCCATGTTGCATGACTGTGAACTGATGTTCCCGTCCCTGCAAGCAAAAACCTGCCCGCCGCGGGATAAACACGGCGCGGCATAAGGGGACGATTTTTCAGGAAAATTTTCCTGGTGCCAGCAAAACCTCTCGACTTTTTCCGCAAAACGCTGTATAATTTAGATAGGCTAAGCATTACTGGACAATCCTATAGGCAGCACACCCAATTTCCCACAGGTCGGAGGCAGCACTGACCTGTGGGTTTTTTTGCTCTAGTCTCAAAATCGGCAACTTTTCTTGCCGCGATGGAGTCATTGTTAGCGGACGCATTTCCCCGGAGGCGCGAACAATGATCGAGCCAGAGGATTCGGAGCGTGTTTTGAAGAGACTGGAACATCTGGAACGCCAGATTGCGGAACTGGCACAGCGGGTGGAGCGGATAGAACAACAAGCAGGCGCGTCCAAACCTGTCGAACCGCAGCCGCCTGCCGCCCCTGAAACGGCTCCTGAGCTGCGCGATGTGATTGCCGCACAGCCCGTCATTCCCCCACCTCCGATTGTTCCTCCACTTCCCGAGCAGACCGCTGCCCGTGTTACTCCCGAACCCTCTGAACCACCTCCGCCAACCGAGCCCATACCCCCTGTTGCCCCCGCAGCAGTGCAGGCAGATACGGGTATCAACGCCTACTGGGAGCAGATGGTGGGAGGAAAGGGGGCATTATGGCTTGGCTCCATCGCCACCTTCTTCGCGCTGGCTTTCTTCCTCGCTTACACCTGGCAGTTTCTCGGAAACACGGCGAAGCTGGCTTTAGGCTTCGCTGCGGGCGCGGTTCTGCTGGCTTTCGGCGAGTACTCACGCCGGCGGGTGGAGCGATGGTTCAGCGAGGGCATTTCGGGCGCGGGCATCTCCGTGCTTTATCTCAGCATCTGGGCGGGGGCGCAACGGTACCATCTCATCTCCTTTGAAGCATCCTTCGCGCTGATGGCGACGACGGTGTTTCTGGGGGTATTGCTTGCGCTGCGCTACGATGCGATGAGCCTGAGCGTGCTGGCTACCGTCGGCGGTTTCCTAACGCCGGTGCTCCTGCGCTCGGAAGGCGGCGCGCCCGCCAGCCCCTACCCACTCCTGACCTACGTGACGGTGCTGAACGCGGGCATTCTCGCTGTGTCGGTGTACAGGCAGTGGCGCACGCTGGTGTGGCTGAGCTTCTTCGCCACCATCCTGCTGTTGCTGGGCTGGGCAGAGGGAAGCTATCAGGAGCGTTTCCGCTGGTCTGTTTTTGGGTTCGTGACGCTGAACTTCCTACTGTTCCTCGGGTGCGCTTGCTTTCGCAGCCTGATTCAGCGCGCCAGTACGCAAGCCGAGGAATTGCTGCTGGTATTCGCCGACACTGGTGTATACGCATTGGCAGGTTACGCGCTCATCGGCAACGCACTGGGGAAGTATCCCGCCGCCTTTGCCCTTACGCTATTCATCTTGTTCAGCGTGGTGAGTATGCTCGTCCGCCAGCGAGCTCCCCAAAACCGCAGTCTGCGAGACAGCTTCGCTGGGCTCGCGCTCTTCTTCCTGACCATCGCGGTACCGATGCAGCTGAAGCAAGACTGGCTGGTGGTCGGGTGGAGCGTGCAGGCGGCGGTGCTGGTCACGCTGGGACTGCGCTTGAACAGCCCGTTATTGCACCGCGCCGGACAAATCGTGTGGGTCATCACCCTTTTGGCGATAGCGGTGGTCGTGCCGGTCGCGGAAGCGCGCAGGCATCTGCTGTTCCTGAATGAGCGCGGTCTGCCTCTGTTGGCGGCGGTCATGGCGACCGGGTGGATGGCTGTGGAGAGCCGTCGAACGACAGGCACTCAGGACGAACTCGCTCCGTGGTATACCGCACTGGCGACGCTGTGTGGAGCATGGTTGCTGGCACAGGAAACCTCCTTCACCGTGCAGTGGCAATCCTCTCGGTTCGGGCAGGCGTGGCAACCAGTGGCGATATACTCGGTAGCCAGCGTTTGGGCGGTGTACGCCCTGCTCCTGCACCGGCTGGGAGCAAAGGTGAATGACCGGTGGGTGCGCCTGTGTGCGCTGTTCATCGCCACGCTGGCGGCAGTGTTGCCCGTGTGGGCGATAGCATCCGCGCCTGTGGAGGTATGGACGCCCTTCTGGAATATGCGATGGTTCTCCACCCTGCTGGTGGGCATCCTGCTGGCGGTGCTGGCGTGGATGGTGACGCGTGAGCAGGAGCGTGCCGCTTCGGAGGAGGCACAGGCTTTAGGCTATCTCACGGTGCTGGTCAGCATCCTGATGTTCACTGCGCTTTCTGCAGAGGTGTATCTGGGCTTCCGTGCATGGCGGATGTCCGTCGACCCGCAGCTGTGGGCAGTTGCAGCGTGGTTTGCTCTCGTCGCGCTGTGGAGCCTGCTCGGCGCGCTGTTTGTGACGCTTGGCGTGGCATGGAACCTGCTTGGCATGCGCTTGCTGGGGTATGCGGCTGGCGTCGCGGGGGTGCTGGTGCTGGTTTGGTACTCGCTGTTCACCCTACCGGGCGCGAGCGCTTCTCCAGCGTGGATACCGCTGTGGAACCTGCGTGCTCTGGCTTTTGCGGTGAGTGCGCTGTCGGCAGTCTGGATAGCGATGCTGCTCAGCCGCCGCCCTTCAGGTGTCACCCCGTCCGAGCTGTCGTCGGCAGGTGGCATCTACGCGCTGGCAATGGCGGTGCTGTTGTGGGGCGTTACCCAGGAAACCTACGAGGCGTTCTACTACTGGTACGCCACGGGCGCATTGAAGGGTGACTGGCAGCGGCTGGCACAGATGGCGATTTCACTGGTGTGGACGCTATTCGGAGCGGTGATGCTGGTAGCTGGTATCATCCGCTCGATTCAACCCGCACGCCTTGCTGCGTTAGGTTTACTGGGCTTCACCGCGCTGAAGGTGTTTCTATTCGACCTGAGCTTTCTGGACACGCCGATGCGCATTCT
>Ga0308392_1000312_pt1 | contig 20794 bp, 19 predicted proteins | sample Hotspr20Samplem2_FD_202361 | JGI IMG/M metagenome (GOLD analysis project Ga0308392, IMG submission 202361) | Hot spring phototrophic mat microbial communities from Octopus Spring, Yellowstone National Park, Wyoming, United States - 20050624_m2 ... | reverse complement strand
CCGCGGCCGCTTCGAAGCCCGCCACGAGCGCCGCATCCGCTTCTTCCCCTTCCTCGTCGAAACCTGGTACCTCAAGCGGCTCCCCTCCGCCCATTTCGGCCTCGAGCAGCTCCTCGAACTCGCAGCCACTGCCGGCGCCGGCGTCCTCCTCGACCTCAAAGACGGCGGCCGCGACGCAGCCCCCGCCCTGCGCGACCTCCTCGCTGCTCCCGGGCCGCGCCCGCCCGTCGTCGCCTCCTCGCAGTCCTGGAACATCCTCCGCGCCCTCAGCGAAGCCGTTCCCGCCCTTCCCCTTCTCTACTCCATCGACGTCCGCGCCAAGCTCGACCTCTTCCTCGCCGTCGCCGAACGCGACCCTCTGCCCCGCGGCATCTCCTGCCGCCACACCCTCCTGGCCCGCCCCGTCGTGGAACAGCTCCGCGCCGCCGGCCTCGCCGTCGTCGCATGGACGGTCGACGACCTCGAACGCGCGCGCGAACTCGCCGACTGGGGCGTCGATGGCATCACCACCCACCGCGTCGCCGAATTCCGCGACGCCTTTCGCGCCAGCCCATGAGCCGCCCCATCGCCGTCTACGTCCACATCCCCTTCTGCACCGTGAAGTGCGGCTACTGCGACTTCAACGCCTACGCCGGCATGGATGCCCTCAAGCCCGCCTACCTCCAGGCCCTCCTCGCGGAGATCCGCGCCAGCGCCCCCCTTCTCGAAGGCCGCACGATCGCATCCATCGGCTTCGGCGGCGGCACCCCCGGCGAACTCCCCGCCGCCGACATCGCCGCCGTCCTCGATGCCCTCCGCAACACCGCGCCCTTCGCGCCCGGTGCCGAAGTCACCCTCGAGGTCAACCCCGGCACCTCCAGCCCGGCGCACCTCGAAGCCCTCCGCGCCGCCGGGGTCACCCGGCTCTCCATCGGCGCCCAGTCCTTCGACCCTGGCGAGCTCGCCTTCCTCGACCGCATCCACTCCCCCGAAGCCACGGCCGCCACCGTCGCCGCTGCCCGCGCCGCCGGCTTCCCCTCCGTCAGCCTCGACCTCATCTACGGCCTGCCCGGCCAGCCGCTTGAACGCTGGCTCGCTACCGTCCGGGCGGCCCTCGCCCTCCAGCCCGACCACCTCTCCCTCTATGCACTCACCATCGAGCCGGGCACTCCCCTCGCCCGGCGGGTCGAGCGCGGAGAGGTGGCTCCCATCGACCCCGACCTCGCGGCCGACATGTACGACACGGCCTCTGACCTCCTGGAAGCCGCTGGCCTCCAACAGTACGAACTCTCCAGCTGGGCCCGCCCCGGCCACCAGTCCTGCCATAACCGCGCCTACTGGACCGATGCGGAGTACCTCGCCCTCGGGGCCGGTGCCCACGGCTACCTCGCCGGCGAACGGTACGCCAACGTCGACCACCCCCGCGCCTACATCGATGCCGTCGCCCGGAACGCCTCCCGGGGCCCCCGTCCCGCGCTCGCCGCCGTCACCACGCCGTCCTGCCCCGCGCAGGTGGCCGACTGGCTCGCCCTCCGCCTCCGCCTTCTCGAAGGGTTCTCACCCCGGGAGTTCGAAGCCCGCTGGTCGCTCCCGCTCGAAGCAGCCGCCGGCCCCGTCCTCGCCGAGGCCGAAGCAGCCGGCCTGCTCGAACTCGTGCCCCGTGTCCGTCTCACACGCCGCGGCCGCCTGCTCCATGGCGAACTGAGCGCCCGCCTCCTCGCGCACCTGGAAGGAGTCCTGCCGCAGTCCCCACGCCCCATCCGCTGAATGTCCCCTCGGGTCACACCGGACTGCCCCAGGGACGATGCCTTCGGACCCCGCTCAGGCTGCTTCGGCCGCCAGCTCCTGCTGCCCGCGAACCTTCCGCCACAGCTTCGCAAGGTCACGGTTTTCCCACGCCACCAGCACCTGCGACGCCACCCCGATGCTTGAATACGTCCCCGCCACGATGCCGACCAGCAGCACCAGCAGGAAGTTCCGGATCGTCTCCCCGCCGATCAGCAGCATCGCCACGATCGTCAGCAGCACCGTCAGCGACGTGTTGATCGACCGCGCCAGCGTCTCGGTCAGGCTGGCGTTAACCGCCTCCTCGAACGGCACGTACGGGTCATGGGTCACCACCTCGCGCACCCGGTCGAACACCACAATCGTGTCGTGCACCGAGAAGCCGATGACCGTCAGGACCGCCGTAATGAACGCCGTGTCGACCTCGACCCCGCGGAACTCGCCCAGGACCGCGAACAGTCCCATCACAATCACCGCATCGTGCACCAGCGCGATCACGGCGCAGGCGCCGTACCGCCACGCCTTCGGCAGCTGCCGGAACGCCAGCCAGATGTAGAACAGGATCGCTACAGCCGCTGCAATGACTGCCAGCGTCGCGTACCGCGCAATCTCCGACGATACGGACCCCGACACCGTCGCGAAGTCCTTCCGCTCGAGCGCCCCGAACCGCTCCTGCAGCCCCCGCTCGATGTCGTCGATTTCGCCCGGCGGAACCGGGCCGGCCCCGCCCGTCAGGCTCGGCGCGTTCTCCAGTTCGTTCGTCCGCACGATGAAGGTGTTCGTGCCCGATTGCTGCACCCGCGCCTCCGGATGGCCCAGGTCGCGTATCGCCTGCCGCAGCTCCGCCTGCGTAACCGTCCGCTCCTTGAACTCAATCGTGAACGTCGACCCCGACGTGAACTCGATGCCCGGCTTCAGCCCCCAGACCGCCAGCGCCGCCAGCGCCGCCAGGAAAAACACCCCCGAGAATCCGAGGTACCACCACCGTTTCCCCGCGAAGTCCAGCATGCGCCTACTCCCCCGCCGCCTCGGCCAGGCGTCGCCGCCGCTCCGCCGCCGGGACCTCCGAAGCGTTGAACAGGAATCCGCTCTTCGCCATCGGCGTCCCCAGGATCATCTTCAGGAAGGTCCGCGTCACCGTAATTGCCGAGAACATACTCACCAGCACGCCGATCGCCAGCGTCAGTGCAAAGCCCTTCACCAGCGCCGCCCCGAACTGGTCCCCGAACCAGTAGAGAATCACGCACGTAATCAGCGTCGAAACATTCGAGTCGCGGATCGACGACCATGCCCGCCGGAAACCGATATCAATCGCCGCGCTGAGCGTCCGGCCACGCCGCAGCTCCTCCTTCAGCCGCTCGAAAATCAGGATGTTCGCGTCGACCGCCATGCCCACCGAGAGCACGAACGCCGCAATGCCCGAGAGGGTCAGCGTCACCGGCACCAGCTTGAAGATCATCAGCGTCACCGACGTGTACACCACCAGCGCGACCGAGGCCAGCAGCCCGGGCAGTCGGTAGTACAGCACCATGAAGATCATCACCGCCGCCATGCCGACGAGGCCCGCCTTCACCGAGGCCAGCACCGAATCCTCGCCCAGCGTTGCGCTCACCTCGCTCGCCTGCACCGTCCGCAGCGGAATCGGCAGCGCGCCTGCGTTCAGCTGCTTCGACAGCGTGTTCGCCTCGCTGAACGTCGGCTGCCCCGTAATCTGCCCACGGTCCCGGATGACAGCCTGCACCTCGGCCTGGCTCAGCACTTCGCCGTCGAGCATCACCACCAGCAGCCGCCGCGGGTCTCCCGGGGGATACTGCAGCGCCCGGGTCGTAATCTGCTCCATCAGCTGGGCGCCCACGCCCGTCGTCTCGAAGTTCACCGCAAACGTCGTCCCCAGCCGCGACGGGTAGGTGTTGTTCTTCAGGTAGGCGCCCGTCATCTGCAGCGTCTGCCCGTTCACCACCCCCGTCGCCGGTACCAGGTTGCCCTGGTCGTCGTACACCATGAACTCCAGCGATGCCGTCTTCCCGATCAGGTTCTGCGCCTCGGTCAGCGAAATCCCCGGCACCTGCACGCTCAGCCGGTTGCCGCTCGCCCGCGTGATCTCCGCCTCGCTCACGCCGAACGCGTTCACGCGCCGTTCGACCACCTGCTTAGCGCTCTCGAGCGCCTGGTCGAGGTCGCCCTGGTAGTCCGGCGGCGGGTCGGCCTCGAGTACGAGCCGCACGCCGCCCCGCAGGTCGAGGCCCAGCCGCATCGTCTCCCGCTCGAAGCTCCCAATCTTGATCCCTCGGCCTGACGGCCAGAAGTCGCCCGGCAGGTACCGGTCCGGCGTGCTCGGCCACACCACGATGACGCTGAACGTCGTCAGCGCCACAACGAAGAGGAACAGCAGAACCGTCGTGGTACTACGCACCCGAGCGTGTCACCTCGCCCGTCGTCCCCTCCGCCGCCTCCGCAGCGCCTTCCGCCGGCTCCAGCGTGCTCAGCCGCCGCGCAATCGCATCGGTCACCGCCCGGACCCGCACCCCCGGCGCAATCTCCAGGATGATCTCCGTCGGGCCCTCCGCCGGCACCACTACGTCCTTCACCTCGCCGATCAGCCCGCCTGTCGTGATCACCTCGTCCCCGATCTTCAGCTGCTGGACCGCCTTCCGCTGCTCCTTCTTCTCCTTCAGCACCGGCTGCAGCAGGATGAAGTAGAAGGCGGCAACGGCCAGCCCCGTATAGAAAATCACGCTCCACATTGCGGCCATGCTGGAATCTCCTCGCCGGCCCTCTACCCGGCCGGTCTACTCCGCGAACCCGGGGCGTGTCAGCACATCGCGTGCCAGAGCGAGGGCCTCATCCCTCGTCCGAATCTGCCCCTCGAGCTGGGCGTGGCGAACCGATGTTAGGACAGCCCCCAGCAAGCGTCCACCGGAAAGCCCCAGCTCCGCGATGAGGTCGTCGCCCGTCACCAGCGGCTCCGGGCCCTCCCCCTCCGTCGCCCCCCAAGCCCGCGCCAGCACATAGTTCACGAACGCGCAGTGCCGCCGGAAGTGCTCCCGCGTGTACCGCGGCCCCTGCGTCGCCCAGCCGTCGGCAAGGTTCACCACCATCAGCGCCAGCACCTCGCCGTCGAGGTCGCGGACGAACCGCCGCACCGCCCGGTCGGTCGCCGGCCAGTTCCGCACCAGCTCCGCTGGCCGCAGATGGTAGCGGATGAGCCGCCCCACCAGCGCAGCCGCTTCGGCCTCCAGCCCGAGGGCCGCCAGCCGCGGCGCCATCAGCTCGGCTCCCGCCGGGCCGTGCCGCGGAAACCGCAGCCGCCCGTCCTCGAAGGTCGCTGTCGCCGGTTTCGCCACGTCGTGCAGCAGCGCCCCCAGCCGGACCAGCGCCGGCAGCGGCACCCCGCCCACCTCCCGCTCCAGCCACCGGTCGAAGTCCACCCACCCGACCGCCTCCCGGAACTCCCTCCCGGCCTGCCCGCCGCCGAACACCGCGTCCACGGCGTCCACCGCCGCGAAACTGTGCCCGAGCACGTCGTAGGCGTGCAGCTCCGGCTGGGCGAAGCCCCGCGCCGCCTCCAGCTCGGGCACGAGCGCCGTAAGCCCGCCGCCCGCGTCGAGCGCACGCAGCCGTTCCCCGGCCCGGTCGTCGGTCAGCACGTCCAGCAGCGTCTCCCGGCCCATGCGCGCAGGGTACCCGCAGCCGCCCCGTCGTGCAGTCGGCTCGCCCGCGAACAGCCCCGCCCCTACGATGCTCACGTGAACGGAAACGTCAGCCCGGCGCCCTTCCGCATCCGTTCCCTCACCGTCCCGGTCTACCTTCCAACTTTCCTCTTCGCGGTCGGGCAGGGTGCAGTCATCCCCGTCATGCCGCTGTACGCCATCGAGGTCGGCGCCTCCCCCGCCTTCGCCGGCTTCCTCGTCGCACTCCGCGGCATTGGCACCATGGCCTTCGACATCCCCGCCGGAGTCATGGTCTCCCGCCTTGGCGAACGCTGGGCGATGCTCGCCGCCACCCTCGTCCTCTTCCTCGTCGCCATCGGCATTGCCCTCGCCCCGGCGCCGCTCCTCCTCGCCCCGCTCGCCTTCCTCATGGGCTGCACCTGGGCCGTCTGGATGCTCGCCCGGCTCTCCTACGCCACCGACGTCGCCCCGCTCGACCAGCGTGGCCGCGTCCTCTCCCTCATCGGCGGCTCCAATCGCATCGGCAACTTCGCCGGCCCCTTCCTCGGCGCCGCCGGCGCCGCCCTGCTCGGCACGGACGCCGCCTTCTACCTGCAGGCCCTGCTCGCCCTCGCTGCCGCCATCCTCATCTTCGCCGTCGTCCGCGAAACACCCCCCGACCACGGCGCCGCCGGCGCGGGCCACCCCGTCCTCGGCGTCCTCCGCGAGCACGCCGCCGTGTTCGCAACCGCCGGCCTCGCAGCCCTCGCCATCCAGGTTCTCCGCTCCAGCCGCCAGGCCGTCATCCCCCTCTGGGGCGACCGCATCGGCCTCGATGCCGCCCAGGTCTCCGTCATCTTCGGCCTCTCCTCGGCCCTCGATATGACCCTCTTCTACCCCGTCGGCATCGTCATGGACCGCTGGGGCCGGAAGTTCGCCGGCGTCCCCTGCCTCCTCTTCATGAGCGCCGGCACGCTCCTCGTCCCTCTCAGCGAGTCCTACCTCGCCCTCCTGCTCGCCAGCATTCTGATCTCCTTCGGCAACGGCCTCGGCAGCGGCATCAATATGACCCTCGGCTCCGACTTCTCCCCCGCCGTCGGCCGCGGCGAATTCCTCGGCGCATGGCGACTCGTCACCGACCTCGGCACCGCCGGCGGGCCCCTCCTCGTGAGCGCCATCATCGGCGCCAGCTCCCTCGCCGCCGCGGCCGTCGCCACGGGCGGCATCGGGCTGGCCGGCGCAGCCGTCCTCGCCTTCCTCGTCCCCGAACCGCTCCGCCGTCACCGCCCGGCACCCGGGCCCGCCCCCGGCGCCTGACCCGGCTCAGAGGATCGCGCCCGCATCCTTCAGCGCCGCGATCTGCTCCCAGTCGTACCCCAGCTCCAGCAGCACCTCCTCCGTGTGCTGTCCCAGCTCCGGCGCCCACCCGTGCGGCCGGGCCGGCGTCCCGAAGAAGTCGGCGGGCGTGTTGACCTGCTCCACAACCCCGTCCGGCGACTCCAGCTCCACGAACGCCCCCGCGGCCCGGACCACCGGGTCCTTCACCACCTCGGCCACGCTCAGGATCGGCGCCCACCACACGTCGTGCGCATCGAAGATCGGCCCCCACTCCGCCAGCGGCTTCGTCGCAAAGATCCGGTCGAGGGCCGCCACCAGCGCCGGAGCGTTGTCCCTCCGCCCCGGGATGTCCGCGAACCGCGGGTCCTCGGCCAGCTCCGGCGGATTCCCCAGCGCACGCAGCAGGTCCGGCCAGTGTCGGTCGCCCTGCAAAAGCAAGAGGTAGAACCACCGTCCCTCCGCATCACGGTACGGGTTGATGAGCGGGTTCGGCGCATGCCGGCGGTCGTTCGGCGGTGTCGGCGGCGTCTGCAGCCGGAGCTGCGTGTTCGTGTCCCACCCCATCATGTACACGCCGATCCGCGTCAGCGAGACCGCCACCCGCTGCCCCCGCCCCGTCCGCGTCCGCGCGAACAGCGCCGCTGCCACCGCGCCGGCCGCGTTCGAACCGGTCATGTGGTCGCCCATGCCGCCCCGCTGCAGCGGCGGCTCCGCCCCTTCCGGCGTCAGCCCCGCGGCAACCCCTGCCCGCGACCAGAACGCCCCGACGTCGTACGCCGCCCGGTTCGCCTCCGGCGAATCCGGCCCGTACCCCGTCACCTGGCAGTAGATCAGCCCCGGGTTCCGCGCCGAAAGCTCCTCATAGGTCATCCCCAGCCGCTCCAGCGCCCGCGGCCGCATATTCGTCACGAACACATCCGCCCGGTCAATCAGCGCCCCGGCAATCGCCCGGCCTTCCGGCGTCTCCAGGTTCACCGCCACGCTCCGCTTGCCGCGGTTGTCCAGCTCGAACGGCGGGTTCATCGCCATGCCGAACGCCGCGCCCAGCCCCCGGAACGGGTCCCCCTCCGGCGGCTCCAGCTTCACCACCTCCGCGCCCCAGTCGGCCAGGATCGCGGCGCACGACGGCCCCGCGACCCACACGCCCATCTCGACCACCCGGATGCCTTCCAGCGGTCCAGCCATCTCCTTCCCTCCGTTCCGAACCGAAAAGCGTCGCCCACGGATTCTACCGGCGCCCCCGCCAGTCGCGACCGGGCCTCACCGCACCGCGTTCGCCAGCGCCGAGCACGCGCTCGCCGCAAGAACCACGAACACCAGCTGGCGGAACCGCCGCTCGTCCAGCCGATGGAACAGCCGGTTGCCCGCCAGCCGCCCTGCCTGGCTCGCCGGGAACGCCAGCAGCGCCAGCCCGGCGGTATGCCACGTCAGCGTCCCGGAAGCGAGGAGCATCGCCGTAGCCCCGCCCGAAGTCGCCAGGAAATACACCGTCGTCGTCCCCCGGAACGCCAGCGGCGCCAGCCGCCTCCCCTGCAGGTACAGCACAACCGGCGGCCCCGACATGCTCGTTGACGTATTCAGCAGTCCGCTCACGAACCCCGTCCCCAGGTCCCACCCGGCTCCCGTGCCGCGCAGCTGCAGGCCGCGCGCCAGCACCGCCGTGAACACCAGCACGCACACCGCGATGCCGGCCTGCAGCGCCCGCGGCTCCAGGAGCAGCAGCACGGCCAGCCCGAACGGCATCCCGAGATAACACCCGGCGACCATCCGCGCCGTCGTCCGCCGCTCCGCGGCACGCCCCACCGCCCGCAGCTGGGTCAGGTTCACCGCCGTCCCGAGCAGGTTCGCCAGCGCCACCGTCTCCTTCGGACCAATCACCATCGCCAAAAACGGGACGATGAACAGCGAAAACCCGAATCCTGAAAGCGCCTGGATCAGCGAGGCCGCCGCCGCGAGCCCCGTCACCGCCAGCCCGGTCTGCCAGTCCACGCCTCCTTATCGCATGCCTCCGCACTCCGGCCAACGCACACCCCGCCGCCGCGCTACCCTATGGGCATGGAAGTTGCCAACGAACTCATGGTCCGCGGCATCGTCGTCGGCGTGTTCCAGGAGAACTGCTGGGTCATCGGGAACCGCCGCACCGGCGAAGCCATCTGCATCGACCCCGGCGACGAGCCCGAGGAGATCCTCGCCCTCGCCCGCGACATGGGCGTCACCATCAAGTACATCGCCAACTCCCACGCCCACGTCGACCACGTCATGGGCGTCGCCGGCGTCCACGCCGCCACCGGCGCGAAGTTCCTCCTCCACCGGGCCGACCTCGATCTCCTCCGCCACGGCTGGAAGGCGATCGCCGCCCGCTTCGGCATCCCCATCGAAAAGGGCCCGCCCGACCCCGACGCCTTCGTCACCCACGGCGATATCGTCGAAGTCGCCGGCCTCCGCCTCCACACCATCGCCACCCCCGGCCATACGCCCGGCTCCGTCTCGTACTACGCCGAGGAAGGCCTCCTCTTCAGCGGCGATACCCTCTTCCGCGGCTCGATCGGCCGCACCGACCTCCCGGGCGGGAACTTCGAGCAGGAGATGCGCTCCATCTGCGAACGGCTCCTGGTGCTCCCCGAAGAGACGATCGTCCTCCCCGGCCACATGCAGGAAACCACGATCGGCTTCGAAAAACAGCACAACCCCTTCGTCCTCGAATGGCTCCGCCGCGGCCAGGACCCGGCCGCCAGCTGGCTCCGTCAGTAGGCGCGTGGCCGCCAGCCTGGTCTTCCACGGCGGCGTCGGGACCGTCACCGGCTCCCGCTTCCTCGTCTCCACCCGCGACGACGCCGTCCTCGTCGACTGCGGCCTCTTCCAGGGCCTCAAGGAGCTCCGCCTCCGGAACTGGCAGGGGCCCGGCTTCGACCCCCGGGCACCCCGCGCCATCGTCCTCACCCACGCCCACATCGACCACACCGGCTACCTTCCCCGCCTCGTTCAGCTCGGCTACCGCGGCCCCATCTACGCGACCCCCGCAACCGCCGAGGTCGCCCGCATCCTCCTCCTCGATGCCGCCGAAATCCAGGAGGAAGATGCCGCCTTCGCCAACCGCAAAGGCTTCAGCAAGCACCACCCGGCGCTCCCCCTCTACACGGTCAAAGACGCCCTCCGGGCACTGCAGTACATCCGCACCCGCCCCTACGGCGAGCGGTTCGACGCCGGCACCTTCCGCGTCACCTTCCGCAACGCCGGCCACATCCTCGGCTCCGCCTTCGTCCAGCTCGAAGTTCCCATGGGGGAAGACCGGGTCCACCGCATCGTCTTCAGCGGCGACCTCGGCCGCTACCATCAGCCCATCCACACCGACCCCGTGCCCCTGCCCCCCTGCGACACCCTCGTCCTCGAATCCACCTACGGCGACCGCTCCCACGGCCACCAGTCCGTCATCACGCAGCTCCGGGACGAACTCCTCCCCACCCTCGAGCGCGGCGGGACCGTCCTCATTCCCGCGTTCGCCGTCGCCCGTGCCCAGCTCGTCACCCACCACCTCCGCGTCGCCATCGAAACCGGCCGCTTCCCCGACGTGCCGATCCACATCGACTCCCCGATGGCCAACGATGTGACCGGCCTCTACAACCGCTACCTCGAAAGCGAATACCTCGACCGCGACATCCCTCACACCGCCCCCGGCGCCCTCTTCCCACGCAACGTCCGCTTCCACCGCACCATCGAAGACTCCAAAAAGCTCAACAACCGTCCCGGCCCGCGCATCATTATCGCCTCGAGCGGCATGCTCACCGGCGGCCGCGTCCTCCACCACCTCCAGCGCCTCGCCCCCGACCCGCGCAACCTCATCTGCCTCGTCGGCTACCAGGCCGCGGGCACCCGGGGCCGCGCCCTCCTCGAAGGCGCGCCCACCGTCCGCGTCTTCGGGATCGACGTCGACGTCCGCGCCCGCGTCACCTGCATCCACGGCCTCTCCGCCCACGCCGACCGCGACGAACTCGTCCGCTGGGTCGAATCCGCCCCCGAGCCGCCGAAGCGGATCTTCCTCGTCCACGGCGAACCGCCCGCCGCCGAATCGCTCGCGGAGGCCCTTCGTCCCCGCGTCCCGTCCGAAGTCCTCATCCCGGCGATGGGCGAGTCCTTCGCCTTAGCCTGAACTCCCCCGTTCCTCCCGCTTCCGGAAGTTCAGGTAGTACCGGCTCGGCGTCGGCCCCTCCTGCCCCTGGTACTTGCTCCCCGCCTCCCGCGACCCGTACGGGTGTTCCGCCGGCTCCGTCAGCCGCAGGAACGAAATCTGCGACACCTTCATCCCCGGGTACAGCGCGATTGGCAGGTTCGCCACGTTCGAAAGCTCCAGCGTCAGCGCCCCGTTCCAGCCCGGGTCCACGTACCCTGCCGTCGAGTGCACCAGCAGCCCCAGCCGCCCCAGTGACGACTTCCCCTCGAGCCGCCCCACGATGAAATCGGGCAGCCGCACGCGCTCCAGCGTCACCGCCAGCGCGAACTCCCCCGGATGCAGGATGAACGGCTGCTCGTCCGTCGCCGTCACCAGCTCCGTCAGGTCCGGGTACTCCTGCTTCACATCGATGTACGGCACCCGCGAGTTCCGGAACACCCGGAACTGGTGCCCCAGCCGCAGGTCCACGCTCGCCGGCTGGATTGCATCCTCCCCCAGCGGCTCGATCTCGATGTTCCCCGCCGCAAGCTCGCGGCGAATCGTGCGATCGCTCAGGACCATCCCGGCAACCCCCGGCGGATTCTGCCCAAGTCTAGGGCTCCTGCGCCTTCCGGGCTTCTGCGCCTGCTCCCCCGTCGAACTGCGCGATAATCTCCCGCCAGACCGCTCCCGCCAGGTTGCCCAATGGACCCCTTCCCACACCGCCTCCCGCGCCTCCCCTCCCGCGTCGACCCCGCCTCCGACGCCTTCCGCGCGAACGCCGCCCGCAACCGCGAACTGATCGACGACCTCCGCGCCCGGCTCGACCGCGTCGCCCGCGGCGCCGAGCCGGCGGCCGTCGAACGCCACCGGGCGCGCGGCAAGCTCCTCGCCCGCGAGCGCATCCAGCTGCTCATCGACCCCGCGACCGCCTGCCTCGAGCTCAGCCCGCTCGCCGCCGACGGCGTCTACGACGACGACGTCCCCTCCGCCGGCATCGTCACCGGCATCGGCATGGTCGCCGGCCGTCCCTGCGTCATCATCGCCAACGACGCCACCGTCAAGGGCGGCACCTACTACCCCATCACCGTCAAGAAACACCTCCGCGCCCAGGAAGTCGCCGAGGAGAACCGCCTCCCCTGCATCTACCTCGTCGATTCCGGCGGCGCCTTCCTCCCCCTCCAGCACGACGTCTTCCCCGATAAGAACCACTTCGGCCGCATCTTCTACAACCAGGCCCGCATGAGCGCCCGCGGAATCCCCCAAATCGCCGCCGTTATGGGCTCCTGCACCGCCGGGGGCGCCTACGTCCCCGCCATGAGCGACGAAACGGTCATCGTCCGCGGCACCGGCACCATCTTCCTCGGCGGCCCGCCCCTCGTCCGCGCCGCCACCGGCGAAGTCACCACCCCCGAGGAGCTCGGCGGCGCCGACGTCCATACCCGCGTCTCCGGCGTCGCCGACCACCTCGCCGAGGACGACCATCACGCCCTCCGCATCGTCCGCGACATCGTCAGCACCCTCCCGCCCCCGCCGCCTCCACCGTGGCCCGTCGCGCCCGCGGAGCCGCCGGCCTACCCCGCCGACGACCTTCTCGGCATCGTCCCCGCCGACCTCCGCCACGCCTTCGACGTCCGCGAGGTCATCGCCCGCATCGTCGATGGCTCCCGCTTCCACGAGTTCAAAGCCCGCTACGGCACCACCCTCGTCTGCGGCTTCGCCCGCATCGAAGGCCACCCCGTCGGCATCGTCGCGAATAACGGCATCCTCTTCTCCGAATCCGCCCTCAAAGGCGCCCACTTCATCGAGCTCTGCGCCGGCCGCGGCATCCCCCTGGTCTTCCTCCAGAACATCACCGGCTTCATGGTCGGCCGCCAGTACGAAAACGCCGGCATCGCCAAAGACGGCGCCAAGATGGTCACCGCCGTCGCCTGCGCCGCCGTCCCGAAGTTCACCGTCATCATCGGCGGCAGCTTCGGCGCCGGGAACTACGCCATGTGCGGCCGCGCCTACGGCCCCCGCCAGCTCTGGATGTGGCCCAATGCCCGCATCTCCGTGATGGGCGGCGAACAGGCCGCCTCCGTCCTCCTCCAGGTCCGCCTCGACCGCGGCGAAACCCTCTCCCCCGAGGAGCAGGAGGCCTTCAAAGCCCCGACCATCGCCCGCTACGAAGCCGAAGGTTCGCCCTACTTCTCCACCGCCCGCCTCTGGGACGACGGCGTCATCGACCCTCGCGACACCCGCCGCGTCCTCGCCATCGGGCTCCAGGCGGCTGCCTGCGCGCCGCTCGAACCCACACGCTTCGGCACCTTCCGCATGTAGACCGCCCTCCCGCTTCCTTCCATCGCCGTCGAAAGGAATCAGTAAGACGCACGCAAACGAACGGGAACACGCCGTCCCCTGTCCGGCGTTTCCTTCGTGGAAGGGAAACCAGCCCCTCTGGAGGAACCATGCCGTCAAATCCCCCGCTGAAACTCTCTGGCCCGCTCGGCTGGGCCATCGCCGGCGTCGCTGCAGCTGCCCTCTTCGGGGCCGGCATGCTGGCCGCCCGCGCCCTTTTCGATGACGACGCCGAAGCTCCCCCGGCCGCCGGCGCCCCGGTTGCCACCCGGCCGCCCGCTCAGGGCGCGGCACCTGGCACCCGTCCCGGCATCCCGGTTGCGACGGCGCCCGGCCGCGGCGGCGAAGACTCCGTCGCCCCCAGGGGCGGCCCGTACGCCGGCCCATACGGCTGCGTCGCCCCGCTTCCCGCAGCAGCATTCGGTGCATCCTCGCTCGACCTCGCCGCCGCCGGCGTCGCGCCCCGTGTCCCGCGCTCCGGCTTCGAGCTGACCAGCGTCTACCTCTCCGCGATTGCCGACTGCACGCTGGACGGCACGCCGACCGGCAGCCCCCGCCCGTCGCTCTCTACCTCCTGGCGGCACACCGCCACCGGCCTCGAGGTCTACATCAGCCAGACCGCCAGCAGCGAGCCGGCAGCACCCGTCCTCCGCTCCGACGGAGCGACCTTCTCGGCCCTCGGCTACCTCTTCGCCGTCTACGTCAACGCCTACCCCGTGATGCCGGTAGACACCGGCACCACCGCCTACCCCGTCAAGCCCGACCCCCGCGCCGCCGATGTCCTCCGCGAGGTCATCGCGCAGATGGTCCCCGGCTTCAACCAGCAGTGCTTCTGGGTCGTCGTCGACGGCGACTGGGCCAGCCTCGCCGCCAGCGGCATCGGCGACCCGCGCCCCGCCATCCCGGGCCGCTTCAAGCTCGCGGAGGTCCACATCACCACCTTCCGCCAGCCCGCACCGCCGTGCGATGTTGCCATCCGCCCGACCGAAGGCCTCGGCCTGTACGCCCAGTGGAAGGCCCCCGGCGGCGAGAGCCTCGGCGTCTCCGTCACCGGCCTCCCCGCCGGCGCCACGGTCGATTACCCCGGCTACCTCGACCAGTACGGCGCCAACTGGACCGCAAACGGCCTCCAGTTCTCCATCTGGTACGGAAGCAAGGATGGACCCGGCAGCGCTGACCTCGTCCGCGCCGTCGCCCGCGCCCTCGATCCCTCCTTCACCGACGCCTGCTTCATCCAGCAGCGCACCCTCGCCGAAGCCGACCTCGCGAAGCTTGGCCTCCGTCCGCCCACTCCTCCCGCCGGCTATGCCATCACCTCGAAGAACCTCACGGTCAGCGATATCGCCTCCGGCTGCCCGCGCCCGAAAGACTTCTTCGCCAGCTACGCGCTGTTCTGGACGCTCGAAAAAGGCGCCGACATCATCGACGTCTCCGTCTACGCCGCGCCCGACGCGCCGAAGCCGGGCAGCTTCTCCGGCTGGATCAGCGACTCCAGCATCAGCTGGATGACCGCGGACGGAAAGAGCTTCAACGTCAGCGGCTACTCGAAGGGCGTCAGCCCCGTGGTCTCCCGCGACGACCTCATCGCCGTCGCGAAGAGCCTCGACCCCTCCCTCGATATCTCGAAGCTCGAGGAGCAGCCCGGCGGCGGTGTCGTCCCGCCCCGGCCGGCCCCGGGCGGCCCCGAACGCGGCAACTGACCGGCTCCGCTCCGCCGAAGTAGCGTGAGGGGCTCCCCGCCGGGAGCCCCTCGCCGTACCCTGCCGCGCGCCTAGGCCCGGACCTCCAGCCGGACGAGCACCTCCCCGGCCGCGACCGTCGCCCCCGGGCTGGCGCACACCTCCACGACGCGCCCGTCCGCATCCGCGCGCACCGGGTGCTCCATCTTCATCGCGTGGATCACCGCCAGCACCTGCCCGGCCGCGACGTCCTGCCCCGGCTGTACCAGCACTGCCGCAATGGTTCCCGCCAGCGGCGCGACCGCCACCGTCCCCGCCGGCCCGCCCTCCCCGTCCGCCCGCCGTGCCGGGGGCGCCGGCCACGCCGGCCAGAACGTCCAGAGCTCCCCGCCCGGCCCCTCCACCACGAGCCGCCCGCCGGAAGCCCGCGCCCGGAACCGCTCCGCCCCTCCCTCGGCGGCCAGCGCATCCCTGGCCGTCCAGCCGTCCGTCAGCCAGAGCGCCGCCCGCCCTGCACCGATCCATGCCGGCCCGGCGAACGCCCCTGCCCCTGCCGCCAGCCCGGCTGCGGCTCGCGCTGCCGCCGCCCACGCCCCCTCCGGCGCACCGGCCCGCGCCAGCAGCTCCTCCAGCCGCGCCTCCAGCCACTCCACGTGCACCTCGCCGCGCACGAACTCCGGGTCGGTCGCCAGCACCTGCACCAGCGGCGCCGTTGTCCGCGGCGTTTCGATCAGTCCCGGCGGCACGCCCCTCGCCAGCCGCAGCGCCTCCTCCCGGTCGTGCCCGTGCACCACCACCTTCGCCGCCAGCGAGTCGTAGTACCCCGGCACCCGGTCCCCGTCCGTGTAGCCTGCGTCGATCCGCCACCCCGCCGTCGCCGCCCCCGGCCACCAGCGCACCTCGCCGCCCGTCGGCCGGAACCCCTCCCGCGGGTCCTCCGCGTTGATGCGGAATTCGATGGCGTGGCCGCGCAGCTCCACCTCCTCCTGGCCGAACGGCAGCCGCTCGCCCGCGGCAATCCGCACCTGCAGCTCCACGAGGTCCAGCCCGGTGACCGCCTCGGTCACCGGGTGCTCCACCTGCAGCCGCGGGTTCACCTCGAGGAAGTACCACGGCCGCCGTCCCCCCGGCCCCGGTTCCCCCACGAGGAACTCCACCGTCCCCGCGTTCACGTACCCCGCTTCCCGGGCCAGCCGCACCGCCGCCCCCGTGAGCTCCGCCCGCATTGCAGGGTCGACCGCCGGGCTCGGCGCCTCCTCGACGAGCTTCTGCCGCCGACGCTGCACCGAGCACTCCCGCTCCCCAAGGTGCAGCACCGTCCCGTACCGGTCCGCCAGCACCTGCACCTCGATGTGCCGCGGCCGCTCGACCAGCCGCTCCAGCAGCAGCCCGCCATCCCCGAAGGCTGCTTCCGCCTCCCGCCGCGCCTCCGCCAGCAGCCCCGCCAGCTCGCCCGGCGTCCGCGCCAGCCGCATCCCCCGCCCGCCGCCGCCCGACCGGGCCTTGATGAGCAGCGGGAACCCCACCGCCTCCGCCGCCGCCAGCAGCGCTGCGTCACCCCCGTCGCCGTCGAACCCGGGCACCACCGGGATGCCCAGCCGCGCCGCGAACTGCCGCGCCCGCGCCTTGTCGCCCAGCGCCTCCATCGCCTCCGGCGGCGGCCCGATGAACACGATTCCCGCCGCCGTGCACGCCCGCGCGAATGCCGCCGATTCCGCAAGGAACCCGTACCCGGGGTGAATCGCCCCGCACCCGTGCGCCCGCGCCGCCGCGATCACCTGCTCCCCGTCGAGGTAGCTCTCCGGCGCCGGCGACCCCCGCAGCAGCGCCACCGCATCCGCCTCCCTCGCCGCCAGGCCGTCGCGGTCCGCCGGCGAGACCGCGACCACCGCCCGCACCCCCATCCGCCGCAGCGTCCGCACAATGCGCACGGCGATTTCGCCCCGGTTCGCAACCAGCACCGCCTCGAACATCGCCGCGCATTCAACCACAGCCCGCGCCGGCTACGCGAGCTTCCCGTCGACCAGCCGCACCACCTCGCCGCGGCGCGCGCCGCACCACCGGCACGAGCCATCCATCTCCGGGTCCGGGTGGCGCACCTCCACCTCGACGACGCCCGCGAGGTCGCCCGCCTCTGCCGCGGCCCACGCCGGCAGCTCCCACGCCACGAACTCGTTCGGCGGCCGGCACACGAACACCAGCCGCCGCACGCCGTCCCCGCCGCTCACGGCCGCAGCGCGATCTTGAGCACCCCGCCCTCCCGCTTCCGGAACAGCTCGTACCCGGCCGGGGTCTCGCTCAGCTTCATCGAGTGCGTCAGCAGCGGCCGCAGGTCCACCCTGCCGCCCTGGATGAACGCCATCAGCCGCTCCATCCGCGCCGTCCCCACCGGGCAGAGCGTCGTCACAATCTTCCGGTGCATGAACGACCCGCCGGTCGGCAGCCGCAGCTCCGTGTAGCCGCCGTACACACCGACCGAGCTCACCGTGCCCCCGTTCCGCACCACCGCGCACGCGTTCTGGAACGTTACCTCGTGGCCCAGCGCCTCCACCGCCACGTCCACGCCCCGGTTGCCCGTGAGCCGCTGGATCTCCGCCACCGCGTTCGCCGGGTCCACCACCACGTCGGCGCCCAGCCGCTTCGCCATCGCCGCCCGCTCCGGAATGCCCTCGACCGCGATGATCAGCCCGGCGCCGTACGTCCGCGCCCCTGCCGTCGCGCACAGCCCCACCGGCCCCTGCGCGAAAATCGCCACCGTATCGCCCGGCCTCAGCTCCGCCCGCTCAATCGCCGCAAACCCCGTCGACATAATGTCCGTCACGAACAGCACCTGCTCGTCCTCGAGGCTGTCCGGGACCTTCGCCATCGATGTCTGCGCCCCGTTGACCAGGAAGAACTCCCCCTGTGCCCCAAAGAGGAGGTTCGCCGGCGCATTGAACGTTTCGCACACCTGCTGGTCGCCCTCCATGCACCGCCGGCACGTCCCGCAGCAGAGCAGGCAGCTCACGACCACCCGGTCGCCCGGCCGGAACGCCGTCACCCCCGCGCCCACCGCCTCCACCGTCCCCACCGCCTCATGCCCCATCGGCACGCCCGCCGGCACCGGCAGGTGGTCCACCACGTGGATATCGCTCCCGCAGATGGTCGAAAGCCGCGTCCGGACCAGCGCCTGCCCCGGCCCCGGCTCGTCCGGGTACGGGATCTGCAGCATGGCAACCTGGCCCTCGCCCGTCTTCACGCACGTGTTCGAAACCGGCATCTCCTGCTCCTCCTTCGTCCCCGGCGCGTCCGCCTCCCGCGCGGCGCCGCTGCCGGCGCCTTATCAGATCCGTTCGGCCACCGCGCTGCCCATCGTCCGGGTGTCCACCACCTTCGCGCCCGGCCCCGCAATATCCGGCGTACGCAGCCCCTCGCGGATGACCGCGTCCACCGCATCCTCGACGGCCTTCGCCTCCCGCTCCAGCCCCAGCGAGAGCCGCAGCATCATCGCCGCGCTCAGGATCATCGCCAGCGGGTTCGCCTTGCCCTGCCCCGCGATGTCGGGCGCGCTCCCGTGAATCGGCTCATACAGCCCGATGCCCGTCCCGTCCTTCCGCCGCCGCCCGAGGCTCGCCGACGGCATCAGCCCCATCGAACCGGCAAGCATCGCCGCCTCGTCCGTCAGGATGTCCCCGAACATATTCTCCGTCACAATCACGTCGAAGCTCGCCGGCCGGCGCACCAGGTACATCGCGCACGCATCCACCAGGATGTGCTCCAGCTCCACGTCGGGGTACTGCTTCCCCACCTCTGTCGCAATCTCCCGCCACAGCTGTCCCGTCCGAAGCACATTCGCCTTGTCGACGCTCGTCACCTTCTTCCGGCGCTGCCGCGCCAGCTGGAACGCCACGTGGCAGACCCGTGCAACCTCCCGCTCGCTGTATCGCAGCGTGTCGACCGCCTGCCGTCCCTCCGCGTTCTCCCACCGCCGCTTCGGCTTCCCGAAGTACAGCCCGCCGGTCAGCTCCCGGATCACGACCATGTCGACGCCCTGCAGCACCTCCGGCTTCAGCGTGCTCTCGCCGATCAGCTCAGGCGCAACCCGCACCGGCCGCAGGTTCGCGAACAGCCCCAGCTGCTTCCGCATCCCAAGGATGGCGTCCTCCGGGCGCACGCTCGCCCGCGGGTCATCCCACTTCGGTCCTCCAACCGCCCCGAACAGCACCGCGTGCGATGCCTTCGCCTTCGCAATGGTCTCCGGCCGCAGCGCCACCCCGTACCGGTCGATCGCCGCCCCGCCGATCGTCTCCTCCTCGTAGAGGAACTCATGCCCGAAGCGCTGCTGCACCCGCCCCAGCACCTTCAGCGCCTCTTCCATCACCTCCGGGCCGATCCCGTCGCCCGGCGTCACCAGGATGCGAAACGTTGCCATGGCCCCGTATTCTCCCGGCCCCGCCGGTCACCGTCGACCAGGACCCGCTATCGCCTCAGTCCTCGACGTCCGCGTCGTCGCCCTGGGGGAGCTGCCGGTCGGCCGGCTCAGGCGCCGACGTGGCCGGCACCTGGTCGTCCGCGCCCAGCGGCGGAATCGAAATGTTCGCTACCACCGCCTCGCCGTCCAGCGGGCTCGCACGGTGCACGCTCCCCGGCCACACCGCCAGCACCTCGTACGGCTTCAGCACCGTCTCCACGCCGTCGACCTCCACCACCACCGTCCCTTCGATCGCCAGGTACATCTGCATCGAACGCCGGTGCACGTGCGAGCCCACCGCATCGCCCTCGCCCCGCATGCGGAACACCCGCACGCTCGCCGCCGGGCACTCGAAGTCCGTCAGCAGGTGGTACAGACCAACAGGGGTCGGCCGCGTCGAGGTCATCCCTCTCCCTCCGAAGGTTCAGGTTCCCCCTAGTGTGCTCCCAATCGGCGCCGGCGTCGCGGGCCGTTCGGACGTCACCCGCAGCCCGCCAGGCCCTCTGCCGCGCCGGCCCGGTGCCAGGCGACGGTCCGGCGCGCCGCCCGCCCCAGCAGCTCCAGGTACGCATCCCGGGAAATCTCAATGCCGCCCATCCGCGCCGTGTGGTCGTTCAGTACCTGGATGTCGATCAGCTCCACCCCCAGCACCCGGCAGTGCTGGACCATCGCCGCCACCGCGACCTTCGAGGCATCCCGCACCCGCGAAAACATCGACTCCGCCCCGAACATCGCGCCGAACGCCACCCCGTACAGGCCCCCGGCCAGCTCCCCGTCGTGCCATACCTCGAAGCTGTGCGCCCACCCGAGCCGGTGCAGCGCGCAGTACCCCTCGATGAGCGCCGGGATGATCCACGTCCCCTCCCGCCGCTCCGCGCACGCCCGGATGACCGCCTCGAACGCCGCATCAACCGTCACCCGGAACCTCCCCTGCCGGATCGTCCGCCCCAGCCGCTGCGGAACCCTGAACGTTGCCACCGGCAGCACTGCCCGCGGATCCGGCGAGCACCAGACCAGCTCCGCCTCCGGGCGCTCCGGCCACAGGAAGAAACCTGCCGCATACGCCGCAACGACCGTCGCCGGCGCGAGGTCGCCGCCCACAACGTACGCACTCCGCCCCGGCCGAAGCACTGCCGCCTCGGGAAAGGCGTACCGTGACACGCCCGTCGGCTCAGGCGGCCCCGCCGTGAACACCTCGACCTCAATTGGGCACGGCCGCCCCCGCGAATCCCTTACCGCGGCCTCCGTCGGCACCGGCACCGGCCGCCCCGGGCCCGGCTCCATCAGCCGCCCTCCCGCCGCCCGCCGATGACGAACGTCACCAGCCCCAGCGCCACCACCCGACCGCTGTCGTCCCGCACCTCGACCTGCGTGAACGCCGCCGTCCGCCCCATCTTCACCACCCTCGCTTCGGCCACCAGCTCCG
>Ga0308392_1000306_pt1 | contig 20984 bp, 18 predicted proteins | sample Hotspr20Samplem2_FD_202361 | JGI IMG/M metagenome (GOLD analysis project Ga0308392, IMG submission 202361) | Hot spring phototrophic mat microbial communities from Octopus Spring, Yellowstone National Park, Wyoming, United States - 20050624_m2 ... | reverse complement strand
CCGCCGAGATCGATGCCGCGGTCATTGACCCCGTAAAGGACAAAATAGAAGTCCGAGCGCTGGGTCGGCTTGCCCCGCAAGTCCACGTGGTGGGCAAAGCCCCGCTGGGTGAAGTACTGCGTCCGGTACATCAAATCGTAGCTGCGGTTGATGGCCCAGTAGTAGCCAAGACCGGCCATGTAGCCGCGGCGCGACGTGTTGCCCGCGTTCGGGGAGAGAAACCCGCTTTTGCGCGGCTTGTCGACAAGCGGCTTGTAAAACAGCGGCACATACAGCAGGGGGATCTTCCGCACGCGAAACGTCGACTTGTGCACCAAGGCCCGCCGGTCCGGGATGATGTCAAATTTCGGCCCGTTCAGCGTCCAGACCGGGCGAGGCAGCCGACAGTTGGTCAAGAATCCGTCGTAGAGGATGTAACGGTCTTTGACCCGCTCGGCCCAACGTCCCTGGAACACAAAAGGATTCTCACTAAACAGCACCCCGGGCCGGGGGTCGACCTTGGTGGTGGCTTCGCCCGAGACCTCGTAGAACTTACCCGTCTGGTCCCGAAGATTGTACTCGACGCGCTCGGCCCGGAGGCGTTCGCCGCTCACCAGGTTCTGATATTCGACTCCGCCGCGCGCCGTGGCCAAGCCAGTTTGCTCATTGTAATCAATCTCTTGAGCTCGGATGAGGGCTTCTGTGGTGCGCAGCTCGGCCCCGCCCCGGAGCCGGTAAACGGGTCCATCGGCCTCCTGGATCGGCGCCAGGATCAGCACCTCACCGCGCCCCGGCGCTTGGAACGCCTCCGAGAGGGCTTTTTGCGCCGAGAGGGCGGGTCGAGAGGAGGAAATGCCGATAAAAAACAGAGGGATGGAAGAAAAAAGGTGACAAGAAACTCGAAATGTGGTACTAAGGTAATAGCGGCGAGGGCGCGTTCCGGTTTGCCGTCCGTTCAAGCCAAAACCGTATCACGCCCATCCGGCCGGATGCAACCGCCCAGACCGCTCGGCGCCATGACGTGCCACTACTGCCAGACGCAAAATTCCGAAGAGGATCATCGCTGCCAACGCTGCGGCCGGCGCCTGGAGACGGCTGAGTCGGTCGCCAGTGAGCGGCCGCGGCCCTCTCGCGCCTCGCCTGTGCCGCAGCCGGTCGCCGCGCACGCGTCGCTGCCATCCCCTCGGGCCGCTTCGGCTCGACCGCCTCGCCAGCGCCCCCTGTTCCCGCAGCGGGTCGTTCCGTTCGAGCCCTCGGCGCCGGTTCGCGGCCCTGTCCCGCCGCCTCCGCTTCAAAAGTCGAAGCCTGTCTTCGGCCATCCTGACGTGGCGTCCAAAGCGAAGGCGCCTCCTCGCCGCCGTAGGCATTTGCCTGGCCAGCAGCCCTTGCCGCTGTCGGAGTCAACTCCTCCGCAGGAGGCGCCGATTGTAGGAAATCGTCCCGAACCGGCCCACCCTTGCGAACGGCCGGTCGCCGGATTTCTCCATCGCGCTCTGGCGCTCGTGCTCGATGCGAGCGTCGTGACGATCGGCGTCGCTGTGCTGGTGGTCACCTTCCTGCTCTGCGGTGGCTCGCTCGACCTGGGCGAGCGTGTTTGTCAAACGACTCTTGGCGTCGCCGCCGCGCTCCTGCTCGCCTTCTACCGCATCCTGCCGGTTCTCTGGAATCAAGATTCGCCCGGAATGGCTTGGACCCAACTGCGGCTAGTGAATTTCGACGGCTTGCCCCCGACGCGCCGCCAGCGGCTCTGGCGCCTGGCGGGCGTTCTTTTGTGCTTCGCCTCCGCGGGCCTTGGTTTCGTGTGGGCGCTGATGGATCAAGAACGCCTGGGTTGGCACGATCACATCTCCCGAACCTTCCCCAGCCCCCGGCTTTGAACCGTCCGAGACATCTGGCCCGGCCGCAAAGCTACAAAGCCGTCGCCCGCTCACGGCGATGTGATAGGATGACGGCGGGTGGAAAAGGGCCTGTCGGATTGCCGGCATGATCCTCGCCGAGAACGGTTTGAGCGTTGAACTGATGCCGTAACGGGTTCGGAAATTCGCTCCTTTGCGAGTTGGGTGCGCGGGGAGCCGGGCTTCATTCCGATTGCCGAGACGCCTCCCGCAAGGCCGGTCCTTTTTCCCGATCGTGAGTTGGCGGAGTTTCCTATGTCGCCGCGGGCTCCTAGTAGACGGGCGCTGTTGCTGTTGCTTGCCGCATTAACGTTGTTCGCCTACCTGCCGACGCTCAGCCTCCCGCTCATTTCGGATGATCACACCCAGCTCTGGCTTGCTCAACGCTACGGCCCGGTCTCGAGCTGGCCGCAGCTTGCCGCGGATCCGCTTTACCGTTGCCGTGCGACCTCGATCTGGTTGACCTACGCCACCGAGCGGCTTTTTGGATCGTCGGCCATGGTCTTGCACCTCTCCAGCCTGGTGCTTCACATTCTCAATACGTGGCTGGTCTTTGCGCTAGGCGCCTGGCGGCTGATCGGCTGGCGTCTGTCGGCAGTGGCCGCGGCGTTTTTCGCCGTCTACGAAGGCCATCAGGAGGCCGTCATGTGGTATGCGGCCCTGCCTGAACTGCTCGTGTTCTTCTTCGGCCTGTCGGCGCTGCTGGCCTGGGTTCTCTGGCTGGAATCGCCTCAGTCGCGGCGCAGCGCCTACGTCGCCGCGTTGCTGCTGTTTGTCGGCGCGCTCCTTTCAAAAGAGTCGGCCGTGGCGTTCGTGCCGTTGATGCTCGTCGTTGCCCGAGCAGCGGGGCTGGTCTGGCGCCGGATCGCCGTCGCCTTGCTTCCGTTTTCCGTCCTGGCCGCCCTGTACATGGCGCTCAATTTCGCCGGCCGCACCGCCAATCATCACTATTGGGATGGGACGTTTTCCCTGACTGCGCCGTTCTGGTGGACGCTGACGAATTCCGCGCTCCGGCTGTTATGGATCTGGGGCGCGGCGGCCGTGGTTTGCCTGCTTGTCTGGCGCAAGCGCGCGTGGGCGCGCCTGGGCCTTGTAGCCGGTTTCTGGATCGTGCTTGCCCTGCTGCCTTACAGCTTTCTGACCTATATGACGCGGGTGCCCAGCCGCCACCGCTATCTGGCTAGCGTCGCACTGGCGTGGCTGGTCGCCGCCGCGGTGCTTGTCCTTGCCGATCGCCTGCGGAGGAAGCGATTCGGCATCGTCGCCGCCGTAGCGTCGCTCATCGTGCTCCACAACTGCACCTACATCTGGACCAAGAAGCGCGATCAGTTTCTCAAGCGGGCCGAGCCCGTTCAGGCGCTGATCGAATTCTCCCGCCGCGCCGAGGGGGCGATTCGCATCCGCTGTTTCCCTTACGGCGAGAACGTGGCGCGGCACGCCGTGGAGTTCGGGGCGGGCAAGCCGATGACGCTCGTGGTGTGGGAGCCTTCGGCGGCGGAGAGCGACGGCGCTTTCTGCTACCCGGACCACCCCTGAGCGGGCCGCAGCCGGCGCCCGCGAGTGAAACGGCGCGGCGTTACAATGGGCGGCAAGGAGGATTCCATGGACGCTGCCAAGTACCTGCTCGCAATGACGCTGGCGGCCTCGGCCGCCTGGGCTGCCGACGGCAAGCTGATGCACTGCTTCTACTTCACCCCGATGGAGACGGCCACGCAGGCCGACTGGAACGAGTTCCGCAAAGCCACACTCGATCTGCCCGCGAAGATCCCCGGTCTGCGCCGCATCTGGATGGGCAAGCTCCGGGCGCCGTTCCGGCAGGTTACGGCCGACCGCGAGGCGGTCAAGCGTTTGGGCGCAGGCGAGAAAGACGTGGCTGCGACGGTCAACGTGCGCGTCCGCGAATACGGCGTCTGCATGGAGTTCGACGACGAGGCGGCGCTCAAAGTCTACGGACCTCATCCGGCGCACAAGGAATGGGAGACCATCTACTTCAAGGTGCGCCAGCCGGGCACGATGACGTTCGACATCCTGGTGGAATGACCGGGCCGCCGCGGGCCGCAGTTTTTGTACACTGATGGCTCATGGCGATTCCGAACCCTTTCTCCTTAACAGGCAAACGCGCGCTTGTGGCCGGCGCCAGCCGCGGGATCGGGCTGGCCATGGCTCGCGGTCTGGCGGAGGCCGGCGCCCATGTCATCCTGGCGGCCCGCACACGGGAGGCGCTGGAGCGCCACGTCGCGGCCTTCCGCGCCGACGGGCTTTCGGCAGAGGCGCTCGAGCTTGACATCGTCGACTTTGAATCGGTTCAAAGGGCGGCGGAGGCCGCCGGCGACGTCGACATCCTGCATAACGTTGCCGGCGCCAACATCCGCAAATCCTTCCTCAACTACACGCGCGAGGAGTACGAGTTCCTGCTGCGCACCAACCTGAACGGCATCGTCGAGTTGACGCGCCGGATCGGCAAGGGGATGATCGAGCGCGGGCGGGGCGGCAAGATCGTCAACATCGGGGGCCTGATGTCGGTGCGCGGTCTGCCCTATCTGTCGGTCTACGCGATCACCAAGAGCGCCCTGGCGGGCCTCACCCGGGTTCTGGCCGCCGAGTGGGGCCGCTACAACATTCAGGTCAACTGCATCGCTCCGGGCTTCATCATCACTGATCTGAACCGCGACGTATGGAAGCGGCCCGAGCTCAACGAATGGCTCAAGGGCGTCCAGGCCAATCCGAAACCAGGCCGCCCGGAGGACATCGCCCCGCTGGCGGTCTTGCTCAGCTCGCCGGGTTCGGACTATATCACCGGGCAAGTGATCGCCGTCGACGGCGGCTACGCCGAGACGGCAGTCTGGCCCTTCGAGCCGTAAGGGACGCCGCGGAGCCCTTTGGCATACTGGAAACAGGATGCGGCGGCTTGCGCTCGCGGCGAAGCTGTGTCTCAGCGTCTGCCTCGCCTTCTCGGCAACCTGCCCGAGCGGCGTTCCCCTCGTTCAGTTCCACCTGATCGTCGAACCGGCGGGGGGCGACGCGCCCGGCCATTCCGTTCGATCGGTGAACCGAATCGCCCCAGGCCAGAAACTGATCTATAACCCCGTCAAACCGCTCCCCGAGCATCTCAAGAAGGCGCAGGCGGCGCTCGTCCTCGCGCCATCGCGGCCGGGCGAGGGGCTGGTGGTGCTCGAGCCGAAATCGGCCCGGGCGATGGCGGAGTGGAAGGCGCCCCTGCGGGCCTCGGTGGTGGCGCTCGTCTACGGTCCTCAAGGCCTGGATGCCAAGCGAGTGAGCGGCCTGCTCAAAAAGGACCGGGAGCTGGTCGACCAGCTCGCCGACTACGCGCAGCAGACGGCGAGCACCGAGACGCTGCTCAACGCCTTAGCCGCTTGGGATCGTTCGCCCACCGCCACGGAGAACCTCAACGCGGCTTTGTTGGGCTTTTCGGCCGCCTTCGGCCGGCCGCTGCCGACGCTCAACCGCAACGCGCCGCTCGACGAACAGATGGCCACGCTGATGCGGGCCCTTAACCCGGCGCTCGCCACCTACGATCCGCTCGCGCCGGAGCCGCAACAACGGATGCAGCAATCGGCTCTGTTGGCCGCCACCGTGGGCGGTCTGTTCTTCGGCGGACCCGTCGGGCTTGCTGCCGGCGGCGCCTCGATGTTCGTCAACCTCAGCACGATGCTGTTCCCGGACACCGACTTCCGCTCCGCCTTCGCGCAGCCCGGCCCGGCCGAGTCCTACCTGATGTGCGCCAGGCGTGACCGGCCCCGCTCTCGAACCCGCCTGGCCTATCTCTGGGCGGTGCGCGTGCCCGATGCAGATCCGCCGGCGCTCGAGATCGTTCCGCCGGCTCGTCTGCTGGCAGGAGCCCGAACCATGGTCGGCGTGCGTGTCGGCGACGGCACGGCGTGGAAGAACCTCTCGCGCGTGCGCGAATGGAGCCTGGTCTGCTCGGGCGTGGAGGACAGGATCCCCGTCAAGGTGCGGCCGGTACCCGAGAAGGAATCGCTTGAAATCGATCTCTCGGGCGCCACTCCGGCGGCAGGAACCTACAAGCTCGCGGGCCTGTGGGACTGGGAGACGTTCACCGTTGCCGGGGAACTGGAGGTGCACGGACTCTCCGATGAGGCGCCGCGTCTGGCCGCCGGCGTCGGCGACCGGCTCGTCAAGGGCTCCGGGCAAGTCTCGGTCGAGATTGAGGGCAAGGACCTGGCGTTCGTCGAGAAGCTCGAGCTCGTGCCGGCAGGCGCCGGAGCGGGCGCGGTCCAGCCGCTCGAGTTCGACCGGAAAGGAGAGTCTGCGCCGGATCCTGCCGCCCTCATTACGGTGAGTGTGGATACGAATGCTCTCGAGCCGGGTTCCTACGCGCTCCGTCTCCATTTCCCCGAGGGGACCGTGCGGGAGGTTCCGGTGCGCCTTCTGCCGCCCCATCCGCAGCTTGCCGGCCTGCCCATCCGCGTCAACTTAGGTGAGCCCGCCCAGCGGGTGCTCCTCAAGGGAAGCGGGCTGGAACGCATCGAGCGCATCGAGTGCCCGGTGGCCGAGATCGAGCTCGGCGCTCTCGCTACCGAGGGCGGTCGCGAAGCCGTCGTTCGTCTCCACCGCAAGGCGGCTCGGCGCGACCGCCTGCCGCTCGAACTTCGCGTCGAGGGGCTCGAACGGCCGCTCGCGCTTCCCGGCGCTTTAGAGGTAATTGGACCAAGACCCCGCGTCACCTCCGCGCAAGCCTCCCTGCCCAAGGCCTTGGGCGTCGAGCTGGCCGAAGGCGAGCTGCCCGCCGGCGTCTTCGCGGGTTTTTCCCTGCGCGTGGAGCCGCTCGAGGGCACGCCCACGGCCCGCGTGGAGTGCCTTGAGGAGGAGCTGACGATTCGCGCTGAGACGGCCCGCGTCGACGAGGCGCGGTCCTCGCTGCGGTTTCGTCAGGCCGGAGGCGCTCTGTTCCTGTCGCTCGATCCGGGCGCGGTCGGCCGGCCGGGCTGCACGCTCAGCCTTGTCGTCTCCACGGAGGCTCAGGGACGTTCAGAGCCGTTCGAGCTCGGGCGGGTGGTTCGGTTGCCGCGGATCGAAAAGTTCGAGGTGACCGACGAGAAGGTGGGCGATCTGGGATACGCGGCCACGCTCGAGGGTGAGGAGCTCGAGCTCGTCGAGCGCGTCGGCTGGGATGCTGACTACGGTCTGGCGGTGACCGACCTGCCGGTGCCGGTCGCCGGCGGCAACAAGCAGAGTCTTCGCGTTACCGTGCCCTGGCCCGCTCCGAGACCGCGCGCCCCTCTCTACGTCTGGCTGCGAGGCGAGACGCGCGGGCGCGCCACGGACGCCAGGTACTGAGCCGGGCCGTTATCCTGCGGCAAACCGGGCTTGAGCGCGGAGGGCGCGCGGGGTGGACGTTCCACACGGGCAAGAGCTGTCGACCAGCACCCAGCCGCGCATCCGCGCGATGGCGCTTTCCCGAACCAGATGGAGCCCTTCGTGCGCCTCGCACTCATAGGCCAATAGTTCGCCGTGCGGACCCCGGCACTGCTCGAAAATCGGCGCCTGAAAAGCGCGCCAGAACAGCTCGCGGTCTGCCGCGGTCAGAGGTTCCTGAGAAGGTCCGGTGAAGGCCAGCACCCCGAACTCGAGCGGCGCCAGGGCTGCCTCGCCGTCCACGACCATTCGAGCCAACTCCCGCAGCGCGGGAACCGGACCCGCCAGCGCTCCGGGCGCAAACCTGCGCAGCGCCGCGGCAGTGGGCTCCATGAAGACCCGGCCGCCTGAACCCACGCGGAACCAGGGCTTGAGCACCGCCATGCGGACGTTGCCTTCCCAGGGCGTGACAAGGGAGACCGGCCGGCGCTGGAGCCAATCTCTGGCCCGGAACCCCACTTTGGGGATGCGAAGACGGATCACCACCCGGGGAAGCCGAAGCGATCGGCGGCGTGAATGCTTGTGTGGGCCGACAAGCGCCGGCAAGCCAGCGACGTTGCCTTGCCGGAAGGTCCCGGGTAGCCGGCAACGGACGGCTACGCGCATACCTTCTTGCTTGCGGACGATGTGAGTTCTTAAAGAGAAAGTGGCGCGGGCGGCGAATCCCTCTCACTTACGGGGGAGGCTCGCCGAGCAGCCGCGCCAGGTTTTCTCCGAAGATCGCCCGGCCGTCCTCGGCCGCCACGCCGATCGCCTCAAGCGCCTCAACCTGCTCGTCGAAGATCGCCCGGTGCCAGCCCCGCGGGAAGAACGAGGAGTCTGTGCCAAACAACAGCCGCCGCGGTCCCGCCACTTCGAGAGCCCTTTCGAAAACCGCCCGCAGCGCAAGAGGCGGCGCCTGGTAGCGGGTCCAACTGTTGCTGCTCGAAGTGTCCAGGAAGACGTTCGGGCACAGATCCGCCACCATGAGCGCTTCCCGAAAATATCCGGCGCCGAAGTGCGGAATGACGAATCGTACCTGCGGATACCGCAAAGCGATGCCGTGAAGGTCCACCGGGTTGGAGAAGCGCAAATCGAACGGGGAAGCGAGGCCCAGCTTCTTGCGCACGCCGACCGTTAGCACCCCGCAGTGAACGAAGACCACCGCGCCGCGCGCCGCGGAAAGCTCCAGGACCGGCCGCAGGCGTTCATCGTGCATCGAGAAGCCGTGCATGGCCGGAAACAGGCAGATGCCGCGCATGCCCGCCTCAAACGCCTGCTCGGCCCGGCCCACAGCGTCCTGGGCAAGCGGATTCAGAAAGAAATAGCCGTAGAAGCGGCCGGGAAAGGCCTTGACCGCAGCGATCACTGAGGCTTCGTCTCCCGGCAGGCTTGCAATCAGGACGGCCTGCGCCACGCCGTGTCGGTCTAGCTCCTGAACCCAGCGCGCCGCGAGCAGCTCCGGCTCTTCAGCAGGCATCTCCCAGCCGAGAATCGGCCCCATCGCCTCGACGGTGAGTCCTTCCTTTTGCCGCGCCAGGAGGGAAAAGAAGCCGTGGGAGAAGAAGTGAATGTGTGCGTCGCGGACTTCGAGTTCGCCCCAGGGCGTACGCATCTTAGCCTTTGCGCGCCAGCGCCCGGCGCACCGCCTCGACGATATTCCGCGCCACCAGGCCGTACTTCTCAAGCAGCGCCGCCGGCGGACCGCTTTCGGCGTACGTCTCGCGAATGCCGACGAACTCCATCACCGCCGGGTGCAGCTCGGCTACCGTTTGGGCGACCCGAACGCCCAGGCCGCTGTCAATGAGATGCTCCTCGGCGACGACGATCGCGCCGGTTTCCGCCGCCGCGCGCCGTACAGCCTCTCGGTCCAGCGGCTTGATGCTGTACATGTCGATGACGCGGGCCGAAATCCCCGCCGCCTCGAGCTCCTCGGCCGCACGAATCGCCTCGGCCACCAGCAAGCCGGTGGCAATGATGGTCACGTCACGGCCCGGGATCAGCTCGACCGAGCCGCCGATGCGAAACTCCTGGCCCGGCGCGTAGACCACCGGCGCCGGCGGACGTCCGGCGCGGATGTAAACCGGGGCGTCGTGGTAAGCCGCAACGGGAACCAGCGCCTTCATAGCGACTTCGTCGGCGGGGTTCAACACCACGAAACCCGGCAGCGCACACATCAAAGCGATATCCTCGATGGCCATCTGCGAGGGGCCGTCTTCGCCGATCGAAATGCCCGCATGTGTGCCCACCACCTTGAAATTCTTCACCTGCGGGTAAGCCACCGCCACGCGGAGCTGCTCGAAACCCTTGTTGATGACGAAGCAGGAAAAGCTCGAAACGAAAGCGATCTTGCCCGAGGAGGCCAGCCCGGCGCCGATGCCGACCATGTTGGCCTCGGCAATCCCGCAGGAGAAAAACCGGTCCGGGAACGCCTGGGCGAATTTGTGGGTCATCGTCGACTTCGACAGATCCGCGTCGCAGACCACGATCCGCGCATCCCGTCGGCCGAGCTCGACGAGCGCGTCGCCGAAGGCTGCACGGGTGGCGACGCCCCGCTTCAACTCAAAGCGCGTCGCGTGGGTCGACATCAGGCAAGCTCCTTGAGGGCCAGCTCGACTTCCTCGGGCGTCGGCGCAATGCCGTGCCACTTCGGAACGTTTTCCATGAAGGACACCCCCTTGCCTTTTACCGTGTGGGCGATCACCACCGTCGGCCGTCCCTTCACCGTCTCGGCTTCGGCAAGGGCCTGTTGGAGCGCCGGGATATCATGCCCGTCCAGCTCGCGCACATGCCAGCCGAAGCCATGCCATTTCGCGGCAAACGGCTCGAGCTCCATGACGTCCTTGATGAAGCCGTCCAACTGGATCTTGTTGTAATCGACGATGGCAACAAGATTGTCCACCTTATGATAAGCGGCAAACATCGCGCCCTCCCAGATCTGGCCTTCCTGGCTCTCCCCGTCGCCAAGCACCACATAGGTGCGATAGCTCTTGCCGTCAAGCCGGGCCGCCAGGGCCATGCCCAAGCCGATCGAAAGCCCCTGGCCGAGCGAGCCCGTCGAGGCCTCGAGCGCCGGGATGAAGCGCCGGTCCGGATGGCCCTGATAGATCGAGCCCAGCTTGCGCAACGTCTTCAGTTGCTCCACCGGCGTGTAGCCCGCCTCGGCCATCACCGCGTACAGAGCCGGGCAGCCGTGTCCTTTCGAGAGAATGAAGCGGTCCCGGTCCTCCCAGTGCGGATTTTTCGGGTCGTGCCGCATGACGCCGAAAAACAGCGTTACGAGAATCTCCACCACCGAAAGCGAGCCGCCCGGATGGCCCGAGCCGGCCGCCCCTGTCATCTCGATGATATGCCGCCGCACTCGCCGGGCGATGAGCTGAAGTTCTTCGAGGCTTCGGGGTTCTGGCATCCAAGTAAATCTTCACTTTAGCACAGCGGAACTTGCCAACCGGCCGTCGAAGGCGCTACTCTTTCTCTGATCAACTGTTTGCGTTCATTGGGAGGATTTGATGGCAACCACGATTACGAAAGTGGAGCGCTTCTCCGTCGAAGTGCCGCACCAGGCCGGCGAGGGAGCGCGCCTGCTCGAAGTGCTGGCCGGTGAGAAAGTGAACCTGATTGCGGCTTGGGGCTACCCGCTCGGCGATTCTGGTCAGGCGCGTATCGAACTGGTAGCCGCCGACGGCGCTGCCCTTCGCGCGGCCGCTCGCAAGGCCAAGATCAAGCTCAATAAAGAAGCGGTCTCGTTCCATGTGGTGGGGCCGGACAAACCCGGCGCCGTGGCCGCGGCCCTGCGCAAACTCGCCGACGCCGGCATCAGCGTCCACGCCCTCCAGGCGGTCTCCTCCGGCTCCCGTTACGGCTGCCTGATCGAAGTGGCGGCCGCCGACGTCCGCAAGGCCGCCAAGGCGCTCGGCGTCTGAGGAGCTCCGGCCGACGGGCGGCGCCGCGCGAAAATGGGGATTGAGTGTACTGTCCCCGATTTCGCCTCCGATCGGTCCGCTGCGGTCCCTTTCCAGGCGGTGGAAAGCTGGGCGGCCGGTCGATCGAGCAAGCGCATCTTTGGTCTTTGCAGAGCATATGCGGGTTGATACCGAAAAACTCGCCCGCCGTGGTCCTCTGCGGCCCCCGGGACCGCTGGTTTGCTGTTGGACATGCTGACTCTCCTTTCCTCAAATCGGTGTCCAAGAAAATCGCGGAGCGGGGGACGGCTGATCCGTTCGGTTTCTCCGCAGTTTCTGGTAGAGGAGCCATCGGAGGATACCGAGCAGCGTAGCCGCGCCGGAATTGGGGAGGAGGCAAGCGCGATGACTCCCGCTTTGCTTTCTCAGACGGTACCGCCGCTGGTTGTCATTATGATTTTCCGCTGGCACGCTTTTTAGAAGACTATTTGAACCCCGCTCAGCAGCGTTCGGCCAAATATCTCCGTGCGGCGCTGCACGCCGCCGAGGCGAAAAATCTCGTCCCGAGTTCGGTCCCGGTTCGTGAGATTGTTGCCTTCCAGAAATAGACGAACCGGGCCGCGCAGCCGTTGATACAACGCTACGTCGATGCTGGTGTTGCCACCATAAGAGGTGATATCCCCGTTGGTTTTGAACTCGAAACGGCGGCTTGCTAGATTGGCCATCACGGAAAGGCTGGTGCCAAACTTTTCGTCCGTGTAGTCGCCACCGAAATTGGCAATCCAGCGCGGTTGCTCTTTGAAGCGGCGGCGCTGGCCGAGTGCATCGGTTAGCTCGGAGTCCAGGAGCGTTTGATTCGACCAGAAACTGAAATTGCGAGCCCAGGCGGGCAGGAACCGCGGCATTCGCAAGCGCTGCTCGAATTCGATTCCCTGGGTCCAGCCGTCGCCAGAATTCCGGACCTGGAACACGTCGCGACCGTCGCGAAACTCGCCCGTGGCCACCTCTTCGATGAATCCGCGAACGCGTTTGTGGAAACCGTTGACGCCAAAGGTAACCGCGCGGGTTGCGTACTCGAATCCGGCATCGAAATTCCAGGCGCGGGCCGGCTCCAGGTCCGGATTGCCAGTGACAATCTGGGTCGCACTGATGTTCTCGTAGGGGGCGAGCTCGTCAAACTTTGGCCGGGCCAGTCCACGGGAAACGGCCGCGCGGAGGCTCAAGCGGTCGCTAGCGCGAAACAGCAGGTGCGATGACGGATTCACGTCGACCAGCGTCCGAGGCGCAGCGCGTGAAAAGCCGGACTGCGGAGTTAGATCGACGCGCTCGACGCGGACTCCAGGCGTCCAGGAGAGCCGGTCTGTGAACCGAATCCGGTTTTGGACGAAACCCGCCGAATACGTTTCGGAAATCCGGTAGCGGTCCTTCGGTTGACCACGGGGGGTAATGCGGCCATCCGGGCGGATTTCGAAACGGTCCCGGTCGCGGGTCCGGCCCCGTGATCGAAGGCTTCCGCCGAACTTCCACTCCTGCCAGAGAAGCGCGCGGACGGGCAGGGACGCGGCAGTGTTGAAGTTCCAGGTCCGGTCTCCCTTGCTTTCCGGGTTAAGTTCCGTGCGATCCAAGGTGAATGCCCCGCCCGGAAGAATGCGGAAAAACTCCCGGGCGCGTGGTTTCCTTTCGCTAGTGCCGAACCAACCGCCCTGCGTGTCGAGGATGAAGCCCGAAGGACGGGCGTAACGATGGTTCATCGTCAGCCCGTAGGTCTCCTGCGTTTTGGCTTCGGTCTCCGACTCCCGGCGCGTGAGCAGTCCCGCGGCATTCGTAACTTGGCGTAAGCGGTCCTTCTCGGAGCTAAACCGCAGGTAGGTCGGCTTGATGTGCAGATCACCAAAGCGTTCCGTGTACACGCCAAAGTTGCCGAAGAAGTTCGGCGAGCGTTGCGGTTGCAATTCATTGTCGTTTTCCAAACTTCCATCCGGATTTCCAAACTGGCGGGAGATCGGCAAGACATCGTCCAGCCAGTCGAACGTACCCATAAAACCGAAGTTGCGATGTAAGCGCTGGCCCATGGTCAACTGGCCCTGTGTGACGCGATGACCTCCAGCCGATGAGCGCGCGCCCGCTCCGATCCGGCCTTCCAGAAGGAGACGCCCGGGGATGGGGCGGGTCTGGACGTCCACCCGTCCGGCCAAGCCGTCGCTTTCGAATTCGGCGGTCGGATTGCGGATGATGCGAACGCTTTGTACGGTCGAAGATGGAATGCGATTGAGTTGCAACTCGCGTTTCTCGCCACCATCGGGGATCATGAATCCGTCCACCTGCGTTCGGCTGAACTCCTTATCCATCCCGCGCAGGCGCACATCTTTGTCTCCCCCTGGCGGGCCGGACATAAACACTCCCGGCATCCGGGCCACCACATCGGACAACCGCCGGTTGTTCCGAGTGGCAATATCGGCGCGGTCAATTCCGGTTTGAAAAACCGGCTCGTCGAGACGAATTCGGTCGAAGGTTCCGGCATTCACGTCAATGACTTGTGCCACGGGCGCCGGGTCCAAGCGAATCTCCGCGGGCGCCCCGGGCCGGACCGGAATCGATGCTTGGGCAAACCCGGGCGCCTCCACCGTCAAGACAAAGGATCCAGCAGGAACATGCTCGAAAGAAAACTCCCCGTTGGCATTGGAATAGCTGATCCGGGCCGGGCTGGTTTGTAACGTCACTCTGGCGCCCACGATGACCGCGCCCGTGCCATCCAGCACGCGGCCATTCACCACTGAATCTTGCGCAGCGGCTGGCCAAATGCACACCAGAGCCCAGAGCGCCAACCGCGCCGGAATCGTGCCCCCGCCTTCCCGCACCACTGGCGAACCTCTCCGCAAGGCCCGCCACTGTTTGGCCAGTTTCCGGTTCCACCACATTAAAAAGCCGGTCAGAAATAGCAACCCGGGGAGCAATCCAAGCGGAATCCACAGGAAGCGGAGGACCATGCCCCACCCCCCTGGCGCTGTGAAATGGCCCTGGTGCAGTTGCCGCAGCGCGAGAGCGACCTGCCAACCAAAAGGCAGCCGGCGAAAGTCCTCAAAGCGAACCACCTCTGCGGTATCAGGACGCAACCACACACGGCTGTGACCGTGCCAATGGAAATCCAAGGGCGTCTTAACGCGCACTTCGACGAGTTCGCCCGGCTCATGGGGAAAGCGTATCTGCGTCACTCTGCCGCCGGCAATCGCCCCCGCGGCGGCGGCGATGAATTTAGAGGCGGCGGTTGGGGGCGCGAATTCAGTTGTGGCAGCCCGTGCGGCTTTAGGAGGAGCTTTTTCGGGCTTTGGTGCAAACGTCAGGGCTCGAATCAGACCGTCCGCGGTTTCCGGAAAGGCGAACTGGAAGCCGGTGAACCCGAAGAACGCCAAAGGAACGGCAAGCCACATTCCGAGCACCGTGTGCAGGTCCCAATTGCGTCGCTTCCATCCCGCCTTCGGCTGAAAACGCAAGCGCTTCCAGACCAGTGGGACACCGGGCCACCAAAGAACGGCCCCCGTCAGCACCAACAGCAACAGCGCAGCGCCAAAAACGCCGTTCACTTTCCGCCCGGTCTTGCCTGCCAGAAGATTGTGGTGGAGATCGCGCAACCAGTGCCACAGCCCCGCTTGACGGTTCACCGCGCGGCGCACGGCGCCGGTAGCCGGGTCCACCATCAGGTGTAAATCTCCTCTCTCCAAATTCTTGATATGCAACTCGATGGCGTTTCCTTGGTCATTCAGGCGCACCGCGTGCAATCGGTAGCCCGGATATCCCGCTAACACTGCCTCGCTTACGGCCTCCAACGGCAACCCAGTGGCGCGATTCCCGGCAACCGGCAAGCCAGACTCAAACTCGGGCGCATAGACCAGCGCCGCGCCCGAGACGCCGACGATAAGCAGAAAAACCCCGATAGAAACACCGAGCCAATGGTGAATCTGAAAGAGCGTCTTGCGGATCGGGGACCCTTGGTGAGACGATCGAGCCATCATGAGAAAAGTATACACCTTCTGCAAGCGACTTGCAAGAAGACTTTCCCCAGAATTTCTCAACCCTCCCAGGCCAGCGCGAGCTCCAGTTGGAGGCTACGGGGTGGCGGTTCGGGCTGGCTGAAGCCGCCCCGGGGCGAGAACCCTGCGGATTCCCTCCGCCCGGGCGTAGAACCGAAACGGTGGGACGCCGAAGAAACGCTGGGAGATGATCAGCAGCTTCTCACAGAGAATGCGCAGCTTCATCTGCTGTCCCAGAGACGCTGCGGCGAAGTAGGCCACGGCGGTCACCAGGATGACTAAGTCCTTCAAGCGCTGATACTTCAGGACGCGAACATCCTCCAGGTTGTAGCTCTGCTTGACGAAGCGGAAAGTTTCCTCGATTTTCCAGCGCGTCAGGTAGATTTGCACGATCCACCAGACCGATTGCGAGTCCCGCGCTCGCACCGCAAGGTTGGTGAGCAAAATGAGCGGCTCCCCACCCAAGCCGGCGATCACCACCAGCCACAGCTTCTCGGACCGTCCCGGCAGACGAACGGGTTAGGCGCCGTAGCGCAGCGCATAGCTCCTTTCCTGCCCCTCCTGGATCTTCACGATGCGCGCCTGGTGACGCAGCCGGCACCGCCCCGCCACCTCGGCCACACTTCCCAGCAGTCCGTGCCGATCCACGACCGTGCGCTTGCCCGTGGAGCGGACGACAAAGCGCGCGCCCCGATCCAGCAGGGGTTCCAGCAAGCTCCTCCGATCGCCGCCGCGGTCCATGGCCCAGATTCCGCGACCCCCAGTGTGGGCGCGGATCAAATCCAGGGCCGCCAGCACCTCGGCGTTCTCGCTGGTGAAGTCCTTGGCCTCCACCGAGAACAGCTTCTGATACAGAGGCAGGATCTGGCTGCCGTTCACCTCCGCTGCGGTCACGTCGCACAGCCAGTAGCCCTGATGCAATTCGCCCGTGCTGCCATCGCGCACGGTGGCCAGGTTCTCCATTTTCCGGGCATACTCCTTGCGGATGTCACCCAAGTCCAAGGCCAGCACCGTATTGGATTGCACCCGCGCGCTGGCCATCCTCACTAACTGGGGAGTCAACTGCCTTTCTAACTCGGCCTTCTTCAGATGGCGCGACAGGCGCTTCTCGGTTTGGATCAGAGGGATGTGCTCCCCCAGAGAACGCCCGATATTACTGAGCTTCACATCCTGGCTGGACTGGATGCCGAACAGCATTTGGGATACGAACCGGCTGAGCGGCTTTGACAGGCCCTCGCACAGTTGCGCGGAGAACTTCGTCAACTGTGCTTTCAGGCGGGACCGGACTTTGCTATCCTGCCTGGGGGACGACTCCTTGGTGGTTTGGATTCTCTCCGAAAAACCGTTTTACCACGGATTTCGTCCCCTCCCACTTCCGGATCCCGGCAACTCGCTGAGCCAGCAGGGTTTACCTGGCGCAGGCCTCAGATTTTGGGGAAAGTCCTGCTTGCTTGCCTATCTTTCGGCCATGGTCAACTATGAATCCGCATCCCGCGCGACTGCGGCCGCTCAGGCGGAGGTGGCTTTGGCGACCACCAGGGCCAGCAGATTCCAGGCGACGACGAGGGCGAAGAACACGTTGGCGCGCCCGAGCAAGCGGCGCCGCCCGGTCAACCAGGCTGCTGCGCCCAGCCCCATCGCCGCCAGCTTCACCAAAAGCAAGCCCGCCAAATCCGAGGAGGACCGCTCGAGCACGAAACGGACCACCGGATTGCCCTCCTCGACGCCGTGGAGCAAGAAGGCCAGCGTGGTCAGCAGATCGAGAAGCTGCAAGTAGGTGTAATGCAGGAGCGCCATCGGCGAATCGCCTCCGCCTGTCTTTAAGTTGTTTTCCTTAGTGTAGGGCAGCCCGTGCGGGATTTCAGTCCCTACAGGTACTGACTGTTTCCGGCCCGGTGCTAGTACGAATGATCCATCTATGGCGCCGTGAACCGCTATAATGAACCGGGAAGGTGGAGGAGTTGCCTCGTAGCTGGCCTCAGGCTCTTACGTTCCTGGTTCCGGCAGTCGTGATCCTGCTCGTAGCTGCTCTGGAACTCCGCCGGTGGCTCGAGAGGCGGCGGCGCGATCGCGAGATGGCGCAAGCCCTGCGCGAGTTCCTGCTTCGTGCTGCGCCGTCCGGCGAGGGCTCACCAGACCGCCGCGAGCCCTCGCACGGCGCGCAGCCGGAGACGCCCAAGGAGCCGCAACAGCGCGAGAAAACGCCGTAGGCCCCCTATTGCACCGCGCCGAGCGTGTTCAGCCGCCCGTGACTGTAGACGTTGTCCGCGCCCGGCCGGCCCAGATCGTCGGCCGTCCGCTGGAGCTTGGTCTTGAGCTCGCCGGCGCCTGCGCTGCCCGGCCCGCCTGCGGCCACCGAGTCCGCCAGAGCCGCCGCGCCTGCCACGTGCGGGGCGGCCATGCTCGTGCCGGTGCCGAGCAGGTACCAATTTCCGGTTGCGCACACGGGAGCCCAGATCGAATGGGCGCTGCACGGCCCCCAGATGCCGGATGCGAAAGGAGACGGCGCCGACGGAGCGCCCCCGCCCGGCGCCGTCAGTTGCGGGCCGCTCAGGCCGTGGTTGGAATAAGTCACCAGTAGGTCCAGGTTCGTGGTCGCGCCGACGCAAAAACTCGTGCCGGACTGGCAGGGGACGAAGGTCCGGTTCCGGTCCTTGTCGAGGTCGACCGCGTCATTGCCCGCCGAGGAGACCACCAGCGCGCCCTTGGAATCGGCGTAGTTCACCGCCTTGTTCAGCGCGCCCACCAGCGGCCCGGCGCCCGCGAGTTTCTTCGGGAACTATGCCCCGAGCCTCAGGTTAATGACGTCGTTGCCGGTTTCGGCGGCGTGCATGAGGCCTTGGATCACCTAGCTAAACATCCCCTCCCCCTTGCAGTTGAGCACCTTCACCGCGCGCAGTCGAACGCGGGCGGCACGAAGGAGGCGCTTTGGGCGGCGTCCACCTTGCCCGCCGTATCGATGTGGTGGGCGCAGATCCCGGTATCGAGTACGGCCACCTTCACCGCCGGGCTTCCCAGGGTGACCGCCCAGGCCAGGTTGGTCTTGGTGATGAAGATGTTCCACTGATAAGGCAGGAAAAGGCGCCGAACGGGTTCGATTGCGGCGCCGGGTTCGGCGCATCGAGAGCTTGGAGCCGGCTCGCCTGAACGTTCATCTCCGGAATCCACTGCACGAGCAGATCCGCCGACGCCTGCTCGATGTTTGGATCGGCCAAGAGAGCCTGCCGGAACGCCGGATTGGCGGATTGGGCGATCAGGACGCCGATCGCCGGGTAGTCGGCCACCACGGCGCCGCCGGCCGACTGGGCGGCCGCTCGCGCCGTCGAGCCTTTCACGTACGAGATGACGTACCGCGTGGCTGCCGCCGCCGGAGCGCCGGACAGCCCAAGCACGAGACCGAGCGACAAAAATCAAGTTGCGAGCTTTGCGAATTGCATCGGGCGGCCCTCCTTGGTGCGAGAGTACACCGCTTTGATTCATTCGCGCAACTAAAATATGTAGAACTCTTCCGGCGCTTTCCCGATTTCGGTACTAATCGTACTAACGCGCCTGCGCCGCGTCCCCCTTGGCGCCGCCGGCCAGGAGCTTGTCTATCGCCGCGCGAAACTGCGGATAGGGCAACGCGCCCTGAAGCAGCTCGGTGGCGGTGAACTTATTCGGATCAGTCGGGTCAGTCAAACCAAGCAGGAAGCTGGGCGTGCCCGCCACGCCGGCCTTGGCGCCTGCCGTCATGTCCGCCTCCACGCGCGCCCGGTGCCGCCCTTCTTCCATGCAGCTTCGGAACTTATCCAGATCCAGCCCGATCGCCTCGGCGTGGGCCACGAGATCCTCGTCGGCGAGCCGGTTCTGCTCGGAGAAGATCTTGGCGTGCATCTCCCAATACCGGCCCTGGTCTCCGGCGCACAAGGCCGCCTCGGAGGCGCGCGCCGCCCGGGGGTGAATCTGCGTGAGGGGAAACTCGCGGACGAGATAGCGCACCTTGCCGGTCTTGACATAGTCGGCAATGATATTCGGCAACACCTGTTGCGCGTGCCGCCGGCAGAAGGGGCACTGATAGTCGGTGAACTCGACCATGGTCACCTTGGCCGACGGCTCGCCGAGCGGATGCGCCCCGTCCAGGCGCAGTTCGACCGGCCGGAACGGCTCCGGCGCGGGCTGCTGGCGCGGCGCCAGCAGCCTCTTGATCTCCGCCAGCTCCTTGAGAATCGCCGCCTGCCCCTGTTTGAGCGCTTCGATCTCCACCTTGAGTTCTTGGTTAGTTTGCCCGGCGGCGCTCAGGGCCGCGGCGAGCAGAATGCCCCAGCCGGACGCGATTTGCATCTTCATTGCACCAGTGTAACCGCTCGACGCCTTGCCTCGGGGTGTGTTCCGGCCAGGAGTTGTCCGAAAGATAGGTTGACGGCGAGCCCCGGAGAGTCCGAATCTGGAATCAAAGAGGATCTCCTCAAAACCGGGGCTTACGAACCGGGCCCCGGGGTGGAAACGCGAGATCTTCTCCTCTCAGAACCAAAATCCGGCGAGGAATGGGCCCCACAGGGGCCCGTTCCAGGTTCCCCGGTTGGCGCGCCGAAATCGGGAATTGAGTATACTGTCCCCGTTTTTTACAGCTTCAGAAGTTGGGAGACGTTCCAGACCACCAGCGCGGCAAAGTATCAATTCGCCCAGCCGATCACCCGCAGGCGCCCGGTCCAGACGCAGTAGGCGCCGAGAGCAAAGCCGATCAGCTTCACCCCCACCAGGCCGCCCACCAGATGAATGTCCATCAGCCAGCGCGCCACCGGGCTGATCTCGCTTCCGCCCAGGCGAACGCCGGCGAGCGTGGTCAGAAAATCCAGAAGCTGGAGCAGAAAGAAAAGTTCAATCGCCGTCATGGCTGAGTCCGTCCCCGGTTTCCTCTTTTTCAACCTTATCGGACGGACTCAGCCTGAGATGAGCCGGCCTTAACGGCTACGGCCGCCCGCCGTGCAGCTCGGCCCGATCACGATCCCGTTGCCGTTCGCCGTCTGGCACTGCGTCGGCTGGGCAGGCCCCGGGCTGTCGAACGGCGGCGGCGTGATCGGGACCGTATCCTGCGACTCGTTGAACCGCTCCAGGTCCTCGATGCAGCCGCTCGCGCTGATGGTTTGCTGGCTGGCGCCGCACAGCGCCTCGCACTGAGCGATCCGGGCCGCAATCTCCGGGCCGCAGCCGTTGCCCGACGCAGCCAGGTTCAGCTTGGCCGCCGCCAGTTGCCGCACCAGGGAAGCGTAGGCGGGGTTGCCTCTGGACTCCCGTCCCGGCGCCACGCACAGCGCCTCGGTTACGGAGTTGCACGTGCCCGCGGCGGTGGTCGTCAACGCCTGGCGGCACACCGTGAGGCCGTTCAAGAACTGCCCGGTGATGTGCGGATGGGTGCCCCAGAAGCCGGGGGTGCGGGTGAGACAGGCGCCCGGCTTGGGCTCCTCGCAAACATCGCAAGAAGGCCCGAGCATGCAGCTTTCGTCGCAGAAGCTCTCCTGGGTGGTCGCCGCGCCCACCGCGCCCGAACCGAGGCCCGGCACCTCACCCGGAATCGTGATCCGGATCTTGACGCACTCGCCGGTATCGAGCGAGCTTCCCGTGCTCACGTCACACCGGGCGAACCGAGTCGCGCCGCTCGTGCACGGCGCCGGATACGGCGCGCTGACCGTCGCCACTTGACAGCTCAGCGAAGCCGCCGATTGTCCCTCGATCTGCTGGACAGTCACCCGTTCCGTCGAGGCCAGGCATGTCGGACCCGGCAACGTCACATAGAAGCGGCGCAGTGGCTGCCGGCCGAGCGGTAC
>Ga0308392_1000305_pt1 | contig 21013 bp, 20 predicted proteins | sample Hotspr20Samplem2_FD_202361 | JGI IMG/M metagenome (GOLD analysis project Ga0308392, IMG submission 202361) | Hot spring phototrophic mat microbial communities from Octopus Spring, Yellowstone National Park, Wyoming, United States - 20050624_m2 ... | reverse complement strand
ACGAGTCGATGTGGTTCGGACACGGGATGGGCAGCCAATTCCCTACGAACACAAACGAGGTCGGGTGCGTCGTGGAGCCAACGGAGAACCTGAAGCCTGGCCGTCGGATCTCGTTCAGCTTGGCGGGAATGCTCTCCTCCTAGAAGAACAGATGGGACGGCCGGTGCTAGAGGGACGTATCCGGTACCATGCTGATCAGGTCACAGTCCGTGTGCCGATCACGGAATCGCTCCGCGCACAGGTACTCTCGGCAATCGCTCGGGCAAAGGAGCTGCGCACGTACACAACGCGGCCACCGGTCATTGACGAGGAGAGCAAGTGCGCGCACTGCTCGTTGGCGCCGGTCTGTCTGCCAGAGGAAGAGCGGTTAGTCGAAGGGACGACCACGGAGCCAGGTCGTCTCTTCCCGCCGCATCCGGATCGGGAGATCGTGCACGTCAATGCACAGGGCGCGCGCATTCGCCGTACCGGCGAGCAACTTGTCATTGAAGGGCCAGGGGCAGAGAGGGTTTCGCTGCCAATCCATACGGTCGATGCGCTCGTCCTGCATGGAAATGTCCAACTCACAACGCAAGCCGTGCACTTGTGTGCTAGCCATGAGGTCGGCATCCATTGGCTAACCCGCGGGGGGCGTTACCTTGGCGGGTTGGCTGCTGGTTCAAGCCCAGTCCAGCGCCGCATTCGCCAGTATCAAGCCCTGACAGATCCTCGCCAGCGGCTGGATTTAGCGCGTCGGTTGGTCACAGCACGGCTCGACAGCCAACTGCGCTTTCATCTCCGAGCAACACACACTGATCCGGCAAAGCGGACAGCGATCCGTGAGGCAATTCAGACAATCCGGCAGCAGCGAGCGAAGGCGGGGCATGCAGCTGACTCTGATACGCTGCGTGGCTATGAAGGTCTCGCCGGTCGCGCGTACTTCGCTGCCCTACCACACTTACTTGATCCCGAAATTCCCGAGACAATGCGACCAAGCGGCCGGTCACGGCGACCACCACAAGATCGATTCAACGCACTGCTGAGTTTCGGCTATGCACTCCTCTATCGGAGCGTGCTGGCAGCGGTGCTTGCCGTGGGCCTCGAACCGGCTTTTGGCTTCTTCCATACGCCACGCTCCACCGCCCATCCCCTAGTGCTTGATCTGATGGAACTCTTCCGGGTTCCATTATGGGATATGGTCGTGATTGCATCGTGCAACCGAAGGCAGTGGGATCCAGAGGTCGACTTTCACGTCGCGCGCGATCACGTATGGCTGAGCGATGAAGGACGTCGGAAGGCAATCACCCTCTACGAGCGCCGGCTGGAGGACACCTGGAAGCATCCAGTGCTCCAGTACTCTCTAAGCTATACGCGGACAATCGAACTCGAGGTGCGGTTGCTTGAGAAGGAATGGACGGGGGCGCCTGGGATGTTCGCCCGGGCGAGACTACGTTAGGATACAGAAGCAATGCGGAAGTGGCATGTAGTGGCGTACGACGTGTGCGATGATCGACGCCTACGTCGGGTGGCACAGGTTTTATGTGGTTATGGCGAACGACTCCAGTACAGCGTGTTTCGGTGTCGATTAAATGCGGTTGAACTCGAGCGGCTGCTCTGGGAACTCGAGAGCATCCTAGCCAAAGAAGATCGCCTTCTTGTCATGCCACTGTGCCAGCAGTGCGCGGAGGCGATCCGTGGGCGCAGTCGTGCAGAGTCCTGGGAGATTCCACCGCGGTATCGGATTGTGTAGCAACGAGGGACATTCAAGCATCGCCCTGTGGCGGGACAAACAGCGCATTGTCACGTGTCTACAAGAGCTGGCTAAAAGGAGGTGCTTGATTCGACTCAAAAACGCTCGCGATATGCTCGGGGATGTCGCTCCATGTTCCGCAACATGATAGGGAAATCGCAGAGAAGGCCCATGGACAGCGTGCTGGTGTTGCAGGTGCTGTGCAGTAACCTCTGATGTCACTAGGCGTTGAGCACGCCGTGAGTGCCTCGCGCTCGACGTCAACTTGGTCGTGCAGTAACCTCTGATGTCACTAGGCGTTGAGCACTCGATCCCTGGCGTTTACGTATACGATAACAGCGCGTGCAGTAACCTCTGATGTCACTAGGCGTTGAGCACAATACCTTCGGCCGGATGGTGCACAGCGGGCAGTATGTGCAGTAACCTCTGATGTCACTAGGCGTTGAGCACCAGAGCCCGCGCGACCAGGCGTGCCGTCTCGACTGGTGCAGTAACCTCTGATGTCACTAGGCGTTGAGCACGCGCGTTCCTGAACGAGTCCTCCTACGCCTACTGGTGGGCAGAGTGCAGTAACCTCTGATGTCACTAGGCGTTGAGCACAGTTCGCGGAAGCTGACTGCTCCCTCGAGCGAACCGTGCAGTAACCTCTGATGTCACTAGGCGTTGAGCACCCGAGAAACTACCCCGAGTAGCGAGACGCCATGGAGGGTGCAGTAACCTCTGATGTCACTAGGCGTTGAGCACACCAGTTGCACGCAGTCCTCGACGGCCTGGCTTCGTGCAGTAACCTCTGATGTCACTAGGCGTTGAGCACCTCTGTCTGGAGCGGAGAACCAGATAGCGCAGGAAGTGCAGTAACCTCTGATGTCACTAGGCGTTGAGCACTAGTAGTACCGCGTCCCCGTCGGCGTGGTTCCCGAGCGGTGCAGTAACCTCTGATGTCACTAGGCGTTGAGCACCCTCGAGGCAGGCCGCGCAAGGCGGTCACCGAGCGAGTGCAGTAACCTCTGATGTCACTAGGCGTTGAGCACACTGCCGAGTCGGTCGAGGAGCTGACGAAAAGCACGTGCAGTAACCTCTGATGTCACTAGGCGTTGAGCACATCTCCTACGTCCGCACGCTCGATGCCATGAATCGCTGGTGCAGTAACCTCTGATGTCACTAGGCGTTGAGCACAACCACCCGAGCTCGGCCAGGGCTTTGAACTCATGTGCAGTAACCTCTGATGTCACTAGGCGTTGAGCACCTCTTCTCCCATGCGAAGAACGACCCGGCGTCGGTCCGGTGCAGTAACCTCTGATGTCACTAGGCGTTGAGCACGCGAAGTATCCTGCGATCATTTACGAAAAGGTTGAGGTGCAGTAACCTCTGATGTCACTAGGCGTTGAGCACAGTGCCTCCTCCCTCCAGCTCCTCGACGCCATGCGTGCAGTAACCTCTGATGTCACTAGGCGTTGAGCACCGGTGTAACGGGGGCACGGTTCATACCGCTGCTCTGTGTGCAGTAACCTCGTGCGCACAGAGCAGTGCAGGCGAACACCAGCTGGCCGTCGTGCGCATTGCAGTACGATTGCAGTACTCGACGGCAAGAGACCCACCAGCGGCAACCAGTCTGCCTCTTGGTTCCGCGTCCTGATGAGAGTTTTCGGGGAGCCGGTGAAGGGATTCGAACCCTTGACCTGCTGTTTACGAAACCAACCGAAAACGTCTCACGCCATCTCTCGAAGTTTCTGACAGTGCATCCGTACGAGGCTACTTGTTTCTCATTGGTGCTCGACGGCGCTCGTTGTCTCACCCAATTGGCATCAAAATTGGCATCACCCCGCACCAGCGAGCAGCCGGTCGAGCCGGGTCAGCGCATCTTCGGCCAGCCGGCGACTGACGTGCGCGTAGTAGTCGGCCGTGACCGACAGCTGCGAGTGTCCCAGCAAGGCCGAGACGGTCTTGAGGTCGGCTCCGGCCTCCAAAGCCAAAGTGGCCGCGGTGTGGCGGAGGTCGTGGAAGCGGATGTGCGGCACCCGTGCCTGCTCGCTCAGCTGCGCGAAGACCCGGTTGACGTTGCGCTGGTCGAGCGGTGTGCCGATGGTCGTGGTGAAGACGAGCGACCAGGCGTTGCCCACCCAACCCGGCAACTGGCGCCGCTGCTCCTGCTGCTCGCGCTGACGCACCAGCGCCTGCCGAGCCAGCGGCGTGAGCGGAAGGCTCCGGCGCGACTGCCGGGACTTCGGCGGCATTAGCCGCCAGACGCCGTCGACTCGCTGGAGCTGGTGGAGGATGACGAGCGACCCACCATCGAGGTCGACGAGCTCCCACGTCAAACCCAGGAGCTCGCCGAGCCGCATCCCGGTCGAGACGGCGAGCGCGAAGAGCGGCCAGAGCCAGTGTCCACGCGCCGCGTCGAGGAACTGCCGCACCTCCGCGGCCGACCAGACGTCCGGGCGGGGTGGGTCGATCGGCACCGGGCGGGCGAGGGCCGCTGGGTTCTGAGCCAGGAGCCCATCGCGGACAGCATCTTGCAAGGCACGGCGCAAGACGGCACGGGCCTGACGGACAGCGTAGACCGAGCGGCCCTCGGCCCGCAGCCGAACCAGAGCCCGCTCGACGGTACTCGGCGTGAGCTGTACGACCTTCTCGCGGCCGAGTGTGGGCAGGAGCAGGTGCTCGAGCACTTGCTCGTAGCGGCGTATCGTCGTCGGGCGTAGCCGGTCGCGGTGGACGGCGAGCCAGTCGGTCAAGAACTGGCCGAGCGTCAGCCGTTCCGGTGCCGGGCGCAAACCGCGGTCGAGTTGGTGGAGTAGTTCGCGGAGCTTCCGCTCGGCTTCGGCGCGGGTCTTCCCATAGACCGCTTTACGCTTGAGCCGACCGCCGTCCCAGTAGCTCGCCCGGGCTTGCCAGCGACCATCAGGCAGTTGCGTGACCGAGCAAGCCTGGTTACCGCGCCGCTTCGCCATTACTAGTCTCCTCGTCCAACCCAACCGCTCGCCGGTACTCCAGGATCTGCTCCGGCTCGACCCCGAGCGCGGCTGCCACCTTGCGCCAGGTTGCCGGATAGCCCCGGCTCCGGCCGTGCTCGATCGCGGTAATCGTCTGGGGCGAGAGCCCCGTAAGGCGGCTGAGTTCGCGGAGCCCGAGCGCGCGGGCATAGCGCCAGGCACGGAGCGGCCGTACGGTCTCGCTCATCCTCGCTTACCCCCTTTCTGCTCATCGATAAGTATAGCACAAGTCACGTAATTCGTGTGACGACTCTTGACGTGCGTCACACGATCCGCTCTACTCATCTGCGCTGCGCGTCGAGCTCTTCGAGGAGCGCCAGGCGGCCGCGAAGCAGGGCGCGAAGGCTGGGGATTGGCCGGCCCAGAAACCACCTGAGCCTCAGCAGCAGCCCTGAGCCCCATGAGGTGCCCAACGTTGAGCACCTGACACCGGCCTGACGATAGGCGGCCAAACAGCCAGTCACCTGCTATCCGGCAGGGGAAGGCGACAAGGTTCCTCAGCAAACGATAGGCAGTGGGCAGGTCGTCTACTCAGCCGTCAATACCTTCTGCCTTTATCTACCATCTTTTCGTTTCTACCGCGTGACGCGGCAAGTGGCGCGGGAACTGTACCTTTTCCCGTTCACCTCTAGCGATCTTAACCCCCTCGGCGGCGGCTCAGGCGCTGTGTGCGCGGTCGCCTCACCGGCGGCGGCCGCCGGCAGAGAGCAGACACTGGCCCCGTCGTGCCCTCTTGACACAGCGCGGGCTGTCGCTGTACCAGCGCCGGAGCACCCGCGGCAGCCGGCGCAGCGCCTTGACCACGACGCGAACGAGCCGAAGCTAATCGATCCTCAGGCCCGAGCCCTGAGGGTCGATCCCCCTTGACAGGGTCTTAAAGTATTGCTAGAAGTGAGCTAGCCAGACGACAAGCACGGGGGTAGTGGATGCAGGAGCTAGCGTGAAACCTGCGGATCCGTCACGCGGTGGGTGCCACTTCAGCGACGACCTGAACGTGTTCGGAGTAGAAGCGGCGCTCTAGGCTCGTGTGCAGTACTCCCAGCTTGTGCTGGTGGCCACATGCACGCGGTCGTAGCAGCAGCCCCTGTCACACGTGCCCTCGAACGCTGTGGATAGCCGGGAACCCCAGTGTTCACGTGCGAGAGTGATACTAGACCGCGAGGCATGGCCGAAGAGATAAAGGGGGCAGGTGATGCATCCCGTTCGCTTGACTCTTGCGCTCAGTCTCCTCTTGGGTCCACTTGCCAGCCTTCTGCTCCCGGCCGGCGTGGCACTTGCCCCCTCCTGCGGAGATTCCCCGTCTCAGGCCGCTGCCCAGGCCGCCTACCGGGCCGACCCGACCGGGCTACAGACCCTTGACCGTGACGGTGATGGTATCGCCTGTGAGGATAACCCGGCGCCGTACGACTTAACGCTCGTCGGCCAGTCCGCGCTCAAGCCGCCCCCGGCAGAGGCTCTCTCGCTCCAACCACCCAAGCCAGGGTGCATTTACTTTCCCGAGACGCGGCATAACCACTGCGGCGGCTTCCGCGCCTACTGGGAACAGTTCGGCGGCCACGCCCTCTTCGGCTACCCGCTCACCGATGAGTTCGTCGACCCCGCCACCGGCCACGTCACCCAGTGGTTCGAGCGGGCCCGCTTCGAGTGGCATCCGGGAGCGTAGCCCGGGCGCTTCGACGTGCTCTTGGGTCTCCTGGGCAGGGAACTCACCCAGGGATGAGATGCTGCACCGTTCCAGCCGACCCAACCGATCGCTGGCTGCACCTATTTCCCGGAGACCGGCCACAACCTCTGTGGGGGCTTCCGGGCCTACTGGGAGCGCTTCGGCGGCGTGGCCATCTACGGCTTCCCGATCTCCGAGGAGTTTCAGGAAGTCAACCCGGATACTGGCCTAGTGTACACGGTTCAGTACTTTGAGCGGCAGCGGTTCGAGTGGCATCCCGGAGAATAGCCCGAGCGCTACGACATCGTGCTGGGGCGGTTAGGGGTGCAGCTCGTGGGCCCTCTCCCGATCCCGGAGTTCCCGTGCCCGGTCGGCAACGAGTCCTTCTGCCGCTTCGTCCACACGATCGACACCATACTCGAGAGCCGTGACACGGAGCGCTTCCTCGACTACGTGGTATTTGAGCCGTATACCTGCTGGGGAGGCGAGGGGTGGACGGTTCCGTTCCGGCATGTGACGGTCAACCCGGCCGCGTGGTCGCCTGCCACTGGACAGGTGTGCTGAACGGCTCGGGCATGTGCCGAACGCGAGAGGAGTACACAGCCGATATCGCTCCCCACCTGCTTGACGTGTACGCAATCGTCTACCCACCGGCTCTTGAGCTGGCTGAGTGCTCCGGCATAGTTGAGCCGCTAGTCATCGTCAAAGATGACCTTGATGATCGACTCGACGGGGCACTGGTTGCGCGGCTCACCGCTGAGGGGTGGCACGTGGCGGAAACGCTCGGGTGGCTGCCGAGGCCCTCTGGGTATGACCCATGCATAGGAATACCGACGGAGCTTCTTATCCCGTGGCCCGAGTGAGGTGCCCTGGCATCCCTCCCTTGCATGATCGAGGAGTGCGCCTTGTCGGTTTCGCAAGCCGCGACCGATGCAGTGGAGGCGTAGCCCATCGACAACGACGCTCACGTTGACCGACGTCGGATCTGGGCTGTAGAGCCTTGCTTCCTCGTACTTCTCCTCGGCCTGAGGGTGTCCTGTAGGGCGTCTAGTACGCCCGCAACTGTGATACCTACCCCAACTGGGACTCCCGCCCCAACCGTGCTGCTGGTGCGGCCACTCATGGTCCCGCCGAAGGAACGGTTATGAGGCTCGCCTCTCTCTTGACCGCGATGCCATGCTCGTGTGTTCGATCCCGGTCAGCGGCAGCGACAACGATATCAACATGCAGGTCTTGAATGCCGAACGTCAGCCTGTCCTTGAGGAGCCACGGCTGGCCGGCACGAACGTCGTGCAAGCGCCTGGTGCCGGGGAACAGGAGCATTGGGTGGTCTTGGACAACAGCTTTTCTTCTCGGACCCATAAGTCCGTGAAGGTGAGGGGTATCGCAGCGCTTACCTTCGAACCCGTACTGGCACTCCCACCAATAGTGACGTCTACTGTCGCCCCGACGCCGATGCCCGTACCGACTCCGACCCCGACGCCGGAGCCCACACCCACACCAGCTCCCGCTCCGACTCCAACCGCTGGCCTCAGCAGCGACGAATTGGCGTACGTCACAACGATCCACCGCCAAGCAACCACGATGCACGGTTCAATGTCGCGGTTTAGGCTCCTCGCCGGCCAGGTACCAACCAACCCCTCCATCCTCCTAGACCCGAACTGGAGGGTGAAGGCCGCCGCCGAACTGGCAATCTGGAAAGCCACTTACGAGCAAGCCAAAGGATTGACTCCACCGCCGCGCTTCGCGGCGATGCATGCTACTTACCTGCGTGCCCTGGAGCAGTTCAGCCTGGCCACGGACGACATTGCCTACGGCATCGATCATCTGGATGCGGATAGAATGAACGCGGGGACGTCCAAGCTCGAGGAGGGCGCCCGACTCTTGGAGGAGGCTGCTCAGCAGATGCCGCAACCGTGACGCAGGAGCAGCTCCTGGGATAAGCGTGGTGCATTCATTCACAGCATCTCCCTCTCTCGGACAGCACGCGCTACGACGCCCCGCGGCTGGTGGCGCGTGCTCATTCGCCGCTCTCCGTGCGCTCTCTCGCCTCGTGCCGCGGTGCCAAGGCGGCCACGACCGCGCCGTCCCAATGCAGCAGCGCCAGGATCGTCGGCCAGTGCTCTGGCGTCGCCCAGGCCACAAGCGTGCCAGCGGTTTCGTACAGGATGTACAGCCACTCCTCCTGGAGAGCGCTCGGCGTCTGGCCACTCCTCACCAGTGTGAGGTACACGACTGGCCGCCGCGGGTAGACGAGGAGGAGATCTGGGAACCCTCGCGGGGAGCGGTTCCGGTAGACCGACCACCCGCGCGCTTCGGCGGCCTCCGTCACCATCCGGAGAAAGCGCTCCTTCGTCAGGCTTGCACGCGCGGTCGGCCCGGCCAGTCGTGCCTTCACCCGACCGACCGAGACATTGAGCCGATGCGCGATCTGGTAGACCGACAGCCCTGCGGCGCGGAGTGTCGCAACCGCCTCGGAGAGCGCGAGGTCTTCCGCCGGTCGTAGCCAGCGATCCGGATAGCGTTTTCCGTCTCGTCCACGGACGGACTTCACCCGCCCCCGCCCGAACGTATCTGGAAATTGCAACAGCACTGCAGTTTGGTAGGCAGGTAGCTCATTTGAGAAGCCTGCCTTCTGGAGGTTCTGAAGGGGCGTGACCATCGTTGCCTCCTCAGTGCCAGATCATCCGCGCGGAGACACCCTCCTGCGCGGTGATCGCAGGCGCCAAGTGCCGCCACACAGTGGGCAAAGGTCTGGTGCGGTGCGGGCTAGCTCTGTGACCACCCAGGCCAGGTCACGCTGGGCGGTGCGCCGGGAGATCCCACCGCGCGTGGCCCACCAGGACGTGACACCGCGGTCACACAGGCTGCGGCCTTCAGCAAGCAAGGCTTCCAGCAGGCGCTGGCGGCGCAGCAGCGCGGCCTCCTTCCGCAGTGCGTTGACGCGCCGGCGGCCGCCAGCCCGGCGGAAGGCTCCCTCATTGCTCACCAGCTTCGCCCAGGCGGTGCGGTCCATTGCGCGGCTCTTCCTTCGGGCATCCATAAGCATGACGCGCTGTGCTACAACATAAGTGTGACACAAATCCTGCCCTACGGCACCGGAGCGGGAAGCGCGGGCATCAGCGGCCACCCGGGTCGGAGTCCATCTCCGACGCCAAACAGATCACCAGGGACGCGGTGGCGTTCCTCACGAAGATCCGAGTCGGAGCGTTGTCGTGGGGGAGCACACGGGCAGCACCGGGCCTTGATGAGGCGAAGCCCCGGGTGATCGTCCTGCCCCTGTGGCGCGGTACCGGCTGGTAGCCGCTGGCTGGCCTGGGAGACAGGGCCAAGGGTAATGAGCCAGGCCCAGGCGGAGTGGACGATGGCATCGGGCAGGCTGGTGAGTTCGGCCGGCTGAAGGCGACGGCTGGCCGGCCGACCAGCCGCTCGAAGTGAGGGGAGCTGCGGGCGGTAGACGACGCCGCGCCTGTCCTCCGCCGGGTCTGGCTCACTCGCCTGACGCTGCCACAGATCGGCGAGGGGTGCAAGCACCGAGTTGTGACTCGACTGAGGTGTGAGTCCTGTGGCTCCGAGTGCATCTCGGCCATGTTGAGACCGTAACCGGCCCCAGCACGTCCACGCAAGTGGGCATCAGGTGCTCTAGCCCGAGACGGGCGGCTCGACCAGCACCACCGGCCAAGCCAGCGAGGGGCCCTTGCACGATACCGATACTTTCCACCACGTGGCGGTATCACCATTGTGCGGCACCGCTGCAAAGACGGGTGAACCACCGACTCCACCGTATGCTCTGTGACTAGAGACCTGCTCTCCGCTCAGCTGCTCCCCGGCAGGGAAAAGGCGGAACGATTCCGAACGCAATGCAGGCCTGGACCGGGACATCCCTGGGGCCGAGTGTCCGCCGCCAAATTATCTACCTTATTTCATTTCTCTCATCAGATGGGATGTCAGCCGTCACCGTTAGGCCAGCGGTGTGCGGGGCAACAGCCGAGCAGCACGACCGGTTCCGGCAGCCCCGGCCTGACCGCGGTGGCGCTGACGGCAACATCCCTCACGGCCAGCGCGCCCTGGCCGTGTAGGTCCGCCGCATCCAGTTCTCCCCGTAGCCAGGCCCGCGCCGCGAGGGCCGCTTCCCCTTCCGTTCTGGGCGACTGGCCGAACCAGGGCACGGCCAGGGGTGGCGGGTCTGGCTCCTAGCAGAGGGGGAAGGCCTGAGGGACGCCGCATGGGCTCAGGGGCGGGAGCCAGGCCAGTCCCGCCCACACGGGGCGCTGTGGAGGCCGCGCCGGAAGGGGGGGCGCGCGGGGATGAAGGAGCCAGCCGGGGCCCGGCAGCGTCTGGCTCTGGCGGGGAGCTGCACCCCGTCCACCACGACCGCCTATGACTCCGTGGGTAGCACCCGTCCAAGCATCTCCTGGAGCAGGTGCCGGCTGAGGGCGGCCGGGCCGATGCGCGGGGTGCTGAAGAGCCGGTACGCCGAGCTCTAGTCCAGGGTCCCCGAGCCCAGGGTGGCCAGGACCTGGGTGAGGGGTAACAGCCGAAGGTGAGCAGGAGCCCCAAGGCAAGGATGGTGAGGTGCCAGAACGTCCGGTCCTGGCAACAGGTAGGGCGGTGGGGCACGGGAGAGGGTGCTGAGCTAGTAGAGGAGCGGGGTCCGCGGTGTGCTCTGCCGCATCGGGACTTCCCTCTTCGGGTTGAGATCGACCACCTTCAACCGATAGAGAATGCCCTGTCCTGTAACCCCTCCAGCGAAAGCGCCAAACTCCAGGGGTGGTGGCCAACCTGCCACTTATTGTCCTGCGGGTTCCCTGACCGGATACGGGCACGCCCTCCTCTTGAAGGTGATAAGCGGTCAGTGTACGGACATCTTGACGCAAACGTTTCTTCCTGCTATGCTTAGGATAACGATTTCATACATCGTTTACCCTAGGCCGCTTTAGGACCGGCGGAGGCAGGCGCAGTGATGGAGCTTCCTGACTTCATCTACCCAGTGCGGTGGACGTTGAATTTCGGTATCCCGCTCAACGTCTACCTGATTAGGGGCTGCGACTACGCGGTCTACATCGACAGCGGGGTAAACTCGCTCTTCGACCAGCTGCTCTCAGCCCTAGATCAAGCGCAGGTCCCGTACGATCGCTTGCGATTCATCCTGCATACCCACTCTCATCACGATCACATCGGCTGCGACCGCCGGCTCAAAGAGCGGACCGGCTGCCTCATCGCTGTGCACCCGCTGTACGCAGCTTGGCACACCGACTTCGAGCGACACTACCAGGAATTCGCGCGGCCATTCCCTGAGCTTATTCCTGACACGCCAGAGTTACGTGCTGAGGTGTTGGGGATCCTCGATGGAGAGCATAAAGTTGATTTACTCATCGACGAGGGGATCACCTTCGATTTGGGTGGCGTACGGCTTACCGCCCTTGCCTTTCCAGGACATATGAAGGCGGAACTTGGCTGGCTTGAACCCGAGAGCCGCACGCTGATCCTTGGAGACGCGATAACGGGTCTGGATTGGCCTATCTTCCACAGTCACCTCTCAGTGCCAAGCTACCGTACGACTCTCCAGAAGATTCGCGAGCTGGTTGCCGACGGGCAAGTCGAGCGCGTACTCTTCGCACACTTCCCACCGATGGCTGCGGGTGACGCGGTTCGACTGACCGAGCAGGCAGAGCAGTACCTTGAGGCGATCGAGATAGCCCTGATTCGGATCCTCGCCGAGCGCGACTGTGCCACGTTGGGAGAGCTGTGGCAGGAGCTCTGCGCTCGGATGGGTCGGCAGCAGGAGTTTCGTGCGCTGAACACTGTCCATGCGCACATTGAAGACCTGATGCAACGTGAGGTCATCCGTGAGATCGAGCACCGGGTTTATGCGCTGCGATAAGGAGGCACCGTGGGAGTCACCATAGCCGATGTTGCCCGAGAGGCCGGGGTCTCAATTACGACGGTCTCACGCTTCATTAATGGCCGGTACGATGCGATGTCCACTGAGACCCGGGAGCGACTGCAAGCTGTGATCGAGCAGCTTGGCTACGTTCCTGATGGTGCCGCTCAGAGTCTGCGGACAGGACGATCGCTGCTCATCGGGGTCGTGCTCGCCAACATCGCACATCCGTACTGGGCTCTCGTCCTCGCGGGGATCGAAGAGGAATGTCGGCGCCTTGGCTATGGCGTCTTGATTAGCAGCGCAGGGAACCGATCTGACCTTGAAGACCGTTACCTCCACGTCCTGCTGAAGAAGCGTGTCGACGGAATCCTCCTTAACCCTACAGCGATCTCGGCCGAGCGGGCGGCTCGCTGGGCTGCCTTGCCTTGCCCAGTTGTCGCCCTCGACCGCACGGTACGCGGGCTTGACCACCTCGATCTTGTGGCGATGGATAACGTGGCCGGTGCCAAGCTGGCCGTTCAGCATCTGCTATCGCTCGGTCACCGCCGTATCGGCTTCATCTCGTGGGCAGTCAATGGGCTGAGCAACCGTGAGGAGCGCCTCCACGGTTACCGCGAGGCACTCCAAGAGGCCGGCATCGAGCCGGATCCGCGCTGGGTTATCTTCGCCCGGGAGCGGTGGGGCGATGCGGCACGACGGATTCTGGGGCTCTTTGCCGGTCCGGCGGCGCCGACAGCGATCTTCTCGCCGAGTGGGCTCCTCAACCTGGAGGTACTGACGGGGCTTAGGCTGTTGGGGCTGCGGATACCTGATGACGTCTCAGTGGTCGGGTACGACGAGTCCCCATGGGACGCCCTACTCGACCCGCCGCTGACGACGGTGGCAACACCCGCAAAGCGACTCGGGGTACTAGCCGTACGGCAGCTGCACTGGCGGATCGTGAACGGGTCTGCGGCTCCCCGTCGTGAGGTGCGGCTTAAGGTTAAGCTCGTCGTGCGCGGCTCGACGCAGGAGGTGCGTGCCGATGGGAATGGCGCTTGAAGGGGTTCGCGTCATCGACTTCTCTCAGATGATGATGGGTCCCTGGTGTACCCAGTTCCTCGGCGACCTTGGCGCTGAGGTCATCAAGATCGAGCGGCCAGGAACCGGCGATTGGGAGCGGGGTCTGCCAGCGATGGGCCAGCTGCTCGCTGGAGACAGCCCGTTCTTCCTCGCGATGAACCGCAACAAGAAGAGCGTCACCCTCAACCTCAAGGATCCGCGGGCCAAAGAGGTAGTCTTTCGGCTTGTCGAGACGGCGCATCTCGTCGTCGAGAACTTCCGGCCAGGTGTGATGGATCGGCTCGGCCTGGGCTACGACGATTTGCGCAAGGTTAATCCAGGGATCGTCTACGTGTCGGGGAGTGGATATGGTTCCTCAGGCCCTTATGTCTCGCGGCCCGGCCAGGACCTGCTCATCCAGGCGCTCAGTGGCATTGCAGCGAACACGGGCCGGCGCGATGACCCACCGACACCGGCTGGCACCTCGATCGTTGACGCGAGCACCGCGCTCCTGATGGCGTTCGCGGCGATGGTCGGGTTGTTCCACCGCTTCCGGACTGGACAGGGGCAGAAGATCGAGGTTAGCCTGTTGAATACGGCCATCGCCACTCAGTGTCAGGAGCTCGCTGCCTTCCTCAACCTCCCGAAGCGGTGGGAGCGGAGTGCCAGCGGTATCGGTGGTGCATGGCTCGCCGCACCGTTCGGCATCTATCAGACGCAGGACGGATACCTAGCAATCGCGATGGCTTCTTTAACTACTCTTGGTCAGCTCTTGGATCTCCCTGAGCTTGCCCAGTATGATACGCCCGAGCTCGCTTATGAGCAGCGTGATGTCATTAAGCCAATGATTGAGTCGCGGCTCGCGGCGAACACGACAACCTACTGGCTTGAACTCTTGCTCGCGCATGACGTCTGGTGTGCTGAAGTGAAGTCGTTCGATGAGGTCGTCACTGACCCTCAGGTCCTGCATAACCACCTTCTCGAGACCATGGTCCATCCACGGGCAGGTGAACTGCGCGTCGTGGGGAACCCTATCGTCTTCAGTGAGACACCGGCGGCGATCCGGTATCCCCCTCCCCTGCTGGGCCAGCACACTGAGGAAGTGCTCCGAGAACTCGGCTACAGCGCCGAGGAGATCGTTCGCCTCCGAGAGGAAGGTGTGATCTAAATGAGCGACGCGCTGGTACGCACGGAGCAACGGGACGGGACCGCGATCGTGACCTTAAACCGTCCGGAGAAGCTCAACGCCTTGAGCAGCGCAATGCTGGAGCAGCTACGCAATGCGCTAGGCGCTATCGAGCGGGATGCGGCTGCCCGGGTTCTGGTCTTGACTGGCGAGGGGCGGGCGTTTTGTGCGGGTGCCGATGTCCAGGAATACCTCACTCAGGACTTCCCTGCGTTCGTGGCTTACCAGCAGCGGAGCCGCGAGCTCTTTGCCTTCCTTGATCGCTTCCCCAAACCGACAATCGCGGCGGTCAATGGCTATGCGCTGGGTGGCGGCTTCGAGCTGGCACTGTGCTGTGACGTGATCGTCGCGAGCGCGCAGGCACAGTTCGGCCTGCCAGAAGGGTTGATCGGGCTGTGTCCGGGTGGTGGGGGGACGCAGCGGCTTGCTCGGGCGATCGGGCGTTACGCTGCTGCTGACGTGCTGCTCGCCGGGCGACGGCTGACCGCCGTCGAGGCACAAGCGCTCGGCCTGGTGTCGGCGGTTACAGAGCCAGAGCAGCTTCTGGAGGCAGCACTGCGCAAGGCCGCGGAGATGTGCCGAATCGCTCCTCTCGCGCAGCGTGAGATGAAGCGACTGCTTCGCGATGGACCTGACAGCCCGCTTGAGGCAGCGCTCTCCCTGGAGCAAGAGGTGCTGTTTCGGCTCTACCACTCGCATGACGCGCGAGAGGGGATCCGCGCGTTCGTGGAGAAGCGAGCACCGGTCTTCCGAGGTGAGTAGGAGGGAGCGCGATGGGGCGGCTGGAAGGCAAGGTGGCGCTCGTCACCGGCGGGGTGATGGGTATCGGGCGGGCAGTAGCGCTCGCCTTCGCCCGCGAGGGCGCGCGGGTGGTGATCGCGGATATCGACGTAGAGAAGGGGCATGAGGTCGTCGAGGCAATCCGCAACACAGGGGGGGATGCCGCCTTTGTGCAGGCGGATGTCGGTCGGAGCGAGGACGTTCAGGCGGCAGTCCAGACCGCGCTCAGGCAGTTTGGCCGGTTGGACATTTTGGTCAACAACGCGGGGATTGCAGTGCCGGGAAGCGCGGTGGATATGTCAGAGGAGGACTGGCACCGTGTCATCAACGTGAATCTGACCGGAGTATGGCGTGGGATGAAGTACGCCATCCCGGAGATGATTAAGGGTGGCGGCGGATCCATTATCAACCTGAGCTCGGTCCAGTCGTTGCTCGGCTTTCCAGGGTGGGCCGGGTATGCTGCGAGCAAGGGTGGCATCAACGCTCTCACCCAGCAGGCGGCTGTTGAGTATGCCCCGTATGGAATCCGTATCAACGCTATCGCTCCGGGAACGATCATGACGCCGATGAACGAGCGGATCTTCCGTGAGGCCACAAACCCTCAGGAACTCATCGAGCGCTGGAATCGGATGCACGCGTTGGGACGATTCGGGCAGCCAGAGGAGGTGGCAGCACTCGTGGTGTTCCTCGCCTCCGATGAGGCGTCCTTCATCACGGGCGAGGTAATTCGTGTTGACGGCGGGATGGTGGTTAAGGGGAGCGGGTGAGGTTCAGCGTGATGCGTCTACTCCGTGGGATCACCTGGGATCACCCCAGAGGAGTTGCCCCAATGCTCGCGACAGCAGCAGCATTCTGCCAGCGCCACTCAGACTTCACGATCGAGTGGCATACCCGATCGCTCTGGGAGTTTGGCGCAGCGCCGCTTGAGCCGCTGGCGGAGCGCTACGACCTTCTGGTTATTGACCATCCGTTTATCGGGGAGGCGGTGGAGCGAGGACTGTTGCTCCCACTTGACACATTGGTTTCGCAGGCATTCCTGGATGAGCAGCGGACGAATAGTGTTGGGGCCAGCTATGCCTCCTATACGTGGCAGGGGCATCAGTGGGCGCTAGCGATAGATGCAGCAGCACAAGTTTCCGCATACCGGCCTGACTTGCTGGAAGCTTTAGGGCTCGAGGTACCGCAATCCTGGAAGGAGGTAGAGACACTGGCCCATGCCCTTCCCAAGGGCAAGTGGATCGCAATTCCGTTGACGCCGACGGATGCGTTCTGCAGCTTCATTGCGCTCTGCTACGGAGTCGGTGGACCGTCCTTTTGGGAGAGCGGTGAAATCCCCATGGCAGTGGGCATCGCAGCCTTGGAGCAGCTCGCGTGGCTCCGCAGAGTAAGTCATCCGGCGTCGCTGGAATTACGGCCGCCGCAGCTGCTGGACTTTATGGCACAGGGTGATAGCGTCGTGTATGTCCCGCTGATCTTCGGCTACTCGAACTATGCCCGGGCTGGCTTTGCCCCCCACCTCATCCAGTTTGCCGATGCTCCGATGGGCAGTAGCAGCCAGAGGAGCAGCGTGCTTGGTGGGGCTGGACTCGCCATCTCCGCGTGGACACAGGAACCTGAGCTAGCGGCAGCTTACGCGATGTACGTCGCAGGAGAGGACTGCCAGCGTACGATCTACTTTCAGTCCGGTGGTCAGCCCGGCCATCGTCGTGCGTGGGAAGACCCGGACCTCGATGCGCAGGTGCACGGTTTCTTCAGCAGTACGCTTAGGACAGTCGAGACGGCGTACCTGCGGCCCCGTGACAAAGGCTTTCCTCAATTCCAAGAAGAGGCAGGGAAGGTAATCCATCGCTTCCTGCTCGATGGTATCAGGGCAGAGGATGTGATCGCGATGATGAATAACCTTTACCGGTCGATAGTCTTCTCGACTCGTGACGGCATATAAGGGGAATAGCGCATGCGTAACGAAACTGGTCTCGCGCTTATGAAAAGAGACCTCTTTCAGGATAGGCAAGCGAGCGTTTACCCAAGTGCGGGCGGTAACGTGTGCAGGATTTAAGGAGGTGTCAGATGCGCCGACGAGAGTTCCTCCGGGCTATGGGAATTGGGGCATGGGCTGGAGTCAGCGCACTGTTGGTAGCATGCCGCAGGGCGGAAGCACCAACACCGACAGCAGCCGAAGTGCCCTCACCGACGGTGGCTGTTGGCCAGGTGCCATCGCCAGTCGCGACAACGCCAGCGGTGACAGAGAAACTCACTCTGGAGTTATGGGATCAACAGCAATCTGATCTAAATATTCAGCAAGCCTATATCAAGGCGCTGGAAGACTTTCAGCAGGAGAATCCCGATATTGTAGTGAAAGTGACAACAACACCATATGCGCAATATCGGGACAAACTCTTGGTCGCCGTACAAGGAGGCCGCGGCCCAGATATTATGTCTCTAGATGAGATATGGACCCCTGAATTCGCCGCTGCCGGAATCATTGAACCGCTCGATCCCTATATCCAGCGCTCAGCATCGGTCAAACCTGATGCTTTCTTCCAACCTGCTTGGGATACTAATCTTTGGCAAAAGCAAATCTGGGGCATTCCACTGAACTTTGATGTGTGGGAGCAGCTTTTCTATAATGCTGATCACTTCCGCGAAGCCGGTCTTGATCCTGATAAGCCACCTCGTACTTGGGATGAGTGGCTTGAAGCACTACCACAATTAACAGCCCCACCACAGCGTTTTGGGATCGGCCTGCTAGGCCACAAAGGCGAGGACACGGTGGTTATGTTGAATTCTCTCATGTATTCGAACGGCGGCGCAATAATTGATGAAGACGGTAATGTAGTCATTTACTCTCAAGAAAATATTGAGACTCTTGAGTTCTATCTTAAACTCTCTAAATATGCTCCGGAAGGTGTTGCGAATGTCGGAGAAGCTGAGGCTGTGAGTATGTTTGCAGCAGGAAAGGTGTCCATGATTCTCGATGGCCAATGGCAGCAGGATACAATGAACGCCCGTGCGACATTCGATTGGCGCATCGCTGTACCACCAGCTCCCGCTGGAAAGAAGTTTGTTGGAGCACTTGGAGGATGGAACTTAGCAATTAACAAAGCTTCCAAGAACAAGGATGTCGCATTCCGCCTTATTGAGTATCTCACGACCAACAAAGAGGTTCAGAAAACAATCAACTCTCTCACACCGGCGTTACGGGTAGCTGGTGAGGAGTTTGTGAAGGAGAAGCGAAGGCAACCTGAGGTCATTCTCGAGACACTTACTTCGGGGCGTCCGCGGCCAATTTCACCCGTTTATCCCCAGGTTTCGGACATTGAGCAGCAGATGGTGCAAGCTATCCTCTCTGGAACACCGGTAGAAGAAGCACTCCAGAAGGCGCAACGTGACATCGAAAAGGTGGTCAAGTCAGCTCGGTAGGTCTGGATGCGTCACTGTGTGCGGATAAGGCTTGGTATGGTAGAGGTGCGGGAGAACACCCTCGGCGGCAGCGTTGGTCCTGTTCAAGCCACCCAGTATCGCAAGGCTACGCGCGGACTACGCCGATATATTGGATCCTATTTGCTTGTGGCACCTTCCTTCGTGCTACTATGCGTATTGGTTGTGTACCCCCTAGCTGATGCCTTTTACCTTAGTTTTACCGATGCATCCTTCATCAGACCTATACCGGAATGGGTCGGAGTTAGGAATTATCATGATGCCGTGGTCTCGGATACCTTTTGGAAAGTTTTTACAAACTCCATCTTGTGGACTGTTGTCGTTGTTGTTTGCCAGTTTCTCTTGGGATTAGCTACCGGCGTGCTGTTGGCGCAGAAGCTTCGTATACGGTCCGTTATGCGCGCATTAGTGATAGTACCCTGGGTAATGCCAGGCGTGATTGCAGCTATTCTTTGGAAGCTCATGTATGACCCATATCTCGGGCTAGTCAACAAGATTCTTATGACTGTGCATCTTGTGGATGGATTCGTAGCGTGGCTGGCACAACCAGAGACCTCACTTCCAGCGATAATTGTGGCGGCGATTTGGAAAGGAACGCCGTTTTCTACGCTAATGTATCTAGCGGCATATCAGAATGTGCCGGCTGATCTTCTTGATGCTGCACGGATTGACGGGGCGAGCCGATGGCAGCGCTTCATCTACGTAGCATTTCCCGAGATGCTACCGACAATTAGAACAACCATTCTGCTTACGACGATCTGGACATTTAATTACTTTGATCTTGTTTATGTCATGACTCGCGGAGGGCCGGGTTATGCAAGTCATATCTTTCCGACGTACACTTATGAACTCGCCTTTGCCAAGGCGCTCCAAGGGGAAGCTGCCGCTTATGGAATGATCGGAACGGCAATCATGCTGATCTTTAGCATCCTCTACATTCGCGAAATTAACCGGAGGGGAGGTCTTGACTAGTGAGCACGTGGTACCGTCGGGTACAACGGGCAGTCCCAGATGCAGCGACACTAGTTGTAGCTGGGTTCTTCGGCCTACCATTGCTCTGGATGCTATCGACGTCGGTCAAGACTGCAAGTGAGGTATTCACTGCGCCGCCGACAATTCTACCCAAAACAATAACCATAGTAAATTACCAAGGAGTCTTAAATAGGCAGTTCTTGCTCTATCTTGCAAATAGTACTATCGTTTCTCTTGGAACCAGCGTGATATGTGTAGGATTAAGTATTCTCGCAGCGTACGGTTTCTCAAGAACGAGGTTTCCGGGAAGAAAGGTTCTGCTAGTCGCGATCATGATATCCCAGCTTTTACCGCTTGCTGTACTCCTAATTGGTATCTATCGTGTCGCGAATGCACTTAATCTAATAAATACGTACGCGGGCCTGATCTCAGCGTACCTTGCCTTTACCTTGCCGCCGTCTATTTGGCTGCTTAGGGGCTTCCTCACCTCAGTTCCAGTAGAGTTAGAGGAGGCTGCAATGGTTGACGGTGCTAGTCGACTAGACGCATTTCTTCGAATATCTGTTCCGCTCGCGATGCCTGGTATCATTGCGACATGGGCCTATGCGCTATTTATAACCTGGCAAGACTTTATGTTCGCATTGGTATTTATGACTTCAGATGAGCGGCGCACTTTGCCTCTAGGTGTTCTTGCTCTGATCGGTGAGCATACAATCGACTGGGGCAAGTTGATGGCATCCTCAGTACTCCTCATGGTGCCCATCTTTGTCACCTTTGGCTTCGTACAGCGATACCTTATAGAGGGTCTTACTCGGGGTGCCCTGAAGGGCTAAGGAGGTAGAAGCATGGTGACACTGTTCGGCCAAAAGTGGACAAAAGAGGAGCTGAAACGTCATATCGGACAAATTGCGCAGGTTTCCGGTATACGGGCGGTCATCGCTGCAGACGGTTTAGAGCGCGGAAGCCGAATCTTCCAGATTAGGACGGGTGCCGGATTAGTGTATGAGCTTCTTGCTGACCGAGCGCTAGATATTGGCTTAGCAACCTTTCGTGAGCTACCGTTAGCATGGATTTCTCCTGTAGGATTTGTCCATCCAGCATTCTGTGAATTTCACGAATTTGAGTGGCTTCGATACTTCTCAGGGGGATTGCTCACAACTTGTGGATTAGATCAGTTTGGATCTCCATGTATCGAACAAGGGGAAAGACTTGGATTGCATGGGCGTGTAACTGGAATCCCTGCAGACAGACTTTCATACGAGGAATATTGGATTAATGGGAAGTATGAGCTTCGTGTCAGAGGGGAGATCCGGCAGGCGCGAGT
>Ga0308392_1000303_pt1 | contig 21186 bp, 15 predicted proteins | sample Hotspr20Samplem2_FD_202361 | JGI IMG/M metagenome (GOLD analysis project Ga0308392, IMG submission 202361) | Hot spring phototrophic mat microbial communities from Octopus Spring, Yellowstone National Park, Wyoming, United States - 20050624_m2 ... | reverse complement strand
AGTGGTCTCCAATACCTGTCCGCTCGTCGGCAAGACCATCCGCGATGGACGATTCCGCAACCGCTACAACGCTGTCGTGCTCGCGGTGGCTCGCAACGGCGAGCGGCTCCGGGGCAAGATCGGGGATATCGTCTTGCGGCCCGGCGACACCCTGCTGATCGAAGCCGGCCCGTCGTTTGCCGTGCAGCAGCGGGACTCGCGGGATTTCTTTTTGATCAGCGGCGTCGAGCACTCCACGCCGCGCCGGCACGAGCGGGCGGCTGTGGCTTTGGCGATTCTGGCCGGCATGGTGCTTGCGGCCGCCGCCGGCGTCAATATGCTCGTCGCCGCCTTGGTCGCCATGTTCCTGATGCTCGCGGCCGGCTGCTGCACTTTGAGTGATGCCCGCAACAGCCTCGATTGGTCCGTACTCATCGCCATCGGCGCCGCACTGGGCCTCGGCCGGGCCATGGAGGTTTCCGGGGCGGCCCAGGCCGTCGCAGAGGCGATTCTCTCCGTCGCAGGCCAGCAACCGTGGCTCGCTTTGGGGGCATTCTACGTGGCCGCCGCCGTGCTCACGGAGATTCTGACGAACAACGCCGTTGCGGCCCTGATGTTTCCGGTCGGACTGGCCGGCGCGGAGCAACTCGGTGTCAGTCCGCTGCCGTTCGTCATGGCGCTCATGATTGCCGCCTCGACCGGCTTTGCCACGCCGATCGGCTATCAGACGAACCTCATGGTGTATGGGCCCGGCGGCTATCGCTTCGCAGATTATCTGCGGCTTGGAATCCCCCTCGACATTGTGGTCGGCCTGACCACCGTATTGCTCGTGCCGTTGATCTGGCCTTTTGCTCGCTAACGCGAGAGCTTCAAGCCGAACAGAAGGTGGTGCGTGCGGAAGCCTTCGAAGGTGTAAAACGGCTGCGTGAAGCCGTACCAGCGCCACTCCCCGTAGGCGGAGACGTGTTCGCTCAAGGGTACGAGGAGGCGCCCATAGGGCTGATAGTAGCGGGCCGGCCGGCTCCCGGAGCTCCGAAACAGCGTGCCGCCCAGGCTGAGGCGAGGCGTCACCACTTTGTGGCCGTTCGGCAGCGCAAGCTCGAAGATTCCTGTGGCGGTGTGCGCGTTGTCCCGGTAGAAGGAGTCCGCCCGGTCCAGAAACGGAAGCGACCGGAAGGAGATGTCCGAGCGCAACCGGGAGCGCGTGTAGTCGCCGAAAAAGCTGACTCTTCGCCCTCCCCCCGGGCTAAACCTTAGCGAGAGACCGCCCGCCAGATTCCGCAGGTCGTAGCCCACGCCCGGCGAGGCGTTTTCGTTGTCGAGCAGCAGGAGGTTCGCCAGAAGCTGGAGCGAAGCGAGCGCCTGAACCGTCGCCCGGCCGCGAAGCTGGTGGTAGTCGTGGAGGCTGGTTCGGAAGTAGGACGCTTCGGCGTTGCCGCCTTCGTAGTCGATGTTGAATACCAGCTTCTTGAGCGCCCGGAAGTTGACCCCCGCCAAACCGACGTGGCGCTTGAGCTCGCCGGTCTCGGGATTCGCCGTTCCTGCAAGCGACGGCGAGCGCAGTCGCGCGTCGCCCCATTCGTAGCGGTGGCCGCCGCGCAGGGTGATCTTCGGCGTCAGATCCACGAACAGATCGGCCTGCTGGCGGCTATAGTTCATCGCCAGCCGATCGGGCGTAAAGATTCGCGCGGTCTCGGCGGGCCCTGTCGCAAAGAAGAGCTGTTGCACCAGAAGCAGCGAGGAGGCGTTGTGCAGCCGGTCCGTAAAAATCGACTCGAAGACCCGGATCCGGGGATGGAGGCGGACCTCGGCCGAGAGGGCGGCGGAGGTGTGCGGCTGCTTGGCCTCCCCCGAGGCGAGGCTCTCCAGGGTGTTGAAGAAGCGCGTGGCGCCGAGGTAGAACAGGCCACGGCCATTGTCGCTATAGCGGATGTCGGTCTTCGGCTGGCTGAACTGGAACTGCGCGTAGAGATTGACCGCCTCGATCGGCGCGGCGGTGAAAACCCCGCGCGAATAGATGCTCTCGCCCCGCGCGCCATAGGCCTGCGCCGCCTGCGCAAGAAAGAGCTCCTGGCCAAGCAGCGGGACGCGGCGGTTGCCCAGGTTCCGGTCCGCGGTGAAAACCAACTGGTCGTCCTTGAAGGCGGTGGCGCCCTGCTCGAGGGTCAGGTGCCAGCGGCGGAACTCCAGGTCGACGCCCCCACGGTAGTTGTTGGTCTGATCGCGAAGGGTGGTGCCGACCGGGTACTCGTTGCCGCTGGTCACAAACGGCGTGATGCCCCGCCCGAAGCCGGAATCCCGGCTGAAGCCCACAAAAGGGCTGACCCGCTTGCCCGGGCGCAGCCGCAACTCGGCATCCCAGAAGCGGCGGCGCATGTCGAAGGAGCGCTGATTGACCAGGCTTCCCTGCTCGAGGCCGGGATTGGCGAAGGAGGGCAGGAAGTTGTAATAGTCGATGTTCCGGTAGTCAATCCACAGGCGCCAGGCGCCGTTGCGCTCGGCGTCCAGGCGCGCCGTATTGTACGGGTCGCCCCAACTGTCGGCGAAGAAGGTCAGCTTGTCGTAGAGGCGCCGCGAGGAGTCGGTGGAATGGAAATCCAGGCCCCGCACGCGGAACCCGTCCTGCAAGTTGACCACGCTGCGGTAGGTGGCGAAGTCGCCCGGCACGGCGCTCGTCCAGCGATAACCGAGGTCGACTGTGCCCAGCGTGGCTTTCTCGCGCACGGGCGAGGGAGCCTGTTGCCCGGCAACCGGCAGAACCGCAAGCAGGAGAAGAAAGCCCTTGTTCATCGCAGGAAGTCCCGATTCACTTGCGAGCCGTGAATCTTGATGTGGCACACCGTGCAGTTGCGGAACCGGGGGCTGGCCAGGTCGTGGAAGCCGCCCGGAATGCCCCCCAAAGCGCCCTGGGCGCCGGGAAGCTTCGCATGGCACTCCAGGCACAGCCGACTCGTCTCATGGCGGACGAGCATGCGCGGATTCACCGAGCCGTGCGGCTCATGACAGCTCTGACAACCCTCGAGTCTGACCGGCGCGTGCTCGAAGGCGAACGGTCCCCGCTTGTCGCCGTGGCAGCGCAAACACCCGGGTTCGTTTGCGCCCGCCACGCGCATGTTCCGGATCAGAGCACCGCCGTGCGGATTGTGACAGTCCACACAGCTCATGGCGCCTTGAGCCAGCCGGTGGCTGTGCGGCCGCTGGAAGCTGGTCCAGACATCGGCGTGGCAGTCGGCGCACTGGGCGTTGATTCGGGCCGCCGGGTGCGGCGACAGCGTGACCTTCTCCGTGCCGTGAATCGGATGGCACTGGATGCAGGCCACCAGGTTCCGGGCGTGGCTGCCCCGGATGCGCCCGACCTGCGTGGCCTGGTGCCGGTGACACTCCAGGCAACTCTTGTCCGCCTCGAGCGGCGCCAGCTTCGCCGGGTTGCGGATGTCGGCTGCCGCCAGTGACTCGACGTGTTTGGCGCCCGGCCCGTGGCAGGATTCGCACGCCCGTCCCGCCCAGCCCCGCCCCTTGTCAGCCTCCAGGAAGGCGTGGGCATTTTTCCGGAAGGAGCTGTAGATCTCCGCGTGGCAGGGCTGGCAGGACTCCGAGCCGGCATAGGGCGCTTGCGCGGCCGGCTGTGCGGCGGCCGGCGTCGCCCAACTCCCCAGCATCAGTAACAGGGGCAGGCGCCATGGCCCACCCCGGAGAACCGTCTCGAGCATGGGCCTCACCTGGCATGCGAGCGGTCAACCGAAAACTGCCGGTTCGGCCCGTGGCAGGCGGCGCAGCTTTCGCCCAGCGGAGAGGTGTTGGCCAGCGCGTGCGATGCGGCCTGGATGCTGTCGTGGCAACTGATGCAAGCGATCGTCTCCGGACCCACCGGGTTGAGATACCCACGGGGGTCGACGACCTTAAGCAGGTTCGGCCGCAGCGGCAACTGGTAGCTGCCTGCGACGTGGCAGGCCGAGCACCGCTCGAGGAAGCCAGGATAGTGCACCTCGTTGTAGTTGTGCGGCACGTTGCCGAAGCCGTAGATGGTGTAGTCGCGGCTCAGGTGCGAACCGGCGTGGATGCGGTGGATCATCGCGCGCATGTCGACCGACTCGGGCGGCATCCGGTCGGCGGGCCGCCGCGCCACGTCGGTCGTCACCGGGTTGTGGCAAATGACGCAGTGCTCGATCTGGTTGCGTTTGAAACCGTGGATGGTCAAGCTGTTGTGGCACTGGTTGCAGTCGGCCAGCTCGACGACCGTCCGACGCGGCTCGACTTTGGAGCCGTCCACCGAGAAGTAGACGACAACGTTCTTGCCCGCATCCTGCACCGAACGCTGCCGCTGCGTGCCGGGCAGCAGCGTGATCAGGCGGCGTCCCTCAATGCCCATCGCCCAGGTTCCCTTGGCGTCGGCCGGAATGGGACGCGCAAAGGTGATCGTCCAGCGGTCGCCCGAACCGGTGGCGGCCAGAGCGCTCTGGACGATGTAGGTCGAATAATCCGAGGTCGGGCCGCCCATCACCAGTGCAAGATAATTGAAGCTCGAAGGCGACAGAGAATTTCCTTTCTTATCCTTCAAGGTGAAAGTGACCGTCGGCGCTTTGCCGGCCACCCCGTCTCGGATCTCCAGGATTTCGAAGACCACTCCTGGCAGCTCCTTGGAGAACTCCGGCGTCGTGTGCGCCCCCTTGATGGACAAATCGAACTCCAGCTCGCCCTCCGGCAGATGGCAGTACACGCACAGGCTGTCAGAGACCTGCGGCAGACCGGCGTGGTTTTCGCCGGTGGCGAAGTTCACGTTGTCGTGGCAGGAGCCGCACGCGGCCCGGTTGGGTTTCGTCAGCCAGTAGTCGGCCTGAGCAGCGCCACGGTTGGACTCGTGGCAGGTCTCGCATTGCTTGGAGGTGTCCGTGTTAAACGGCGCCGGCGAGAAGGAGGCCTTCGAGTAGTCGAACACCGTCTGGGCAAAACCGATGATCTGGTACTTGCCGCCCGCGCGTACGCTGGGCAGGTAGCGACCCCGGTGGATCTTGTGGATCATCACCGCCATGTCCATGGTGTTGCCCGTGTCGGGGTCGACCGTTTGCGGCGTGTGGCAGAGCACGCAACCTTCCATCGTCGTCCGGCCGGTCGTACCATGCGCACTCAGGCTGTGGTGGCACTTGTTGCAGGTGGTCGTCCGGATCACGTCGCGTACCTCGCGAACCGGCGAGCCGTCGGGCACAAAGTTATACGTGACCTCCTTGAGGTTGATACCCAGATCGAACTCGGTCAGGTTGCGGTTGGCGTAGATGCCGATCGTGTGCGTCGCCGAGCGGTCGATGTTGCTCGGAGCCCGGGTCCCGAACGTGTAGATGTACTCGCCGTCGCCGACCTTTTCCCAACGCCCTCCGGTGTCGGCAGCGGCCTGCACGGCAGACTGCCCTGTGATGGGTGACCGCTGGATGCGAGTCGTATAGGAGACATACTGCCGTTGTCCCCTCGGAATGTAGGCGGCGATGAAGCTGGCTGTGATCGGTCCCGGGGTGAGGATGCCCTCCCGGTCGAGCGGCATGCCGCGCGGATCGGTAAACTTCACTCGGACGCGAATCGTTCCGTCGGCGGCAATTGTCGCGGATAGGATCTTAATATCCAGTCCTGGCCGCACGAAGGCCAGGAGGTTGGGATCGGCGTAGAAGGCCTTGTCCTCGGCGGTCCAAACCGGCCGGGTGGCGCTGACAAGCACAAACGAGCCGGCCAATAGGCCGCAGACGACTAGAAGTTTGAAGATCATTTTCAGATGAATTCCGTCGCGCATCCCTATCACCGTCCTCGGACTGGACTCGTCCCTCGGCAGTTTCCAGCAAGTCTCGTTCCAGGTTGGATCAAGCGGTCAGTTTCCCTGAATTTCCCTCGTCTGGCAACAACAGGCGCGCTCGACGAGCTGCGGCAGACGCCTCGGCTGCGAAACTTCACCCAGTGGAGCGGATTCCGAAAGCGCGCCAGCGCGCAGCCGGCCACTGGAAAATGAATTGCTCACTGCGCAAGTTAGCGTGAGAAAACGGGTTCTGCTTGTCGGCGGGGTTGCCGGCGGCGCCTCTTGCGCCGCCCGTTTCCGGCGGCTGGCTGTGGAGGCCGAAATCGTGGTCTTCGATCGCCGAGAACCTCGTCCGCCGCGGCCTGCGCATGATCATCTTAGAGCGGCTGCCCCTGCTTCGGCGGTGGCTCGAGCCGGAGATGGCCGAACCGGTCGCGCGGCACACGGAGCTCCCGCGCGAGCGCGAGATCTGGGTCCACTGCGCTCTGGGCCAGCGCTCTTACTACGCCACCTGTTTCTTACTTTTGAGCGGCGACCGGGTGAAGAGCCTGCCCGGCGGGCTCATGCCCGGCCCGCAGCCTCCTCACCTGAGGCCGCCGTGACTGGCGGTCCTTAGCGCTGGATGGCGATCGTGGTGTTGAGCCGCTGCGGATTGTCGGGATTGCCGCTTCGCCGCGAGTCCCGGTCATAGAAGGAGACCAGAATGAGATTGTTGCCCGGCGGCACAAAGTCGGGGATGCGGATGTTGATCTGCCAGACGTTGATCAGGCGGGGCGCCAGGCCGGAATAAAGGATATCGGCGTCGTCCAGCCAGCGCGAGTTCAGAAAGACGCGCGGCTTGACGTCCGTCGGCAACGGCCCCGGGGCCGGCTGGCCGTCGGGCGGTGCGCCCGGAACGCGCCGCCCGAAGCCGGTGGCGAAGATCTCCACCACCTCGCCAACGCGCGCCGGGCGGGCCTCGAAGTCGCCGACGCGCCCCGTCGAGCGCCAATTGAGCGTCCGCTTCTCCTTCTCCTTCTCCTTCTCCTTCTCCTGTGCATCGACATTCAGGGCAGCCACCTGGAAGAGGGTGTTATTGCCCACGACGAACCGGTCCGTGTAGAGAAGACCCGGCGAGACGACGTCCATGCGGAGCGTCCCGGCGGCGAGGATCTGGCGCGTGGAGGCGCGCATCACCCAGACGTCGACCGCACCCTCCTCGGGAGCGCTCCCCGGCATCAGGAAGTTGATCTGCCGCGGCGAGATGAAATGAATCGGAACCGGCCTTTGATTCACCAGCACCTGAAGGTCGCCAAGCGTCGTCGGCATGGGCAGGCTGTCGAAGACCTGAGTCGAAACGTCCGGCAAATCGAAGGTCGTGTAAATCGACGTGTAGGTGTTGGGCGCGGACTGCTCCAAGCCGTTGGCGGTGTTGCTGGCCGACATACGCGGGAAATGAATCAGCACGCGGCTCAGATCGTCGGCGGCGTAGATATTGCCCAGGGCGTCCTGGGCCACTGCAAGCGGCCGCGTGCTGTAGCCGATCCGCTCGAAACTGATGCCCTGCGTTTGGAGAATGTCGAAGCGCGGGTAGCGCACCAGGCAGGGCCGGGCGGCGCCGCACAGCGTCGTGTTGTTGTTGGGCTCGGTGGCCCAGATCTCGCCGGTTTGCCGGTTCACGTAAATGCCGCGCGGCGCGTTGACGCCGAAGTTGCCCAAAGTCAGCACGGCCGGGGCGCCGCTGCGCGTCTCGGCCGAGGTGATCTGCTGTGGAAAGATCTGAATGCGCCGGTTGCCGCCGTCGGCCACGTAGAGGCGGTCGTCGCCGTCGATGGCGATCTCCCGGGGGCCGTTCAATCCGGTCGCCCCGGCGCCGGCCGCGATGCTTAAGAAATCGGACTGGCCGAAGACTTTGACCGCGGCCTGGCCATTACGAAACTCCGGGCCTTCAAACAGGAGCACCCGGTTAAAGCTGCGATCGGAGACCGCCAGCCACCCCTGGCCGGTGAAGGCCAGCCCGTAGGGTTCATCCATCGTGGAGGCCGAGGGGTCGATATCTCGCCGGTTGAAATTGGCCTGGCCGAGGACAAGATCGGCGGTGATAGGACCCGGCGGCTGGTCGAAAGGCCGGCGGAAGCGGAGCACGCGGCCGTTGCCGCGATCGGCCACGTAGAGATTGCCGCCGGCATCCACGGCCAGACCGGTGGGCCAGAACAGACCCACTTCGTTGCGCGCGTCGCTGCGGCCGATCGGCCAGTTGATGACGGACGAGCGCAGGTCGGGCTGGCCGATCACGCGATCGGCTACGTCGCCCGGACGGATGCGACGCGCGTCGGCAAAGCACAAGATCCGATTATTGTAAGTGTCGGCGATATAAAGCCGCGGCGGATCCGAGCTCTGGTCGATGGCGATGCCGCCGGTTGCCTCTGAAAATGCCGAGATGAACTGAAACTCCTTGCCCTCGAGCAGGTTCCGCTCGCGCAGGTCGAAGCCCACCTGGCCCAGCAGGCGCAGCGCGGCGTACGGGCTGCCGCTCGAGGAGGGCGGGCCGCTGCTAAAGTTCGGGAAGGCCAGCACGCGGTTGTTGCCCGTATCGGCGACGTAGACCAGGCCGGCTTGAGAGGAAAACACGGCGCCTCGCGGCCAGGCGAGACTGGCCTCGCTCGGCTGCGGGCGCCCGCGATTCGGGCGCGGATCGTCGCCCTCGGGCGAATCCTGCCCGATGACGGCTTCGGCGCTCGGCGAGAAGGTGACCGATTCGGCGGGCCACTCCTCGAACGGCCGGTAGCGGAGGATCCGATTTGCGTAAGTGTCGACGACAAACGGTGTGTTGCCGATGGCGAAGACGCCCAGCGGGGGAAACCACCGCGTACCGGCAATGGGCAGGAAAAGGCCCTCCGGGGCCAGCAACGACCCGCCACGAATCAGTCCGAGCGAGGCGGCATTGATGGCAGGGGCGCCGGCGGGAGGAACCCCGAGGATCCGCGAGGCCGGCTTGCCGCTGGTAATTTCCGGCTCCCAGACCACGACCCGGTTCAACCCGTCGGCGATAAACAGCCGGCCTCGCGCGTCAAAGGCGAGCGCCGAGGGCTCAAGCAGCACGTTCTTGTTGCGCCGGCCGGCGTCATTGCGCGCCGGCGCGACCCGTTGATCGTATCCCGTCTGCCCAAGCAGCACGTCGGCGGCAGGGCCATGGGGGGCCGTCTCGCCCAGGCTCGAAGCCGGAAAGCGAAGCACCCGATTGTTGCCCGCGTCGGTGAACCAGAGATTACCTTGCGCGTCAAAGGCGAGGCCGGCCTGCAAGGGCACGTTGTTGGCGCCCGTGGTTCGGATCCGCTCGGCGGCGGTGCCGGCGCCGGCGCCGGACAGGCCGCTCTGGCCGATGACGAGGTCGGCGCGGATCGGATCGTCTGTTGAGTCGAACGGCCGCTTGAAGCGCAGGATTCGGTTGTTGCCCGCGTCGACGACGTAAAGGTTGCCCCGCGAGTCGACGGCGAGGCCGGTGGGAGCGTTCAGCCCCGAGGTGAACGGCGGCGCAGCCCCAAACGGCTGGTTGGTGAAGAAGTTCCATTGCCCGATCACCAGGTCCGCCTTGGCGCCGTTGGCGAAGCTGCGCCCGTCACGCCAGCCCAGAACGCGGTTGTTGCCGGTGTCGGCGACATAAAGCGCCCCGGTGGTTGCGTCGTAGGCCACCGAGGTGGGGGCGTTCAGCTCGCGCCCCTCGAGCAAGTTCGGCCCGATCGATCTCGTCTCTGACGGGCTGCGATCGGGCGGCTGGCCGAGGGCCAGCGTGGGACTTGGGTTCAGAGGGATTTGAGCCGGCAAGCTCAAAGGCAATAAGAGCGCAACCAGCCACAACCATTCTCTCTTCATTGGTTCCTCTCCACCGCAATCCGGAGGGACACGGGACCAGCGGGACTCTACTCAAGCATAGCACGGCCGCCGGCAGAGGTCACGGCAGCGGCCGGCGGGGTTGTGTTTTGCGTAGGAAAACTCGCGCATGTCACGAAACTGCAATGTTTTTGTAACAACAGCTACATCAAGGGCTGCTAGCCTGCAAGGCGATGAGCGTTACTTGTCGTGGTCCTTTGGGGTTTGTTGTTTTTCTGCTTTCGGCCGTCGCCGCCTTGGCGCAGGTCGATCGTGCCGTCTTGATGGGGCTGGTGACCGATCAGACGGGCGCCGCCATCGCGTCGGCGCAGGTGCGCGCCGAGTCGCCGAGCACCGGCTACGTCCGCGAGCTGCTTACGGGCGAAGACGGCTTCTACAGGTTTTCGGCTCTGCCGGTGGGCGTTTACACGGTAACGATCTCCAAGGAGGGATTCACGGCGGCGCGTGTCGAGGGGGTTGCCCTCACCGTGGGCCAAAACCGACGCTTGGACGCCGAGTTGAAGGTTGGGGCTGTGACCACCCAAGTGGAGGTGACCGCGGAGGCGACGCCGATCGAGCAGACCACGGCCGACATCGGCGGCGTCATCGGGGCCCGCCAGATCCGCGACATCCCGCTCAACGGGCGCAACTGGTCCTTCCTGATGGCGCTGGCGCCCGGCGCGGTCAACACGGGCGAGGGCCATCAGGGCACGATCCGCTTCTTCGGTCGGCCGCGGGATGAGAACAACTGGACCTACGACGGCATCGACGCCACCGGCGTCAAGGATCCGCGCCAGGAGGGCAATCTTCGGTTGGTGATCGCCATGGATGCCATCTCCGAGTTCCGGGTCGCCTCCTCGACCTACACGGCCGAAAGCGGCGCCGGGGCCGGCGCCCAGATCAATCTGGTTTCGCGTGCGGGCACCAACGACTTCCACGGCTCGGCCTTTGAGTTCTTCCGCAATAACGTCTTCGACGCGCGCCGGCCGTTCGACCCCGCACAGATTCCCGACTTTCGGCTCAACCAGTTCGGCGCCAGCTTCGGCGGGCCGATTGTGCGCAACCGGACGTTCTTTTTCGCCAATTACGAGGGACTTCGGCAACGGCTGGGGCAGTCGGCGGTCAACGGGCTGGTGCCGAGCGCGGCCTTTCGCGCCCAGGTCGCCCAGCGCTGGCCGGCCCTCGGCCCCATCGTCAACGGCTTCCCCGTGGGCGTCGGCCCGACCGCAGACCCGCGCGTCGTAACCGGTGGCGCGAGGACTCGGGCTCGATCCGGGTCGACCACCGATTCAACGACGCGCATCTCATCTTCGGCCGCTTCAACACCACTGACGGCGAATTCAACGAGCGCCGCTCGGCGTTGCTTGAGTATCGCGAGTCATTTATGCGGCCCACCAATGCCACCTTACAGTGGCAGGCGGTTCTGTCGCCGAATTTGGTCAACGAGGCCAAACTCGGAATGAACCGCTCGGCGCTGACGCGCCCGCAGACGGGTCTGTTTGGCGAGGCGATCGTCGTACCAGGGTTGACTTCGACGCTTCCTTCTACCGGCATCAGCGAGCTGCCGACGTCCTATTCCCTGGTGGACAACCTGGCCTGGATGCGCCGGAACCACACGCTGAAGATGGGTGGCGAGCTGCGGCGGATTCACCTGAACGCCGGAGACCTGGGTTCGCGCACCGTGCGCTTCGCCAGCCTCGATGCGCTGCTCGCCAATCAGGTGGACCGGTTCGAGATCGCCGGCCTACTGCCCACTTTCGGCGGCCGTCGCTGGATGATGAGCGGCTACGTTCAGGACGAGTGGCGGCTCAGCCGAAACTTCATGCTCACGCTGGGCGTCCGATACGAGAACTACACCGTCATGAAGGAGGTCAACGGCCGCGGCCGCGTCTTCGACCCGTTCGAGTGTCAGGGCTTTTGCCCGCCGGGCACGCCCTGGTACTACCCGGACCGCAACAACTGGGCGCCGCGCGCGGGACTGGCCTGGAGTTTCACCCCGAAGACGGTCTTGCGCGCCGGATACGGCATCTACTATGGCCCGGGCCAGCAGGATGACGTCACCGCCGCTGTCGACAGCGAACCGGAGCGGTTTCAGTTGACCCGTTCCGATCAGCCCGCGCTTGCCTATCCGATCACGCCCTTTCTGGCCCAGGCGCGTTCGGCGGGCGTGCAGCCTCGCGCCCTACAGCGTGACCGCAAAGACTTTTACTCGCAGCAATGGAGCTTTTCGCTCCAGCGGGAGCTGCCGGCGTCCTTTGTGGGCCAGCTCGCCTACGTCGGTAACCGCGGCAGCCATCTGTTCGGCCGCGATCGGCTGAACCTGATCGATCCGGTGACCAGGGTGCGGCCGCTAGCCGCCTTTGCCGACGTCGATCGCAAGAACAACTACGGCAACTCGACCTTCCACGGGATGCAGGCATCGCTTGTGCGCAACTTTGCGCGGGGCTGGCTGGTGCAGACGCAGTACCTGTGGTCGAAGGTAATTGACGATAATGCCGGCTCCGGCGAAGGCGCCGAGATCATGATCTCCTCCTGTCGGCGTTGCGAGCGGGCGGTCGCCGATTTCGACATCCGTCACACCTTCACGTTGAATTCCACCTATGAGTTTCCCCTGGGTCCGGGCCGGCGCTGGGGGCCGCGCTCCGGCATGGCGGGCAAACTGGCCGAGGGCTGGGGCCTGTCGGGCCTGTTCACCGCCCGCACGGGGCGCGCCTTTACGCCCACCGTCGACCGGGCCTCGCGCGACGTGCCCGACGGCAATGCACGCAACCAGCGGGCGCAGCTCACCGGCGCGAGTCCGATCCCCTCCGTGCAGACGCCCGCCCGCTGGATTCTCCGCGAAGCCTTCACCGTACCGGCCCCGGGAACCTGGGGCAACGCGCCGCGGAACATGCTCCGCGGCCCGGGGCTCTGGCAGGCCGACGTCGCTTTGGCCAAGCGCACCTCGGTGACGGAGCGGCTGAATGTGGAGTTCCGCGCCGAGGCGTTCAACGTCTTCAATCGCGCGCAATTCGGCAACCCTTCCTCGAATATTTCGAGCGGAAACTTCGGCATGATTCTGAGCACAGCCAACGACGGCGCCACCGGTTTCGGCACCTCGCGCATGCTCCAGTTGATGCTGCGGATGAATTTCTGATCCGTCCGGACCGGCGCCGCCGACTTTGCGTTTCCGGTAAGATCAAAATCAGTGATCTTATTCCGCACTTAAAGGAGAATTTGATTCATGCCACTGGTCACAATGCGGCAGTTGCTGGATGAGGCGGCCAAGGGCGGCTACGGCGTAGGCGCCTTCAACGTGAACAACATGGAGCAGATTCAGGCGATCATGGAGGCCGCCCGCGAGACCAAGAGCCCGGTGATCATTCAAGTGAGCCGCGGCGCGCGCAAGTATTCCAACGACCGATTTCTGTTTCATCTCATGCTGGCCGCCGTCGAGCTGTACCCGGAGATCCCGGTGGCGCTCCATCAGGATCACGGCAACAGCCCGGAAACCTGCCGTTCGGCCATCGAGATGGGCTTCACGAGCGTTATGATGGACGGCTCGCTGCTTGAAGACGGCAAGACGCCTGCCAGCTACGAGTACAACGTCCGCGTCACGCGCGAGGTGGTCGAGATGGCCCACGCGCGCGGCGTCTCGGTCGAGGGCGAGCTCGGCGTGCTCGGCGGCATCGAGGACGGTCACGGCGCCGGCGTCGACGCCATGGCCCATCTGACCGATCCGGATCAGGCGGTCGATTTTGTCGAGCGAACCGGTGTGGACGCGCTGGCGGTGGCCATCGGCACCAGCCACGGCGCCTACAAGTTCAGCCGCAAGCCGGATGGCGCCATCCTGGCCATGGAGCGGATCCTCGAGATTCACAAGCGGCTGCCCAACACCCACCTGGTCATGCACGGCTCCTCGAGCGTTCCCAAAGAGCTTCAGGACGTCATCAACCAGTATGGCGGCCGGATCAAGCCCACCTGGGGCGTGCCGATCGAGGAGATCCAGCTCGGCATTCGCCACGGCGTGCGCAAGATCAATGTCGATACCGACAACCGGCTGGCGATGACCGGCGCGATTCGGAAGGTGTTCTTCGAGAAGCCCGAGGAGTTCGACCCGCGCACGTATCTCGGGGCGGCGCGTGCGGCCATGAAGGAAGTGGTGAAAGCGCGCATGATCGCCTTCGGCCAGGCCGGACATGCGGGCGACTACGAACCGATTCCGCTCGAAGAGATGGCCCGCCGCTATCAGAGCCAGACGGTGGGGCGCTGACCGCCCGGCCGCTCCGGCCGTTTCGCGCGAAAGCGCTCCCGGCGGCGGTGCCAGGCGGCCGCACGGGCCGCATCATGGAGAATCTGGCGTCGCAAGGCCTCGGCGTCCGGAAACCGTCGCTCCGGGCGCAATCGATGCAAGAATTCGACGGCGATGCGCCGGGGCGGTCCCCCGTCGAGCGGGGCCAGCAAGTAGCTCTCGACGGTGAGGCGGGCGCCGCCGAAAGTGGGCCGGACGCCGACGTTCGTCACCGAGGGCCAGTGTCTTCCGCCTTCCGCCTCGACGGTGCGGCTGACATAGACGCCGCGCGCCGGCACGAGCTGCTCGCCCGGCGTGAGGTTCAGGGTGGGAACGGTCAGCCGCGAGCCGGTGCCCGTGCCCCGCACGACCTCGCCGGCGATGCTGTACGGCCGGCCGAGCAGACGGCAGGCCAGCGTGACGCGCCCCTCGCTCAACAGCCGCCTTACCTCGCTGCTTGAGACCGGATGGCGGCGGAACCGGACGCCGCCGACGATCTCGGTCCGAAATCCGTAGCGTGCCCCCAGTTGGCGAAGCTGCTCGGCGTCGCCGCCCTTTCCGCGTCCAAAGCGGAAGTTCTCTCCTACCAACACGATGCGGGCGTCAAGCTGCTTGGCGAGCACCCGGGCGGCGAACTCCTCCGGCGAGGTGGAGGAAAATTCCGGCGTGAAAGGAACGATCAAAACCTGCTCGAGGCCCGCCTCGGCCATCCACCGGCAGCGCTGCTCGAGCGTGCTCAACAGGCGCGGGGCGCGCTCCGGTGCAAGGACCTGCGCCGGGTGCGGGTCGAAGGTCATCGCCGCCGACTTCCAGCCGTGCTCGCCGGCGAGCCTCACCAGGCGCCGGAGGATCTCCTGATGGCCGATGTGCACCCCGTCGAAGTTGCCGATGGTGAGGGCGCACGGCCCGAAATCGCCCTGGATCTCATCCAGTCCACGCCAGATGCGCAAGTCCGCCATTCAGCCGTTCAGCTCCACGGTGATGACCAGACCGTCGTAGGCCAGACGGACATGCTCGGGCAGCCGGCTTTCCTCCCGTCCGTGCGCCAGCTCGTGGCAGATATGAGTGAAATAAGTGCGCCGGGGCCGCAGAAGTTCCACGTAGGCGAGCGAGCGTTCGACGGTGGAATGCGTCGGGTGCGGCCGGTGGCGCAAAGCATCGAGAAAGAGCACCTCCAAGTCCCGGAGCTTCTCGAGCGAAGCCTCCGGAATTTCGCTGTGATCGGTGAGATAGGCGAAGGGGCCGAAGCGAAAGCCGAGCACTTTGCTCCGGCCGTGCCAGACGGGGACGGGCGTCACCGGGAGTCCGAACAGCTCGAAGGGATCCTCGGAGATCGCCACCGGCGTCAGCCGGGGACGAGAGGATTCGGTCTCGGCCCCGTCGAAGACATACTGGAAGACGCGCTGGATGACCTCGAGCGTCTCCGGCAGGCCGTAGATGGGAATCGGCTCCCGCTGATGGTAATTGAACGGGCGGACGTCGTCCAGGCCGAGGATGTGATCGGCGTGGGCGTGAGTGAACAGAATGGCGTCGATGCGTTCGATGCCGGCACGCAGCGCCTGCTGGCGAAAGTCCGGCGTCGTGTCCACGAGCACCGCCCGCTCGCCGTACTCGACCAGCACCGACGGCCGGAGCCGCTGATCGCGCGGATCCTCGGACCGGCAGACCGGGCAGCGGCAACCGATCGTGGGAATCCCCACACTCGTCCCGGATCCGAGGACGGTGATCTTCAGGCGACCGGCCGGCGCCATCTACCTCTTGGCGACCTCGCAGGCCTGGACGTAGCGGAATCGCAACTCGGTCAAGGAGTTCTCTAGCAGCCGCCGCTCCTCGAGCGAAAGGTTTCCTTTCGTCTTTTCGAGCAGCATCGCCATCAAGTCGATCGTGTGCCGTGCCAGCTTCAGTTTGGGCTTCGGTCTCTGCTCGCCCTCGCCGTAGTGGTGCAAGCTCAGATGGACTTCGGCCTGCGAGCGCAAAGAGAGCACCAGAAACTCAAAGCTGGGCGGGGGCAGCGGAATCTCGTCCAGCTCTTGCCGGTCGGCCGCCTCCGCCGTGCGCTCCTCGACGGAGGAGTCGGCTCCAACCGCCTCCGACCCGGCCTCAGCAGTGGGCGACTGTTCCCTGTCCTCCATGCTATCGATTGTAGCGCGGCAACTTAGCCGCACCGTCGATGCTAGAGTAGACGTTTGGATGAACGGAGTGATTGTCGTCGACAAGCCCGTCGGCTGGACCTCGCACGACGCCGTCCAGAAACTCCGGCGGCTGGCAAAGACGAAAAAGGTCGGTCACCTGGGAACGCTCGATCCGGCGGCCACTGGAGTGCTGCCGCTCGTCATCGGGCGCGCCACGCGTCTGGCTCAATTTTATGCGGCAAGCGACAAGGTCTACGATGCCGTGGTGCACTTCGGATGGGCCACCGACACCTACGACCGCGACGGCCGAGTCGTCGGGCCGCAGCTTGACGTCGAGCTCGAAGCCGAAAAGCTGGAAAGCCTGCTAGGAAATTTCCGGGGAAAGATCCGCCAGATGCCTCCGCCGATCTCGGCCAAGAAGATCGCAGGAACGCCGGCTTACAAGCTGGCGCGTCGCAACCTGCCGGTCGAGCTCAAGCCGGTGGAGGTGACGGTCTACTCGATCAAGCTGGTCGAATGCCAGGGCGCCGAGGCGCGCATCCTGGTACACTGCTCGGCGGGCACCTACCTGCGGGCGATCGCGCACGATTTGGGGCAGAGCTACGGCTGCGGGGCGTACCTGAAATCGCTCGTGCGCACGCGTGCCGCCCACTTCACTCTCGAGCAGGCGCGCTCGCCCGCGGAGCTCGAGCGCCTGGCCCGCGAGGGGCGGCTGGAGGAGGCCCTGATTCCGGCGGCGCAGTTGCTTCCCGAGCTGCCTTCGCAGACCGTCGACGCTCTGACGGCGGGACAGATCCGCCAGGGACGCGACTTCCGCGCGTCGCCGTTTCGCGCCCGCAAGGACGCCCCGTATATCAAGGCGGTCAGCGAGGACGGGGACCTGATCGCCATCGGGCGCGCCCTGCTGCCAAACCTCTACCACCCGGTGATCGTGCTCTAGCGCCGCGCCTCGGCTTTCCCTGCGGCGCTCACCACGCCGTCATCGCCTCCTCGAACAACCGCGCCAGATCTTCGGGGCCGGCGGGCCGGGGCGAGATGCTGGTGACGCGGCGCTGGGGCAAAGTTCCCTCAACCAGGGCCGGTATGTCCTCCCTGCGGTAGCCTACGGCCCGAAGGCCGTTGGGCGCCCCGAGGCGCTCCATGAACATCAGGATGCGGTCGGCCAGGATGCGCCCGGCATCGGCAGCGCTGGCGTGCGAGACGTCCGCACCGAGGGCTTCGGCCGCTTTGAGGTGCCGCTCCGCGCAGGCCGGCGCGGTGAAGCGGAACGCCGCCGGAGCGTTCAGGATCACCGAGATGCCGTGAGGGATCAGCGGATGGTCGACCTGGTAGCCCGGCGGGCGCCAGTCGCGCACCATGCCCGAGACCGGGTAGGACATGCCATGGGGCAGATGGACGCCGGCGTTGCCGAAGCCCATGCCGGCGTAGGCCGCTGCGAGCAACATCTGCCCCCGCGCCTCCTCATCGTCGGGATCCTCGACGGCGCGCACGAGATATCGCGCCACCAGCCGCAGGGCCTCGAGCGCCCAGACATCGCTGATCGGATTCGCGCCTTGGTAGGCCGGGCGAAGCACGGGCCTTTCGGGCAGCGGACGCTCCGAGTACGGAATCGCCGTGTAAGATTCCACGGCGTGACTCAAGACGTCCAAGCCGGTTGCGGCGGCCACGGCCGCAGGCAGCGTCCGTGTGTTTTCGGGGTCGAGGATGCCGAGCGTGGGTTTCAGCCGCCGGTGCGCGATGCCGGTCTTGGCGTGCATGGCGACGTGGTCGAAGATGGCCACCCCGGTCGTCTCGCTACCCGTTCCCGCCGTGGTCGGGACGGCGATGAGGGGCTTGAGCGGGCCCGGAACCGGCACGCCCCGCCCGATCGGCGGGTTGACGTAATCGAAGAAATCCTCCGGCGGATAGCAGGTGTAGAGGTTCGCCGCCTTCGCCGTATCGATCGTCGAGCCTCCGCCCACGGCCAGGTAGGCGTCAAAACCACCTGCTCGCGAAAAGGCGATGGCTTCCTGGAAGGAGTCGAGCGTCGGCTCCGTGCGGACGCGATCGAAAAGCTCGTAGCCGACGCCTGCCTCCTCGACCGACTCGAGCGCCGTCGCCACCGGAGAAAGCCGGGCCACTACGGGATCGGTCAGCACCATGACCCGCCGGGCGCCGAGATCGGCCAAGTCCATGCCCACCTCGCGCGTGACGCCGCGGCCAAAACGAAGAGTGGAGGTGGCCAGCTCGAAAGCGATCTCTTTGGCCATGGCCGGCTACGCTCCCGGGTTGCCGCCGGCGATCGGCACGTGGATGACGGTGAGGCGGCCGTCATCGAGCGCCTTCGCGACCGCCGGTTCGATTTCATCGGGCTGCTCGATTCGGATGCCGCGCGCGCCGAGCGCCTCAGCCAGCCTGTCGATGGCGATCGGCCCGAGCGAGCTGGCGATCGCCTCGCCGAACTTTTCCAGGTGCCCGATGCGGGTGATGCCCCAGCCCTGATCATCGGCCACGATGGCCACGAAAGGCAGCGATTGGCGCGCCGCGCACTCCAGGTCGGCGACGTTGAAGGTGAAGGCGCCGTCGCCCGAAAGCAGAATGACCGGACGGCCCGGGTAGACCAGGCGCGCCGCCATGGCGCCGCCGATGCCCCAACCCACCACGCCGCTGCGGCCGCAGGTCAACCAGTGGCCCGGATAGCGGTCGGCCAGGCACTGGTGTGCCCATTGCCCGATGCTGCCGCCGTCGATGAGGAGCACCGTCTCATCGCGGATCAGGCGGCGCAACGCAAGGACGATGTGCCAGGCGTGCAGGCCCTGGGCGGCCTCGCGCGCCGCCGCACGCTCGATGCCCTCCCGGAATTCGGCGTTGCGACGGGCCGCTTCGCAAAACCACTCCTGGTGTGCGGGCCCGCCGAGGCGTTCATAGGCGGCGGCGAGCGCCGCCCAGCCGCGTTCGGCAAAGGCGATGCGCGCTCCGGCGGCGAGAGCGTCCGGCTGGAGAAAGCCCACTCGGTAATCCGGCGCCGCACCCGCCATGACCACCAGATCGGCGTCGGCGAGCAGACGCGGGCCGCCGGTGGCGGCGCCGATGACGCCCATGAATGTCTTCGCCGGCCGATTGACGGTTCCTCGGTCCCAGATGGGAACGACGACTGGTATGGCGAAGCGCTCCGAAAAGTCGAGCATCGGCTCCGCCTCCCCCGCATAGTACAGACCGCTGCCGGCGACGATCAGCGGGCGCCGTGCGGCGGCGATCTCCTCGGCCAGGCTCTCCACCAGGGGCGTGGCGGCGACGGCCGGCCCCCTGACGCTGCGCACCAGCTCGGATTCGGCCACCTCCGCGGTCTGGATGTCGAGCGGATAGGTTAAATGAACCGGGCCGGCTGGCGGTCCCATGGCCCGATCGAGCGCCTCGTCCAAAATCTGCACCGCCCGCTCCGGCCGATCAATGGTGCGCGCGTAGCGGGTCACCGGCGCGGCCATGGCCAATTGGGAGAAGTCTTGGAAGTGGCCCATTCCAGCCGTAGCGAGCGGACCGGCGCCGGTGATGAGCAGCATGGGTGAGCCGTCAAAGTAGGCCGAAACCACCCCGGTCAGGGCGTTGGCGTGAGCCACACCCGAGGAGACCGCGCAAACGGCCGGTTGGCGCGTCAGGCGCGCGGCGCAGTCAGCGATGTAGCCTGCGGTCTGCTCGTTGCGAGTGGCCACGAGTCGGATGCCCGCCCGCCGTGCGGCCTGGTAGAGGGGATCCAGCCCAAAGCCGCACAAGGTGGCCATAAAGGTGACATCGCGCTCCTTCAGACGCTTTACGAACCATTCCACCGAGGTCATCGTCGTCCTCCTACCGTATCACGCCTGCTCGACCGAATCTAAAGATTGGAGTGACATCGCGACACCGGAAGGCGATCTTTGATGGACCATTACGAGGAACTCGGACTGTCTCCGACTGCGACGCCTGAGGAGATCCACCAGGCCTATCGGCGGCTGGCCCGGCTCCTGCATCCGGACCGGCTTCAGGATCCTGAACTCCGCCGGCTGGCGGACTGCCAGATGAAACGGCTGAATGCGGTTTACGCCGTGCTGTCAGACCCCGATAAGCGTCGCGCCTACGATCTGGCGCGCGAGTGTGGGAGCTCGACCGCTTCGGCGGTTGAGCCGACAATCGCCGGAGGCCGGGGCTTGAAGATCGCTGCCCGGCGAAACGCTCCCTGGGCGGTGGCGGCGATGGCTGTGGCGATCGCCATCTGGGTCTGGCTGGGGCGCCATCCTGGTTCGCAGCCGGCGCGAAACGGGATGTTCGCCTCGGGCAGCCGGATCGTTCCGGGTGAGGCTGCCGAGTTCGAGCCGAACACGCCCCGGACCGGCGGAGCTGCCCCGCCCGCCCGGGCGGAGCGACGAGAGAGCGTGCGGCGCAGCGCGACGCCGGCCAGTGAACTCGAGCGGCTGCGCCGAGCGCTCGCAGAGGCCGAGGCGCAGCGCGACGCCGCCCTCGCCCAAGTTTCGCGGCTGAAACAGCGCCCCGAGCCTCCTTTGAGCCCTGACGGAAGGCTTCTCGGCGCCTCAGCCGAGCCGGTCGTCTCCGCACCCCACGCCACTTCCGCCGGCGAAATCGAACCGCCCGATCCCTCCGCTTTCTCCGTCACCGGACTTGCCGGCGCTTGGTTCTACATTCCGCAAACGTCGGACTTCGCCTCCAGAGACATGTACCCGCCTGAATACATCGACTTGGTCATCACCGAGCAGCAAGGGGTCGTCCGGGGACGCTACTGGGGCCGTTACCGCGTTCCGGACCGCGCCATCTCCCCGGAAGTCTTCTTCCGCTTCGAAGGAGAGTTGAACGAAGACGGCGTCTACCGCTGGGTGGGCCGCGGCGGCGCCCGGGGTGAGATCCGGCTCCGGCTGATCTCTCCCGAGGCGCTTCAAGTGGTATGGCTTGCCAGCGACCTGGGTCGACAGATGGGCTTGGGTTCGGGAACGGCGGTGCTAGTTCGGCAGAGGCGTCCGGAGCAGCCTTAACAGGCCGCTGAAATTTGCCCTCTGAATTTCTGTTTGAGCTTCTCTGAGGCTGTTTTGGAGCCTGAAATCGTGTGCTGGCACCCCACCGCCGCCCCGGTTCCGGCCCTGCCGGGCCGTTCCGGGGCGACTTTAGCCCCCTCTCTCCCCTTCTTAGGCAGCCGCCGCCATCAGGTTCCTCATTCG
>Ga0308392_1000302_pt1 | contig 21189 bp, 16 predicted proteins | sample Hotspr20Samplem2_FD_202361 | JGI IMG/M metagenome (GOLD analysis project Ga0308392, IMG submission 202361) | Hot spring phototrophic mat microbial communities from Octopus Spring, Yellowstone National Park, Wyoming, United States - 20050624_m2 ... | reverse complement strand
CCGACGATCGAGACCGGGGTCAAGGCCATGAGTGTGGCCGTGCTCGAACTGCTCCAAAAGCGCTGAGGCCGGCGGCACGGCGAGGCCGCGGCCTCAGTGTATCCTGGGGTTTATCTTGATGCCAGAGTCTGCTGCCGGGCAGGGTGGTGCGCTTGGGCCGCCCGGCGATCAAGAGATCCTCGCTGAGCCGGAAGAGGCCGCAGGGCGCCTTCCGAGCGGGCTCGGCCGGACCTTCCGGGCTCTGCGTCACCGCAACTACCGCATCTTTGTCGGCGGTCAGGCGATATCGCTCATCGGCACCTGGATGCAAAACGTGGCGCAGAGCTGGCTGGTGTACCGGCTGACGGGTTCCGAGCTGCTGGTGAGCCTGGTCGGCTTCTTTTCCCATCTGCCGGTGCTGGTGGTGGGACCGCTGGCCGGTATGGCGGCCGATCGATTCCCCCGCTATCGGATCGTATTGGCCGCGCAGATCGCCTTCCTGGCGCAAGCGCTGGTGCTCGCCTTCGTGACGCTCACCGAACGGGTGACGCCCGCCCAGGTCTTCGCGCTCGCCGCCGTGTGGGGCGTCGTTCATGCTTTCGACGTACCGGCCCGGCAGGCGTTGTTCATCCACATGGTGGGCCGCCGGGACTTGCTGAATGCCATCGCGTTGAATTCGGTGGTCTTCAATACTGCGCGCGTGGTGGGGCCGGCCGTCGGTGGGCTGGTGATTGCCGCCGCGGGCGAGGGCGCATGTTTCTTGTTGAATGCCGTGACCTTCCTGGCGGTGATTGGCTCACTGCTGGCCTTGCGACTGCCGGAGGCGGCATCCGCGCGCCCCGCCTCGCCGTGGAGCCATTTCCGAGATGGCTGGCGCTGCCTCCGCGGACACCGGCCCGTGCGCGCCCTGCTGGTCGCCAGTGCGGTGGCCAACGTCGCCCGAGCGCCCGCGGTGGCGCTGGCGCCGTTTTTCGCCGACGCCATCTTTCGCAAAGGCGCTCGGGGACACGGCCTCATGACGGCGGCAGCCGGTGCCGGCGCCGTCGCGGGCACGCTCGGTCTGGCCCGAAGCACGACGGTCGGCGGCTTGCCGGGCGTGGTGCTGTCCAGCCTGCTCATCACCGCCGTCTGCCTGGTGCTTTTTGCCTGGGCGCCGTCCTATCCCCTGGCGCTGGCGGCATACGTGCTGCTCGGTTACAGCCAGATGCGGCAGAACGCTGCGACGAACACGCTCGTGCAGACGCTGATTCCGGATGAGTACCGCGGCCGCATGATGGCGCTGTTTTCGATGACCGTGGTGGGGGCGATGCCTGCCGGACAACTGGCGGGCGGGGCCATCGCCGAACGGCTGGGAGCGCGCGGAACGGTATTGCTCGGCGGCTTGCTCGGCCTGGTGGGCATGCTCCGCTACTGGCGCGTATCCGGAATCATTGACCAAGCTGCCGGACGCTCGGAGGCCGGATGAGGAAACGCATTCTGCTCGGGCTGCTGGCTGCGGCGCTGGCGACGCTGGCCGCCGATTCCAGCCACCCGCTGTTTGCCCAGATCGACGGCATCACGCGAACCCTGAGCGAGATCACGGGGTTCCAGATGCGGCGCCAGGTGCCCTACGCGATGATCAACCGGGACGAACTGAGGGCCTTTCTCGAACGGCGCATCCGCGAAGAGATCAAGCCGGAGGAGATTCGTATCGAGGAGATGCTGCTCAAGAAGTTCGGACTCGTGCCGGCCGACTTCGATTTGAAGAAGACGACGATCGAGCTGTACACCGAGCAGGCGGCTGCCGTCTATGACTTCAAACGCCGCAAGCTGTTCATCCTCGAGACGAGCGATTCTGCGCTCCAACAAGCCGCGCTTGTCCATGAGCTCGCGCACGCCCTGGCGGACCAGCACTTCTCCCTGCGCCGGTTCTTGGAACGGGCAGGAACCAACGACGACGGCGCGCTGGCGCGGATGGCGGTGATGGAAGGCCAGGCCTCCTATTTGATGGCGGAGGTCATGGCTCGTAACTTGGGCCAGTCGCTCAGCAGCTCGCCGGAGCTGGTGGGGCTCATGAGCCGGATGATCGGCGCGGCGCCGGGAGAGTCGCCCGTCTTCGATCAGGCGCCCCTGTATATACGCGAATCGCTCCTGTTCCCGTATGCGGCGGGCATGCGGTTTCAGGACGCCGTGAACCGGCACATGGGTCAGGAGGGTTTTCGGGAGGTCTTTCGCCGGCCGCCGGAATCCACCCAGCAGGTTTTACACCCGGAAAGGTACTTGCAGGGCAATTGGGCCGTACGCCTCCGCCCGCCGCAGTTGCGAACGCGCCGGGCCTATCGGTTGCTGGCCGAAGGCACAGTGGGCGAGTTCGATTACGCCGTTCTGCTGCGGCAGTATGTCGGCGAGGAGGCGGCACGCCGGATCGCCCCGCGCTGGCGCGGCGGAGCCTACCGCTTCCTGGAGCACAAGCGAGATCGGCGCACGGCGCTGGTGCAGGTCTGCCTTTGGGAAACGGCGGAAGCGGCTGCCGAGTTCCTCGAGGCCTATCGCAAGGTGCTTCAAGCTAAGTGGAGGCGCTTTGAACCGACCGAAGAGAGTCCGGAGCGGCTTGCCGGTCGCGGCGACGACGGCGTTTTCCTGTTACGCCGGCGCGGCCCGTACGTCTACTGTTTCGAAGGTCTTGCCACGCCTGAGGAGGCGGAGTAGCCGGAGCGGGCGGGGCGCCGTTACGTTACACTAAGCAAAAGAGTGGTCGAGGAGGCTTGTTGCTAATGCGACGCACATTCGTGGTCGCGGCCCTGCTTTTAGTGGCGGCCGCTTATCTGCCGGCGGCGAAGGTTCCGCGTCCGGCGCCTGATTTCACCTTCTCGTTGCCCAACGGCAAGCAGATCAAGCTGAGCGAGTTCAAGGGGCAGGTTCTGGCGGTCGAATTCCTTCTCACCACCTGTCCGGGCTGCAAGAAGGCCTCGACAGCCCTCCAGCGGGTTTACGAGCAGTTCGGCAATAAAGGCTTCCAGCCGCTCGGCGTGGCGATTAACGAGGGCGCTGCCGAGCTGATACCCGGCTACATTCGCGAGCTGCGCCTGACCTACCCGGTGGGAATGAGCGACCGGTTCAAGGTCATCGACTTCTTGCAGCACCCGGTGATGCTCACCCTGTACATGCCGCAGCTGGTCATCATCGACAAAAAGGGCAACATCCGGGCGCAGTACGGCGGGGCAGACGAGTTCTTCAAAAACGAGGAAGAGAATCTCCGCAAGCTGGTGGCGGAACTGCTCAAAGAGTAGATTTCGCGCCGCCTGAAATCCCCTAACCTACAGTAATTCCAATCACTTCTGGTATACTGGAAGGTGACGGTCCGGCGCGCTTCGCCGGGCGGCAATCGCTTCGAACGACAACGCGAAAGAAGGATTCTCCGTGGCCGAGACGCAAGATTTGCCATCCAGCCCTCCGCCGAGCGGTGAGCAGCCGTTGCCGCTAGGCGCCTTTGGCGGCAACCAGATCCCGATCAACATCGAAGACGAGATGCGCCGGTCGTATCTGGATTACGCCATGAGCGTAATCATCAGCCGTGCGCTGCCTGATATCCGTGACGGGCTCAAGCCGGTCCAACGCCGGATCCTTTACACGATGCACGAGATGGGCTTGCGCCCGAACCGGCCCACGCGCAAGTGCGCCAAGATCGTGGGCGAGGTCATGGGCAAGTATCATCCTCACGGAGACTCCTCGATCTACGAGGCGCTGGTGCGGATGGCGCAGCCGTTCGCGATGCGCTATCCGCTGGTGGAGGGGCAAGGCAACTTCGGCTCCATCGACGGCGACCCGCCGGCGGCCATGCGCTACACCGAGGCGCGCCTGGCCCAGATCGCCGAGACGCTGGTGGAGGACATCGACAAGGAGACGGTCGACTTCCGTCGCAACTACGACGACAGCGAACAGGAGCCGGAGGTGCTGCCGATCCGGTTCCCCAATGTGCTGGTCAACGGCGCCTCTGGCATCGCCGTCGGCATGTCCACCAACATCCCGCCCCACAACCTGGGCGAGATCGTCGACGCCACCATTGCGCTGGTGCGCAACCCGGCCACGTCGCTTGAGGAGATTCTGCGGCTGGTGCCGGGCCCGGACTTTCCCACCGGCGGCTACATCCTCGGCCGGGAGGGGATTCGGCAGGCATATGCGACCGGCCGCGGCACCATCAAGATGCGGGCGAAAGCGGCCATGGAGCGGCTGGGGCGCGACCGGGAGGCGATCGTTGTCACGGAGATCCCTTACCAGGTGAACAAGGCCAAGCTCATCGAGCAGATCGCCGAGCTGGTCAATGACAAGAAGCTCGAGGGCATCGCCGACATCCGGGACGAAAGCGACCGGGACGGCAAGCGGATCGTCATCGAGCTCAAGCGGGGCGAGACGCCGGAGGTGGTGCTGAACAACCTCTACAAGCACACCCAGATGCAAACCAACTTCGGCGTGATGCTGTTGTCGGTCGCCGGCGGCCAGCCGCGCGAACTTCCCCTGGTGGAGATGCTTCGCCGCTTCATCGACCACCGGGTCGAGGTGGTCCGACGGCGCACCGACTACCTGCTTCGGAAGGCGCGGGAGCGCGAGCACGTTCTGCTCGGTTTCGAGAAAGCGCTGCGCAATCTGGACGAGGTGATCGCGCTCATCCGGGCGTCGAAGACGCCTCGGGAGGCGCGCGAGGCCCTCATCCGCCGCTTCGAATTCACCGAACGCCAGGCGCAGGCCATCATCGAGCTCCAACTCCAGCGCCTCACCGGCATGGAGCAGCAGAAGATCCTCGACGAGCTGGCCGAAATTCAGCGCAAGATCGCCGAATACCTGGAGATTTTAGGCTCCGACCAGGTGCTGCGCGAGGTCATCATCCGCGAACTCGAACAGGTCAAGGCCGACTTCGGCGACGCGCGGCGCACGCAGATCGTCGAAGATCCCGGCGAGATTCAAATCGAGGACCTCATCAAGAAGGAGGACGTCGCCGTCGCGGTGACGCGCGACGGATACTTGAAGCGGACGCCGCTTGAGATCTACCGGCGGCAGTCGCGCGGCGGCGCCGGCCGCAAGGGGGTCGAGCTCAAAGCCGAGGACGTCGTCGAGCATCTTGTGGTGGCCCACACCCACGCCTATCTGCTGGTGTTCACGAGCGCAGGCCGCGTTTACTGGCTCAAGATCTACGAAATTCCCGAGGCCGGCCCGGGCGCCAAGGGCAAACACATTCGCAACCTGGTGAACTTGCAGCCCGAGGAAGTGGTCCGCGCCTTTCTTGCGGTGGAGGATTTCAGCGCCGAACGGTACGTGGTGATGGCCACGGCCAAGGGGGTGATCAAGAAGTCGGCGCTAGCGGAATTCTCCAACCCCATGAGCCGCGGCATCATCGCCCTGGCGCTCGATGAAGGCGACACGCTCATTTCGGCCCGCATCTCGCTCGGCTCCGATGAGGTGTTCATCGCCACCGAAAAGGGCAAGGCGATCCGGTTTCCGGAAACCGACGTGCGCCCGATGGGGCGGCAGGCGCGGGGCGTCCGGGCCATCACGCTTGCCGAGGAGGACTCCGTGGTGGCGATGGAGGTGGCCCGGCCTCCGGCGTTGATCCTCTCGGTGACCGAACTCGGCTTGGGCAAGCGGACGCCGCTTGAGAGCTACCGCTTGCAAACGCGCGGCGGCAAGGGAGTGATCAACGTGAAGGTCACCAAGCGCACGGGCAAGGTGGTGGCGGTGTTGCCGGTCGGCGAAGACAGCGAAGTGCTCATCATGACGAGCGAGGGCAAGATCATTCGGATCGACGCCGGCGAGGTTCGCAAGGCCGGCCGCGGCGCCGGCGGCGTGCGCCTGGTCAAGTTGAGCCCCGGCGCGGTCGTCGCGGCCGCTTGCGCCGTCGTGGAGACGGCCAACGGGGAGGCGCAGGAAAGCGAAGGCGCGCCGCCCTCGCTGTTCGGGGAGAACTCTCCGCCGCTTTCGGTATAATGCGACCATGACTACGCTGGTGGCTCTGGGCACCACCCAGCCGGCGCTCGACCTCGAGCGGCTGGAGCAGAAGCGGCAAAAGCTGTTTGCCGTCCTCAAGGGGCTCGAGCGGGCTCTCGTGGCTTACTCCGGCGGAACCGATTCCGCATATCTGGCTTGGGCCGCCGCGCAAGCGCTCGGCGACGGGGCGCTGGCCGTCACCGCCGACTCGCCTTCCATCCCCGAATCCCACAAGCGAGACGCCGCCGAATATGCCCGCATCTGCGGCTTCCGTCACGAATTCATTCCCACCTACGAGTTCGACAACCCCGACTACGCCAAGAACGACCCCGACCGCTGCTACCATTGCAAAGACGAGCTGTTCACGCGGCTGGAGGAGCTGGCCCGCGAGCGCGGCTACCGGCACATCATCTACGGAGTCAACTGCGACGACTTGGGCGACTATCGGCCGGGCCAGCAGGCAGCGAGACGGCATCAGGTGAAGGCGCCTCTCGTGGAGGCTGGCCTGAGCAAGGCCGAGATTCGTGAGCTGGCGCGCCTGGCGGGCTTGCCCTTCTGGGACCGGCCTGCGTCGGCCTGCTTGAGCTCCCGCATCCCGTACGGCACTCCCGTCACAGCCGAGCGCGTCAAGACGGTGGAGCGAGGCGAGGAGGCGGTCCGAGCCCTCGGATTCCGGCAGTTTCGCGTGCGCTACCACGGCGAGCTGGTGCGGCTGGAGTTCGCCCGCGACGAACTCGGGCGCGCCCTCGATCTCGAGATGGCGGCCCGGCTGGTGGCGATCTTCAAGCCTCTGGGGTTCCACTACGTGACGATCGATCTCGAAGGTTACCGGCAGGGCTCGCTCAACGAGGTGCTGCGGCGGCGCGAGGCCTCCTCGTAACCGACCACGAGCGGATAAAAGGCCCCGGCTTCGCCCCGGATCACGCACCCGAGAATCGCCGGTTCCCTCGATCGGCAGACCCACGGCGCCGAGCATCAAGGTCGCGGCGGCTTACCTACGGCGGAGATCCGAAGATGATACGGTGAGAGGGTTGCACATCCGGCAGTGGCACAGTTGCGCGGCGCCGAGATCGCAGTCGTCGTTTACTTTCTTTACACGACGATTCTTGCGTTTGCCCTTCCGGTCTCACTCGAAGTCCGGCGGGCGATCCTGCTGATGAATGCCGTGGCGCTTGGCGGGCTTTCCCTGCTCGTCTGGGCGCATTCGCTGCGGCGACGCAGCCTGCTCGGAGGGCTCCGCGACTGGTACATCCCGCCGCTCATCCTGCTGGCCTACCGAGAAATGGGATGGTTCGCCCGGCCGCACACTTCGCAGGCCTTTGAAGAGACCTGGGTAGTCTGGGATCGCTGGCTGCTCGACGACGTGGGCCTGCGGGCCGCCATCGAGGCCTTCGGGCCGCTGCTGCCGTTTTGGCTGGAGCTCTCCTACACGCTCGTCTACGCGATGCCGCCGATTGCTTTGGCCGTGCTTTACGCCTGCCAGCGCCCGCGGCGCACCGATCCGCTGCTGTTTCCGTTCACCGTGGCGGTGTTGTTCACTTATGCGCTCTACCCCTACTTTCCGTCCGAACCTCCCTGGAGGGTCTTCCCGGGAGAGGACTTGCCGGGGTACGACACGCTGCCGCGCAGGGCCAATGCGGCGATGCTCGCCAGCCAGGGCATCCGCACGAGCGTCTTTCCATCGGGACATGTGGCGGGCGCGCTCGCCCTGGCGCTGGGGATGAGGCGCGCCCTGCCGGAGAAGAAATGGCCGTCCAATCTGTTGTTGGTTCTGGCCGTTTCGATCGCCGTGGCCACCCTCTACGGGCGCTACCACTACGCCGTGGACGCCGTCGCGGGCGCGCTCATCAGCCTGGCGTCGTTCTGGGTGACTCGGCCCCGCTCCCGCGGCTAATCGGCCTTCTTCGACTCCGCCTTGACTTCGGCCTTCTCCGCTTTGCCGTTGGTCCTTTTGTCCGAAGCGTCCGCCTTGCCGTCGTCGGACTTCTGCCCGGCGCGGGCGTAGTCAGTGATATACCAACCTGTGCCCTTGAACTGGAGGCCCGGCGGCGACAGAAGCCGCTCGAGCCTCCCGCCACAGGTGTGGCACTCGCTCAACGGCTCGTCGGAGAACTTCTGGAGTACCTCGATCACCTGGTCACAGGACTCGCAGCGGTATTCATAGAGTGGCATAGTTCGTCATCCCGTACTTGGTGGTAACGGTCTGTCGTCTACGGACGGGGGCCGGGCCCCGGAAGCGGGTGCGGCGCGCGCGGCGCGACGGCCTCTTCGCCGCCTGTCTCCCGGGCCACCAAACGGGCTCCCTTGGTGAGTACCTCGATCGCCTTCTGCAACACGGTGTCCTGGCTCAGCGGCAGTTCGGCCTGCGGCTCAATGGCCCGCTCCCCCTCGGAGACCGGCTCGCGCGCCATGGCCACCACCGTCGGCATGACGCCGGTGTCCTGGACGGCCTTCCCGCTGGGCGAATAAAACTTCGCCACTGAGAGGATCACCGCGCCGCCGTCATCGAGCGGCACGGGTCGGCGCAGGGCGGCGTCTCCGTAACTGCGCTCTCCCACGATCTCCGCCCGCTTGTTCTCGAGCAGCGCCGCGGCGGCCAGTTCTCCGCCGCGCGCCGTACCCCGATTGATCACCACCACCAGCGGCAGCCGGCAGATGGTCTTCTCGCGGCGGGCGTGGAACTCCTGACGCTCGACCTTCTGGCCCCGGAGCGAGCTCATCAAGCCCTCGTCTAAGAACAAATCGGCCAGCTCCAAGCCTTCCCTCGGCTCGCCGGCGGCGCAGTCGCGCAGATCCAAAACGAGCTTGCCCGCACCCTGTCTCATCAGCGTCTCCAAGTGCCGGGCGACATCGGCCGCTTTGCCGGGCTCCAGGCTTTGCACCCGGACGTAGCCGATCCCCGCTTCGAGCAGTTCCGAGCGGATCGGCGGGAAGCGAATCTCCTCCCGCACGAGCCTGATCTCTTGCGGCTCGGCGCTTTCACGCACCCGCAGCACACTCAGGCGGACCTCGGTGCCGGGCGCCCCTCGGAGCAGCATCTCGGCGAAGGCAAGCGGCATGTCCCGCGTCGCGACGCCGTCGATGGCTTCGATCATGTCCCCGGTGTCGATGCCGGCGCGCGCCGCCGGCGAACCGGGGATGGCGTCCACCACGCTTACATACCCGACGCGGCGCGACAGGATCAGGCCGACGCCCCCCTTGCCGTTGTTCTTCATCATGCGCGTGTACTGTTCGTACTGCTCTCGATTGAGGTAGCTGGCATAGGGATCGATCGCTTCGAGCAGGCCGTGGACGGCGCCGAGCGTGACGTCCTGCATGTCCGGCTCCTCAACGTACTCGCTCTTGATCCGCGACAGCACCTCCGTGAACACCGACAGGTGGCTGTAAACGTTCTCCGGACCGGCGCCGCGCCCCAGCAGCGTGCCAAGCATCAGGAACAGCACCAGCGAGGCGGAAAAGGCGATCAGGATCAGTTTCGACCGGCTGTGTTTCACAGGGTTGCGCTCCAAGAGCCCCCTTCTTCCCCCTAAGTATATCAGACGCTATCGGGTTGGGAAGGTTGCGCGCGGCCCGAGCCGGCCGCCTTCGCCGCCTGAGAACCGCACCAGGTAGTTCTAGTAGTACCCAGACCGTTCGGTCCATTCTCACTCCGCGTTTCCCCTGATAGCTTTAAGACAGCTTCCAAGCGCACCTGAGGCGACCGGGACTTCAAAGCCCGGCCGACTAAGCCCGACGCCGGGAGCAGACTCCCGAAGAGACTGTAGCCCTGCGGGGCAGAAAGGGACTAAGGCCCGCCTCGGGCGGGCGGAGGTGAGAAAGAGCATGAACGGAATTTTGAGAATGGCCGCCGGCTTGACGTTGTGTGCGACTTTGTCGGCGCCGTGGGTGCGCGCGGAGGATCGGGTCGAGCGAAAGGGCCCTGGAAAGCTCTGGTGGGCGAGTGTCGCCGCCGTCGTTGCCGGTTCGGCCGTGGATGCGCACTCCTCCTGGGGTCGGCAAGAGCTCAATCCGTTGCTCCGCGGCGCCGGGGGCGAGTTCGGCATGAAGGCGGTGGCGATTAAGGCCGCCATTACAGGCGGCGTGGTGGGCGTGCAGTATCTGCTGCTCAAGAAGAACCCCGGCGGCGCGCGGCATGCGGCGATCGCCAACTTCGCCATGGCCGGCGTCTTCGGCGGCGTGGCCTACTATAATCACACGAATCACCGCGCATTCCCCTCGGCAGCGCCTCCCAGCCGCCCTGCCTATCTAGTGGCCGGCCCGGCGGCTGCCGAGTAAGCTCGGCCGCCTGCTTAGCGGCCCGGATCCCAGATCGTGGCGGCGATATAGCGCTCGGTGTCGGCTGAATCGTTGAAGTAGTAGACCGTCACCAGCTTTCCGTCCGAGCGCTGGACGGTGCGGGCATAGCCGAGATCCCAGTTGCCGCCGTCGTCGCGGAGGATGATCTCTTGGCCCCAGCTTTGGCCCTCGTCGCGGCTGATTTTGGCCCGGATCCCGTAGGGCTGCTGCCGGAAGCCGTAGGTGAGGGCCAGGCGGCCATCGGCGAGTTTCGTGAGATGCGGGGGACTGCCGCCGGTCACCACGACGGGTTGCCCGACAAAGTGCCAGGATTCGCCGTCGTCGAACGAGCGCCAGGCGTCGATCCAGTGACGCCGGCGGATGGCGGTGAAGATGTGCTTCGGGCCCAAACGCACCGAAGAGGGCATGATCGCGTAGTCCTCCGGCTCTGGTCCGATAAAGGAGACGAAGTTCCAGCTCCTGCCGCCGTCGCGGGTGCGCACCACAATGACGCGACCCTCCCGGCCGTTGGACTTGGCTGCGGTTAAAAAGAGCGTGCAGTCGTGCTTGCCGTTCACCAGATAGTCGGTTCGCGCAGCGGTGCCCGGCTGGCCGAAGTTTGGCAAACGAAAAGGACCCTGCCAGCTTCGGCCCCGGTCGTAGGAGTAGTAGAAACGGGAGTTGCCCGCGTGGATGCTGGTCATGCGCGCCGTGAGCGCGAAATCCGGATGGGTGAAGTCGATGCCGCCCGGACAGTCCACCGGCCGGCGGCCCTCGGAGCCCGTGGGCACGCCGGCCACTTTCTCGCCGGGCGGCGGGCGCAGGCCCTCCGGGCGCTCGAGCGTCCAGGTCTCGCCGCCGTCCAGGCTCCGCGCCAGCACGTGCTCGGCGGGCCGGTTGTAGTCGATGGCGTGGCCGGTTTGGCGCTTCTCGAAGTAGCCGAGCTCGAAGCCGACGACGATCTCATCCCCCCAAGACCAGATGCCGTGGTTGGCGGGCCAGCCCCCGAAGCGGCCGGGCTCGCGGTGGACGATACGATGGCCGAGGATCCGCGGCGGTTCCGCAGACGCTGCGGCCGCGGCAAACAGTGCGAGAAGGCTGAGGAGCCGCATGTCGGTGACATTTTATATTGGTGTTCGTGAGTTCTGAGACGGCAAGGCAGCTGGCAGGCAAGACCGCCTTCGTCACCGGCGCCTCGCGCGGCATCGGCGCGGCGGCCGCTGTCGCGCTGGCGCGGGCTGGCGCCTCGCGCGTGGTGATCCACTATAACTCCTACCGCGAGGGCGCCGAGGCCACCTTGGCCGCCCTCCGCGCCGTCGGCGCCGAGGCCGCCGCCATTCAAGCCGACCTGGGGGAAGAGGCCGGTATCGAGGCCTGCCTGGCGGCCCTGGCTGAAACGGCGCCCGAGGTCGACCTGCTGATCAACAACGCCGGCTCGCTGGTGCGCCGGGTGCCGTTTGCCGAGTACCCGAGCGATCTGTTCGACCGTGTCATGCGGCTCAACGTCAAAAGCGCCTGGCGGATTGCGCAGGCGCTCGCCCCGGGTATGGTTGCGCGGGGAAGCGGCGTGATCGTCTTCGTGAGCTCGATTGCGGCGCGCAACGGCGGCGGGCCGGGCGCCACCGTTTACGCCGCCGCCAAGGCGGCCGTCTCGGCCATGGCCAAGGGGCTGGCGCGCGAGCTGGCGCCGCACGGGGTGCGCGTCAACGCCATCAGCCCCGGCACGGTGGACAACGACTTCCACCGGCAGTTCTCCACGCGCGAAATGCTCGAGCGGGTGGTGGCGCAGACGCCGCTCGGCCGGCTGGCGACGAACGAAGACATGGCCGACGTGGTCGTCTTTCTGTGCTCGGACGCCTCGCGCTATATCATCGGCCAGACCATCGAGATCAACGGCGGCATGTTTATGGTCTGAGGGTTCGCCGCCTTAGCGCATGGCAATGGTGACGCCCCTCTGGCTGGAGACACCGCCGACGATCAGCTCGAGCGGCAAAATTCCCGTGGGGACGAGCCCCGCCGGAAGCCGAATGTTGACCTGCATCAAGCCGGGATAGCCGGGCGCCTGACCGGCATACTCGATTTCGACCGGCAGGCCCGCAACGCGCACGTGTACCGGCAGGAGGGGCTTGGGCAGCGCCTCTTGGGTGGTGCGGCCCTCGCCTGTTGCGTAGAAGGTGAGCACCGAGCCCTGCCGCGCCGGTCGCTCGGGCGAATTGAGCGTTCCGTCCTCGTTCAGCGCGGCCGCCTGACCCACACCGCCGGCGAGCGTAAAGATGCCGGGGGCCGAGGCCACCACCCGGATGCGGCAGCGGGCCCGCGGTCGCCCGTCGCGCCGTACTTCGATCTCGAGTGTCGAGCCAGGTTGGCTCTCTGCCGGCAGCCGCGTGTTTATCTGACCGTCATCCTGATAGGAGACCGGTGCCGGCGCACCGCCGATACGCACCTCGGAACCGAGACCCTGTCCGAAGAGCGTGACGAACTGGCCGGGCGCTGCCGGGCCCGGATTGAGCGTGGCGGCATGCACGGCCGCGCATTCGGTGACCTCCTCGAGCGTCGGCGGAGCCATGAGCGGGCTCAGGCGCCGGATGCGGCCGTTGTCGAGATCGGCCACATAGACTCGGCCGACCCGATCGAGGGCGACGGCGGCTGGGGAGTTCAACCGGGCCCGATGCGCCGCCTCGCCGTCGCCGGAAAAGCCCGGTGCGCCGTCGCCCGCGATCGTGCGGATGATTCCGTCACGGCCAACCATGCGGACGCGATGATTGCCGGTGTCGGCGATATAGAGGTTTCCGTCGCGGTCGACGGCCACGCCGGCCGGAGAGTTCAGCCGCGCCTGTGTAGCAGACCCTCCGTCGCCCGCATCGCCAGGAAGTCCGTTGCCGGCGACGGTCGATATGACTCCGCCGGGATCGATGCGGCGAATCCGGTGGCCGCCGCGCTCGGCGATGTAGAGATTGCCCTCAGCATCGATGGCAAGCCCGGCCGGGGTGTCAAGCTGAGCGTCGCGGGCCTGTCGAAGGTCTCCCTGGCCTCCGGCGACTCCGGTTCCGGCCAGCGTCACGATATCGCCCGCAGGCGTGACCATTCGCACACGGTGGTTGCCGCTGTCGGCGACATACAGATTGCCCCGGGCATCGTAGGCGAGGCCGCGCGGCAGGTTCAGTCGCGCCGCTACCGCCGGCCCCCGGTCTCCGGAAAAGCCCGGCTCGCCGTTGCCTGCCCAAGGCAGAACCGCTCCGCGGGCGGTGACTCGCAGGACCCGGTTACCCAGGTAATCGGCCACGAAGAGCTCGCCGGCACCCGCTGGGACGACCGCCACCGGATCGCCGAGCCCGGCCGCGACGGTGGTCAGCAGACCCGCCGCATCGAGCCTTCGAACGACCTTGCGAGCCTCCTCGACGATGAGCAGGTCCCCGCCCGCGTCGACGGCGACATGGATCGGCCCGAGCAAACGCGTGCGGGTGGCGACGAGGGCGCCGGGGCCGAAAGCATCCGTTCCTGCTAGACGGCGCACCTCTCCGGCGGAGCTCACTTGCCAGAGGCGCCGTCGGTCGGCGACGTAGAGAGTGCCGGCCGGGCCGGCGGCGACGGCGCGAAGTTCCTCCGCGGGGATGGAGGCCTGAATTGGCGAGGTTTGCGATCCCTGCGCCCAGCGCACGATCTGGCGGGCGCCCGATGCGGCCACATAGAGAACGCCTCCGGCATCGAACGCCACCGAGACCGGCCAAGGTATGCCTTCGAGCACGGTCTCGATCCGCCCGCCGGCCACCCGCCGAACACGGTGGTTCTCGCTGTCGGCGATATACAGGCCGCCGTTGCCGTCCAAGGCCAGACCCGCCGGCCGGTTCAACAAGGTTTGGGCCGCGTTCCCGTCGCCTGCGTAGCCGGCGATGCCGATGCCGGCGACCAGGCGGAGCATCCCCGAGTTCGTAAGCGCCCAGACGCGATGCTGAAGGAAGTCTGCGAAGTAAAGGGCGCCGGCGGAATCGACCGCGAGATTGCGCGGCCCGGCGAGGCGGACGGCCCGGGCGGGCATGCCGTCGGCCGGCGCTACGGAACCCCCTCCCGCGACGGTCTCGATGCGCCCGTCAGCCGCCACGCGCCGGATACGCCCGTTTCCGAAGTCGGCGATGTAGACGTTGCCCAGGGCATCGACGGCCACGTCGTACGGCCGGTCGAGCAGCGCGTCGCGGGCGGGGCCGCCGTCGCCGCCGAAGCCGGCCGGGCCGGTGCCCGCAAAGGAGACGATTATGCGCGCAGCCAGATCGAGCTTCCAGACCCGATTCGCCCCCGCATCGGCCAGGTAGAGGTTACCTCGGCCGTCGGCAGCAACCCCCTCCAGACCCTCGAGCTCGACTTCGGTCGCCGGTCCGCCGTCGGCATCGGCTCCCGCGATGGTCTCGATGAGATAGACGGGGCTTGCGGCCAGCCCTGTCGCGGCCAGGGACGCCGCAAGCCAGACCCACCGAGAGCGGGCCGACATAAGGTTTCTCCTCTCCCTCTTTTAAGTGCTCTCCGGATCAAAAACCTCTCCGGGGGCACGATAAGCGCCGATGTGATCCCGCAATTTGTCGTCGGATTGTTGCTGATATTTCCTGCTGTTGCGGCTGAGTCGGCCCAGCCGCGTTTCAAGTCGGCGCAAGGCGGCACGCTCGAATACCTGCCGCACCGAGCCCACCAGATCAAGCGCCTGGATGCCGGCCGCATTCATCTTCTCGTCCGGTTGGACCGCTCCGTCGGGGACAGGGCGAGTCGGCGGCTTGCTCAGCGCGGCGTGCGCTTTCTCCGCCCCCTGCCGGATGGCCGTTGGCTGGTATCGGCGCCGGCCGGCGCGGACGTCGCCGCCCTGGGTGTACGCCGGGCGGTGATGTTCTCGCCGGAGGAAAAGATCAGCCCGTGGCTGGCCTGGCCGAGCGGCACGGAATTGTTTGTCGTCGAGTTCCATCCGGACGTCGATCGCGGAGATGCGGAGATCGTGGTCAGGCGTGAGGGGTTGACTGTTGTCGCCAATCCCGACCTGCGTCCGGACCACCTCTTGGTGCGCGGAAGCCGCCAACAGGCCGAGGAGGTGGCCAAATGGGACGAGGTCGCCTATCTCTTTCCGGCCTCCCGGGAGCTCGGCCAGGGCCTTCCGACCATCGCCTGCGCCGGCGCGCTGACCGCCGCGGGGCCGGTCGGGCAGTACATCCTCACCGTCGGTGACGGCTGGGACGGCCCGGGCCTCGGCCGAGCCGAACTGAGCTATAGCTTCGAGCGCCTCACCGAGCGGCTGGCGCCCGAGGATTCAGTCCGCGAGATCCGGCGCGCGCTCGACGAATGGGCGCGCTACGTCGATCTCCGCTTCACGGCCGGCGCCAATCCGCGAGCCCCACGCAACCTGAACTTTTTGTTTGCGCGCGCTGATCACGGCGACGGCTATCCGTTCGACGGCCCGGGGCGTCACCTGGCGCACACGTTCTATCCCGCTCCTCCAAACCCGGAGCCGATTGCCGGCGACGTGCACTTGGACGAAGACGAGACCTGGCGCGTCGGCCTGCATGTCGACCTGTTCAGCGTCGTGCTGCACGAGCTCGGCCATGCCCTGGGCCTCGGTCACGCCGACGATCCGACCGCAGTGATGTATCCCTACTACCGCCAGGTGAGCGAACTGTCCGCCCTCGACATTGCTTCGATCCGCCTGCTTTACGCCGCGGCCCAACCCGGTTCCCGGCCGCCGGCGCCGCCTGATCCCGCCGACCCTGATCCGCGGCCGGAGGATCCGCCGGCGCCCCCGGAGCGGCCTCCTAGACCCGGGCCTGCTCCGCCCGGTGAGGACCGCGTGGCGCCGTCGCTCACCATCAGCAACCCGTCGAGTTCCGCGGTCGGGACGACGCAGTCGAGCATCGTGCTGCGAGGCACGGCGCGGGATAACGTCGGTGTGGTGCGCGTCACCTGGACAAGCAGCACCTCCGGTACCGGCGACGCCCTGGGGACGTCGCTGTGGGTGACGCCGCCCATCCCTTTGCTGGTGGGCCTGAATACGATTACGATTCGAGCCTACGACGCTGCGGGCAACGTCGCTTGGCGGTCGATCATGGTGACACGCCGCTAGATAGCGACCCCGTAAGGCGGCGCAGGGCCTGCACCTCGGCGATCAGCGCTCGGCGATAGAGGACCGAATCGGCGGTCCAGGAGAGGACATTGAAACCCAAGCGCAGCCATTCTTCAGCCTGCTCGAGGCTGCCGGGCTGAATGCCCGCGGCCTTGCCGTGTGCCCTTGCCGCCTCCGTCACGCGGCGGAGAGCCTCGAGGAATTCCGAGTGGTGAAACTGGCCCGGTATGCCCATCGCCTGCGAGAGATCGAAGTGGCCGGCCCAGAGGATGTCGACGCCGGCTGTCGCGGCGATCGCGTCGAGGTTGCGCACGCCGAGCGGCGATTCGATCTGGCAGATCACCGTCGTCGTGCGGTTGGCCTCCTCAAAATAAGCCACCGGATCCGGATGGCCGAAATCGGTGTGCGCTGCGCCCAGCCCCACGCCGCGCCTGCCGGCCGGCGCGTATTTGACGGCGTCGACGACGGCCCGCGCCACCTCCGGCGTCTCCACGTTCGGGACCATGACGCCGAGCGCCCCGGCGTCCATCACCCGGGCAAGGAAATGGTATTCAGGCTGGGGCACGCGCACCAGCGGAGCAATGGGCGTCGCCTTGAACCAGGCCACCAGATCGGCCACCCGGCCGAGGTCCAGCCCGCTGTGCTCCATGTCGATGATGACGAAGTCCAAATCCGCCGCCTCGACGATTTTGGCCACGCCGCGCGTGGCGAACTCCCAGATCATGTGGCCGACCGGGATTCGGCCGGCCTCGAGCGCCTGTTTCAAGCGATTCGGTTTCATGAGTCCTCTCGAAAGCGTGCGAGTTTGCGCTGGAAGCCCGGCCGGGCGAGCACCTCTGGGTTCACCAGGCTCTCGGGCGGGTTGCCGCGGGCGACGGCAAGCAAATTTCGGCAGGCCTCGCGGGTGTTGTCGCGAAACAGACCCGCCGTCCAGGCGAGCGCGTGCGGCGCCAGGATCACATTGTCCAGAGCAAACAGCGGGTCGTCTTTGGGCGGCGGCTCCGTGGGAAAGACGTCGATGCCCGCGCCGCGAATCCAGCGCTCCGTGAGCGCCCGCACCAGCGCCGCGTGATCCACGATGGCGCCGCGCGCGGTGTTGATGAAGAACGCGGTCGGTTTCATCAGCCGGAAGTGGCGCTCGCCGATGAGCCCGCGTGTGGATTCGTTGAGCGGGATGTTCACGGCGAGGTAGTCGCTTTCGCGGAACAGGGTGTCCATGTCGACGAGTTCTACGCCCAACTCGGCGACCTCCTCCGGCTTGACGAACGGATCGCAGGCGATCAGGCGGGCGAAGCCGAGCGGGCGCGCCAGCCGAAACATCTCCCGCGCGATGTTTCCGCAGCCGAGCGAGCCGAGGACGCTTCCGGCCAGATCGAAGGCCGGCCCGGGAAGCTCACGGCGCCAGCGGCCCTCGCGCGTGGCCCGATCGAGAGCAAACAGGTTCTTCGAGAGAGCGAACACCAGAGTGAGAATCGCCTCGGCCACGGGCCGCCGGACGGCGCCGGGCGTAATGGCGAGCGCCACGTCGGCTTCCGTGAGCGCCGCCACGTCGATCTTGTCGTAGCCGACGCCCCAACGCGCCACCACGGCCAGCCGCTCCACACCCCGCAAGCTCTCGCGAGTGAAAGCGAGCGAGAGCGCAAGCACACCGTCGAACTCTGCGAGCGCTTCGGGCGTGGCTAGCTTGCTCGGCTGCGGCGGCATCGGGGCGTATTCGATGCCGGGCCGGCCGCCGAGCATTCGCTCGAGCTCCTCCTCGAACAACCCCTTGACGTCGGTGTAAAAGTCCGGAGTGATGCCAATGCGGAAGCTTTCTCTCATTGTTCAAAGCGCTTTGGCTGACGCCAGGTAGACGGCGTTCAGCACGAGTTTGAATGTCCCGAAAGTCTGGCCGCGGAACTGGGGTCGAAAGCCGTAAAGGATCACTCGCCCTTTGCCGTGGCGCACCTCGACAAGCAGCGGCTTGCCGCGGGCCGCCGCCTCGCCGGCCACCCAGCCGCTGCCGAGCAGATCCCCGCTGCCATAGCGAGCCACCACACGCATGACGCCGTCTCCGCCCGCCAGCGTCGACTCGAAGGCCTTCCCGCCAGTCGAGAAAACATAGGCCTGCTCACGCATGCCGGCCGCCAGGGGCTGCGTGGTGTCGATGGTGGCGCGCAGCAGCGAGCCCGGACACTCAAAGCGCGGGGAGGCGACGGCCAAGGCATCGCGCACCGGAAGGGGAAAGTAGCGGATGGCGAGTTCGGTGGCCTGATCGAAAGCGATGAGGGTGCCGCCGTCGGCGACGAAGCGTTCCAGGTTCAGAAGGCCGGAGAGGCCGATGCCTCCGCAGTACTCCGGCCGCTGAAGCGCCTTCAGATCGAGCTCCGGTTTGCGCCGCACGGTCGGTTCGCCTTCGCGCCAGCCGTACAAGATCGCCTCCGGACTTTCGGAGGCCAGAATGATGGAGTCCAGATCGCCGAATCGGCCGCGGACAAAGTCCTCGTTGTGTAACAGGCGGTAGGGTACGGCGAAGGTGTCGAGCAGCCACTGGGTCCAGCCGGTATCGATGGACGCCCTCCAGGACTGGTACAAGCCCACGCGCGGGCGACGCAGCTCCCAGCGGGCGCGCTCATACTCCTCCGCGGACGACTGGCCGCGAACCAGCAGCCGACCCTGATCGCCCCAACGCACTTTGACGCCACGCTCCAGCAACTGAGCCAGGGCCAGGAAGCAGGCGTTGGTGCGGCGCTCGAGCGAGATCGGCGGAGCGGGAATCTCCTCGACGCGCTCGAGCGGCGCCTCAAACGGCGCATCGATACGGTCGAGCTCGACACCCATGCTCATCCGAAGCGTCCAGCCGGCGACATCGTAGGGCCGGCGGGGCTCACCGCCCCCTTGGCGGAGGTCGGGATACCGCTGGGGTTCCAGAAGATCAAGGAGGTAGGCTCGAAACGGCTGCCCGGCAAGCAGAACGAAGCTTCCAGCCGCATAGCGCCTGCCGCCGGCTTCGAATTCCGCCTTGGCTCGATGGATCTCAACGCCGGCGGCGGCCAGGCGGCGCAGCATCTCGGCCGCCGTCCAGACATCCCACTGCTCGGCCGGGACGATGTAGGCGAAGGGATTGCCGCGGGCGCCCGCCTCGATGGCGGCGCGAGCCATCTCCCATGCCTTCAATAGGAAGGTCTCGGCGCGCGAGGCGGCCAGCTCGAGAATGGCCAGGTCAGCGGCCAGCATGTAGTCGATCGCTTCGCGTACGCCCCAGCGCCCGCCGAGCCAAGGCTGCGGGTAAAAGATGCTCGGCTCGGTGGTCGGCCAACCGTTGGGGAAACGCCGGGGCAGCTCCTCAAGCCGGTCCGAGCGCGGCGTGGCGTAGACGCCGGCCGCCACCTCGGTGAGGATGCCGTGCATGTTATGAAAGGCCGGCGCCGTGCGGAGGCCGCCGTTCCACCAGCTGTCGAAGCCGAGGTAGGAGATCACGCCCGGCTTGCCCTCGCGCGCCAGGCGCTCCCGGATCGCTGCTCCGATCAGATGGACGCCCTCAGTGACCGGGGCAGGGATGTTCGGGTTTAGCGGTTCGGCGTAAGGCGGCACGAAGATGCGCGCGGGAAAGGCCGGCTGCTGGTGCTGGTTGTAGACGATCTGCGGAAACCATTCCTGGTAGAGAAGGCGCGTGGCGTGGCGCGTCTCGGCCAGGTTCAGCATGAACCAGTCGCGGTTGTTGTCGTGGCCGGCGTATTTGTGATAGAGCCGGGGCAGCGGCGCCAGCTCGTAAGGCGTTCCGACGTTGCGGCGGTACCAGTCGACGATCCAGTCCAGGCCGTCGGGATTGATGACCGGCACTTGCAACAGAATCACGTTGGCCAGGATGCGTCGGGTCTCGGCAGAGTCGTCGGTGGCAAGGCGGTAGGCGAGTTCGGGTGCATGCTGCGCCGGCGCCACCTCGCTGGCGTGGAGTCCGGAATCGATCCAGACGATCGCCTTGCCTTCCTCGGCCAGCCGGCGCGCCTGCTCAGGCGTGGCCTGGCCGAGCGCCAGGCGGCGGCTGATTTCGCGGTAGCGGTCCAGCCTTTGGAGGTTTTCCGGCGAGGAGATGACGGCCAGATACAAGGGCCGGCCCTCCAAGCTTGTGCCGAAGCGCAGGAGGCGAAGCCGGTCGCTCGCTGCGGCGAGCTTCTGGTAGTAGCCGGCAATCTGGCTGAAGTCGGCGAGCCGGTGGTCGACGCCTAGCTCGAAACCGAAATGGGCGGCGGGAGGCGGCGCTGCGGCGAAGGCAGCGCAGGCGCACACGAGCAGCCACGCTCGCCTGAGCATAGGGCTTTCATGATATCACCGGCGCGCCGCCATGCCCTGGGCGTATAATGCGCCAAACAGGCTTCTCATGGCGCACTCGAGACGCAGATTTCTCCAAGCGGGCGGCGCTAGCGCCGTCTACCAACTGGTCGGCTCGCCGGTCGCGCTCCGCGCGGCCTCGCCGAATGACCAGATCGGGTTCGGCTACATCGGCGCGGGAATCCGCGCGGCGCAACTCATGGACGAGTTTCGGCGGATGCCCGGGGTGCGCCCCATCATCGTCGCCGATCTCTACGACGGCTATCTCGAGCGAGCGCGGGAGCAGCTTGGCGAGGTCAAGACCACGAAGGCCTACGAGGAGGTCCTCGAAGACAAAGAGGTGGACGCCGTGGTCATCGCCACGCCTGATCACTGGCACCGAAGGATGGTCCTAGACGCGCTGGCCGCCGGCAAGCACGTCTACGTGGAAAAGCCTCTGACCTGGAGCATCGAGGAAGGCCCGGAGATCGTTGCGGCCGTCGCGCGCAGCGGCAAGCTCCTCCAGGTGGGCAGCCAGGGCAAGACGAGTGCGCTCACCGCGAAAGCCCGCGAGATTGTGCAGAGCGGCCGGCTCG
>Ga0308392_1000287_pt1 | contig 21554 bp, 16 predicted proteins | sample Hotspr20Samplem2_FD_202361 | JGI IMG/M metagenome (GOLD analysis project Ga0308392, IMG submission 202361) | Hot spring phototrophic mat microbial communities from Octopus Spring, Yellowstone National Park, Wyoming, United States - 20050624_m2 ... | reverse complement strand
GGAGCAGGCCATCGACATACCCGAGCAGATCTGCATCACGCGCGACAACGTGCAGGTGGCCGTCGACGGCGTCCTGTATCTGAAGGTGATGAACCCTGAGCGCGCCGTCTACGGCATCTCCGACTACATCTTCGCCATCGCCCAGCTCGCTCAGACCACGCTGCGCAGCGAGATCGGCAAGATCGACCTGGACAAGACCTTCGAGGAGCGCACCAACATCAACACCGCCGTGGTGAGCGAGCTGGACAAGGCCTCCGAGCCCTGGGGCGTCAAGGTGCTGCGCTATGAGATCAAGAACATCACCCCGCCCAAGGACGTGCTCAGCGCCATGGAGAAGCAGATGCGGGCCGAGCGCGAAAAACGGGCGCTGATTCTGACCTCCGAGGGCCAGCGCGATTCGGCGATCAACACGGCCGAAGGCGAAAAGCAACGCGTCATCAAGGCATCCGAGGCGGCGCGGATGCGGCAGATCAACGAGGCCGAGGGGCAGGCTCAGGCCATCCTCACCGTGGCGAATGCCACCGCCGAGGGCATCCGGCGCATCGCCGCCGCCATTCAGGAGCCGGGCGGCATGGAGGCCGTCAACCTGCGCGTCGCCGAACAGTACATTCAACAGTTCGGCAACCTGGCCAAACAGACCAATACGCTCATCCTGCCGGCCAACCTCGCCGACTTGGGCGGGCTCATCGCAACGGCGATGAGCGCAGTCCGGCAGACGAGTCCAGCCAGTTAGATCCGGCATGGCCCAGCAGCGCTACGACGCCATCGTCCTGGGCGGCGGCCACAACGGTCTGGTGACCGCCGCCTATCTGGCGCGCGCCGGCCTGCGGCCGCTCCTGCTCGAGCGCCGCGAGGTGCTCGGCGGCTGCGCGGTCACCGAAGAGATCTGGCCCGGGTTTCGCGTCTCGACGGCCGCCTACCTGGTCAGTCTGCTTCAGCCGCGCGTCATTAAGGAACTTGAACTGGAGCGCTTCGGCTACCAGGTCGACCCGAAAGATCCGGCGTTTTTCTCCGCCTACCCCGACGGCCGCTACTTGTTCTTCTGGCAAGACGAGCGCCGCACGCTGGAGGAGATCGCCAAGTTCTCCCGGCGCGATGCCGAGCGGTTTCCGGCCTACGAGGCGCACATCGAGCGGCTGGCACGCCTCATCGAGCCGCTGCTGTTTGTCACGCCGCCCCAGTTCCCCCCCGCACGAGCGGCCGATTGGATCGAGTATCTCAAGCTCCTGGCGCGCTTCCGCGGGGTGGATCGCCGCGACATCGTATCGCTGGTGAAACTGTTCACCCAGTCGGCCGCTGACTTTCTCGACGAGTGGTTCGAGTCCGATCAGCTCAAGGTGACGCTGGCCACCGACGCCGTCATCGGCGCCAACGGAGGGCCGCGCTCGCCCGGAACCGCCTACATCCTGCTGCACCACGTCATGGGCGGCGTGGGCGGCAAACGCGGTTTGTGGGGCTTCGTCCGCGGAGGCGTGGGCGCCATCGCCGAGGCGCTGGCCGCTTCCGCCCGCAGCCGCGGCGCCGAGATCCGAACCGCGAGCCCCGTCGACAGGATCCTGGTCCGCAATGGGGCCGTCGAAGGGGTGGTGCTCGAGGGCGGCCAGGAGATTCGAGCCCGCGTCGTCGCCAGCAGCCTGGATCCGCACCAGACCTTCCTCAGGCGCATCGATCCGGCGGCGCTTCCGCCGGAGTTTCTCGAGGCGGTGCGCCGCTTTCGCATCGAAGGCACCTCGGCGAAGATCAACCTGGCGCTGGCCGGCCTGCCGGAATTTCGCGCTTTCGGCGCTACTCCCGGACCGCACCATCGGGCCACCATGCACATCTGCCCGTCGATGGACTATGTCGAGCAGGCATGGGATGACGCCAAGTACGGGCGGCCGTCGCGCCGGCCGATGCTCGAGCTGACCATCCCCACCATGTACGACGCCTCGCTTGCACCGCCGGGCCGCCACATCATGGGCATCTTCCTCCAGTACGCCCCCTACACGCTGCGCGAAGGGAGTTGGGAGGAACTGCGCGAGCCGTTCTATGAGCAGGTGCTCGCCGTGATGGAGGAGTATATCCCCAACATCCGCTCGATCATTCTCGAGCGGCAGGTGCTGACGCCGCTCGATCTGGAACGGCGTTTCGGCATCAGCCGCGGTAATATCTTTCATGGAGAGATGAGCCTCGACCAGATGTTCTTCCTGCGGCCGGTGGCCGGCTGGGCCAGATACCGCACGCCGGTTCGCGGCCTCTACCTGTGCGGCTCCGGCGCCCATCCCGGCGGGGGCATTCTTGGAGCGCCTGGCTACAACGCGGCGCGCGAGATCCTCCGAGACCTCAAACGTCCCGGCTGAGATGGCGTTTCCCTGGTTCGCGATCCGCGTGAAGTCGAACTTCGAGCGGCGAACCAGCCGGTATCTGGAGGGACTAGGGCTCGAGGCGTTCCACCCCGTCTACCGCACCCGCCGGCGCTGGTCGGACCGGATCAAGCAGGTCGAGCTGCCGCTGTTTCCCGGCTACGTCTTCTGCCGGTTCGATCCGCAAGACCGCTTGCCGGTTCTTCTGGCACCCGGAGTGGTCTCGGTGGTCGGCTTCGGCGGCCGACCGACGCCGGTGGATGAGGAGGAGATCGCTGCCGTCCAGTCGATCGTCCGCTCGGGCGCGCCGGCGCTGCCGTGGCCCTTTTTGCGGGTCGGCCAGCGAGTGCGCGTATCAAGCGGCGCGCTAAGCGGTCTGGAAGGCATTCTGCTGGAGATTCGCAACGGCTGCCGCCTGGTGGTCTCGGTCACTCTGCTCCAGCGCTCGGTGGCGGTCGAGATCGACCGGGCCGACATCGAGCCGGTGCTCTGAGAAGCCCTTCACCGCCGTGATCCCGCCGCGGACGGAAGTTCCTGGCGAAGGATGGGCGTAAAGGAATAGCGTTTAGTTGAACGCTCGGCCGCCGAGAGCGTGCGCTGTGCGACTGCGAGTGAGGTCGCGCCCTGCGGTATTCCCTTGAGTAAGCGCGGCCTGGAGGGTTTGAGCCGCGGCTGGGCACGATGACCCCACGGACGATCCGGCGCAGATTCGCCGCCATCTCCCGCAAGCTGCGCGAGGCGCGGATGTTCGCCCGGGCGATGACTTCGCCGTCGCACCCGATCCTCGTCCACCTGATTCCGACCCGGCGCTGCAACTTGGCCTGCACCTATTGCAACGAGTTCGACGCCGTTTCTCCCCCGGTACCGCTTGAGACCCTCAAGGCGCGCATCGACAAGCTCGCCGAGCTCGGCGCCGCCATCATCACGCTCAGTGGGGGCGAGCCGCTGCTGCACCCCCAGCTTGAGGAGATCATCGCTCACATCCGCCGGCGCGGAGCGATCGCCGGGCTGATCACCAACGGGTATCTGCTCGGCCCCAGACGAATCGAACGGCTCAACCGGGCGGGACTGGACTACCTGCAAATCAGCATCGACACCCTCGAGCCGGACGAGGTTTCCAAAAAGAGTCTCCGCGTGCTGGACCAGCGCTTGAGGTGGCTGGCGGAGCTGGCCGAGTTCTCGGTCAGCGTCAACACCGTGCTTGGAAGCACCTTCACCTCGCCCGAGGATGCGCTCGTGATCGCCCGGCGGGCCCGCCAGTTGGGGCTGGCGAGCACGGTCGGCTTCCTGCACGACCACAACGGCCAGGCACTCGGATCGACCGCCCGCATTCGCGAGGTCTACCTCGAGATTTTGCGGCTCGGCGCGCCGCTGTTCTCCTTCACTCATTCCGATCGTTTCCAGCGCAACATCGCCGCGGGTCGGCCCAATCGCTGGCACTGCCGCGCCGGCGGCCGCTATCTGTACGTCTGCGAGGATGGGCTCGTGCACTGGTGCTCGCAGCAGCGCGGCCGTCCGGGCATTCCGCTGGAACGCTACACGCGGCAGGATCTGGAGATTCAGGCTGCGATTCCTAAGTCGTGCGCGCCCTACTGCACGGTCTCCTGCGTGCACCAGGTGGCGATGCTCGACGCTGTGCGCGAGGAGCCGCGGCGCACGCTCGACGAGATGCTGCGCTCGCGCCGCGAGATCGATCCGGCGTTTAACCCCCCGCGAGTCTTCCAGGCGCTCGAGTGGATGTTTCTGTCGGGCGCCGCCCGACGAGCCTTCCATCAACTGGCGCGCTTGGTCTTCGGCCTTCCCAGACGATAACTACGTCTCGGGAGCCGGCTTTGGAGGTGAAGACGGCCGCTGTTGCAGGGCGTAGCATTCAGCTCGGCCTGAGGCTCTCCTGCTAATCCCTCGCTGAGGCCGTCGCAAGCCAGCTCGCCGGCCTTCCAGCGCTAGTTCGGGAAGAACTCCCGAATGAGCCTCAAGAGCAGCCGAAGGGAGCCCAGCACCCCGATCAGGTTCGGGATCGCCATCAAGCCATTGAGCGTATCGGCAATCTCCCAAAGCAGGTGCAGGCTTCCGACGGCGCCAAGGTAGACGAAGCCGGTCCACATAAGCCGGTAGGGCAGCACGGCCTTGACGCCAAGCAGATAGGCGATCGCCGTCTCACCGTAGTAGGACCAGCCGATCAAGGTCGACAGGGCGAAGGTGATCAGCCCGATGCTGACGACGTAGTGGCCCCAGTCGCCCGGCAGGCCGATCGAGAAGGCGCGGGCGGAAAGCTCCGCGCCGGTAGCGCCGGACTGCCAGGCGCCCGTTGAAAGAACGACCAGCCCGGTCAGAGTGCAGACGACGTTGGTGACGATGAAGACTTCGACGATGCCGTAGCAGGCCTGCCGGATCGGATGGTCCGTCACGGCGGAGCTGTGTACCATGGGGGCGCTGCCGAGACCGGCCTCGTTGGCGAACAGCCCGCGCTTCAAGCCGTAGCCGAGCGCATCGCGAACCGTGGCCCCGGCAAAGCCTCCGACGGCGGCCTGGCCGGTGAAGACCGAGCTCATCATCAATTCGATCGCAGCGGGGATTTCGCCGGCGAATCGAACCAGCACGATCAGCCCGCCGACCAGATAGAAGATGCACATGAAGGGGACCAGAAACTGCGTCACCTCGGCGATGCGCCGCAGTCCGCCCAGGATCACCGCCCCGGTGAGAGCGGCCAGCACGAGGCCCGTCAGGCGCGGCTCGATGCCGAAGCTGGTGCGAGCCGCTTCGGCGACGGAATTGGCCTGGACCATGTTGCCGATCCCGAAAGCGGCGATCGCCGTCAGCAGGGCGAAGGTTGCGCCTAACCACGACAAGCCCAGCCCCTTGGAGAGGACGTACATGGCGCCGCCGCGAACGGTCCCTGTCGCGTCGGGCTGGCGGTAGTAGAGCGCCACGGCAACCTCGGCGAACTTCGTCACCATGCCGAGCAAGCCGGAGACGATGAGCCAGAACAAGGCGCCGGGTCCGCCGAGATAGATCGCCGTCGAAACGCCGGCGATGTTCCCCACGCCGACGGTCGAGGCCAGTGCGGTGGCGAGCGCCTGAAACGGCCGGACCGTGCCCTCGCCCGAACCGCCGTGGAGAATCTTGCCAAACACCTCCCGGAAGGCGAAGCCGAACTTGCGGAACTGAATCCCTCGGGTGAGGATGGTCAACAGCACGCCGGTGCCGATGAGCAGCACCAGCATCGGCGCACCCCAGACGAGCGCATTCAGGCGGGCGTTGATTTCGGCGATCGAGGGCATGCGTCGTTCAGATGCAGCGTATCATTGGGCGGCGCCGGAATTGACTTCGACCCACTGGCCGCCCAGCATGAGGCGCTCGGGCTTCTTGAGACTCTCGGGATCCTCGAGCGGGTTGCCTGCAACAAGCATCAGGTCGGCGGGCTCGCCGGGAGCGATGGGCGTGGCGTAGGCCCGCGTGGCGGCCGCAACGGCTTCGACAAGCGTCGCATGGCCTTCGAGCGGAATCGCGAGCGGCCGGCGCGTGGCGCGATCCACCAGGGCCGGCAGCAGGCACTTGCCTTCGGCGCGGATCTTGCGCGCCCCGGCCGGAATGCGCGTGTGCGCCTGGTGGCCGGCGGCGCGAATTCGCGCGCCGTCGGTCACCACCACCGAGATGGGCGTCGGCGGCGCTCCGGTGCCGTCGATGAGCAGCGCGCCAATGATAGCCTGATAGCGGCCCGCATCCGGCGGGGCGCAGGCGGAGATCGCAAGCAGGCAGAAGAGAAGTCGTCTCATGGCGCGACGAGCCTATCGAGCTTGAGCTGGCGGAGATCGTCGAGGAGGAGATCCGGGCCGCAAGCGGCCAGTTCCTCCCGGCTGGACAGGCCGGTGGCCACGGCAATCGCTCCGATGCGATTGGCGCGCGCCGCGAGCACGTCGTTCGGATGATCGCCGACGAGCCAGATCCGGGTGCGGCGTCCGATCCAGCCGGCCTGACGCGCACGGCGCAGGGCGAGACGGGCGAGCGCCGCGCGCGTGGGGCCTTGCTCGGAGAAGGCGCCGAAACGAAAATAGGGGCTCAACCCGGCGCGCTCGATCTTCGTCCAACCGATGCGGCTCAGGTTGCCGGTGACCAGGCCGGCCGGGATGCCCACGCAGGCGAGCTTCTTGAGCAAGGCCCGGACGCCGGGGCACAGCTTGCGTTCGAGCGCCGGGCAGCGCTTGGCAAACAGCTCCTGCGCCGCCTCGATGATGGCCGGCATCAGCCGGCGGATCTCGGAGGGCCGGGCGCCGGCAGCCCGCATCATCTCGGTCAAGATGTCCGGATCGAGCATCCCTTGGACGGGAATTCCATCGGTGGTGGTGTCAAGACCCGTCACCCGGCGCACCGCCTCGACGAGAGCCTCGCGGTGAGACGGGCCGATGCGCCGCACGAGCGTGCCGTCGATGTCGAAAAGCACAACCGCCGGGGCGGGGAAGTCTGCTGCCTCCATTCAATCTCCCACGATACACTGCCAAAGAGTGCGCCGTCTTAACCTTAACCTCAAAACCTCAAAGCGCCGATTCGATAAGCCGATAAGATTGGAAGGAGATTGTGTTCGCATGTGCCGGCTGACCGGCTGGAGGCGTCTGCGATGTTGCGCAAAGCCGGGCGGGTGAAGCTCGGTGTTTGTTTGGCCTCCGCGATGCTCCTCGCGGCGACCCTGGGACGAGCTCCGGACGACAGACGCTTCGCATATGCACAGTGGATCCTCGGCGGCTCGGTCGCGGCTTTCGCCGCTTGCCGCGGCCGCGGGGAAGAGGATGGCGACGAGGCTGCGGATGAGCACCCGGCCGGTGAGTTCTGGCGGCGAATCTGCGCCGAGTGTAAGCGGGGTGCGTCTTTCGTTACGCTCGATGACGCCTTTCTGCGGCTTTGGGAGACCGCGCGAGACGGCTTGCGGTTGACCGACGCCGAGGGCCGCATCCTGGCCGTCAACGAGGCATACTGCCAACTGGCCGGCGTGAGCCCACGAGAGCTCATCGGCCGTCCATTCACTTGCGTCTACCCGGAGGCGGAGCGGCAAACCGTGCTCGAGCAATACCGGTCCGACCTCGAGCAAGACCGCTTGAAACCGCTCATTGAGCACTGGTGGGTGACGCCTGGGGGCCGTCGCATCTGGGTCGAGGCGCAGTTGAGCCGGTTCGAGCTCGCCGGACAGACGCTTGTGCTGGCGGCCTTCCGCGACGCCACCGCGAAAAAGCAGTTGGAGCAGCAGTTGCTTCTGAAGGTTGCCCAAGCCAGAGCATTCCTGGCCTCGACGAGCGTCGGCTTGGGCCTGGTGAGCCCCGACGGGCTGCTCCTGCGAGCCAATGAGAGCCTCTGCCGAATGCTCGGCATCGGAGCGCCCGACGCGGACCGGTACAGGTGGAACGACCTGGTGGAAGTGCTCCATCAGCAGGGGGCCAACGGCGATCCGGCTCAGGAGGGCGCGGCCGGCCAGAGTCTTTTGTGCCGCCCCCGGTACGCTTCGGAAACACGGCAGATCCACCTTGAGTTGAGGCCGATGGGCAGCGAGGCGGGGACGGCGCTCGGCTACAGCCTGGTGGCCGTGGATACGAGCCGGATCGAAAGACTCGAGCAAAAAGCGGCGCTCGAGCGTCGGATCGACGAGATGCTGCTCGGCCAGATCGAGGCGCTGGCGAACTCCAAGGGCGGCGAGGCGGACGTCAGTAGTGCGATCTTAGCCATTCTTGAGCATCTCGGAGCGCTTTATGAGGCGGACCGGGTGACCTGGTACACCTACGATTTCGAGCGCCTGGTGTGCGTGCGTGCCCTCGAGTGGAGCCGGCCGGGCATCGCCTCGCCGCCCAATGCCCCAAGGGAGTTTTCCCTCGATCTGTTCCAAGACTGGGCGGAAGCGCATCAGTCCGGCCAGTGGATCGAAATCGAGGACACAAGTCGACTGAAGGATCCGACGTTGCGCACCATCCTGGAGCGGCGCGGCGTCAAGTCAGTCTTGGGCGTGCCGGTCATGAGTGAGGGCCTTTGCGTCGGCTGGATCGCGTTGCATGCGGTCGGCCGCAAGCGCCCCTTCGGGCCGCAGGTGGCGGCGCAGCTGGCGGCGGTGGCGCGCGCCGTCGCCGGCATCCGCAAGCTCCAGAGCACACGCTGGGAGCTCGTGCAGGCCCGGGACCGGCTCGAGGCCGCCTTGGAGGCGAGCGAACGGCACCGGGCCGAGGCCGAACGGGCCAGCCGGGCCAAAAGCGAGTTTCTGGCTGCCGTAAGTCACGAGATCCGTACGCCCCTGAACGGCGTGATCGGGGTTCTGAGTCTGCTCGGCGCCTCGGAGCTCCCTGCCGGCCAGCGCCAGCTCTTGGCCACAGCGCATGACAGCGCCGTGGCGCTGCTCAGCCTGCTCAACGACCTGGTCGATATGGCCCGGATCGAGGCGGGGCAACTGGAGCCGGCGGCACAGGAATTTTCTTTGCTCGCGCTGGTCGAGGAGAGCCTCGCCGCGGTCGGGCCGGCCGCCGCGGCCAAGGGGCTGGTGCTCTGCGGCCAGCTCGAGGCGCGGTTACCTGAATCGATTCGCGGCGATCCGACCCGCCTGCGGCAGGTGCTTTTGAATCTGCTCGGCAATGCCATCAAGTTCACCAAGGAGGGCGGCGCCATCCTGCGCATCGGTCTCGTGCCGGATTGTGCCGGAGAGGCTCTACTCTTCACTGTGTCCGATACCGGCATGGGCGTTGCTGAGGAGGAGCAGCCGCGGATCTTTGAGGCCTTCTATCAGGGGCGCAGCCGCCGGGAGAGCGCCACGGTCGGCTTCGGCCTGGGCCTGGCCATTAGCCGGCGCCTGGTCGAGATGCTGGGCGGGCAAATCGGTGTCAAGAGCCGTCCTGGAGGCGGCTCGGAGTTTTTCTTCACCTTGCCGTTCACTTGCGGCGAGGCCCCTCGGCCGCAGCCCTACCGCCCGCTCGAAGGCAAGCGGATCCTGCTGGTCGACGAGAACGGCTATCGCCGCGAGGCGCTCGCCTGGCAACTCGTGGAATGGGGCGCCGAGGTGGTGGACCGTGGTGAGGCGCACGGGCCCGCGGATGCGGCGTTGCTCGGCGCCGGCGTGTTCGAGAAACCGGTTGCGGAGTGGGCCGAGCTGGTCCGGCAAGTCCAAGCCCTTTGTCCAAGGTTAGGTGTGGTGCTGCCGGTAACCAAGCACCAGGAAGAAAACCTCCTCAGAGAATTTAAGGCGGAAGTCTTTTTCGAACCGCTGCGCTGGCGCCGGCTGCTCGCCTGGCTCGGCGCCGGCCCTGCACAAGAGGCGGATCAGGCCTTAAAAATTCGGCCGCTCGCGCGCTTTGCCGGCCGGAAACCGCGCGTTCTGCTCGCCGACGACAATGCGATCAATCGCCGCGTCGTCAAAGCTTTGCTTGAAAAGCTCGGCTGCGAAGTCGATCTGGCGGCAAACGGGGCGGAGGCTCTCGAGCGGTTTGCCGAGGCCAAGCCGGATCTGGTGTTGCTGGATCTTGAAATGCCGGTGCTTAACGGCGAGCAGACGGCGCGGCGCATACGCAGCCAGGGTCACCGCGAGCTGCCGATCCTGGCGCTTTCGGCTCATGTTTTGCCCGAGGAGGTGCAGCGGGCGCTCGAAGCCGGCATGCAGGACTTTCTGTCGAAACCCGTCAGCCTGGCGCAGCTCGACCGCGCCTTGCGCCAGTGGCTGGGGCTCGCGGTGGAATCGGAGTCGCCGCCGGTCGGAAAGCCTGTGCGACCCTGACGCCCGGCGGTGGGCCTGCCGGATCTCAGGTTGCGCCGTAGAGTCGCCGGATAATAATGCTTATGGAGCTGCGGCTGGCTAACGGCAGGACGATTCGGCTGGTGGAGGGAGACATCACGCGCGTTGCGGCGGACGCGATCGTCAATGCGGCTAATCAAGGCCTGCGCGGAGGCGGCGGGGTCGACGGCGCCATCCACCGCGCCGGCGGGCCGGCCATTATGGCCGAGTTGGATCGAATCCGAGCCGCCCAGGGGGGTTGCCCCACCGGAAGCGCCGTCGTCACCACGGCGGGAAACCTTCCGGCCCGATATGTCATCCACGCGGTCGGACCGATTTGGCGGGGCGGCTCCTCGGGCGAGCCTGAGGCGCTGGCCTCCTGCTACCGGACGGCGATGAGACTGGCCGCCGAACGCGGCGTGCGCACGATCAGTTTTCCCTCGATCAGCACCGGCGCCTACGGCTACCCGGTCGATGAGGCCGCGCCGATCGCTCTCGGCGCCGTCCTTGCGGAGCTTCAGAAGGAAAGCAGCGTCGAGACCGCCGTGTTCGTGCTGTTCGATCGCACGACTTTCGAAGCCTACGTCCGTGCTCTGGAGGCGCTGCGCCCCTCGATAGAATAGGAGGCAGGATGCAGGTGCTTCAGGCTGGCTCGCACAAGTTTCTGTTGCTCGAACCGGATCTGGAGTTCCTCACCAGCGTGGTTCGCCAGGCGGGCTTTCAAGCGAAACTGGAGGACCACTCCCGGACGGTGGTGTTGGATCTGGTGGCGCCCGACCGGGAGGCGCCTCTGCTCTTGTTCGACGCCGCCGACCCGGGCAACCTGGGCTGGTTCTCCCGCTGCCAGTTTTACGTCGACGGCCAGACGGGAAACGTGCTTCAGACGCCGCTCGTGCTCGGTAACCGCCGGGACCCTAGCGGCCGCATCTTGCCGACCGCGATTCGCCTCCAGATCCGCAAGGAGCTGCCGGCCAACTTCCGACTTCCCGGCCGCCAGCCGGTCACCGAGCAGATGCTGTACGCACTGCTATACAACTTCCTGACCGCGCTTCTGACGACCGGCGTGGGTGTCTGCGGCAAAGGTATCGTCAAGCCTCTGGCCGGGCGCACGCAAACGGCCGGCCCGCGCAACTGAGGCCGGTCTCGCTCTACTGCGAGGCAGTCTTCTTCGGAACTACCCAGTAGTAGATCGTACGCCCGTTGACTTCCGTCTGCTTGTCGGGCTTCCAATCGCCCATATCGAAGGTGTTGGAGACGATACGCGTACCCGGCCGCAGTTCGCTGAGTAGTTTGGGGCGTAGCTTCAGATTGACGCTCGATAGCAGATACAAGGTCACGACGGTCGCTTCGTGGATGTCGGCCTTGAACAGATCGCCCTGAATGAAGCGCACACGATCGGTCACGCCGGCCTGGCGGGCGTTCTCCTCGGCCTCCTTGATGCGCTCGGGATTGATGTCGATGCCCACGCCCCGCGCCCCGTACTTTTTGGCGGCGGTGATGACGATCCGACCGTCGCCGCATCCCAAGTCGTAGACGACGTCGGTCTTCTTCACCTGCGCCAGCTCGAGCATGCCTTCCACCACCTCTTGCGGGGTGGGCACGTAGGGGACGTCGTACTCCCAGTCGTTCTCCGCCCGAACTACGGGCGCGGCCGACAGCAAGACGAAAGCAAGCAATCCAATGGTGAATCTACTTCTCCGTCGCATCACAGCGACTCAACCTCCTTTGAACTTTGCACCCGTTGACGGCTCAAGCCGGCGACACTCCTGAAGCGTTGCCGAGGCGACGTGCCGGTTGCCAATCCAAGGTTAGCGTAACATAACATCGGGGGCGGCTCGGCTTCAGACGGCTCCGGCGACCTGTTTGCGCGCCTCCTCGACTGCCGCCTCGATCTCGGTGCGGTAGGTGTTCAACAGCTCCGGCGTCTCCGCTTCAAAGCGCAGGACCAACACGGGTTGGGTGTTCGAGGCGCGCACGAGGCCCCAACCCTGCGGAAACAGCACGCGGACGCCGTCGACGTCCACCACGCGGTGGGTGGCGCGGAACCGCTCGGCCACGCGCGCCACGACATCAAACTTCACCTCGTCGGGGCAGTCGACGCGGATCTCCGGCGTCGTGACCATCATCGGCAGCCCCTCAAGCTGCGCCGAAAGCGGCCGGCCGGAGCGGGCGACGATCTCCATCAACCGGCAAGCCGCGTAGATGGCGTCGTCGAAGCCATAGTAACGGTCGGCGAAGAACATATGCCCGCTCATTTCGCCGGCGAGCTCGGCCTTTTCCTCTTTCATCTTGGCCTTGATGAGGGAGTGGCCCGTGCGGTACATGATCGGCTTGCCGCCCAGCCGCTCAAGCTCGTCGTAAAGCACCTGGGAGCACTTCACCTCGCCGATGAACTTCGCCCCCGGCTTCCGCGAGAGAATCTCCCGGCCGAAGATTAGCATCAGGTAGTCGCCCCAGACGATGCGGCCCTGCTCGTCGACGGCGCCGATGCGGTCCGAGTCACCGTCGAAGGCGATGCCGAGCTCCGCGCCGTGCTCTTTGACCGCCGCGATCAGATCTTCCAGGTATGCCTCGACGGTGGGATCCGGGTGATGATTCGGGAAGTTGCCGTCCATGTCGAAGAACAGCTCGACGGCGTCGACGTTGAGCCGCTCCAGAATCCGGTGCATGGTCGGTCCGGCCGTGCCGTTGCCCGCATCGAGCACCACCTTGATGCGCCGGTCCCAGCGAAACTGCGATGCGACGTCCTCCACGTAGGGCGTCACCGCATCGTAGGCTTCACAGGCGCCCTCGCCTTGGGCCAGATCCCCCCGCTCGAGCATTCGGTAAAGCTCCTGGATCTGGTCGCCGTAAAGGGTTGTCCCGCCGCAGACGACTTTGAAGCCGTTATATTCGGGCGGATTGTGGCTGCCCGTGATCATGACCGCGCCGTCGGCCTTGCGGTGAATCACGGAATGGTAGAGCACCGGCGTCGGCACCGTGCCGAGGTCGGCCACCCGGCATCCGCTCGCCGTCAGCCCGCGGGCGATGGCCGCCGCCAGCCGCGGCGAGCTCAAGCGGCAATCCCTGCCCAGATGGACCCAACGCCCCGTACGGCGCTGAATGTAGGTGCCGATCGTCTGTCCCAGCCGCTCGATGCCCTCATCGGGAAGATCGGTGTCGGCAATCCCGCGAATGTCGTACTCGCGAAAGATCGTCGGTTTCAGCATGGCCGTATGAATCAGGCTAGCAAAAACATTCAAGGCCGGCTGACGAACCGATTGCCCTCGATGAAGAAGCGCAGCGGCCAGTCGGCGCAGTGACGAATGCCGACGCGCGGGCCGACGCCGACTTCAAACGCCGGCTCTTCGAGGAGGGCCCGGACCTCGAGCGGACCCTTCGTTACGTCTGCGCCGTAGTGTCTCCGGCTGATGGCCATGGCCCGGGTCAGCCGTCCCGGCCCGCTTGCCAGCTCCTCCAGTCGCCGCGCCTGCGGCCGCCTCCGCCGCATCTCGGCGATGCCGGCCAAGGGCTCTACAGCGCGAATGAGCACGCAGCCGGGAACACCCTCGGGCTCGGCCACCAGGTTCAGGCACTCGTACATGCCGTAAATGAAGAACACATAAGCGTGACCCGGCTCGCCGAAGAGCACCCGAGTCCGCTCGGTTAGTCCGCGGCTGGCATGCGCTGCACGGTCCTCGCCGCCCAGGTAGGCCTCGGTTTCGACGATGCGGCCTGCGGTGGCGCCATGCACGAGGATTTTGCCGAGCAGGTCTTGCGCGACTTCGACCGTCGGTCTGCCGTAGAAGGAGCGGTCGAGGATCCGGCTGTTTTCGAGGAGTTCGCCCAGCTCGATGCGGTCGCTCCAGTCCGTTGAAGCGTGCCGGCGCTTCATCGACAATAGAGTACTACCCGCGATGCGGCTCTTTACGGCGATCGACTTGAGCGAGGAGGTGCGCCGGAACCTGGAGAGGCTGCTCGAGCGGCTTCGACCCACCGCCCGCCTTCGCTGGAGCCGGCCCGAGAACCTGCACCTGACCACAAAGTTCATCGGCGAGTGGCCCGAGGCGCGCCTGGAAGAGCTGAAGCAGGCGCTGGCGGCGATTCCCAGACCGGGCGCGATCGCCATAGCCGTTCGGGGCCTCGGTTGGTTCCCGAATGCCCGTGCCCCGCGGGTGTTTTGGGCCGGTATCGAAGCCGGATCAGGGCTGGCGGAGCTGGCCAGGCAGACAGAGCTTTCGACCAGCCGGCTCGGTGTCCCTGAAGAGGGGCGGCCCTACTCGCCCCACCTGACGCTGGCCCGCGTGCCGCCCGGCACGCCGCTCGGGCCTCTCGAGAAGGCGATCGCGGGGATTGGTGCGCCTGACTTCGGCCGCTTCACCGCCGTGTGCTTTCACCTGTATCGCAGCGAACTCAGCCCGACCGGTTCCCGATATACCAAGTTGGCCGACTTCCCGCTGAGCTAGGCGTTTCGATGGCGTAAAATCAGATTTGCGGTTGGTTCGTCTCTATCTCATCGCTCTCGTCGCCGGCTGGTTAAACGCGAACGATCCGGCCCCGCCCCCGGCCGACGAGCGTAAGCCACCCTCCACCGGCGCGCAGGCCCCCGCCGCACGCGAGCGCGTACGCACCCGCATCGGCGCCGCGGCCATGCGCAACGAAAACGTCCCCATCTACCAGATCGACAACAACGCCATCAAGGAGGCCAACATCCGTCTGGGCGGCTCCTTCACGCTCATCGCCGAGCCGATCGCCGAGCGGAGCTACTTCGGCGGCGAATTCGGCCAGTCGCCCACCGCGCTCTTGGTTCCGCAGACCGTCGAGCGCCGGCCGGGCTGGCACGGCGAGCTGTTCGAGTGGCACCAGAACAGCGTCTTCAATGCGCGGACCTTTTTCCAGGTCGGCGAAGTCAAGCCGTCGCGGCGCAACCATTACGGGTTCCGTTTCAGCACGCCCCTGGGCAACCGCACCTATTTGAGCGCCGACGGCTCCCAGCGGAAAGTCCGAGGAATGGTCAACGGCAACGTGTTGGTGCCGCTGGCGAGCGAGCGGACACCCCGGGCCGCCGACCCCAAGGTGCGCGCTGAGATCGCCCGGTTTCTGCGCGCCTTTCCCGACGAGCTGCCGAATCGCCCCGACTTCGATCCGCGGGCGCTGAACACCAACGCGCCGCAGCACGTCGACCAGGTGATCGGCGCGCTCCGGCTGGACCGGGAGCTCATCGGCGCCGGCAAGCTCACCCTGTTCTACCAGCAGAACCGGATGAGCGAGGACGCTTTCCAGTTCGTCGCCGGAATGAACCCGGACACCGACATCCACACGCAACGGGCGCAGGCCGGCTACTCCTTCTCGCCGAGCGCGGCGATGGAGGTAACCTTGGGCTTCACCTTTCAGCGCACCCGTTCGGTGCTCGAGGCCGAGCCCAATGCGGTGGGCCCGCGGGCGCGCTTCGGTTACCAGATCCAGGAGCTCGGGCCCGACAGCGAATTTCCGGTCGACCGGGCATTCAACACGTTTCGCGGCGGCGCCTGGGCGACGCGTCGGCTCAACGGCGGTCGCCACAGCTTGAGCTTCGGCGCCGAGGCGACGCGCATCCAGCTCAACAGCACCGAGGGGCGCGACTTACGCGGGTATTACTTTTTCGGTAACAACTTCGGCCGTACGGCGATCGAGAACTTCCTCCACGGCACGCCGTCGTTTTACGCGACCACGCTCGGCTTCCTGCCGCGAGGTTTCCGCAACTGGTCGGCCGCGGCCTTCGTCGCGGATCGCTGGCAGGTGCATCCGCGCCTCCAGCTTTATGTCGGCCTGCGCTACTCGCTGCTGAGCCGTCCGGTGGAGGTGAACCGGCTCGACCGGATCCCCTATCCGTGCGATTGCAATAATTTCGGCCCCCGCTTCGGCTTGGCCTGGCAGGCCGGCTGGGGCTGGTTGCTCCGAGGCTCTTACGCGGTCTCTTTCGGCGAGATTCCGCCGGTCACCTACCAGCAGATCCGCAACAATCTGCCGCTGGTGCGCTACGTGCAGGTGCAGAACCCGGACTTTCTCGATCCGCTCCGCGGCGCGGACCTGGACAACCCGAACGGCCGGGCGGTGCCGACCTTTCTGGCGCCCGACTTGGTGTCACCCTACGCCCACCAGTACAACTTGACCCTGGAGCGCAAGTTCGGCCGCGAGACCCAGTTGCGCCTGGCTTATCTCGGCAGCCGCAGTCTGAAGTTGATGAACGCGTTCATCCTGAACCGAGCTGAACCGGTGCCGGGCATCCCGCTTACGCTCGACACCGTGGACGAGCGGCGACCGGATCCGCGCTACTACGAAACCATCCATGTGGTCAACGGGGGTCTCGGCTACTTCAATGCCGGCCAGGCCAGTCTGGAAACCGCCCCTGTCTTCGGCCTCCGCGCCTCGGTCTCCTATACCTTCAGCAAGGCCATCGACGAGGGTTCCGATTATACCGGCACGGCTGCCAATCGGGATCTGACCCGAGGCCGCAGCCAGTGGCAGTGGGAGAACTTCGCTGACAAGCGCGGGCTGAGCAGCTTCGATTCGCCCCACGCGTTCCTTTTGAGCTACACCTACGACCTGCCGCGGGTCGCTCCGAACGGGTTCGCCGCGCGGTTGCTCAACGGCTGGCAACTGGCCGGCGCCGTGCTGCTCAAAAGCGGCACGCCGTTTACGCTGTACGTCGGCTCCGACGCTCCCGGCTTTGGCAACGTCGACGGCGGCCCGAGCGACCGGCCGAACATTCTCGACCCGTCGATATTGGGCATGACGGTCGGCCATCCGGACACCGCGCCGCTCATCCTTCGCCGCGAGCGCTTCTCCTTCATCGTGCCCGGCGAGCGGCGCGGCAACTTGGGCCGGGGCACCTTTCGCAAGGCGCCGATTCACAACTGGAACGCTTCGATCAACAAGAGCTGGCAGGTTTCCGGGGCCCGCGAATGGCTGCTGCTCGTTCGCGGCGAGGTCTACAACCTCACCAACACGCCCCAGTTCGACGAGCCGCAGCGGAATCTCACCTCGCCCTCCTTCGGCCGCATCACCAATACGCTCAATGACGGGCGCGTCTTCCAGCTCGGCTTGCAGTTGATCCTGTAGCCGTGCCGCGGATCACCGCCCCCGCCGGGCGCGCAGCTCCTCCGCCAGATGCTTGATCTCGGTGAGCGAGCGTTGCATCTCGCTCCAGCCGTACCAGAGGGCGTAGTCCGGGTTGGCGTGGAAGGTGCCTTGGAAGGTGCGCATGCGATGCTCCAGAAACATGACGAACAGCTTCTGTTCGATCGGCGTCGGCGCGTCGTGAAACGCCAAAAGATCCGGATAGGCAAAGGCGTAGCCGGCAGGCTTGGCGAGAATCCCGTCGCGGTACAGACCTGCCACCGTCTCGATCGCCTCCGCCATCAGCCGGTCGGCCTGGCGGATCATCTCGTCGCCTTTAGCGAGCTCGGCCCTGGCGAAATTGAGCGAATGGCACTGCCGGCAGGCCCCGAGCATCTTGTCGCGTTCCTTCTGCCAGTCCTCCTGGGTGAGCCGCGCCACGCGGGCCTGCTTGACCACTTCCAGGCGTGGAGTCGGCTTACCGTCCGGGTCGAGCACGCCCAAACCCTTGAGGATCACTGCTCGATCTGCCGCCCATTGCTTGTCCTCCGGCATCGGCAGCCGCACCGCGAGAAAGCCCCAGGCCGTGTTGACGGCGTGATTGCCTTCCTGCATGTGACAGGTCTGGCAGGTGGGCGCCGCAGTCGCCTCCGGCAGCGTCCCGTTCTGTTTGAGCAGGTAACGCACGCCGTGTTTCGAGGCCGAATACATCTCCCACTGCGGATGATCGAAGCCCATGTGGCAGGTCTGGCATGCCTGCGGCTGGCGCGCCTCCTTCACCGAGAAGGTGTGCCGCGTGTGGCAGGCGTCGCAGGAGGCCAGACCGAAGCCGGCGCCGGCTCGCTTGAGTTCGGCGATTTCGGCTTCGCTCTTGACGCCGATCTTGTGACAGCCTCCGCAACCCTTCATGCCCTCGGTCATCGCCATCGGCTGCCAGTGAAAGGTGGGCATCGCCTTCATCGCCGCCCAGGCAAGCGCGTGCTTGCCCGCCAGGAACTGCCCCACCTGAGCCGGGTGGCAACCTTTGCAGGTCTCTGGCGTCGGGATTTTGGCCCGGGCCACATCGGCTTCGGAGGTGTGCTCGCCACCGTGGCAGGTTGCACAATCGACCTCGTTGCCGGCGTGTTTGCTCAACTGCCAGTCCGTGACGATGTTGGGCGTCGTCTTTCGGTGGCACTCGACGCATTTCTGCGCTACGGCGCCCCCAGCGGCGGCGATCGCGAGGAAGATTGTTACAAGGAATCGCATGTTTCGTGCGGACCCCCGTGATTGGAGCTCATCTCGACGGCTTCCTCGCCAGTCTAGGCGGCGCTCGGCGACCGGGCAGTGACTTTGGTCACCGCGGCGACCCAACGCGAGAGCCGGCAAACCCAGCCGACGGCCACCTCGGGGAAACCGCCTTGTCTTTGAAAACTCACCAGCGAAGAATCTTGCCGACAACGCCGGACCGGCCCCTTCGGGCTTTGCCGGCGAGACGGGCGGCGGACGGGTGACGAACTCGCTGGACCGGCGGGCCGATCGGGGCAACGTCTATGCAGCCCGGCGCCACCGGATGATCAATGCACTGGTCTATCAGTTACCGTTCGGCAGGGGACGGAAGTTTTTGAGCGGCGCGCCCCGGAGCGTGGACCTGCTGCTGGGCGGCCGGCAACTGTCCACGATTTTGACTCTCCAGTCCGGACCGTTCTTGACGCCGGTGTTCGCGGGCGGCGATCCCTCGGGAACCAATGCGCCGTCGCGCGGCGCGCAGCGGCCCGATCGGATCGGAGCGGCCAACGGGAGCCTGGCGGACGCCAACTGGGAGCGCTGGGCCGATCGCGGGGCGTTCGTTTGCCCCGGTCGCACGCATGGTCGATTTCGGCGGCGGCCGCACCGGGCAGGTGTCGCTGCGGCTGGAGTTTTAAGGACTGTTTCGGCGGCGGGGGCGCCCACCGCCGGCCTCCGAACGGCGTCCCCGTCAACCCCCTGCGGCACCGCGACCCCGCCGATGTTGGTACAACTATCAACGGGGCCTTCCGAGCGTGCGGGACGATCGCCAAAACTCGGCCGGACGCGCTCCGCTCCGGCTGTGCCGGGTGGGAAGTCTAGCGGCGGCTGCGGCCGTCGCAGCCGTGCTTGCGGCGCACCAAGCGCCGGCCGACCCCAAGTTTCTCGAGCATATGCGCGCCGGCTTGCAGGCACGCAAGGACCAGCGATGGCAGGACGCGGCGCGCGAATTCGAAGCGGCCGCGCGGCTGGCCCCCAAGGTCGCCGAAGTGTGGGCTAATCTCGGGGTGGTGCGGCAGAACCAGGGCCAGATGGCTGCCGCGGCCGACGCCTTCCGCCGCGCCATAGAGCTCAAACCGAACCTGCCCGGCGTGGCGGGCCTGCTCGGCTATGCCTTGCTGATGACCGGACGGGCCGAGGCGGCCGTCGGCTACCTCGAGCAGGCCCACAAGGAGGCGCCCGGCAATCCCCGGGTCGGCTCCTGGCTCGGCCTGGCCTATCTGGAATCAGGAGACTATCGCCGCGCGGCGCATCAGTGGGAGGCTGCGCGCAAGGCCTCCCCGAAAGATTTGAGCGTGCTGCTCTATCTGGCCCGCGCCTACGAGGGGCTGATCGGCCAGCTCAACGACCAACTCTACCGTCTGGATGCCGCCCGGGCCCGCCGGCTCGAGCGCGTCGCTACCGAACGCTCAAGCGGCCCCTCTGAGCGGACCGATTTCCGCCCGGAGATCGAGAAATGGGAAGCGGTCCTCCGCGCCGAGCCCTCCAGCGCGGACGTGCTGGCCAACCTCGCCCAGGCCTACCAGCGACATCTCGATCGACTCTACGAGGAGATCTACGCCCTCGATCCGGCTCGCGCCGAGGCGGCGCTTGGCCCGAAGGTCGATGCCGGCGTCGCGCCCCGCCCTGCCGCCCGGCCTGCGCGGGTGAGTCCCGCGGCCGCCGTCGAGCGGGAGGCTCAAATCCGGGAGGCCTGCACGCAGTGCCACCGCTTTCCGGCGCCTTCGGTGCTGCCAAAACGGGAATGGCCCGCCAAGATCGAAAAGATGTTCAGCCTGGCCAACGTCGGGCTGCTGGCGAAGTTCAATCGCCCGATCAAGAACCTCGGTCTGGAGGAGGTGACGGCCTTCTTCGAGGCGCTGGCGCCCGAAGAGCTCGACACGCCTCCGTGGGGCCCACCCGCTGAGGGCGGCGCGAAGCTCGCTTTTGAGCGCCGCGTGCTTTTCGGCGTACCTCCCGGCGACAACCTTCCGGGGACGGGCAACGTCCGGCTGGTCGAGCTCTTTCCGGAGTTCGCCGGGCCCGAACTCGTCGTCTGCGACATGCTTTCGGGCTGGGTCTGGTGGACGAGTCCGCGCAATCCGAAGATGGCTCCACAGGGCCTGGCGCGGCTGGCGGCGCCGGATCACGCCGAGGCCGTGGATCCGGATAAAGACGGCCGCATGGATCTCCTCATCGCTGAGCTCGGCCAAGTGATGCCCTCCGACAAAAAGCTGGGCGGCGTGGTCTGGATCCGACAGATGGACAACCGCCGTTTCGAGCCTGTCCGCATCGCGGCCAATCTCGGCCGAGTGGCCGACGCCCAGGCGGCGGACTTCGATGCCGACGGCGACCTCGACATCATCGTGGCCGAGTTCGGCTGGATCACGGTGGGCCGCGTGGTTCTGCTCGAGAATCGTGGAGCGCCGACGGCGGGCGAGCTGCCCCAATTCGCCCAGAGGACCGTGGATGACCGCGTCGGCTCGATCCATGTTCCGGTGGTCGATCTTAACCGGGATGGCCGGCCCGACTTCGTCGCCCTGATCTCCCAGCAGAGCGAAACGGTTGTGGCCTTCCTCAACCGCGGCAAGGGGCAGTTTGAGCGGCGCGAGATCTTCACCGCGCCTCATCCGCACTGGGGCTTCAGCGGTCTTCAGATGATCGACTTCGACGGCGACGGCGACTTGGACGCTCTGGTTACCAACGGCGACACAATGGACGACATGGTCCGCTTCAAGCCGTATCAAGGCGTGGCTTGGCTGGAAAATCGCGGCGCCTTCCCCTGGGTCCACCACACCATCGCCCGGCACTACGGCGCCATGCGCGCGCAAGCCGCGGATTTGGACGACGACGGCGACATGGACGTGGTCGTATCGACCTGGCTGCCGGAGCTCGAAGAGCAGGAACGGCGGAAGTTCGGCCTGCCGGGTCTGGCCTGGTACGAACAAACGCCGGGCGGCGTCTTCCTCGCCCACGCGCTGGCTGACGACCACTGCGATCGGCCCACCCTGGACCTTGGCGACATCGACGGCGACGGCCGCGTGGACATCGTCGCCGGCGCTGTCTGGCTGGGCAAGCCGCCCGCGGGACGGCCCCCGATCGCAGTCGAGATCTGGCGCCGCGCGGCGAAGCCCTAAATCAGAGCTCGCAAGAAAACG